>Ga0265337_1001427_pt1 | contig 11759 bp, 14 predicted proteins | sample 42122metaG_FD_192441 | JGI IMG/M metagenome (GOLD analysis project Ga0265337, IMG submission 192441) | Rhizosphere microbial communities from Carex aquatilis grown in University of Washington, Seatle, WA, United States - 4-21-22 metaG | ecosystem: Host-associated > Plants > Roots > Rhizosphere >... | reverse complement strand
TCGGCAGCTTCCGACCCGACCGTTGCCAGTCGCGCCGGTGCCGATAGACTCTGCGGACGGAACCGCAGGTTTGTTTACGATGTGTCCATAACAAACAACTGTCCGAGCAACCTCATGTCGCATCCAGTAAAAGTGCCAGAAGACTGCTTCGATTTTGGGTAGGTTCCCAGTATCCGGCAGAACATCTAAACTGCTCTTCTACTGCTCTTTAACGGTTGGGGGTTCGTGTCGGTAAACTCACCGATACGACCTATGCAAGACCGTTATTATTTATACCGTCGAGGCGATGTTTTTTACAGTCAGGACCGCACCACCGGCCGGCAAAAAAGCCTCCAGACCTGCGACAAGAGCAAAGCCCTCCGAATCATTCAGGCCAAGAACGACTCCATCAGCCAGCCGATGATGAATCTGGTTATGGCCCGCACTTACCTCGCCGCCCAAGACCCGAAGTTGATCACCCGCACCTGGGCGGATGTGATGGATCTGTTCTGCAATCGCGGCAAACCGCCCACGCGCCGCCGGCACGAGCGGGAAATCAAAACCCCGCCGATGGTTTACCTCAGCAAGAAGCGGCTCGTCGAAACCACGGCGGACGATTTCTTCCACGCGATCAGCCTCGGCACCAATTCGACGGTTCTGTTTTTGCAGACGCTCCACAACGACGCGCTCGGCATGGGCTGGATTCCCGGTCCCATCCTGCCCCGCAAACGCTGGCCGAAAATTCAGAAGAAAATCCGCCGTGCCGTCACGGAAGAAGAACACAAGTTGTTGGTTGCCGGCATCGCAGATACCGAATGGAAACTCTATCTCCAATTGCTTTGGTTCACCGGCGCCAGCCAGACCGACGCCGCCATGTTGACCACGGACAATTTGGATTGGAAGAGCCGGGTGCTGACTTACCACCGGGCCAAGCTCGCTGGTCGCGGCTTGCCTCCGGCCCGCTTGATCATTGGCCAGGGTCTTGAAGCAGTATTGCGCCAACTGCCGCAAAAGGGATCGCTCTTTCCGGGAATTCGCGAGATGGACGACCGTGGCCGCGCCTGCACGTTTTGGAAGCTCTACAAGCGGCTCAAGATCGAAGGCATTTCCCTGCACAGCTACCGCTATTCGTGGGCCGAGCGCGCGAAGGTGATTGGTATGCCGCAGCGTTGGGCGCAGGCCGCGCTGGGGCATAATTCAAGAGCGGTGCATGATGCTTACGCCCGCAATGCCGTGGTGGTGTGCCCGCCAATTGATGAACGTATTTCGTGGAATGGGCGGCCTGATCCAGACATCGTGCAAATCTAACCAGCCAACGCCAGCGGGGAAATGGATAAGTCAGATGAAGTGACCGCCGGCCGGTTTTTCTTGGCCGAATTTTTCTTGTGCCAATGCTGGTAGATGGTTGCCGAAACACGCACCAGCCAGTTGCGGTCTTTCGCTGCCTCCAGCAAGTCCGCCGTGGCAAAAAACTTGATGCCATTGGCCGGCGGATTGCCCAGCGGCTTGACCAGTTTGGCCGACACCAGCGCCGGAATGTCATGCGGCTGGCAGTTGATCACCCAGGCGGCTTGCTCCGCCGTGAGGCGGGCAGGCAACTGGCCAAGCAGATTCAGGAAGCGCTGCTGCTCGTCTTTCATTGCGCGCCTCCTTGTGAATCAGTTCCAGTATTGGCCGCATCCACCAGACCGCGCAATTGTCCATGCCGATGCGCCAAAAACCAAAGGCCGACCGCGGCAGCGACGCCGGCCAAAATCAGAAGTTCATTCCCGACAATCAGCGTCGGCAGCACCATGAGCGCCAGACCGCCGACCAGAATCGCCACGCTCGTTGTGACACTGCCGATGAGGAGTTTCAGCGGCGGATAGAACAGCGTCGCCAAACCGAACAGGAACAACGCCACGCCGACCCACACAATTCCCTTGAGGCTCGCCAGCTTCGCGCTCAATTCGCGTGCCGTGTCCTTTTGAGCCGCGCCAAGCTCCGTCTTGGCCCGCGTCTCCTCATGCTCGACCACCGGCATCGGCGCGCTGATTACCACGGCCTGGGCATTGGTGACGGGCGCTCCGCCCGCGTCGGCGGTGATTCGCGTCTCCACCATCTGTGAACCGGCCGGGACGGTGTAAGACTTGGTGCGAACCGTCTCTTGGTCCTGCCGGGACACTTGCGCGGGGTTGTCGGATTGGACAACGGTTTGCTCAATGCCTTGAGCGGGTTTGCTCAACGTCGTGGCATGACCGCCCTTGAGCGGCGCAATTGCGCAGCCGGAGAAAAGTCCAACCGCCGCGATGACGGCAAAATCGATTAGCATGTTTTCCATTTTCATATTTCTTTCCTTTCTTGGAACCGCCGCAATTCAAACGCGCATTCCTGAAGCGCCGCACTGTTGCGGTCAATGCACACCGCCAACTTGAGCGATGTCTCATTTTGTTTTTCGATGATTTTGGCGAGCGCCGCGTGATGTTCGTCGCGAAGTGCCTTGTGATCGGCAATGACGCCCTGCAATTGTTTCACGAGCCAGTAGATCACCACTCCGCACACCAGCAGCAACAGGCAGAATGCCGCCAGGAACAGCCAGCGGTCATTCATGCCGGCAGCGTGATCCACGGCGTTGAGAAAATCGGCTGTGTTCATGTTTGTCATTGTTAAACGCGCAGTAATGGCACCGCGCCGCTCTTGCTCCGAATCAGCGTGCCGAAGCGCGCGAGCATGACTTGCACCAGCGGCGGAATGACCGGCCGCGTGTCGCTCTTGTCGTAGCCGGTTTGATTGCCGCCGACATTCTGGTAAGACAACCCCTCGCCAGCGGGCGCGGCAGTGCGGTCCGCGACCAGAAGTTCTCGCGCCAGCTCGCATGTGGCCGCTACCAGGTTTTTCGGCACCAGATTTTCCGGCACCCAGTTTTCCCAAATCGTGAGCCGGCCAACACGCACCATCGGATCGCGGTCGGGATCGAGGCAACCGTAGCGCGGCCAGAGCAACGCCTGGGAGTCCATGGTCTTGACGCCGCCGAATTGGTATTCGGCATCAATCAGCCGAGTCGCCATCACGAGCGCCACGGCTTTTTGATCCGCCGTCGCCGCCGTCCATGCCGTGGCATACAGATGGCCGGCATGATAGGCGTCGCCATCGGCCACGTCCGCGTAGCTGTTGGCATCCACCTTGCCCGTGCCATCTTCCTTGATGAGCGTCAGCAGCATAAACGTCAGGCCAGTTCGAGGCCGAACTTCGCCAGAATCAGCCCCTTGATGGTGTCATCCGTCCATTCACCGAGCGCGTCATAATCCGCGCCCGTCACCTGAAACGCGGTGAGGTTGTTGACGATGATATTCAGCTTGCGCGCAAACGAATCATCGCTGGTGCGCCAGGTGAGGGTTGAGATTTCAGCCGTGCGCGCCGGCGCCAGCTCGATGGTTTTTGGTTTGATGTTGATTGCGGTCATAAATTTACAGTTGCAGTTTGTAGTTGGTTGATGGCGGCAATTTCCTCCGCCTCCATTGCCCGGTTAAAAACGGCGAACTCCGCCAACTCGACGGCGGGGCTGATGGACATTTGGTTGTCATCATACCAACCGCCAAAGCGCACGCCGCAATTCGTGTCGAAAGGTTCCGTGGTGTTTTCGGCAGTCAAAATGCCATTCACATAGACCTGGTGATTGCCGCCGCTTGAAACAATCGCCAGTTGGTTCCACACACATTTGCGGAGGGAAAATTCGCAAATCCCATACCAGGCGGCGTGCGACAAGTTCAACGTGACATTGTATTGCTCGCGGGGCGGATCGGACTGGAAAGGAATCCCGCCCATGATGAGCAGAGCGGCATAAGATTCAGTAGAGTTAAAACAAATGATGGGCTGATTGAAACCATCGTCGGATGGAGTGGCCGAATACGAAATCTTTAACCAAAAAATGACGGTCGTGCCGTCGTCACCCGACCAATCAGGATTGGTTTCCGAGCGACCGCCCGCCCAATTGAAATTGACCCCGCAGGCGTCGCCGAGGAACGCATCAAAGAAAATGTCGTCAGCCTGCCCCACATGACCTGCGGTCCAATTGCCGCCATCATAAGGCGCGACATCAAGCCCGTTGCCCGACGTGTCCGCCAAATCACCATTGAAGTGCAACAGCAATTCGTTGGCGGTCATGTCATAACCGGCGGTGCTAACGCCGTCATCCGGGAAGCCGACGAAAACCGGCAAAGGCGCATCATCCGGGCGAATCAAATTACTGTGTTGAGTGATTTCATTGCCGGACGCATCAATGCCGACGATGTAATACAATTCGCCACCGCCATCGGGCGCAAACTGGCGGGCATCGCCATACATCCAATAATCTTCGACAAGCATCCAAGAAGTGCCGCCGTCGAAACTCAACCAAACCTGCCACTTGTAGGGATTTGGAAGATCCCAATCCCATTGCAGCAAATCAGGATAAACCGCCCGCAACACCGGCGCGGGCATCAGCCGATGTTTGCGACGTTGCTCCGCCAGCCAGGTGCGCCGTTGGAACGGCGTCCACGGCGCGTTACGGCGTTTCAGTTGTGGTAGGGATTGCAACATCGTCAGACTTGGAAATTGCCGCCGGTTCAACCTCTGGCCCTTTGACCACGGGTTGAACCGGCTCGGTTTTGGTCGGAATCGGCGGAACGTCCTCCACCAGAGGACGCCGCTTTCGCCGAATGATTGGAAACAATCCGTTCATAATGGCAGGTGCGGCTCGCACTCAGATGATCCTCATTTCCCGGCTGATCTTCTTCACGCCCCACTTGAGAAGAATCAGCTCCACCAGCCGCAAGGCCTTGGCATCGTCCTCCAAGAGTCGAACGCCCTTATGCTCGTAGCGCCGGTGGCGGATGGACTCCAGCGCCGCCGGCTCCATCGGCTGCTGCTGATCATCGAATAGCGCCGGCTGGGCCGGCTGCTGCCGGTCCGCCAGAACTGATTTGTTCGTCATTCGAGCCATAAAATTCAAAAAAACACCACTGTCCAGTCCTTGCAATTTGGCCGGGACCGTGCGGTTTGCTCCCGCTGTTTAACCAGAAATAGAAAGCAATCGGAAGAGGTAGCCGGCAGCGTTGCGCCAAAAGGAGCGGCGTTGCGCCATTTTACTCACTTGAGAAGGTCGAGTTCCACAAGTTTCCAAAATGAAAAAAACGGCAGCGATTCTCCGAGGCATCTGACAATGCGATCCGAAAATTGGTCAACTTCAGATCATCTGGCTTCAGTAAAGGAGAATTGACTTGCTGGAATTGGTATTGCTTTGCCAAAGTTCAACCATGCCTAGCCGAGCAAGCAAACGAGAGATGATGAACAAATCGTAAAACAAGGACGCGTTGCTTTCCGGCATCGGATCGGATACAACGAACCAACAAATGCCTGTCAAAAAGAAAAACCCTGCAGCCGTTGCGCTTGGAAAACTGGGCGCAAGCAAGGGTGGAAAAGCCAGAGCGGCATTGCTTTCCAAGGAGAAACGGATTGAGATTGCGATAAAAGCTGCGCAAGCAAGGTGGTCAAAAAGGTAATTTGACGGTCATTTGAGTAAGCTTCTTTTTATAAGTCGCTGCTGGTTAACAGCAAAAACACATCCTCCTCAGCCTACTTCCACCCCTCAAGGCAATATCCACAGGCTAGAAAATGTCTTGACAATGCTTGCGCGCGAAAGCATATTTGAACGCATGAACAACCTTGTTCAAATGATGGTTATTCGTTTCAACAACGACATCCCAGAATACCTATGAAAACCAAAGCTCGCCCAAAGGCCTTCCGCCTCTTCAAACGCGCTGACGACGGCAGCGAAATGCAACCCACGGACGCAGGAGCCAAGGACCGTCCATATTACTTCCGCTTCGTTTACTGCGGCAAGGCTTACAAGCGCTGCCTGGAGACGACCGACGCCACCGAGGCACAGAAACGCGCCAAGGCCAAGCACGCGGAAATGGTGGCGGCCGTCAGCAGCGGTGAATACGGCCACCTAGACGCCACCAAACTACGCACCAGCTCCAGCACGCTGGAGGAACTGTTCAGAATACCTATGAAAACTAAATCTCGCCGAAACGGCTTCCGCCTCTTCAAACGCGCTGATGACGGCAGCGAAGTGCAACCGACGGACGCAGGATCCAAGGACCGTCCATATTACTTCCGCTTCGTTTACCGCGGCAAGGCTTACAAGCGCTGCCTGGAGACGACCAACGCCACCGAGGCACAGAAACGCGCCAAGGCCAAGCACGCGGAAATGGTGGCGGCCGTCAGCAGCGGTGAATACGGCCACCTAGACGCCACCAAACTACGCACCAGCTCCAGCACCCTGGAGGAACTGTTCGCCGCCTACCGGACCAGCCCGGCCGAGGCCTCGGCCGCCACGCGCCAGGGCAACATCTGCGCGCTCAAGCTCATTGCCGGCGCCGCGGGCCAGGTGCGGGACCTCACGCCGGCCATCATTCGCGACTACTTTGAAACCGTCACCGCCAAAGTCATGGACCTCACGGACCAGCAGCAGATCGCCAGCCTCAAACGCTCCGCCAATTCCCGCTGGCTCCAGGCCCGCAGCCTCTTCACCGAGAAATGCCTTTCTTGCTACCAGAACCGCGAGGTGATCGCGCAGCCGGATGATCTGCGAGCGTTCTGCCACGCCGGCAACGTGGCGATGTTCAATCGGATCCCCAAACAAAACTACAATCCGCCCAGTGAAGCCACCATCGCCAAGACACTCGACTCCTGGATGAAGATGGACAATCGCGATACGTTCCTGGCGATCGGCCACGAGCTGGCTTTCGGCCTGCGTTTGTCCGAGATGGCCCAGGCCCGCTGGAGCTGGCACACCGAGCGCAACGCTTATCCGGTCCTCGATGCCCGGGCCGAAGTAAAGAACGGCTCCGGCATGATCCAAGTCCGCGCGCTGGATCCTTTCTACACCACCATGAAACAGATCGCGCAGGCCCGCGGCTGGTGGGGCGAAGGCGACAAGCCAATTATTAGTGGCACCGTCACCTACTGCACCGATGGATTATTCCGCGGCATCAGCGCCTGGCTCCGGTCGCTGGGCTGGGAGACGAACAAAACGAATCATGCGCTACGCGCCTATGTGGGCAGCCAGGTGGCGATGCGCTACGGGATCTACGATGCACAGATCTTTCTGCGGCACAGTTCCGTGAAAGTCACCGAGCAAAACTACTCCCACTTCGTCAGAAATTTCAAACCGCAGGACCTCGACAACATTCCCGCGCGCTGGGCAAAAGTGACACCAACGCAGAATGGTGTCACTTTAGGTGTCACTTAAAACTTCCGCGGGATTCCGCGACAATGAAGCCGTGGAAGATGCCAGCGCGCAATTGAGCGCCTGAATAAACCCTTTATGGACAACGATAAACCCCCGATTCTGCAATAGAATCGGGGGTTAAAGTTTTGGTGGAGCCAAGGAGGCTCGAACTCCTGACCTCCTGAATGCCATTCAGGCGCTCTACCAACTGAGCTATGACCCCATCCACGAAACGAAGCGGTAATTTATATTTTCCCGGCGGCAAGTCAAAACATTTTGCCGGCTGAAATGAATTGAACCGGCGCGGCAAAATTTCTAGCGTCTGGCGTGCGCGAACCCCAATCTCCGTTACGCATCGCGTTCCTGACGCACGAACCGTTTTATCCGCCGTCCGGCGGCGGTTCGGCGGAGGCGGTCTATCTCGTCGAGGAAATGGTCCGCCGTGGCCATGAAGTCCATGTCTTCTGTCCGCAAATTGCCGAAGCGGAAAACGTCGAAAGCAAATTCGGCATCCGGCTGCATGAATTCAAGAAATGGCAGATGGACCGTTACGCCCGGCTGCGCAATTTCAAATACCTGGTCTATCCGTTTTTCCTCGAACGGATGGTCGTCCGGGCGGCTCGCGAAACGAAATTCGATTTGCTCGTTTCGCAGCACGCCATTTCCGCCGTTGCCGCAGGACAATTGAAGCGCAAACTGCGCGTTCCGGTCGTGATGAATTTTCCCGACCTGCTCACCGGATTCATGGAAACGTGGCCGGTCTGGCTCGCGCCCCGTCCGCTGGTCGGGGCGCTCAAGCGCTACGAAATTTCGCTGCCGTCGCGCTTTGGCGTAGACGGCGTGCTGACCGTTTCCGACACGCTCGCCGATTTGTTTGCGGAACGCGGTTTCCCTCGCGCAAAAATCCTGCCGATTTATTACGGCTACGACGCCGGAAAATTCCCGTTCCGCGTGCGGCCCGCGCCGGCAATTCCGCCGGTCGTCGTCATGCACGGCTCGTTTGACGCGCATCATCTCGGCGGGATTGCCTTTGGCGCAATTCAACGCGTCACGCAAAAACGCCCCGGCACGGTCTTCCGCTTCATCGGCCGGCGCACTGCCATGCTCGACAAGTTTTTGCGCCGCGCCGAATCGGGTATTCCAAATTTCAAATTTGAAAGCACCGGCTTCGTGCCTTACGCGGAGGTGGCGAAACACCTCGACGACGCGAGCGTGGGCATCGTGCCTTACGAGGAATCCGCCGGAACCCACTGCGCGTTTGTCGCCAAGGCGGTCGAATACGTCGCCAGTGGGCTGCCCGCCGTTTCCACGCCGCTCAAAAGCATCCGGCGTTATTTTCGAGATGACCCGATGGTGCGTTTCTCGGAATTTGACGGCGCGGATTTCGGGGAAAAAATTCTCGGCTGGCTCGATGAATCTCCAAATACCTGGCAAATCGCCGCCTGCGCCTCCGCCGCGCGCGTCCAGGCCGAACTGGATTGGCGTCCGCTCTGCCGCAAGGCCGTTGATTTCGTCGAAAAAACCGCCGCGCATCTGGCCGGCTGACGTGCCTCCACGCGAAGGAAACGTTCTGCTGGCAAAAACTACCGCTCCGGAAGAATTCAGAAAAACGCCAATAAAATGGGACAGGCAATCCGGACGGTTTACGCAAAGGTGTTTCCGTCCTGATTGGGAAACGAATCCTTCCATTCATTCGTCCCGGAACAACATGTCGGCAATCGTGCGGCTTAACACGATGAAAAGAAGTCCGATGGTGGCGAGGACCAGGCCGGTGAAAGGAGTGGCCCAGACATAGACCGACCCCGTGCCAAACCGGGATGTCAGCGTGGCGAACAGGGTGAGCACCCCTGACACTATGCGTATGATGCCGTCCACGCAGAAAGACAGACCGAGAATCTTGATGAGGACATTTGCCAGTTGTTTTTGATTCATAAATTTGGATTTTTATTTTCGAGTCAAAGGAGTCTCGAACCGTCCAAACATTTTGTCGAGCGATTTAGGAACGGCCGCGCTGACGGCTGGCTTCGTAAAGAAAAACCGCCGCCGCGGCGCCGACATTGAGTGAATCCACCGCCGGCGGCATCGGAATCGCCACCGCCTCGTCGCACGCCTCCAAAACGGCGGGAGAAATCCCGTCGCCTTCGCTGCCAAAGACGATGCAGCAATCGCCGGAGAAATCGGTCCGGGAGATGGATTTGTGTTGGAGTTCAAGCTTTAGCTTGTCTGGAGGAGACGTTGATGCGGTCGAGGGCAAGCTGAAGCTTGAACTCCAACTTTCGATGTGCGGATGCGCGGCGATGCAGCGGACGCCGCGCCCGCGCAATTCCTTCAGGCATTCCACCAGCGTCAAATTCGTGGTGTGCGGCTTCGTGGTGAACTGATGCCGCTGGCCGAGCTTGGCCAGCTCGATGACCGGCAACTGAAAAATCGTGCCCATGGAATTGCGGACGGCGCGGCGCAGAAACGGGCTGCTGGAGGTTTCGCCGACAATCAGCGCCTGGACGTTGAATGCGACGCAATTGCGCACGAGCGCGCCGAGGTTTTCCGCGTTCGTCAGCGCATCCACGGCGACGAGCAATTGCGGCTTGGAAGTCTTTTGCAAAATGTCGTCGAGCGATGCCGGTGCTGGGATTTTCCCGACGGCGAGCACGCCTTGATACATCGAAAAGCCGATGAGCGATTCGAGCAATTTCTTTTCGGCAAGATAAACGGTGACGGGTTCTGGCCGCGCTTCGAGCAGCGGACGGAAATCGTCCAGCCATTTCTCCGGCAGCACGACCGAGATGACGGCGAACCGGCTTTCGAGCAGCCGCCGCACGACTTTGGTGCCTTCGGCCACGAAGATCCCCTGCCCTTCGTGCTCCAGCGGACGCCGCATGGTGGCGTAGGGCTGGAGTTCAGACAAATCGAACGAGGAAATTTTTTGGACGCGAAACATAGAAAAGCTTCATCACGCGGTTTTCATATTTTGTTAAGGAGATAGTTTTGATTCGTGGCCATCACCGCCATCATCGCCATCATCGCCATCATCGCCATCACCGCCATCATCGCCATCATCGCCATCACCGCCATCATCGCCATCACCGCCATCATCGCCATCACCGCCATCATCGCCATCACCGCCATAACCGCCATCACCGCCATAACCGCCGTCACCGCCGTCACCGGTTAGGCAGAGTCAAAACGCTGAAGAAAGTAAACATCTTTCTTGGTGCTGCCGCTGATTTTTTGTGTGGTTCCAAGCAATCCTTTGCTTTCAAGTTCGGCTAGGCGCGTCCGCAACTGCGCCCGTCCTATTCCAACGGCATCCAAAAACGGCTTGTCCGACGAGGAGTGGGGATCATTCTTTGATAGAAATTGGAAAATCTTAAGGTCGGTTTCAGCCAGTTTTTCCTGGCAGTTCGCCGCAGCCTGGCGCATGAAATCCAGCGTGATCTGCTTTTTTGCTTTCCGATCGGCAATGAGTTCCATGGCTTCACGCAAGACGGCAAAGGCGCGGCGTGGATGTCCTCCGGCAGCCAGCATCAACACCCAAAAGGCGTCCTGTCGGATAAAATCTTCCGCGCTGCCAGGCCAGCCGCGGTTGCCCAGCCGCTTGCTGATAATCTTGAAAAAGTTGGCTGGCGAAAACGGGCCAATCTCCACCAACTGGCCAAACGAAAACGAATAAGCCTCCTCGGCCCCGGGCAGTTGGCCGTTGATGTGATCTACAAAAGTCTGGTCCAGTGAAACAACAAACGCCACGCCCGCCTCCGAAAAGGTTGAGTCAATCGTCTGGGCGAACTTGGTGAGAAAACGGAAGTAAGCATCCTCATTGTTCACCAGGAATTTCGCCCGCTCAAGGTTGTCAATCACCACGACGAAGGGTTCCTTCTGATGTAGTGCGAGTTTGCGGATGAGCGCAGTTGCCGAGTCCTCGTTGTGCCGGGGCAGCTCGTGTTCCTCCGATTTGGTCAAACCCACCTTTGAGACAAGGTTGAAAAACGCCTTCAGTCCGGCCTCACCCGCTGCCTCGACGGACGAAGTGTATTTGATACTGGACTCTACCCGTTCCAATTCGCGGTCGATTTTCAATCCCAGCTTGGCCAGCACCTTGATTTTGTCGGCCTTGATTTCACGGAGAATGGCCGCAAGGATTTCCCGGTAAAGCAGGTTCTCGCTGGTGCCCGTCATCTGCACCGTTGCCACCGGATAACCTTCCTGAACCGTGAGCGCCGACAGCCGGTTCAACACGGAGCTTTTGCCAATGCCCTGCGCGCCGAAAACACCGCAGAGCGTGTTGCTCAAGGCGTTTTGCAACCTGCGCAATTCGGTATCGCGGTCAACGAACAAGGCCAGGTCATCGTCGCGCAACACCAGATCGTCAAAAGGATGCCGTTCAAATCCCCAGAATCGCAAAACCTGTGTGATGATGGTCTTGGTCGCCATTACGTTCTTAAGTAGCAAGATTGCAATGGCGGTTGCGGCGTGGAAAGGTTTTTTTCAGATTCCGGATCGGAAAGCAGCGGGAAAATCACAATGACAAAGT
>Ga0265337_1001426_pt1 | contig 11760 bp, 9 predicted proteins | sample 42122metaG_FD_192441 | JGI IMG/M metagenome (GOLD analysis project Ga0265337, IMG submission 192441) | Rhizosphere microbial communities from Carex aquatilis grown in University of Washington, Seatle, WA, United States - 4-21-22 metaG | ecosystem: Host-associated > Plants > Roots > Rhizosphere >... | reverse complement strand
GCGGTCAAAGGTTACAAGATTGCTGGCAAAACTGGTACGGCTCAGGTAGTGAAGGCTGATGGCACTGGTTACGAAGCAAATAAAAATATTGGTTCGTTTATCGGTTATCCTGTTGCGGATGGTGCAAATTTTGTAGTTATGTCTAAGATTGATAATCCAAAAGGTGTACAGTGGGCAGAAAGTACGGCCGCTCCAGTCGTCGGAACCATGCTTGATTTCTTGTTAAAATATTATCAAATTCCGCCAACGGAAAGTGTTAACTAATGTCAGAATTGATCAAAAAATTTGTACAACAAATTCTTCGAGTCTTAGCTGGTACCTATGTTAAGGTAAAAAAAATCGACATAATTGCTATTACTGGAAGTGCTGGAAAAACCACTGCCAAGGTGACAATCGGTGATATAGTGCCATCGGATCAAGTATTCGTACCAGAAGGTGCTTATAATACGGAATATGGGGTTCCTTTGGCTATTTTCAGAGAGAGTACTCCGAACAATCCTCGGAACCTTTTGAGTTGGTTAGCAATTTTTATTAAAATGACTGCCAAACTTGCCTTACCAGCACCGTACAAGAGTATTGTTCTTGAATTTGGTGCCGATAAACCAGGTGATATTAATTATCTCACCAGCTTTGCAAAACCTCATATTGCTATCGTTACTACAGTTTTGCCGGTTCATCTAGAAGGTTTCGGAAATTTATCGGAAGTTGCCAAGGAGAAGTCTCAACTTGTAAGGAGTTTAGGCAAGGATGATTTTGCTATTCTGAATTTTGATAATGAATATGTTTGTGAAATGGCCGAGCATACCGTTGCGACGGTGAAATCTTTTGGTACTGTTAAGGCTGATTTATTATATGATAATCTGAGGCTTACCGAGCATGGAATGAGTTTCGATATTAACTGGAAGGGACAGAAACAAAAGGTCCATATGTCCGTCGCTGCACCACAACTGGTTCCTTCTTACTTATCAGCGATATTGGTTGGGCTAATACTTGGTAATAATTTAGAGACGTTAATAAGGCATCTTACGGATACAAAACCAGAAAGAGGAAGAATGAATGTCCTCAAAGGCGTTCAGGGAAGTATCATTATTGATGATTCCTATAATTCCAATCCTGAATCGGCGAAAGCTGCTCTTAATGTGCTTGGAAAGTATAAAGGACACAAGATCGCGGTACTCGGATCTATGAATGAACTTGGTAACTTTACAGAGGAAGCTCACAAGGAAGTAGGGGAATTAGCGGCTGAAATTGCTGACCAGGTTATAGTCGTTGGGGAAATTGCGGGAGAATATCTCTATCCCGCTGTATTGAATAAAATGAATAAAAAATTTATACAAAAATTTAATAATTCATTTGAAGCGGGTGAGTATCTGAAAACTATTGTCAAAGAAGGCGATGTGCTCCTTTTTAAGGGTTCGCAAAATGGAGTGTTCACTGAGGAGGCGATAAAATACGTTTTGGAGAGACCTGAACTTGCTTCGGAACTACTTGTGAGACAAGGTAAAATGTGGCAAGATAAGAAAGGAAGGCTGAGATGAGTGGTGTAATTTTTTCTTTAAATGAACCGGCAATAATTCCACAACTTGTGAGGCTGTTTACCTTGTCAGGAGCAAGCTTTCTATTGGCTATCGCGGTAACTCCGATATTTACTTACTTCGCCTATAAATATAAATGGTGGAAACAGATTCATGAAACTGCCTGGATAGGTGGTGGCAAGGAGAAGGCTCCAGTTTTTCATAAACTACATGAAGCAAAACATAAGAGAAATATCCCAACTATGGCTGGAATTATCATTTGGGGTGTTGTCCTTGTGATAACACTGGCGTTCAATTTCGATAGGTCGCAAACTTGGCTGCCATTATTCACGCTTGTATCACTCGGACTTATGGGATTGATTGATGACTTTTATAGTATTAAACCTGGTGGTATTGCTGGTATAAAAGGTAAATTCAAGATGGCCTGGATTGTGCTTTTTGCATCACTTGGTGCTTGGTGGTTTTACTACAAACTAGGTTTCAATATCATTCACATACCGGCTTGGGGAGATCTGACGATTGGGTGGTTGTATGTACCTCTTTTTATTGCTGTCGTTACGGCCACTGCAAACGCGGTAAATATTACAGATGGTTTGGACGGACTGGCTGGAGGTTTGCTTTCTGCTTCATTTGGCGCTTATGCCATAATCGCATTTTTTCAAGGAAACTTTGGTATTGCAATCTTTTGCGCCACAATTGTGGGTGCTGTCCTGGCATATACTTGGTTCAATATCTTCCCAGCTAGATTTTTTATGGGCGATACCGGAGCGGTTGCTCTCGGTGCAACCTTGGGTGTTGTTGCAATGCTTACAAATACTGTACTAGTTTTGCCGATCATCGGATTTGTATTTGTTGCCGAGACGCTATCTGTCATTATACAGCTAGTTTCCAAAAAGCTCAGGCATGGTAAAAAAGTTTTCTTATCAGCGCCGATTCATCACCATTTTGAAGCCATCGGCTGGCCTGAAACGAAGGTCACGATGAGATTCTGGATTATTGGCGCAATAACAGCCTTCACTGGAGTCATTATTGCTCTTATTGGGAGGGGCACTCTGTAATGGCTTTATCAAGGAGCCAGATAAAAAATGATCAAAAAAGAGGTGGCAGTGGCCGACCGGATTTCACGCTCATAGTTCTGATAGCCATACTTACCGTTATCGGCTTGGTCATGATTTCCTCAGCTTCGGTAGTAATGAGTCGTATGGTAACTGGGCGCGATAATTATTATTTCTTTATGCAACTTGCCGCAGCAGGTATAGGTATTATATTACTCTATATTTTTTCCAAGATTGATTATCGATTTTGGGCTAAAGTAGCTCCAATTTTACTAGTCCTCTCTATTGTTTTGCTTGTAGTAGTCTTTTTACCTGGTATAGGTTTCAAGCATAACGGAGCTAGTCGTTGGATAAACCTCGGTTTTACAAGTCTGCAACCATCGGAACCGATTAAGCTTGCACTCATACTGTTTCTAGCTGCCTGGTTTGAAAAGAAGGGAAGTGAACTCCGTGACCTTACTAAAGGTACACTTCCATTTTTAGTTATTGTCGGGATAGTAGCTGGCCTTATTCTAATACAGCCCGATATGGGGACTGCCGCAGTTGTTGTGTCAACAGCAGGTATAATGTTCTTCGTCGCTGGGGCAAGCATGATACACGTCGGTAGTCTTTTACTTGCTGGGGTTGCCTCCGTCTGGGCGCTTATCATTGCTGCTCCTTATAGGATGTCGAGATTAACAATCTTTTTGAATCCATCGACAGACAGTAGCGGCGCGGGGTATCAGATTAAACAAGCACTTGTAGCTATTGGAAGTGGAGGAGTGCTTGGGTTGGGATTCGGTCGTTCAATTCAGAAATTTAATTACTTGCCGGAGGCAGCCACAGACTCGATTTTTGCTATTATCTCTGAAGAAATGGGATTAATCCGTGCGGGTATAATCATTTTCATTATTTTGCTTTTTGTGCTTAGAGGATATAAAATAGCAAAGGAAGCACCAGATACTTTTGCCAGACTGGTAGCTGTCGGTATCACTACTTGGGTAGCCGCACAATCATTTATTAATATCCTGGCAATCTTAGGCTTAATGCCGCTAACGGGCGTTCCATTGCCGTTTATCAGTTATGGTGGGACGTCTCTCGTGATGTTGCTTGCAGCATGCGGCATCTTACTCAATATTTCAAAACATGCAGTTGAAGGAGGAAACAATGCGAATCGTCGTATCAGGCGGTGGGACTGGCGGACATATCTCTCCAGTTTTGGCGGTCGTCACCGAACTGCAAAAGTTAGATAGCAGTATTGAACTTTTGTACGTTGGTTCTCTAGATGGTCTAGAGAGTAAAATTATCCCACAAACGGGAATTAAATATGTCGGTATTCAGGCCGGCAAATTCCGTCGTTATCATGAGAACAATTTTCTCAATATTGTTGATATTACAACGCTTTTCAAAAATGCTGCAGATTTGTGGCGTTTTGCCCGCGGGTATTTCCAGGCGCGTGAAATTTTGTCTGAATATGATCCTGATGTCGTATTCGCAAAGGGCGGCTACGTTAGTCTGCCGGTTGGTCTGGCGGCTAGATCTCTCGGCTATCCGCTGGTTATTCATGAGTCTGATAGCGTGATGGGTCTTGCTAATAAGCTTCTCGCCAAAAGAGCTGATGTAGTATGTGTCTCATACCCCGTAAAAGCTTATCCAGACGTTCCTAAGGAGAAACTTTTATATTCCGGAAATCCAGTAAGGGACGATATCTATGGCGGGAGTAAGGAGAATGCGGTCAAGGAATTTGGCTTAGATCCAAACCTTCCAACAATAATGGTAATTGGTGGTAGTCAGGGTTCACTTGTCATTAATCAAGTGGTCTCGGAATCTCTCAAAGATTTGCTCACGAAATATCAGATTATTCATGTTTCTGGAGAGAGAGATTATGATTGGCTCGGTTTCCAGGCTACCAAGCTTCCTGAGGATCTTCAGAAACGTTATTTTCTTTTCAATTTCCTTTCTGGTAACTTGAAGGACGCTTACAAAGCTGCAGATCTCGTGATTTCGAGAGCCGGCAATAACGTTATTGCTGAGCTTGCCGCTTTGGGTAGACCAACTATTCTCATACCGCTTTCATCTTCAGCAAATAGTCATCAACTTAGTAATGCGAAGATACTTAGCCGTATGGGAGCTGCCATGTTACTATTGCAAGATAGTCTCAGTCCGAAGACTTTAATTCGTAAGATTGATTATTTATTCGATAATCCCGAAGAAATGAAGGCTATGGTTGTAAAGATTAGTACACTAACAACCCCTGATGCAGCCAAGATAGTCGCAGACGAAATCCACAAGCTTGGTGCAGAATTTGTGAAAACTACTGAAGAACTTGAGAGGGATGATGAAAAGGAGCGAACGTAAGAGGACTGGTCTTGGACGCTTACGGAACACAAGACAGCCATCTTTGTATTCTAGGACAGACGAGATACGCGAGAAACGGGGAGTAAAGCCAATCCTTTATCCGCTCTTTTTTTGTGCACTGCTTATACTGGCGATATATTTTGTGTTCTTCTCACCATTTTTTAGTGTTAAATCGGTGAGTTTTAGCGATACTAAATATGTCAGTAGGGCAGAACTAACGAAAGTCGTCACAGAGAGCAAAGGGTTTACTAATAATAATATTATTACTTTTGGTTTTTTTAATTTCCAAAATAGGCTAGGGGAGGTGACAGGAATCAAGAGTTTTCAGATTATTCGTGAGTGGCCCAATAAGATAGAAGTAAAGATAGTGGAGAAGTCCCCTACTTTCGTTTGGCAAATTTTGGATCATAAGTATCTCATTGATGATGCAGGATATGCCTGGGCGAACTACGAAGACAAATACGCTTCTCTACCGGTAATTGTCGATACTAAGAATGTTCCAGTTAAACTTGGAGACAAAGTTGTTCCCGAGAGTTTTGTTGTTTTCACTCGTGACATGTTTAACGATTTCGAAAGCAGTACTGGTACTAAAATAACAAAAGTTGAAGTGCTGGATATTATAAGTGATCTCAAGGTCACCAGTGCAGCTGGTTGGTATGTTTACTTTGATACGACTAGGACAGCCCAGAACGAGCTCACGAGCCTGACACGGGTGCTCAAAGAGGTTCACGACAAGAACAGTGGGCTTGAGTACGTTGACCTTAGAATTGACGATCGAATTTTTTACAAATAGACAGGGGAGAGCTGGGAGCGGGAGAGAGATCGAAAATATTAATTAAATAAATATTAATTAATAACTCTGTCCGATTTTACCTCACTTCTTCTCGAATGATGTAATAATACAGTTAATACAATAAAGAGAAATTGTCATTAATTTTTTTATAATTATTTCATGTGCATTTATTGATAGATAAAAACAACTCTGATCAGACCTCAAAGTATCTTTAGCTAATGTAAGTTTCTGGACTTAAATAGCTTTATATAGCCATAATATAGTTATTTTATCAGTAAAAGGATGACTACTTATACGTCCCAGTTGGAATATGACCAATGTCGTCCAAGATATATTGTACGACATAGTATTAATGTTTGAGATGGGAGGCTAGCAGTGATATAGATAATGTAATATATTACTATTTCATCGGCCTTCTCTACCATCCGTCCAATACTAGATATTTTGGCAATTAATTATTAATTAGAGTAATAAAATGCCCGGTTCTCACCGGGCTTATTTTAGCTTTTTTATAAGGAACAAGTAGTATTAGTTAAATCGAACGGTTTCGCCCGGCTTAACTTCAGTAGTGTCCTTTTTGATTGTAATCCGTTCGTGGGGCATAATAGTAGTCAACTTGTCAAAGTCCTCTCTCGTGATCTGTTTCTCCACTTTATCGCCTGGTTGAAGGGGAGTCGTCTTTGACTGCTCTATCGCCTTTTCGGTCTGAGGTCTGGTAGTTTCATTAATTATTTTTCTTAAATCCTCTTTACTGAGTTTCTCGGCGAAGGTTTGTGTTTTCTGTGTATTTTGAATTTCGGGTTTATTCTGTTTTTGTTCATGACGAACTTCCTCACGTTTCGACTTATCTTCTTTCTTCTCAGGAGCACTCACCTCTTTTGGTTTTGCGTCTATCTCCTTTTGCGACTCAGATTTGTTTTCTGGCTTTACTTCAGTCTTGGTTTCTGGTGTACGATGGGGGTTCACAATTTTACTTGTATCACTTTCATTTGCGTTGACACCAGCGATGACGGAATCGACATTATACCAATGGCGGACGTCTTCTTCGACCTTCTCACGTGGTGTGCCATACTTCTCTCTAGATACAGCGGTGATTACGCTAGAGAGATCCTCTGAGATCTCTGGCGAATCCAAAGTCATGGCCGAGAAGGGTACAGTTGTGACGCCGTCAATAAGCATATTGAGATAAATATGTCTATTATCGAGGTTAATAAGGTCGTTTTGTGTAAAGACAGGCTCGAATTCCTTCTCTAGATAGGCTGCATCGGTCGCACCAACACGGAAAGCAACAAGTGAGCCTACGTTGCCAAAAACAGCGTCACGGACCGTCTCTTCCATCTGAGCGATGTATTGGTTGGCAACCGTGAGTGACAAACGATATTTACGTGCCTCGGATAGTATTGTTGCGAATGAATCAGTTGCAAAATTCTGGAATTCATCTACATATAAATAGAAGTCACGACGCTCTTCCTCGGGCATAAAGGCACGTTGCATTGCAGCTAGTTGGAGTTTTGTAATAATAAGAGAACCCAGTAACTCAGAGTTCACCTCCCCTATCTTGCCAGTTGATAGGTCGACGAGTAATATTTTTCCACTATTCATTATATCTGCAAAATCAATGCTACTCTTTGGTTGACCAACAATATTACGAATAATTGGTGAAGCCGTAAATTGACCTACTTTGTTCAAGATAGGTGCGACGGTCTCAGTAGCCATCTTGTCATTATAAGATGAGAATTCTTTGAGCCAAAACATCTGTACGACAGGATCGGTTACTTGGGATACGATTTTGTTACGGTAAGTTCTATCTGTTAGCATGCGGACAATACCAAGCATAGTAGAACCTTCAACTTCGGAAAGAGCCATTACTGTATGGTTCAAGACGTATTCAAGTCTAGGTCCCCAAGAGAAACCAAACATACGCTTTAATACAGAGATGAAACCTTTTGCAGTTTCTTCTCTCATACCCTCTGGACTCTCGAGTGGGTTAAATGCTATTGGAAAGTCTTTGTCAGCAGGATTTAGATAAATGACGTCTTTGATTCGATCCTTTGGAATAAACTTCATAATACGTTCGATAAGTTCGCCATGAGGGTCGATAACTGCGACGCCTTCACCTTGCTGAATGTCACGAATTGCTAGGTTCTCAAGCAGTCTTGATTTACCCGTGCCACTCTTACCGACGAGGTACATATGACGACGTCTATCATCTCTTTTGATGCCGAAAGTACGTAGCCCGTTACGGAAAGTAGTCATGCCGAGTGGAGTGATCTCATCGGGGCAAGCCTCTGGTCCCCCATCAATCATGGCTAAACTTGAAGGTGGTTCTCCTTTTTTGGAAGAAGTCCAAACAATGTTTGGTGTCTCCACCGATACATGTGGAAGATGATAAAGACTGGCGAGTTCTTCAATATTTAATACATAGCCGGCTTTATTGAATAATCTAGCACGGTAGGCATCTAAGAATTCATGACCCGAGTAGAGACCAGTTCCGACAAAACCATTTAAATTTGTCGTATTAAATTGTTTAAAGGCTCCAAGGACAGCTTGGATACGCTCTGTCGCCTTTTCAGAAGTTTTGGATAGATAAAGGACACGGATAATAACTTTATAACCGAGTTTATTGGACTTTTCTTCAATGGCGGTCAGTTCCGTTTCTTCTGAATGAGATAATTTAACACCTTCTTTTTCGGCTTTTTCCTTCTTTTTCTTTTCTGCTTCTGATTTCTTTTTCTTTTGTTCATCACTCAAGGGTGATAATAGTGTCGTAATAAGAGTATGAACGAGTCCGAGAGTTACACCAAGAAAGTCAACAATGTGTTGTGGAATTGTTTTACTTATCGATTTGCCGCCACTTTTCTTGTTAGCAACATGACCGAGCCCCATATCTCTCCAGTCGTCAGGAACCGGTTTGGCCAATATCTGAATCCAGACGCGTTCGCTGCCATGATCAAGTTTGGAAAGCATGCCGGTGATGCCTGCAAGTGGATCCACGTCAAAGTTTTGAAAGGTTTTGATTGGGTAAATTTCATCTTTGACGAGTGTCAATTCGGTTCCGACTACAGCATCGGGTATTTGATCGTGATCAATGTCGAGATTTAGTGAATAGTCATCAACAATAGCTATTTCTGCCGTTGGAAATTGAGCATAGATTTGTCCCTCAACGAAGTCTTTTAGATGTTTTGGTGTCCAGATAAAGAATTCGATGGCATCCAAACTGGCCACAAATTCCATACTAATGTGTTCTTGGACCGTAGTCCCCTTATTTGACTGACTTGGTGGCTGTAGAATACCATGTAGAGCGGCAAACATCATCTCCGCTGAGACCGGTCCTTTCTCGTTATTTTTTGGGACCTTCATCGAAAGTACAACTGATTCTATCTTATCGACGAATTCAGCCTTTTTGAAGTTTTTCCAAGCAAAATAAAGAATGACTGGGACAACGAGCCACCAAGTCCAAACAACTAACGTCCAGAGGCCGCTAAGTATTGCGAGACTAATATTCTGTACTAACAAGTTACCCCTCCAGTTTGGTGATTGTGTAAGTTGCCCTAGCAACTCGAGTAAATTTATCCTTCTGTAAGTTCAAAAGGATTGTAGTTTCTTTAACGATTCTACGTTTCATAACCTCAGATACAATATCATCTTTGTGCATAGGTTTACCAGCCGTAATCAGAACTTCTTCGATAACATCTTCAACTACACCGGCTTTGTAACCCCATTCACTCAGGGCATAGATGCCACGGCCGATCAGAACAAAACGATCATCACGGATAAGTTCGTTGTGGACGGCTTGTCTGGTAACCTTTTTCTTCTTCTCATCGAGGGCTTCAATATGTTTCGAGATCTCGGTGAAATGAAGCGGTTTTTGATATTTTTTCAATATATAATAAGTTTTGTCGCGGATACTCTTCGGATTAATTTCACGCCAGTGACTTAAGCCCAAACTACCATTATCAGTACGAAGAATTTTTTTGCTCATTGAAATGATGGCGATTACCTGATCGTTTGTGAATCCAATCTCTTTTTTTTCTACTCTATTTAGGAAGGCCTTCTCCTCGAGTGGCTGTTTCTCAGTGTCCAAAATATCGGTAGCAATCTTGATAATTTCTAACAAATTTGCTTTTGTGATGTTATCAAGGTAAAAACCGGCTTTTACATCAGTAGTTTCAAGGGTTTGATTGATTTTTTTATCTAGCATGGCTAGGAAAGAAACCATGTGTTTCAGTTTGGCGCTAGAAGCATTACCGCCGAGCAAAAGTTCGTAAAGTCTAAGGTTAGTAACAGTACCACCGTCTTTCAGAATCTTAGTTTCTAGAGTGGTCAAAATCTCTTGACCTCGGATTTCACTGGCCAAAAACTCAGAAAGTTTTCTGAGAGCATTTTTTTCGATTTGGCGAACTCTTTCACGAGTAATTCCTAGCTCTTTGCCAATTTCTTCAAGTGTCTTTGGTCTCTCACCGCCTAGACCATATCTTTCACGAATAACGGCTATATCACGGTCTTTTTTGACCTTTGGGGCAGACAGCACAAAATCAACCTCGGCTTCAATGTCCAAGGATAGGATTTTTTTGCTCTGTTCGCTATCAGCGATGCGATCCAGAATAGATTTTGCTGTTTTTGTCGCCATAATTTTTAACAACACAATTATAGCATAAAACAGCCCAATGTGTCAACAAAAAAGTTCTAGCCGGCGAAGTGTATGGCAATATAGATCACAGCCATACCGAGGATTGTTGAAAAAGTTGTCCAGGAGGTCGGATGCCTGTGATGGCTTTCAGGAATTAGATCACTGGCACTAATATATAGAAAAAGACCTACGAATACAGCCAAAACAAGGCCCAGTGATGATTCTGAAATGTGAATAAAAAAGGTTGAAGCGACGCCAATGGCGGGGGCTAATGCATCGGCGGCAAGCCATCCGAGGGCCTCTTTTCTGTTCCCTTTATTTTTAATGACCATATTGACTGTGTTGATGCCATCAGAGAAGTCATGAGTTAATACGGCCGCGGCAACTACCCAGCCGATAGCCGGGGAAACCTTGAAGGCGAGACCGATACCAAATCCGTCTAAGAAGCTGTGGAAAGTTAGTGCTAAGGCACCTAAGCCTCCCGATTTATGACTGTGTGATGGATTCTCGCACTCTTCTTCTGAGTGTGCATGAATTAAAAACATTCGATCAAGAATCATGAAAGTAGCAAACCCCACAGCAACTAGAAGCGTTACCAGAGAAGTACTATAAACTTTGGTGGCTAAATCTATTGATTCTGGCAAAAGATCGAACAGAGCGACGCCGAGTACTGCCCCTGCGCTAAAGCCTAGGATTAAGTGTAGCTGATCTTTGAATTTCACGGCGAAAAGTCCACCAAGAGTGGTGCTGATGGCTGTCGCAATAACGATGAGGATAATAATCATGAGCTTATTGTAACTTTATTGCTTTGTCTTGTCGATACTGAGCTTCTTACCTCTAGAACCGCTGAAAGCAAAAGCCTCCATCAGTACCAGTGGACCGAGGAGGGCCGTGAAGTCGTGAAACCACTGAACATTTATTCCACCAATTAGAAAAATTGCTCTAATTCCTAGGAAAAATATACCGGCCGCTCCCAAGAAAACCAACCACCACTTCTCTACAAAATAACCATAAAAAACCGATAATAAACCTAGTACTATAGCGAAAGCTACTCCCCTCGCAACGGCTGAGTTGATGTCGAAATCGGCTAACAGATATAGGAAGATGACTAAATTAAGTAATACGACTATCCCAGTACTAATGGCAAAATGTAAATCTTTATTCATGTTTACATTTTACCACATTTGAGTATCGGCTTATTTCTGGCCGAACTCCTCGATTCCAAAATAGTATGTGTGACCGTTCAAATTCATCAAATTAATGCTAATGCCGGTTTGGTTATAAGCTGAGCTAATAATCTGGACGTAATGTTCGGGACTGTTTTTCCAGGTAGTGAACATTTGAGATGCAAGTGCGTAAAGTTCTGCCTGATTGAAGGTAACGGGAGGCACATAACCCCAAACTAAGTTT
>Ga0265337_1001425_pt1 | contig 11761 bp, 10 predicted proteins | sample 42122metaG_FD_192441 | JGI IMG/M metagenome (GOLD analysis project Ga0265337, IMG submission 192441) | Rhizosphere microbial communities from Carex aquatilis grown in University of Washington, Seatle, WA, United States - 4-21-22 metaG | ecosystem: Host-associated > Plants > Roots > Rhizosphere >... | reverse complement strand
CAGTTCGACTTCGCGCAGGTGCAGGCCCGAGTGGCGAGCCACGTCGCGCACGGCCTCCGCGTCGCTGCCCGCCCGGCGGCTGCCGTCGGCGGGCGCGGCCAGGCCGCCCGCGGCGGCGCCGAGCAGGACCGCAAGCAGCGCCATCGTGCGCTGGTAGCGCAGCTCGTGCGCCTCAGGATCGGCGCTGTCGGGGGCGGCGCGCACGCCGACCGCGGCCAGTGACGCGTGCGCGGCGTGGCCGACCAAGGACCGGTCGGCCTTCTTGCGCGCGGCGAGGGCCGCCAGGAACGCCGCCTCGCGCTCGGTGATGCGCTGATCGATGACATCGAGCAGCCGCCGCAAGTACGCCGCGAGCGCACCCTCAAGCAAGCCGGCCGACAGCACGTCCATGCTGCTCTGAGCCTCGATGGTGCAGGCCTGCTCCACCTCGATCCAGTCCCGGCCGGACAGCACGATCAGGTCGGCGTCGTCCGGGCCGCGGCCGACTGGCCGGCCATTGACGCGGATCGCGCCGCCGACAGTGCGCAGCCACCAGACGTGCGCGTTGCCCATCAGGGCGGTGCCGGCGGCGGCGGACACGATCTGGTGCGGCTGGAGCACCGTCGCGTTGCGCGGGCCGCTGCGGGCGCGGACCGAGTTCGCGATGGCCAGCAGGGCCGTGTCGATCCCGTCGACGAGGCTCGCGTTCAGTGGTCCGGGTGGCACGTCGCCCAGCATCGCGCCGGGCAGAGCCACCACCTCAATCGCGAGCGGCCCGGCGGGGACGGGCGGTACCACGCTCCCGGCCGGGATGCGCGCGACGAAATGACGCTTGGTCTGCTCCCCGGCCGCGCCGGCCCGGTGCGCGAACAGGTCGGCTTGGCCTCCTCCGACCAGCACCCCGTCGACCGGGTCGAGCCATTTCCGCTGCGAGCCGGGGGCGGGCAGCGTCGCCGGACCGGGCTGCGAAGCGAAAGCCGTGCCCGCGGGCCGCGAATCGCCGTTCGAGTCGACGCCGTCCATCGCGTTCATACCTCCCGGATCAGGCGTGCGTACGCGCCGCCGCTGGTGATCAGCTGGTCGTGCGTACCGCGCTCCAGTTCGCCGCCCGTGCCAAGCACCATGATCAGGTCGCAGTCGCGGATCGTGGACAGCCGGTGCGCGATGATCAGGCATGTCGCCCCGCGCCGGCGCAGGTTGGCGTCGACGGCGGACTCGGTCTCCGCGTCCAGGGCGCTTGTCGCCTCGTCAAGTATGAGCAGCGCCGGCCGCTTGACCAGGGCGCGCGCGATCTCCAGGCGCTGCCGCTGCCCGTACGAGAAGTTCCGCCCGTCCTCGGCGACGAGGCTGGACAGGCCGCCGGGGCGCCGGGCGATGGCCGGGTAGACGCAGGCGTCGGTGAGCGCGGCGATGATCTCGTCGTCGCCGATCGTCGGGTCCCAGAACGTGATGTTGTCGCGGACCGTCCCCTCGAACAGGAACTGGCCCGGGTCGACGTAGGCGATCGTGGACGCCCACAGCCCCGGGTCGATCTCGCCGCGGGTCATGCCGTCGAGCGTGATACGGCCGGACCAGGGCTCGTAGAGCCCGGCTACCAGCCGCCCGATCGTGGACTTGCCGCTGCCCGAGCCGCCCACGAGCGCCACCCGGCTGCCCGGCGGCAGGTCGAGGTCGAGCCCGTCGATGATCGGCTTGCCGAGCGGGTTGTAGCCGAAGGTAAGACCCTCGATCCGCAGGTGGCCCTCTAGCGAGGAGCTGCGGGCCGCGTCGCTGACTCCGGCCGGCGGGGCCGGGTAGTTCTCGACGTCCCGCAGGCGGCTCAGGTCGGCGCTCGTCTCCTGCAGCCGCGAACCGAGCACGGTAAGGCTGGTGACCGGCTGATTCATCAACGTGATGATCAGTTGAAGTCCGATCAGCAGACCGAGGCTGAGCGTGCCCGCGAGGACCTCGCGGCCGCCCACCCACAGCAGGACGGCGGTGTTCAGGGCGGCCAGCAGCGCGGGGACCACGCCGATCACGGCGGTCGACAGGCCGAGCCGCTGCTGCCCGCTGGCCACCGCGGCCGCCCGGCTGGCGAACCGCTGGAAGCCGGTCTGCTCCCCCCCGCCGGCCTTGATCGACTCAATCATGTGAATGTTGGTGTACACGGTGGTGTACAGCTTCCCCCGGTCGGCCTGGAGGCCGGCGACCGCGCTCTTGCGGATCGCGGCGACGTACCGCAGCGCGGCGACGTTGAGGCCGGCGAAGAGCATCGCGAGCAGCCCGAGCAGTACGTTGTAGCGGATGAGGAGGACGCCGTAGGCCAGCACCAGCACGCCGTCCACGACGGTCGACCCTAGCCGCCGGGCCAGCACGTCGGCCACCACGTCGTTGCTGCGCACGCGGTTGGTCAGGTCGGCCGCGTGGCGCTGGTCGAAGAAGATAACCGGCAGTCGCAGCAGGTGACGGACGAAGCGGGCCGCGCTGCCGAGGGCGAAGACCGCCTCCGCCCGGACCAGCAGCGACTGCCTGAGCGCTCCGGCCAGCAGCGTCAGCACAGCCGCGATCCCCAGCGCGGCGATCAGCCCGCCGAGTGCGCCCCTGCCGCCGCCGAGCAGCACCTGATCCACGAACACGCGGGTGAAGATGGGCACGGTCAGCCCGGCGACCGCGACAAGCAGGCCGAGCAGCATCGTCAGGTACAGCACCGAGCCGAGGTGCGGGCGCCGGGCGAGCAGCGCCGCCAGCACGCGGCGGCGCTCGCCGCCCGGCCGGAAGTCCGGGCCTGGCGCCAGCTTGAGCGCGATGCCGGTGAACGACCGGTCGAACTCACCCCAGGTGACCGAGCGCGGGCCGGTACCCGGGTCGTTGAGCCAGACCTTGCGGCCGTATCCCTCAAGGACGAGGAAGTGGTCGAACCGCCAGAACAAGATCGCGGGCAGGGGCAGCTTGGGCAGGTCGGCCAAGTCAAGCTGCATGCCCTTGCCCTCCAGGCCGAACAGGCGCGCGGCCCGCAGCACGCTGGCGGCGGTGGAGCCGTCCCGGCTGACGCCGCACTTCTGCCTGAGCTCCTCCAAGGGCACGAACTGGCCATAGCGGCCGAGGATGATCCCCAGCGAGGCCGCCCCGCACTCCACCGCCTCCATCTGGATCACGGTCGGGGTGCGCTGGCGGCGCCTGGGCGGGATGTCCGGGCGCGACGTGCGCGCCGCCGCGGTGGCCTTCGCCTGCCCGCTCATTGGCCGATCAGCCATTCTATCGGGTGCTGCGCGGCGACGACGAACGACGCCTGAACGCTGCTCTCCGCGTTGAGCGCGATGCCGGGGCCGGCTCTGGACCACGCCAGCTCGGCGGGCGCGCCGGCCACGGTCGCCAGCTTGATGACGACCCTGGTCACGCTGCCCGCCGCGAGGTAGCTCCCGACGTTAGCGTCCCGGCCGAGAAACGCCTGCAGCGACCCGCTGGTCTCGGGAAAGTTTCCCACCGACGCCACGGTCCCGTGCAGCGTGCCGTAGACGGCGCTTGGCACGGCCGCCGCGTCTAGCGTGACTTCCTTGCCGGGCGGGATCGCGGGCGCGTCGACGGCAGGCACGAATACCACCGCCTCAAGCGGATCGCTGGTGCCCCTTACCCGCTCCAGGTCGGCGACCGGCGTGCCCGGCTCGACGAGCTGGCCGACTGCCACCAGGGTCGACACGACGTAGGCGTCCCACGGCGCGTTGACCGTGTGGGTGCGCCCGTCGGCGCCTTGCACGCTGTAGAGGCGGGTACCGCTCTTCGCGAGCTCACCCGGCGGCACCCAGAGCTGGGCGACCTGACCGCTGCTGTCGGCGTCGAGTGTCGTTACCCCGTCGGCATGGATCAGCACACCGGGCGCACCCACGGTGGTGTTCACGGTCCCGACCGTCGCCCAGGTGACGGCAACGCCGACGATCACGGTCAGCACCCCGGTCATGAGCCAGGCCGGGACGGACGCCAGGCGGACCACCTGGTCGAGTTGCTCGGGGGCCGTGAGATGCCGCAAGGCCGCGGGTCGGAACCTCACGGCCAGGCCTTCGGAAATGTCATGGGCGCGTCCACGGTCCCTCCACTTGCCGGCTTATCCGCCTACCGCACGAGTAATACCGCCGATTATTACCCCCTAGGTCGCTGAATGGCACACCGTGGCACGAAATCATGTCATCGTTAATCCCGGCCGCACCGTCAACGGCATGATCTCGTGTAATCCAGCGGCCTTCTCTTGCCAGCTCGCCAAAAGGCAGCCTAGCGTTCGTGGCATAGCCGGATGGATGGCGATAAATCAACCGCGGAGGCGCTGATGAGTACTGAAATCATGTATCGCACCGGCACTTATCGCAGCGCCTCGCCCGAGTCGACCCGCGAGCGAATGCTTCCTATGCTCGACCGTTTCTCAATTACCCGGGTGGCCGACATCACCCATCTCGACGAGATCGGCATACCGACGATGGTCTGTTACCGGCCGGATAGCAAGACCCTGGCGCTCGGGATGGGAAGCAGCATAGATCCCGCGCAGGCCTGGGTCAGCGCGGTTATGGAGAGCGTGGAGACCTGGCACCTCGAATATGCCACGCTGCCAATCGCGGCTACCGGTCCCGCCCGCTCGGTCGGGCTTGACTACGACGTCCGCGCGCTGAACCTGATGCCGAACTCGCCGGTCACCGACCGCACCCCGCTGGACTGGGTGACTGGCACCGGCCTGCTGACCGGAAGCCGGAAGCTGGCGCCGGCCGCTTTCCTCTGCCTTGAAATGACCAAGCCCCGGACTTGGCACCACGTGTACTTCAACCGATCCTCCAACGGCGCCGCCACCGGCAACACGCTCGCCGACGCCATCCTGCACGGGCTGTTCGAGGTCATCGAGCGTGGCTGCGTCGCCGGGCACATCGCCAGGCGGGAACGGGACCGCGGCCGGCCGCGCCAGCACGTCAACCCGGAATCGGCCACCGACCCGGTCACGGTCGCCATCGTCGAGGCGGTCGCCTCGGCCGGCTGCAGCTTCGAGACCGTCCGGCTGGAGAACAGCTACGGGCTGTCGTGTTACGGCGCGGAGATCTGGTCGGCCGACATGCCGATCCGCTGCGGCGGATTCGGGTGCCACATCGATCCGGAGATCGCCTTTGGCCGGGCCGTCGCCGAGGCCGCCCAGAGTCGTCTCACCGTCGTCTCCGGCGCGCGGGACGACATCGAGACCGTTAGCTACCGGCCGGCCCCCGACTTCGAGCGCGATTCGCGCACCGTCGACACCGCGATCACCGACGGGAACCCGGCCCCCCGGTTTGACGACATCGAGGACGTCATCGCCTACTGCGCCGGCCAGGTCCGCGCCGTGACCGGCTGGGAGCCGTACGCCATCGACCTGACCCAACCCGACATCGGCATCCCGATGAGCATGATCCTCGCTCCCGGGTTGCCGCTGTGCGACTTCTCGAAATACCGGTCCTGACCGGCACCTGAGCTCACCGAGTGGCCGCCGTGGCCAAGCGGGGAGGACCAGAGCGCGCACCCGCGCGGCGAACAGAAGGAGAACAACATGACCGACTCCACGCAGTTCCTCAAGGACTACAACGCCCTGATCATCGGCGTCTGGCAGAACGACGGCGAGGAAGCCAGGCTGATCGCGGACCCGACCGCCTACGCCAAGCAGCACGGCCTGCCGGTCGAGGACGGGAAGACCGTTGTGCTCGACCGCACCCAGCCCAACGGCATGCTCATCGGCAGCAAGCTGGTCGAGGCGTGGAACAGCGACGGCCAGCACATCCTGCGCGTCCCGGCCGTCCCGCTGATCGACTTCGACGAGCTCAGCGAGGACGAGCTCGAGGCGGCCACGGGTGGTTTCTTCGCGCTGCTCATCATCATCCTCGCCTAGTCAAGGAGATCCTCCGGTGCCGCGCGACTTCGTGTTCGTGGGGCCGAGTCTGCCGCGCTCGCAGGTCGAGGCTCTCCTTCCGGGAGCCTCGATCCTGCCGCCGGTCCGGCTCGGCGACTTGCTGCGGATCGGCGCTCGCGCCGGCGACCGCGTCCTGATTATCGACGGCCTGTTCCTGCAGGCGGCGCCGGTGCGCCACAAGGAGATCCTGGCCCTGCTGGCCGAGGGCGTCACCGTGATCGGCAGCAGCAGCATGGGCGCGCTGCGGGCGGCCGAGCTGTACCAGTACGGCATGCGCGGGGTCGGCGAGGTCTTCGAGCTCTACCGCTCGGGCGCGATCGACGGCGACGACGAGGTGGCGGTCATCCACACCACCGGCGACGACGGGTACCGCGCGCTGAGCGAGCCGCTGGTGTCCATTCGGGTCGCCATCGGCGAGGCCGCGCGGGACGGCGCGGTCACCGCCGATACCGCCGCCGCGCTGCTGCGAATCGCGAAGGCGCTGCCCTTCCGGCTCCGGAGCCGGCGGATGCTGGTCCAGTGCGCCCGCCAAGAGCTGCGGGCCGAAATCGTCGAGGAGTTTGACGCCTGGTACAGCGGCCATGCCCGCGACCTCAAGGCCGACGACGCGGTGGACATGCTGAGTCGAGCGGCCAGCGGAGACCCGGCTCTGGGGCCGCCAAGCCCGCTGGATCGCCCCATCACCAACCCTCCGACCGCCTTTGTGGTGAGCTGGGCCGATCATTTCCACGGCCAGTCGGCCGGCGAAACGTGGGTTCCCGACTCCGACGTCGTGTCGGCGATCATGCTGCTGCATCCCGGCTACCCCGAGCGGCACCGGCGGGACGTGCTTTCGAGCCTGGTCGGCCTGGCGGCCGGCGCACCGGGCCTGGAGGCGGCCGCGGTGGCCGCCGCCGCCGCGCATGCCCTCGACGGGCAGACCCTGGCCGAGCTCGGCGTCTGGCTGAGCCCGCGCGAGCGGGGCCGGCTAGCCGATCCCGGGTTCGCCGACGAAGCGGTCATCCGCGTGCTGGTCCGCGCGTTCGGCACAGTCGTCGAGGCCGCGAAGAACCTGCGCGGTCTGCGGACGGCGGGCGACGACGGCACCTGCGGCTGGGCCCGCCAGGTGGCCGCCGAGGCGATCACGGCCAACGGGCTGCTCCCGCCGGCCACCCGGCCCGGTCGGCTCGACCGCCTGCACTATCGCGACGAGGTGGTGGACCGGGTTTACGCCGCCCTGTGGGGGGTCGAGGTCGAGGACCTGATCGAGGCGGTCTGGGACCGGGGCTTCGACTCGCTGCCGACCTTCCGCCGCATCGCCGAACCGTTCGTCATGCGACTCAAACTCGGCCCGGCCCTCCAGGCGCCGCCGTTGCTCGCGGCCTAGGAGGCGCAATGTCCGAGCCAGAGGAGCTGGGCTCCACGTTCATCAGGAACTACTCGCTGCTGCTGGCGGCGGTCTGGGGCAACGAGGCGGAAGCCGCCAAGCTAACCGCAGACCCGACGGCCTACGCCAGCTCGAAGGGCCTGCCGGTCGACCCGGGCGCCGTGGTGCGCGTCGACCGCACCCCGCACGAGGGGCTGTTCCTCAAGGACGAGGTGATAGCCGAGTGGACGGCCAGCCCCGGCGTCCACATCTTGCACGCGCCCGCCGCCCCGGTCGTCGACCTTGACGACCTCAATGACGCCGACCTGGACTCGGTGAACGCTGGTGGTGACCCAAGCAGCTTCTTCATTAAGGGCTGAGAAATCGCCCCGGTCTCAGGCTGAGGCCCTCGTGGGCCCGCCACTGGGTACGAGTCTCGGATGCGGCCAGCCGGAGCACCTGGCCGGACATGTGGAAGCGAGAAGCCACGGCTGAAGGCAGACCGGCGGCTCCTCGGGCTTGTCGACCAGATCACCGCATCCGGCGCACCAGGCTGGCTGGCGACCACCGCGCTGTTCCTCGAAGGAGACCGGGAAGACCGCCGCGCGCCCGCTGACGGCGAGGCGGAGGGCAGCAGGGGACTGTGGCTGGTGGACGCGCTGTCGGCGCGGTGGGGCTACCAGCGGGGCGGCGGCCTCGCGACGACGTGGTTCAGGTCGTGGCTGCCTAGCCCGATCCCGGCTGAGCAGGGCCGTAGCTGGTGCCCGAGCTGGTGGTAGTCCCAGATCAGCTTTGCGTCGGCGTGGTGCTGGCTGGTGGCGGCGTGTGCGGTGCTCAATGGGTTCCTCTCTGCCAGGGGCATCACCGGGCCTCGGCGAGCGCATCCGTGCGGATGGACTCGATAGACCGCAGCTGGTGCGACAGGCCGTTGTCCAGCGCGAGCCGGGCGGTCTCGTCGAGCAGGATCAGCCCCTGGGCGCGGGTGCCGGTGCCGGTGCCGGAGAGCAGGATATGGGCCTGGGCGGTGGAAAGGCGGACCTTCTGCATCGGCGTCCCGGTGGTGCCGCTGGCCCCGGCGATGGTGATGAGCCGCGCTCGCCCGCGGGTACGAGAACGCGGACCCGGAACTCGTCGCGGTCGGCCGTGACACGCTCCGCCAATTGTGGAAGGAAGCTTGAGCCGGATGCCTTCACTCCTGTCCGCTCTGTCGCTGCGACCGAGCGCACCGTCACGGCCCGCCGTGCCGCCATGTTCTGCAGTTGCCGAGAACATCTGGCCTTCATCGCCAGCCACACTTAAGCCGAATCAGCCCCCTACTCTCGTTAGGTGCCATCATGACCGAGCGCTACCTCAGCGTCGTCGATGTCCACGTGATCCTCCGGCGCAAGGGGACGATCCTTCTCCTGCGCCGCGCCGGGAGCGTCTACGCGACTGGCATGCTCTGCCTGCCCAGCGGCCACCTCGAAGATGGCGAAAGCGTCCTGAGCGCGGCCGTCCGCGAGACGAAAGAGGAGACCGGCATCGCCCTTGAGCCGGCAGCCCTACGCCTGGTCCTCAGCATCCACGAGCGCCATCCCGGCACCACCCACGCCCGCATCGGTCTCGCGTTCGAACCCGAATCCTGGCACGGAGAGCCGGTCAACGCCGAACCTGGAAAGTGCTCCGAGCTCTTGTGGGTTCTCCGTGGCTCACCCGATGTCGTGCCATGTTGCGCGGCTTAGGGATCGAGTGGTGTTCTCGGCGCGCCTCCTGGGCTGAGGTTCTCGTTGTGGCATGTTGCGCATCGAGAGAACGGGGGGCGTGGTGCGAGTGTTTCCAGTGGTGCTGCCGTCCGGGGAGAGGTACTGGACGGTGCTGGACGAGCAGCTGGCCGTTGTCGAGGTCGCGGATGCGTTCCTGCGGCATGTGCGGTTCGGCCGGGATCAGGCCGAGTTGACGACCAAGGCGTATGCGAGTTCCGTGGTGCTGTTTCTGCGGTGGTGCGGGCGGAGCGCACGGGACTGGCGGGCTGCGGCCGGGGACTTGTCGTTGTTCATCACGTGGCTGCGGTTCGCGCCACGGGAACTGACCGGGACGGAGGCCCCGGCTCCGGGCGCGGCGCTGGTGCTGGCCGGGCCGGGGGCTGAGCCGGTGCGCAGTCCGGCCAGGATCGCCAGCGTCCTGGTGGGCGTCCGGGCGTTCCTGTGTCATGCGGTGAAGACCGGGGCCGCGCCGGCGGATCTGCTGCCGCTGCTGTATGAGGTCGGCGACGTCCGTGACCTGCCGTTGGAGGCCCGCGGCTCTGGCCGGCCGATGGCTTGCCGGCTGAAGGCGCAGCATCGTGTCAGCGTGCCCCGGACGCGGCGTGACCGCGCGGCGGACGAGGAGGTTCTCGCGCTGCTGCGCGCGTGCCGGTGCGCGCGTGACCGGTTCATCGTGGTGCTGCTGGCCCGTGCCGGGCTGCGGCGCGGCGAGGCAGCGGGGCTGCGCCGTTCGGACATGCACTTCATGCCCGACTCGGCCGCGCTGGGATGCGCGGTGCAGGGCGCCCACGTGCATGTCGTGCGGCGGCTGAACGCCAACGGGGCGTGGGCGAAGTCGGTGCGCCAGCGCTGGGTGCCCGCCGATGGCCTGGTCGTGCGGGCCTACGACCAGTACGTTATGGAGCGCCTGGCGCTGCCGCACGGTGACCTGAGCGATTTCGTCCTGGTCAACTTGTTCCGCGGCCGGCTCGGCGAGCCGGTGTCGGTGGACGCGGTGACGGAACTGTTCGGGCGGCTCGGTGACCGGGCCGGCCTGCCGCGCTCGGTGACGGCGCACATGCTCCGGCACGGGTTCGCCAGCAACCTCGCCGACAGCGGGGCCACGGTGGACGAGATCGCGGAACTGCTGGGGCACTGCCGCCTGTCCAGCAGCGACCGGTATCTCCACCCTGCTGATCAGCGTCTGCGCGAGGCTGTCGACCGTGTCGCGGCGCCGGCCAGCCTGCTAGCAGGCGGCCAGTGAGCGCGCAGGCGCTCGCGGCGCCCGCCGCCCCGCCGGACGCTGAGAACCCCGCGTCGTGGTTCTGGAGCCTGATCGACGCGGGCTTCCTGGCGGAAGCCGGCTTCGACGCGCAGCGGAAGGTGCTGTTCCCGCCGGCCGGCCACCCGCTGCTGGGCTGGTCTCAGTGCCAGGTCGCCGACTGCGCGGTCGTGATCTTCACGACCCAGACGTTCTGCTCGGGGTGCAAGAGGCGGCTCGCCGCGGCCGGCCTGCCCGAGGAGGAGTTCTCGGCGATCCCGCGGCCTGCGGACCAGCCGCGACGGCGAATGGTGCAATCGTGCCGGGTTCCCGGTTGCCAGCGCCCGTGGATCGACGCCCCGCGAGCGCTGTGCTCCGCCCACCACTGGCAGAAGGACAGGCTGCGCCGCTGCTCGCTGGAGGAGTTCCTGGCCCGCACCGACCTGGAGCCGCTGCCCAGCCTGGGAGCTTGCGCTGTCGCGGCCTGCTACCGTGACGCCTCGGTGATCAGGTCCATGCTCTGCCACGCGCACAACTGCCGGATGCTCGACGCCCGCCGGGCCGATCCCGGCCTGGACACCCAGCACTGGCTGGCAGCCCAGACCGCGATCCCCGAGGGAGCCGAGGTGAGCTTCCGCGGCCTGCCGGACCTGGTCGTCGCGCAGCTGCTGTTCGGGCTTCAGCAGCGCTGCCGGGACGGCGCGCTGACCCAGCACACGCGGCTGCGCGCCCTGACCTCGTGGCTGCGCGCCGAGCGCGTCTCCTCGCTCGACGCCCTGTCCGCGGAGCAGGCTTCCGGGGCCGGGGTGGACCGGCTGACCCGCGGGCCGCTGACCACCATGATCGCCGCTGTCAGGCGGGCCCGGATGACGCCCGAGTCAGAGTACGCCAAGGACCGCTGGGACATGGCGGCGCTCGGGATGACCGGCTTCATCGACTTCGGCGGGATCTCGCAGCCGTGGCTGAGGGAGACCGCCAAGCGCTGGGTCCGGCACGCCGCGCCGCAGCGCCGGGGCGAGAGGGCCGGAAACAACCTGCGGTCTCAGGTCCTCTACCTGGACCTGCTCTCCCAGAGCCTGCGGGCGCGCGCCGACCGGGGGAACGACCCGGCCGGCCTGGGCCGGGCGGACATCGAGTTCTTCCTCGCCCGCGCCGGCCGCAAGGAGCACCTGGGCGAGATCAGCGCGCACAAGCGCCGCCAGGTCATCCTCACCGCCGGCAGCATCCTCAAGCGCGGCCGTCTTCTCGGGCTGACCCGGCCGGGCGAGCCGATGCACGGGCTGGCCGATGACTTCGTACTGATCAGGGGCGACCTGCCGGCCAGGCCGGAACGCAGCGAGGCTGGCCGTGACCTTCCTCCCGAGGTAATGCGGCAGCTCTGCGCCCACCTGGACTGGCTCGACGGGCGCGCCGGCCGGGAGATGCGGGTGGGGATCGAGCTGCTCATCGACACGGGCCGGCGGCCGGACGAGGCCTGCGAGCTGGACTATGACTGCCTGGCCTGCGACAACGACGGCAAGCCCGTGCTCGTCTACTGCGACAGCAAGGAAAACATAGTCCAGCTCGCA
>Ga0265337_1001424_pt1 | contig 11764 bp, 7 predicted proteins | sample 42122metaG_FD_192441 | JGI IMG/M metagenome (GOLD analysis project Ga0265337, IMG submission 192441) | Rhizosphere microbial communities from Carex aquatilis grown in University of Washington, Seatle, WA, United States - 4-21-22 metaG | ecosystem: Host-associated > Plants > Roots > Rhizosphere >... | reverse complement strand
TTGCTGCTTCGTGTGCGCGACGAAGACCGGGACGATGCCGAAAGGGCCGTGGGCGCTGTACTCGGAAGACCGGACCGACCGGACCTGCGCGCGGTGCTCCAGAAGCTGGAAACGGTCGAGGCTCCCACCGCCCGCGGCTCGCTCATCCGGCTCGTGAGCGCCGTCGGCGACGACAGTGCGCTGCCGGCGTTGCTCAAGGCCGCCCAGTCCAGCGACGCGGGCCTTCGCGATGCCGCGATTCGCGGGCTGGCTGCCTGGCCGACCCCAACGCCGTTCGCAGAACTGGTGGCCCTGGCGCGCACGGCCGCGGAGCCGGTGCATCGCGTCCTGGCCTTGCGCGCCGCCATTCGGCTGTCGAGCAAGGTCGAGGGACGCACACCCGAACAGATGACCGGGCTGGTTACGGAATTGATGCAGTTGGCCGGTGGAACCGCCGAGCGAAAGGCGTTGCTGACAGAGGTGGGGCGGTGTCCAACGTTGGACGCGCTGCGCCTGGCGCAGAAGTACGTGGCCGATCCCGAACTCGCGGTCGAGGCGGGCGTGGCGGTGACCCAGATCGCCTCAGCCCTCCGAGACACGCACCGGGACCAGGTGCTGGCGGCTCTGCAGCAAGTGCTGGCCGACGACCGGGACCAGGCCCTCGCCACGCGGGCCTTCAAGGTGGAGAAAGACATTCTCAAGCCCGTCAACCTGGCCATCGGGGCCACGGCTACCAACCTCGACGGCTTGGCGGCGGATGGCGCCGCCGGCGGTCCCCGGGCGGCCATCGACGGGGACCCCAACACGTATTGGGATGAAACCGACAACGCCGATTTGTACCGGCTCAAGGTCACGTTGAAAGACCCCCAGGACGTGTCGTCGATCAACCTCCTCTGGCACCCTTACGAGCAACACCAGGCGAAAAACCTGGATGTGCTGTGCGATGGGAAGGTCGTGGCGGAGGTCCGCCAGGCGAAGTGCTTCGAGAACGAAATGTTCATCGCGTTCCCGTCTGTCCGTTGCACGTCGGTCGAGTTGGTCATCCCGGGCAAGAACGGCCTGGTCAGTCCGTGCATACATGAGTTTCAGATCTTTGCCAATTTCCCTCCCCAGTTGGCGAAGTCCGGAGACGCCGGCCGGACAGACGGACCGCCCGGACCGCCTAAGTACGCTTGGAAACAGGCCGACGGGGTGCTGACACTGCTGAATCATGATCGGGTGGTCTGGCAGTGCAATTACGCCTCCAATCAGGCCAAGCCATATTTCCATCCGGTTGCTTTGACTGACGGGATGATTCTGACGGCGCCCAGTCCTGCGGACCATCCGTGGCATCGAGCGCTGTGGTTCTCCTGGAAGTTGTTGAACGGAGTCAACTACTGGGAAGAGGACGCGGCCACCGGCAAGGCCCAGGGACTCACCGAAGTGCGCGCCGCGAAGCTGACGCCCAATGCCGATAGCTCCGCGCGGATCGAGATCGAGCTGAGCTATCATCCACCCGAGGCGGCGCCCGTGTTAACGGAGAACCGTCTGATCGAGGTGAGTGTGCCCGACGAGCGGGGCGCCTACCGGCTCGACTGGCGCGGCACGTTCACCGCGGGCGACAAGGACGTCCTGTTGCAAGGTGGCACGGCCGGGGGTGGCTACGCCGGGCTTTCCGTCCGCGTTTCCCAGGCGTCGGGAGAGTGGGTCCTGATCGACAGCGAGGGCCGGCGGGACGTCCCGACCGACCGCGACCCCGGCAACCCGGGCGGGCTGGCCGCGAACACGCACGGCCAGCGCGCGCGGTGGGCCGACTTCTCACTGGTGGATACCGCCGCGCTGCGGCCCGGCGGTATCGCGATCCTCGCGCATCCTTCAAACCCGCGACATCCCTCGCAATGGCACAATATCCTGGCCGCCGGCGGGCGGTTTGGCTATTTCAGTCCGGCCATGCTCTGGAGCGAGCCCTTTACGCTCCCCGCCGGTCAGAGCTTTACGCTGCGCTACCGTATCCTCGTGCACCCCGGGCGAGCCGACAAAGAAGCCATCGAGAAGGAATGGCAGGCCTTCGCCGCGCGAAAATGAAAGAACCCCTGCTTATGGCCACTAGCATGAACCGGCGTCAGTTCCTTAAGGGCGCTGCGGTCGCCGTTGCCGCGCCCCTTATCATCCCTGCCTCGGCCCTGGGCGGCGCCGGTCGCATCGCGCCGAGTGAACGCATCGTCATGGGCAGTATCGGCGTAGGCAACATGGGTTTCGGGGACATGAGCGCCTGCATGGGGGTCCCTGGAACGCAGGTCGTGGCCGTCTGCGACGTCAAACGCGCGATGCGTGAACGGGCCAAGCAAGCGGTGGACGCGCACTACGGAAACAAGGATTGCGCCGTTTACAACGATTTCCGCGAACTGCTGGACCGCAGTGATATTGACGCCCTGACCATTGCCACGCTCGACTCGTGGCACGTCCTGCATGCCCTGGCCGCGGTCCGGGCTGGCAAGGACATCTATCTGGAGAAGCCGATGGGGATGAGCATCCAGGAGATTCAGGTCCTGCGCGACGCTGTGCATCGTTACGGCCGAGTCTTCCAGTTCGGCACGCAACAGCGATCAAGCCAGGAGTTCCGCCAGGCCTGTGAGCTCGCCCGCTACGGGCGCCTCGGAAAAGTGTACACCATCAAGGTGGGCGTTCATGCCGGCGCCGCCGAGCGGTCGGGCCTAAAGACCTACACGCCGGAACCGGTCCCGGATGGGCTGGACTACAATCTCTGGCTCGGCCCCGCCCCAGGGGCGCCCTACACCACCGCGCGCCTGGTCTATCCGCACTGGTTCCACATCAGTGATTACTCCCTCGGCTATGTGTCCGGGTGGGGCATCCATCACATTGACATCGCCCAATGGGGCAACGGCACGGAACTGACCGGCCCCGTCGAAATCGAAGGCTCCGCCCGGTTTCCTGACGACGACGCGCTCTGCGACAACCCGCTGAGCTGGAACACGCGGATGAAGTACGCCAACGGCGTGGATTTGATCTTCACCGGCGACGGACCGGGATTTACCGGCGTGCGGCAGGGCGTCACCTTCGAAGGCCCGGACGGCTGGGTCTTTGTCAACCGCGGCGTCATCGAAGCCGAGCCAAAGTCGCTGCTCCGCGAACCCTTCGACCCCGACGCGATCCACCTGCCAGTCAGCACGCTCCATCAGGGGAATTTCCTGGAATGTGTCCGCACGCGGCAGAAGACCATCTGCAACATTGACGTCGCTGTGCGTTCGGACACTGTCTGCCAACTCGCCTGGTGCGCCTTTCACCTGAACCGGAAGCTGCGCTGGGACCCCGCCCGGGAACTGTTCATCAACGACCCTGACGCCAATCGCAAGCTGACCCGGTCGTTGCGTGCGCCGTGGCGCCTTTAAGAACCGACGAACGGCTTTCCAAGCAGATACCTGGCGAATTCGCACTTCGGGGGCGTTGAGAATCTAGTTCGCCCTGGGTAGATTTCGAGTTGGAGGCATAGGTCGGTTTTTACCCCCCCGCCGAAATGGGGCATTTTGCAGCCCATTTTTGTCGTAAGTCGTTGGTGGAGGCGGAGGTCGGAATCGGCCTGAGAAAGGCTGATTTCAAGTGCAAGAATAGCTTGATTCTATTGGGGATTCAACACTTTTGTTGAACTATTTCTCATTCTGTTTCACCTTAGTTTGTTAGCCATTTTGTTAGCCATTGCACTCCCCCTTTCGCGAATCGGCTCGCCTAGCCGCCCGTGGGCGCACCGGTCCACTTTTAAGGCACCCCTTGGGCGGGCCAAGGTGGACCTTTATCTGCTGGCGTGCGGACTCATCGCCGGAAACAACGTGTAAGGCGATATACAGACCAGGGCTTCCTCGCCCAGTTCGGAGCAGATTTTCGCGCCTGCAACAGGACCGACCGCACTCGCCTCGCCGCTCGTTCTCCCGTTATAGTGCAAATCCGTCCCGGTACGGCGGGTTCACGAACTTGTCAGCCTCGGGGCAATTGGGAAATTTCATGTTCGCAGCGTCCCATTCGAGCTTCTGGTTCATGCGGATTGCGACGTTGCCCAGCAGGACGACTTCGGCGAGGTGTGCGGCGTGATCAGCGAAGTTTGAGCCGGCGGGTTTGCCGCCCCGGCAGGCGTCGAGCCATTCCTTCCAATGCCCGGGAGACCGCGCCAGCTTCTGCGGCGGCCGACCAAACTCGGTCCATTTCTTGTCGGGGATCAGGCGGTCGCGCAGCATGATGCCCTTGTCGCCGACATACATCGTGCCGTCGTTCTCTGCGAACGGTCGGTCCGGATCGAGCTCTTCGGGCCTGGGCGGGCGCATGCCGCCGTCGTACCAAAAGATGCTCAACGGCCCGTGAGTGTCGCTGGCGGCAAACTTGTAATGGGTGATGGAAGCCAGCGGGGCGGTCTCGGTGCTGATTTCCTTGGGGCGCTGCCAGTTGGTGGAGCAGGCTTCGACGCTGACCGGGTCGCCGATCTTCATGGCCTTGAAGATGCCGGACAGCTCGTGGCAGCCGATGTCGCCGAGCACGCCGGTGCCGAAATCCCACCAGCCGCGCCAAGCAAACGGGTGATAGCAGGGGTGATAGGGCCGCATGGGGGCGGGACCAACCCACAGGTCCCACTCGAGGTGCGCCGGGCAGGGTGGGGTCTCCTTGGGCCGGGCCACACCGCGCTGGGAGATGTCCGGGTTGCGGTTGGACCACGCATGCACCTCCTTGAGAGTGCCGATGGCACCGGCCCAGATCAGCTCGGCAACACGGCGTGGCTCTTCGCCTGCCTGCCCGAAATTGCCCATCTGGGTGGCTACCTTGGTCTCCCGCGCGATCTTACCGATCATGCGCGCCTCGTAAACACTGTGGGTGAGCGGCTTCTGGCAGTGCACATGCTTGCCCAGCTTCATGGCCATGGCTGTGGCAACAGCATGCACGTGGTCGGGGGTGGCGATGGTCACTGCGTCAATGTCCTTCTGAGTCTCGAGCATTTTCCGAAAATCCGTGTAGAGCTTGGCGCCGGGGTATTTCTTGGCGTTGTCGGCCAGGTGGTTCCGGTCGGGATCGCAGAGGGCGACGATGTTCTCGCCGGCCTGCGCGCACGAGGCAACGTCGCCCGATCCCATGCCACCAACGCCAATCCCCGCGATGTTGAGTTTCTGAGACGGCGGGGTTTTGCCCTGCCCCAGCACGTGACGAGGGATGAGGGTGATCGCGGTCGTAGCAACGGAAGCCGTTTTCAGGAAGCTCCGGCGAGAGGAAGAGACTTTATTCATGGCGTGATCTGCGAGTTAGGATTCATCTGGAGCGATCCTATGCCTCCGGGTCCGAAGGTCAAACTCAGTTATCGAGAAGCCCAACGTAACAATTTGGGGGGCGGATGAGGTTTTCGATACCCACAGGTTGATGGGGCCGGGCCGTCAGGGGCAACGGCCAGCGCAAACCTGGGATTTGGCGTTCGCGTCGGAGGTGTAAACGAGGGCTTGGCCGCAGGCGTGGCAGTGGGTCCAGTACACCCGCTTATGATTTGCGGTCGCACCACGGACGCGTAACAAATGGTGTGGATGGATAACACATCAGATACCAAACGATTGGCGGAAGTGGTGGAGAACATCGCCACGACGATTACAGAAATCATCGAGTTGAAGATCAGGGGATCGGCGGAGGCCGTGAAGGCCGGAGAGCCGGCGTGCAGCGGAATGAACGGATCACGCCAGCAGAGGGATGGGTGGGCAAGACTTAGCGGGCTAAGAATGCGGAAACAAATAAATGGCCCGCCTCAGAAGCTGGTTTCTTCTGGCAGTGCAAGGTTCCAGGCCCATACATTCGGCGAGGCGACGCTGATGAAGACCAAATCTCAAGCCGCCATTCTCGGAACCGCGTTCGGCATTGAATCGTTTTTATGAACACATTCCTCCTCCGGGCTCGATTCATGGTCTGCATGCTCGCTTTCCTGGGAGGCACGAGTTGCTTGCTGGTGGCGGCGATGGCCGCAGCGGCACAGAGCGGGTCCGGTGCAACGCAGGACTTGCGTCTCGTTCCATTTCCCAAGAGCGTGGCACTGGAAGCCGGTCGCTTTTCCTTCGAGAAGACTCTGACCTTCGAAATCTCCGGTGGCCAGGGAGAGATGCCGGCACAGCTCTTGAATGCCGAGTTGCAGCGGGCTGGCCTGCGCGAAGTGCGAGTAAGCCGGCTCAAATCCGCCGTCCCTGCCTTCCGTATAGCTGCCAGGAAGCGCTCTCTGATCCTGCCGGTTCTGGCACAGCAAACCTCGTCCGAGAGTTACGCCTTGGAGGTCCGCGCGCACGAAATTGTCTGTGCGGCAAAGGATCCCGCGGGGTTATTCTGCGGCTTGCAAACGCTCTGCCAGATGATCCGGGCGAATCGTCAAGGGGACACAATTCCCTGTCTGAAGGTCCGCGACTGGCCTTCGTTGCGCTGGCGCTGCTTCCAGGATGACCTGACACGCGGTCCCAGTTCCACGTTGGATACCTTGAAATCCGAGGCCTCCCTCGGCTCCTATCTCAAGCTGAACCTCATGACCTACTACATGGAGTATCAGTTCGCATTCAAGAAGCATCCGGAGATCGGCCCGACCAACGGCTCGCTCACTCCGCAGGAGTTGTCGGCCCTGGTTGATTATGCGAAGCCGCTGCACCTCGACGTGCTCGGCAATCAACAGTCTTTCGGCCACTTCGGCCGGATCTTGAGTCATCCCGAATACGCGCCACTGCGTGAAACGTCCGATGTGCTCACGCCGGTGCACGAGGAATCCTACCGCTTTCTGGATGATCTCTATTCGGAAGTCTGCCCACTGTTGCCATTTCCGTGGTTTAACGTCTGCTGCGATGAGACCGATGGGTTGGGCACCGGCCCCGCACGGGAACTGGCGGCGTCCATCGGCGTGGGAGGCGTATATGTCCGCCACATCCGGCGCATTCACGACCTGCTCCGGGAGAAGCACAACAAGCGCATGATGATGTGGGGAGATATTATCTTGCAACACCCCCGCAACCTCGCGGAGATTCCCAAAGATACGATCATGCTCAGTTGGGGCTACGATGCCCGCGCCAGTTTCGAGAGCCAAATCCTCCCGTTCTCCAAGTCGGGCTACGAGTTCTTTGTTTGTCCCGGCGTGAACGATTGGAACCGTATCCTGCCGGATTTCGGTGTGGCCCTCACCAACATCCAGAACTTTGTCCGCGACGGAATTAAGCACGGCGCCATCGGTATCCTTAATACAGACTGGGAGGACGATGCCGAGGCCCTCAAAGCCGTCAAATGGCACGCGGACGCCTGGGCGGCGGAATGTGCGTGGAACGCTTCGGCCACGCCCATCGAGGCCTTCAACCGGCGCGTCGGCGCAGTGCTGTTCGGCGAACACGGAGACGAGTTCGGTCAGGCCGTCGCGCTGCTCGCCCAGACGCATCGCCTGCCCGGAATGAAAGACATGTTCAATGCCCGATTCTGGGAGAAGGATTTCGTTGCAAATGCCGGGCCAGCCGCGATCCAGGCGACCTCCTCGAACCTGCTGGCCATTGTGCGGCCTGCGTTGCGGCACCTGGAATCCTGCCTCCGGCAGGCTAAGTGCAATCAGCACGTGCTTGAGGTCTTCCTGTTTGGTGCCCGGCGCATGGAATTCATCGGCCAGCGCATGCTCGATGGACTCGAAGCCGCGCAACTTTATGAACAGGCCCGGCAAGCCACTCCTGAGGTTTCAAAGCTGGCGCAGGCCGAACGACTCATCCGCAAGAACCTCGACGCCTACGAGCGCATAGGTCAACAGTTCGCGGCTCTATGGCTCTCTGAGAACAAGCCTTACGCACTGGACTGGACCTTGGGACGCTATACCAATGCGGTCAACGAGTGTGGTCTATTGCTGCGGAAACTGGAGACCGCCCGCCTCGCGGCTGCCGCCGGTCAACCCCTGCCTCCAGCAGACGAGCTCGGACTGGCAACACCCAAACCGCTCTTCCGCCGGGTTCGGCCAGCCGAGAGCGCGCCAGCGGCATTGGCACCGGAGTTGCCTTGGGCCGAGCCGTCTGCCACATACCGGTTGGGCCTGCTCGTTCGAGCCGGTGCGGTTGATCGTTTTGACCTGCCGCTCGAGATCGAGTTGGCGTTGCCGGAAGATCTGGCTGCCAAACCGGTTCGCGCCTTTCTCATTAGGACTAACGAGGCGCCGCGTGAGATCCTGGCTCAGCTCGACCGTCTGGATTCACCGGGCAAAACCCGGCTCATTCTGATGGTGCCCGGCCTGCTTTCTCATGGAACCGAAGCCCCCGTCCACGTCTATTTCGGACTGACCCAGGAGCCTCCTCCTTTGCCCACCGCCGTCAGCACAACCGATGGAACCAACGGCATGCGATGGATCGAAAACGATCAAGTCCGCCTGCTGCTCGGGCCTGAGGGCGCCCATGTGTACCGTTGGGAAATCAAGGCTGCGGGAAGTCGCGACCTGACCATGCCAGGCGAATCGGGCTGGGCAGGTTTCAGCGACCTGCATCCTCACCGCGGCTCCTCATACCAACTGAGTTGCAAGGCACACGGACCGGCGATGGTGGAATATGAATGCAACGATCCGTGGGGCCACACCAAGATTCTTCGACTGTATGGCGGGGCCAGTTGGATTGAGGTCCTGTTGAATGAGCCGGCTTCAGTTTACTGGGATTTCGACAATCCGAAGAACTTCGCCAAAGACGGGCCAACTCCAGGCCAGTGGCTCTTTTCCGATGGTCTAGCAGGTCTGGTAGGGCGCGAGGCAGAAGGCGTGCCCGCGCAAGTCAAAGCCCCCAACACGTACTGGGGGCTCAAGCACAACCCAGACCAATTGGCACTGGGATTGATTACTCCGGAAACCTCCACCCTGCACGTGGTGGCACCCGGCGCAGGCGCTGGCGGTGTGGGAATTGAAAGCTCAGCGCCGGCCTTGCACTTCGTGACCTTTGCCGGCGTGCTGAACGCTCCTCCGGCCGAGACCATGAACCGCCTGCAAACCACTCTGGATTTGAAACATCCGGCAGGAATTCGCCTGCACTCATTTCAAGCTCGATGATACCCACCGACCTTCTTCACCCGCACTACGATCCAGATGGCGAGTGCAGCGCCACAGGTGCCCAGCTATTGTTATGCCGGGAACGGCATAACAATTCCTGGGACGCGATGCCTCCGGTCGGCGAGCAAATGGCGCTGCCTGGCAGCCGGACGAATCCCGACCTGGTCGCTGCCCGGTTCCTGCTAAAACCCGGCCGTAAATACGAACAGGCGGTCAAAGCATTTGAGCCATACGACAGCATCAAAGAAGCAAACCCCGAAGCGCGGCCGGCCGGGAGGGCGTTGATTGAAGAGGGGAAGGCGGCGGGACCGAAGCACCGGACATTCATCTACGTTAACAATAGGCTGGAGGGAAACGCGATTTCCACTCTCGCTGCGATGATGGGACCTGACAGTGATTGAAATCGTGTTATCCCTAACGCCACGAAGATCGAGGGAAATGCCTGATGGACTGCCACACCAGGGCTGAGCATAATCGCTCGCAAAAACCAACCGAAAGGATGTTTTTATGGGAACTATTCGTCCGAACTTTTTCTCGGGCAAATTATTGACCGCTGATGATTTAAAATTGGAGCAAGACTATTTCCTGGACAAGATCCGGCTCCACAATCGTTGTCTCCACGGTTACGGAGTTGTCTGCGGCCTGGGAATTGCAGTGGGCGACGGGGCTTCTCCGGTTGTGAAAATAGAACCAGGATGTGCCATCGACGGCTTTGGGAATCTGATTGAGGTTGCCGAGACAGTGGAGGCGAGATTGAACCCACGAGTGGAACAGAACGCCTACTATATCCTCCTGCGATACAAGGAATGTCCAACTGACGAAGTTCCTGCCCTGCTGGAGCCGTGCCAGAGCGATTCGGAAGCAACGCAGCCGAACAGAATTCAAGAGACATTCGAGATTTATTTCGAGGAACATAAACCGGTTGCCGATCGTAAGCGCCAGGCTGGCCAGAAAACCTGTGGTGAACCACACCCATTAGCCATCGGGCGACTGCGACGTGTGCGAAAGGATTGGGTTTTGGACCGTAGGTTTGCTCGCCCCCGCTGCAAATGACCGGCAGCAATGACACCGAGGCGGTGGGCCGGCTGAAACATACAGCCCGGGCCGTAGCCTTCGGGGCTTCCTCCCTGCTGACTACCAAGCTCCTCGTGCGCGGGAACGGGAAGGGGTGTTATTTGCCTCCACCCGGCATCCGTCTGCGGCACCACTTGGAACTGGTTTCCCCACATGGTCGCACGGTCCACTGTGACCGTATTCGGCGGCAGCTTCCAGCCCTTCTTCCGTGAGAGTTGGACCCGAACTGGCGAACCAACCGCTTTTGCCAGTCCTTCGCTTTTCTTATTGGGTTTGCTCATACCCAGTAACTGATCATCTCTCTGGGGTATCTTCAATTCAGCAATGATGATTGTCTTTGACGTGGCTCAAGCCTGGCGAAGCGCCGGGCGTTTACCTACGGTAGCAATCGCCTGGAGGAACTGCGGTCTCAAACAATCCTCGCTATGTTTGAACCGGGCAATGGCTGAAGTCAGACGGGATCGCCTGCGCGCACTCCCTGATGTTTCTGCTGTTCCTTGCTATGGCCAGGATTTGTTCGTAATTAGCCCGCATGAAGAGAGCACTATTTGCGCTGTCTGCCCTCACGTTGAGTGGCCTGCTCGTATTCTCGCACGCTCAAAGCGCCAACTCCCTCCGTGCCCAACTTGTCGGCACCTGGCGGCTGGTGTCTGCCAGCCAGCGGCTCACGGACGGGACGGTCAGACCTGACCCGCAGACCGGTCCGAAAGGTGTGGGCTACCTAATCTACACCGACACCGGGAACGTGTGTGTCGTGGTCAATAATCCCGAGCGTTCTCGATGGGCATCCGTGCAAGCCCTTACGGAAGCAGAATTGCGGAACGCCTTCGACGGGTTGGGTGCCTATGGCGGCACTTTCGAGGTCAACGAAGCTGAGCGGTATGTGGTCCATCATATCGAGGTTGACAGAGTGCCGAATTTAACGGGCACTGACCGGAAGCGTTTTTGCTCCTTTTCCGGCAACCGGCTGGTGTTGCGGGCAGCTCCCCCATTGCCCACCGATGTAAAGGAGTGGACGATCGTGTGGGAGCGAGTTGGCAAGTAGGCGGTTCGCCACTCGGACAGTCGGGCAGACCGGCACTACACGGCAACGATACAAATGAGGCTGTTTCTTTGGACGCTACCCCGCAATATAATCGACTGCTTCAAGGGCCGAATGCTCATCTGGCACCTGACTGCGGTTGTTCTCACCCTTATCCTCGTTGTGTCCGGTTTGGACTCGCAATTTTTTCTCTGCACTCGCTCTCCGACACTTCGGTCGTGGTTATGGCCCGCTGTCCCTATTGGCGGACTTTTGCCGATTGCTTTGCCGCTCTTGGTGTTATTTCACCCGAAATGCCCCAACCCGGCTGATTGCCTGGGCCATCGGCCAGGCTGAGGTAATCGCTGGTATAGTCGCTGCCGGATACAAAGCCATTACAGGTCGTGCCCATCCTGCGCACGGCGTCGGCACGGACCTGACCCATGTTTTCAAATTCGGTCTGCTGCGCGACGGGGTCTTTTGGGGCTGGCCGTCCTCGCACACGACCATCGCCTTCGCAATGGCCGTCACGGTCTTCAGGCTTTTCCCGAAGCAAAGATGGCTCGTGTACGGTGTGGAAATCCATCCGATGCAGGGTAGGGGGAATGACGGTTGGAAAGCATGACCCGAAGTGGCCTGGGGGGTGGGAA
>Ga0265337_1001418_pt1 | contig 11784 bp, 10 predicted proteins | sample 42122metaG_FD_192441 | JGI IMG/M metagenome (GOLD analysis project Ga0265337, IMG submission 192441) | Rhizosphere microbial communities from Carex aquatilis grown in University of Washington, Seatle, WA, United States - 4-21-22 metaG | ecosystem: Host-associated > Plants > Roots > Rhizosphere >... | reverse complement strand
CGCCGAGCGGCACGAGTTGCATCGCGGCGTCCTCGGCGGCGTCGTGTTCGTCTTCGGGATCGGCTTGCGTCGCGCAATGTTCGACCAACGCCGACTGCTCGTCGTTCGGGGCCGGCGCGACGTGCGCGTCCGGTGTCTGCAAGAAGGCGGCGAAGACGACCGAGCCGCACGGCGACGCCGGCACGACCGGCCATTTTCTCGACGTGTGTCTCGCGCAGTCGGATTGCTCGAACGGATACGCGTGCAACTGCGGCGTCTGCACGAAGGCCTGCACCGCGACGAGCGACTGTTCGGGGCTCGCCGACGGCGCCACTTGTGCAACGAGCATCCCATTGACGTCGCTTTGCGGTGTTGCGCCGCATGGATTCCGCTTGCGTGATCGAGTGCACGATCGACGGCGATTGCAGCGTGCTCGGCTCGACGGCGGTGTGCTCGGCGGGGTGGTGCCGCCGGCCGTCGATCGTGACTAAGTCCGACGGAGCCGTGGTGACCTGCGACGATCGAGCGGCGGCCACGAAGGCGGTGCTCGATCCCATCGTTGCCAGCGCGGATCGATCGTGCAACGTCGACCGGGATTGCACCCTCGTCTCGCTGAGCAACGACTGCTACGGGACCCCGTGCCAGAAGGTCTACGTCTCCCAAAGCGGCGGAGCGGCGATCAGCGCCGAGCTCACGACGCTCGAGAACCAGCAGTGCGACACCGCGTTCAAGGCCGGATGCGTCGGTGCGGGCGAGGTGAACTGCCCGAACGAACCCGACCCGGCGTGCGTGAACGGCGAGTGCACGTCGAGCTTCGGCACGACCACCGGCCCTGTCGACGCCGGCACGCTCACTTGTAGCGAGCGAAACACCAATATCGAAAACGCGCTGTCGCCGATCATCGCGAGCCTCGGGCTCGATTGCGCCGTCGACGACGACTGCTCGCTGACGAGTCTGGTCGCCTGCGCGTCGAACTGCGGCGTGTTGGCGTCGAAATCCGATTTGGTCGCCGCCGCGTCGGCGCTCGCCTCGGTCACGACGTCACAATGCGACCCCTTCACCGCAGCCGGTTGTACGCCGCTCGCGCTGCCCTGTGCGTTTCCGGGCGTGCCGAAGTGCGTGGACAAGAAATGCAAGACGGTGCTCCCCGGCCCCGACGGTGGCGCTCCGTGATTCGCCACACGTGAGCAGTGGAGGTCACGGCTCGCCGAGTCGCGGCCTCCGCACGTCACGGTTCGAGGCTCCGCGACTCGGCTCAGCCGTCGGCGAGAAACCGCGCGCGAATTTCCGGCGTCGGAACGCGGCAGACTTCGGTGCGTCCGAACCACGCATAGCGCCGCGCCGAGAAGAACCGGTACAACGCGTCGCGAATGGGGCGCGGAACGAGCGACAAGAATCGGAGCCAGCGCACGGCTCCGTCGAGCTGCCCCGCGATGCGGAGGGCCGCGGAGCTCTCGACGTAAGACGCCTCGCCGTCGATCAACGCGACGGTCTTCAGGTCGCCGGGCAAGCCGTGCTCGGCCGAGAGCCGCTTCCCGACGTCCGATTGCAACGATGCGAACCTGAACCGGCGTTGCGAGTCGTGGTCGATGATGAAATTCACCGACGCATTGCAGACGTTGCACACTCCGTCGAAGAGAACGACGCTGCCGGACGACTCGGTCATCTCCGGAAATATGGGGCCGGCGCGACGCGGGCGCAATTTGGCGTGTTTTCGCACGATAAGCGGTGCTCGGTGCCCGCGCCGTCGTTTCGAGCGAGTGTGCAGGGACGTGCACACTTCGGCGCGAGGGCGCTTTGCACACCGGTGCTCGACGTGAATGCGTCCCGCCAGACAACTTGAAACTCGAGCTCGGTGCCCGCTTGGGCCTTTCGCCGGCCGCTCGGCGTAGGTACACACGGCAACGTCACATGCGGCACCGCTCGCAAGCCCCCTCCGTGAAACGCTCTTCGAGCGCGCGGTTTCCCTCGGCCGTGCTCGGGGTCGCGTTCGCGTTGGGGTTCGCCTCGACGGGGTGCCGTCAGATCCTCGGCGTCGACAAATTCAATCTCGACGAAGACGCCGGGAGTGGGTGCAGCAGTCCCGGGTATCCGGCGCGACCCGCCGTGAGCGAGACGCCGGGCGACCAAGAATTCGTCGTCAAGCTGCTCACCGATAGCTACGGCGACAAGCCGGGACGACCGTACGGAAATCTGGGCCTCAACCTCGATCTGAGTTGTACGGTCGCCGGCGGTCCGACGACCTGCAAGGAGCCCTACTGGGCCGATCAGGATCATACGGACGGCCCGCGCGGCGTCGACAACGCGTCATCCCAGCTCATTCAGGCCCAAGATCAAAGTAATACGTTGCTCGCCTCCGACACTTTGTCCGAATCGTCCGGCGCGCGCGCCTATCTCGTCCGAGTCCGCGGGTACAACGGGCTCATCAACGACGATGCGGTCACGGTGAGCTTCTTTGCCGCCTCGACCAGCACGCACGCCACCGACGCGGGCGGTGGGGGCGACGCGGGCAACGCGGGGGACGCAAGCGACGCGGTATGGAACGTCGGTAGCGCGTGGGTCAACGACGGTTCTCTCGACTCTCCGAAGTATGCCGATGCTCGGGCGTACGTCGCGAGCGGCGTCCTCGTCGCGCACTTCGACCCGCTGCTCCTCGGCTTTCCTTTCGGGGGGTATGTGGCCTTGAGACAGGCGGTGCTGAAGGCGGACGTCGTCGTCGCTTCGAACGGAGCCCGCGAGCTTCAACACGCGGTACTCGCTGCGCGCTGGCCTCTCGGTAGCATCCTGCTCTTCGCGAGCATGGCCTACCCGAAGGCGGCGTTCGATGGTGCCGATCCGCACGCGGTGCCGGTCGAGTCGGGCTATTGGGGTTGGCTCGACAACGTGTGTCGGTACACGGACACGCGCGTCGAGGGGAACGACCCCGACCTTCCTTGCGATGGCCTCTCTTTTGGTCAGGCACTGCACGGGGTTCCGGCCGTGATGGGCGCCGTTTATCCCGGAAAGGACGATTCCCCGCACCAGCCCATCTTCGACTCGCCGTCGACGCTGTGCGAGTTCGTGAGTACTGTCGAGGGCGGAAGTACGTCGTTCGATGCGAGCTCCCAAGCGCGGTGACGCGATCGCTCGAGCGCTGCCGCGACGACTCAGAACTCGCCGGCGAGGCCGAGCGAACGCGCCCCGATGAGCGGGGTGAAACGCACGCCGTGGGCGGCATGCGTCTTGTTCGCCGGTGAAGAGGGCACGCTACGGAGCCAGAGGATGCCCCCCGCGACCGAGCCGAGCACTCCGACGATGAACGCTGCCGTCGCGACGTCGGCGTCGGTCCTTACTTGGTCGAGAGCACCGGCACTCGTCTCCGGGCATTGTCGGTCTGGGCACGTGTTCGACAGTCGCGAATTTTTTTCCAGCGCCACGACGCCGAACGTCGTGCCCACGACGAGCCCGGCGGCGCCGACACCGAGGAGCGTGTACGCCGGCCATCGCGGTTTGGGTTCGGGTGGTTTCGCGGGCGGCGGCGGTTTCGGCGGGTCGAAGAGCACGGGGACGACGGCTCCCGCGGCGAAGGTTCGAACGATTTGCGGCTCCGAGCGATCCGCATGGATGAGCTGGAACACGTGGGTTCCGGGGTCGAGCTCGATCACGAATTGCCCCATCGGCACGTCCTCGGGCGGGCCCGGTTCGCGCGTTCCGGCGACGAATAGAGTCTTTCCCCCGTCGGAGCGACGAGGCTCGAGCGGCATTCCGTCGACCAGGAGTTTCGCGCTCGCGACGTGCATCGTAATGTCGGCCGAGGCGAGCTTGGCCCGGATCTCCTCGAGTTGAACGCTCGCGGCCGTCGACAGTGCATCCGGCAACGTTGCCGCGTCGGTGGTGGCACTCTCGGCCAAGGCGTCGGTGAGTGTTCGCCGCGCCTGCGTGTACCGCCCCAGCGCGCGCAGGCAGAAGCCGATGTTGTACAGCGTGACGACGTGCGGCCGGAGCCGGTTCGAGCGCTCGAACGAGCCGAGCGCCTCTTCCCACTTTCCGTTTCGCGCGAACTCGACGCCGGCTCGAAACGTCTCGCGCGCTTCGACGACTTCTTGACGAGCGGTGTCGTCTACGGCGCCGGGAGCCGCCGACGTCGTCTCTTCCGCTCTCGCTGTTCCAATGCCCGCGGAGGCTCCGAGAGCCATCGCCACCGCGATCGCGATTCCTAACCCTGGCCGCATTTCGGGTTGCGGTTAGAAGGGTGGTTCCTCGGCCAGTCCGCCGAGAATCGTGTTGGAAGGGTGCGGCCGCGTCGGAGTCACCGGTTGGACCTGTTGCTTGGCAAGGTGCGGCGCCGCGAAAGGACGATGGCGTTCCCCCGACTCCGTACGCTCCTTAGCCGAAGTCGCCATACCGGTTACGCCCTCATGGGGACTCCTCACGGCATCGTCACTCGAAAGGACGAATTGTGCGCCCGGGCTCGGCGGCGGCCCATCGAGTCCCGTCACCGCCGGCGCGCGGTCCAGCTTGGCGATGTCGTTCCGATCGTCGGGGTGCGCGCCGCTCGAGGCCCGCCACCCGACCAAGGCCGTGACGGTGAGCGCGGCGAGGATCGCCGCCGCTCCGACCCATTTTCCGGTCGTTCGGGTTCTCTTCGCGAGCGTACTCCACGCTTGCTGTGCGTTGTCGCGCTCGCCGGTCGCGTGCGCTTCGAGCACTTTCCGCACCTCGTCGAGATCGCTCAGCCGCTCTTCGCGCTCGCGAGCGAGCATGCGATTCACGAGCTCGACCACGTCGGTCGGTGTATCGGGAAGCACGCGATCGAGCGGCGTGATCCCGTCGCCCATGAGGCGCTTCAAGACTTGACCGAGGTTGTCACCTTCGATGGGGCGCCCTCCGGAGAGGCTCTCGTACAAGATGACGCCGAGCGCCCACACGTCCGCCCGACCGTCGATGAGCGGTTCGCCGAAGCCTTGCTCGGGTGCCATGTAGCAAGGCGTTCCGAGCATCGTCCCGGTGCTGGTGAGGCTCGCCGAATCGCCGGGTTCGTTCTCCGCGGACACGAGCTTCGCGATGCCGAAGTCGAGCACCTTGATGTGCCGTGTTCCGTCGGGTCCTCGGGACAAGAAGATATTGTCCGGTTTCAGATCGCGATGAACGATGCGCTGCGCTTGCGCCGCCGCGATCGCGGACACGACGGGAAGGAGGATGCTCGCGACCTCGCCGAGCGGCAGGCGCTCTTCACGCGACAGCTTCGAGCGCAAGGTCTCGCCGTCGAGTAAATCCATCACGATGACCGGCTGATCGTCGTCGTCGAACACGTCGTGGACGTAGACGACATTCGGGTGCCGGATCGACGCGGCGGTTCGCGCCTCGCGGAGCAATCGACGGCGCAAGTCGGCGCGTGCGCTCGAGTGTCCCCGCAGCATTTTCAACGCGACGAGCTGCCCGTCTTCCAGGCGCGTTGCCGCCCAGACCACGCCCATGCCGCCACGCCCGATCAGGCGCTCCAATTGGTAGCGCCCGGCGATCAGCTGTCCCGCTGCCAGTTCGGGCGTTTGCATCGTTGAAACCTTGGCGAGAGCCGCTCGAGCGCGGCGCTCGCGATCTCATTGCTCAGGTGACGTCGTGCTCGTCCAACATGTTGTAGAGCGTCCGCCGGCTGACACCGAGGACGCGGGCGGCGAGCGTCCGATTGCCCCCTGCCTCTTTCAGCGCACTGGCGAGCGAGCGGCGTTCTGCGTCGCGTCGTTCGCGTTCGAGCACGCCGACCAGCGGCTTTACTCCGGCGGTCGACGTCGGTTGCGTGGCGAAGGTCGGGTGCGGCGACTGCTCTCGGATCACGTCGTCGACGCCGATGCTCTGCCCTTCGGCGAGGACGACCAAGCGTTCCACGAAGTTTTGGAGCTCGCGCACGTTTCCGGGCCATCGTTCGCGTCGCAACAAGCGAAGCGCACCCTCCTCGAAGTGAAGCGCCGGACGTTGGTTCGCCTCGGCGAAGAGCCGGCAAAAATGGCGAGCGAGGGGCTCGATGTCGTCGCGGCGAGTGCGAAGCGGCGGGAGCCACAAAGGCACGACCGCGAGTCGGTAAAACAAGTCGGCGCGAAACTCCTCGCGCTTCACCATGCCGTCCAGATCGCGATGCGTCGCTGCCATGATGCGCACGTCGACGTGCACGGTTTCGGTGCCGCCGAGGCGCTCGAACTGACGATCTTGCAAGACGCGCAGAAGTTTCACCTGCATGGCCGGCGTGATGTCGCCGATCTCGTCGAGAAACAGTGTACCGCCTTGCGCAAGCTCGAGTCGGCCGGGCTTTCGCGTGACGGCGCCAGTGAACGCGCCCTTCTCGTATCCGAAGAGCTCACTTTCCAAGAGCGCGTCGGGAAGCGCCGAGCACTGAATCTTCAAGAACGGCATTCCGCGTCGCGGGCCGAGCTCGTGAATCGTTCGCGCCGCGACCTCTTTACCGGTGCCGCTCTCGCCGCGAATGAGCACCGTCGCCGTGCTGCGCGCAGCTTTCTCCACCAGTTGTTGAACCCGATGCATCGCTTCGGAAGCGTGGACGAACGACGTCGGTGTGGAGTCCGACAATTCGCACGCTAGATGATCTTTCGCGTCCATGTTCAGCTCCTCGGCCGATTCGCCCACGTTCGACGACCCGCAGCAAGGGCTCCTTCATGCCCACTCCCCGCGCCCGTCGAATCCCGCACGAATCATGGCTGGACCAGCAGCGAACGCCAACTCGGCCGACGGGTCTGTAGCCCCCAATCCTGGATTCGTGTCGGGATCGCCGCGGCGTTCATCGGATTGTCGGCAGGAGATCTGGCGGGAAACGCTAGTCTTTCTGACGGGGCCGGCTAGGGGGCGAGCTCGCTCCTCTTGCTACCGTCATCGGCATCGAGCGTTTAGTTCCCACCTATTCTGCGCGTCTCGTTCAAGCGTTCGCGCGAACCGTTTGGCCCTCCAAGGTCGTTCCGGCGGAGGCGCTCGACATGATGCCGGCGCATGGTCCGGACGAGCGTGTTCCGGTGACGGAAGCACACGCCAAGCTCCAGCAGGCCATCGCGTTGACCGGCGACGTCGACCTAGGGCTCAAGGCCGGCGCCGAATTCCGACGCCACGAAGCGGGCGCGTTCGATTGTGCCGTCCGTTCGGCCGCGACGATCCGCGAGTCGCTTCGGGTCGCGGTGCGCTACTTCCGCCTTCTCAGCGATGCGGTCGAGGTGCGGATCGACGGACGGGGCGACCGAGTCACCGTCCGGTTCGAGGGCTCGCTCGAGCTCCCGCGGGCCATCTCCGACTTCCAGGTCGCCGCGTTCTATCGCGGTCACCCGCAATGCTGGGCGTCCGACGTGCCCGTGGAGATTTTCTTCAAGCATCGCGCGCCGGAGAACACGCTCGAGTACGAGCGCACGTTTCGCAACGCGATCGTGCATTTCGACGCACCCTTCGAAGGGTTCACTTTCGGCCGCGACTGCCTCCGCGAGCGCATGGTGACCGCGGACCGTGAAGTGCACGAGATCGTGACCGCGCATCTCGAGGCGGTGCTTTCGGCGTTGCCGAACCCGCGCCGGCTCGAACAAGACGTGGTCGCGGTCGTCGCGCGTGAGCTTTCAGCGGGAAGCCCGAGTATCGAACGCGTCGCGCGTGCCCTGCACGTCAGCGCCCGGACGCTCGAGCGAAAGCTGCGCCGGGAGGGGACGACGTTCACGGCTCTCCTCGATAACTTTCGCCGGAATCTGGCGCTCGACTTCGTGTCGGCCCCGACGTTCGACGCACGACACGTCGCTCGGTCGCTCGGGTTCACTCAGCGAGGTGCGTTCTCCCGCGCCTTCAAGCGATGGACCGGCCGGACGCCGGAACGGTATCGGCGAGCGGTGCTGAACGCGGACGAACCTGTCGATCGCTCGGCCGTCGCGTTCGTCTGAAGAGCGCTCGCGCCAAGCCAGCGCGGCGCGCAGAAAATCCGAGGGCGGTCTAGCCGAGCGCGATTTCGATCCACGACGTGTGCGTCGCACCGGGGTCGAGCGAGAGCAGCTGTTCTTTGGTGTTCAACGCGTTGCCCGGCGACGTCCAGGGCTCCAGACACACGAAGTCCTTGCCGGCCAGAGACCACACGACCCACCGCGTGAACTCGGGGGAGCCTCGCACTTCGATCCGCGACCCATCACCGAGGTGAAGCGCGCTCGACGTGCCGCCGTGGTCGAGCAAATGCAGATCGACTTCGGGCATCGTGAAGTCGAAGCCGGTGAAGGGAACGTTCTTCTTCGTCACGTTGTCGAACGCGCGGGTCGCGTGGGTGTCGATCTTGGCCGTCGCCTTGTCGGTGACGCGAAAGTAAGGGTGAAACCCAACCCCGTAAGGCATGCGAACCCGGCCGTCGTTCGCGACGCGGGCCGAAATGCGGAGGCACGTCCCGCGAAGCGAATAGGTGAACCGAGTGCGAAACTCGAACGGAAATTGCGCGAGCGTCGCTTCGGACGACGCCAAGGACAGCGTCGCGCTCGCGTCGTCGTCCGCCGTGGTCGACTCGACCGTCCACGGAAGATTGCGAGCGAAGCCATGTTGCTTCATGCCGTACGATCGGCCGGCTTCGGTGAACGAGTCGTTCTCGAGCTTTCCCGGCGACGGGAACAAGACCGGCACGCCGCCGCGCACGTTCTTCGCGCCGTCGATCAACGTCGCTTGCTCGAGGTAGAGCAGCTCGCGTTCGCGGACCGTAAACGACGTCACGAGCGCGCCCCGCCGCGGCGCGAGCGTGACTTTACTGCCGTCGCGCTCGTCCGCGAGCACGAGGACGTCTCCGACGGCGTCGGCGCCGGAGGGCTCTGTGATCACGCTCGGCATGGACGCGCTCGGAACCGCCGCGGAGCGGTGCGTTCAGCCCTTGATTTCGGCGCAGCCGATGCGGCCACCGGCGTTGCCGACCGGTTGCCCGCCGTCGTCGTGCTTCTCGTGGACGATGATCGAGCGGCCGATGAAGGAGTGCGGATCGTCCGCCTTCAGGTTCGCGTTCGGGATGACGATCTCGAGCTTGCCCTTGCCGTCCTTGCCGACGGTGATGTTGCCGAGGTCGCCGAGGTGTCGTTCCGCGGTGGTGGGCAACGCATGATCGTGATGATCGGGGTTGTAGTGGCCGCCGGCGCTCTTCGCGTCGGGCGCGCTGCAATCGGGCGTCTCGTGGACGTGCGTGCCGTGCTCACCCGGTTTGATGCCGGCCACTTCGAGGACGACCTTCACGCCGTCGCTCTGTTCGCTCAACGTCGCCGTGCCGGTGAGCTTCGAGCCGCTCTTGGCGATGAAATCGACGGATACCGTTTTCGGCGGGGCAGGCGTCTCGGCCGGTGCCGCCGACGCGCTCGCCGCTGCAGGAGTGTCGGTCGCTGCCGCTGCGGGGGCCGGTTCTGCCGGCGGGGGCGTCTCACTCGCGGGCGTGCTCGTCGGCGCTTGGGGCGGCGCGTCCTCCGAGCTCTCTCCGCCGCACGCAGCGACCAGCACCAATACCGAAGCAACTCCCAGTGTTCTCACGATCGTCATGGCGGGCACCTTACTTCCTCTCTTTCGCCATGTCTAAAGCCCCGGAACGCGGCGTCGAGCGTGCGCGCGCGTCGCGCTCGGATGACGCCGGTCGAGTCGTTTTGTCACCTGAACGTCGTCTGCGACGACGGCCAGAAACGTTCGCGATGCGGCTGCATTAGTTTGCGCTGATTGAAAGGCCGGGGGGGCCCATCGACGAGGCACCGAAGTGCGTGCACTCTCGACGTGAGGGCGAGGCGTTTCCGTGGGCGCTCGGCGCTCGTTCCGGGGACTCGAGCTGCGTTTCACGATCGGAGACGTGTTTTGACGACATCATCGAAAGCAATGGACCCACTCGGGGGCGCGAGCAGTGGAGTCGCCAGCCCTTATCCGCCGCCGGGTCGCGCTTGGTACATGGTCGGCGCACTCACCGTTTTTTACATTTTCTCGTTCATCGACCGACAAGTGATCGCGTTCCTGATCGGACCGATGAAGCGCGACATGGCGCTCACCGACACCCAGGTGGGGCTGATTCAAGGATTCGGGTTCGCGATCCTGTACACGTTCCTCGGTCTTCCCATCGGCCGGCTCGCCGATCGCATCAGCCGGCGATCGATCGTCGCGGTCGGCGTCGTGGTGTGGTCGATCATGGCGACCGCGTGCGGGCTGGCGCGCACCGGTGCGCAGTTGTTTCTCGCGCGCATCGGCGTGGGCGTCGGCGAAGCGGCGTTGTCACCCTCGGCGTACTCGCTCATCACCGACTCGTTTCCGCGCGAGAAGCTCGGACGCGCCTTCGGCGTCTACAACATGGGAATCGCGCTCGGCAGCGGCATTGCATTCTTGACGGCGGGGATCGTCATTCAAGCCGTCTCGGGGACGAGCCACTACACGCTCCCGGTTCTCGGTGAAGTGCGGGGCTGGCAAGTGGTCTTCGTCATGACGGGCTTGCCGGGCCTCGCGCTCCCGCTCTTGCTGCTCGGCTTTCGCGAGCCGCCTCGGCTCGGGCTCTTGAAGTCGACCACCGGCGCGTCGCCGCAGATCCCGCTCTCCGAGGTGCTCCGCTTCATGTGGGGGAACCGCGGCTTCTACGCGCTCCACTTCGTCGCGATCGGTCTCCTCGCGATGGTCGGCTACGGCGTAGGCGCGTGGTTGCCCGAAACCTTGCTCCGCACGTATCACAGCGAAGGCCTCACGATGGCGCGCATCGCGGCCGTGCTCGGCCTCTCGACGATGTTCCTCAATGCGGGCGGCATTTATTCGGCGGGACGGCTCAGCGATTACCTCACGGCGAAAGGACACCGCGACGCGCCGATTCTCGTTGCCTGCGGCGTCGCCGTTTGCATGGCGCTGACCAGCACGTTCACGCCGTTCATGCCGACCCTCACGACCTTGTTCGTCGCCCTCGCCATCGGGTCATTCCCGTTCAGCGCTTACGCGAGCGTCGCGCCCATGGCCGTCAATCAGGTCACCCCGAACCAGATGCGTGCTCAGGTGTCGGCCGTCTACTTGTTCGTGATCAACGTGCTCGGCCTCGGCGTGGGCCCCGCGCTGATTCCATTCATCAACGACCGCGTGTTCCACGATCCGAAGATGATTCGCTACAGCCTCTCCGCGGTCGTCATCGGCGGATGCTCGATCGCCGCGGTGCTGCTCTTCTTGGTGCGCTCGACGTATCGCGAGAAGCACGCCGACGCGGCGCGCTGGCAATAGCGCCCACGTGGTCACTCAGCTTCGGACACGGACGCCGTTCTCTCTTCGCGCCGTAACTGACTTTGCCTGCCGTTCGTGCGCCGGCCCTGTGCGTCGCACGAGCCGTCGACATTGATGAATGCATCGATGATTTAGCCAGAAAAAGCGGCATTTTCGCGCCAGGTGCGTGCACCTCGACTTCGAAGTGCGAGTCATGACGCGCGAGCGCTCGCGCTTCCCGCGGTGCACTTCGGATACACGAGGCGGCAAAAGTTCCCGCGCGCGCCCGCGCGCTCGGCGTCGCTGTCTTCACCGCACCTTCGAACTCCGCTTGCGCGAGTTGGATCTCGGGACGTATGCTTTTTTCTGTCGCCGGTGAAGAATGCCCGGCCCCCTTCGTCCGCTTCCGTCGTGCGACGGAAACCCGCGACGAGCACCGCAGGAACACGATGATCGAGGACATTGCCCTCGCGGACGGGCGCGTTGCCCGTCGCGTCGAAAATCGCGCGCGCATCATCGGGGCCCTGTTCTCGCTGGTGCGCGGCGGACGGCCGCACCCGACCCTGAAGGAAATTGCCGAGCGCGCGGGCGTCACGCCGCGCACGCTCCTCAATAACTTTCCCGACATGG
>Ga0265337_1001415_pt1 | contig 11802 bp, 3 predicted proteins | sample 42122metaG_FD_192441 | JGI IMG/M metagenome (GOLD analysis project Ga0265337, IMG submission 192441) | Rhizosphere microbial communities from Carex aquatilis grown in University of Washington, Seatle, WA, United States - 4-21-22 metaG | ecosystem: Host-associated > Plants > Roots > Rhizosphere >... | reverse complement strand
TTTGTCCTGGGGTGAGGTGGGAGTCCGTGCTTACGCCGCCCATGATCCTGCGCTGGCGCTCAAATATATTAAGAAAACCTTGGCGCGCTATGATGAGGATGGATTGTCTTTTCAACGCTACCTGAGGAAATCACAGCGTGGCGAGGGTGACGACATTTTGGCTGGAAACTGCATGGCAATCGTGGGGTTGTATCGTGATATCTACGGTATTCAACCCAAGCCCAAACGGCTTTATCTCGAACCGCACCTGGTCGCTGATCTCAACGGCACAAAACTTCGTTACCCGTTGCGGGGGCGATTTTATGAGATCGATCTGAGCACCGGACGTTGCGCGGTAACCTCCGGCGCTTGCACGCTGCGCGATTCGCATCCCTTTGGCGTCAATGCAACCGACACGGGAATGGAATACTTTCCGGGCACGAACACGGATTGGGCAATGTCAATCTCGCGTTCGACCGCCCAACCATTGACGGTTCAAATTGAGAACTGGCCTGACAATCCAGACGCGCTGCGCCAGTGGACGGAAACGTCTCCGCAGATCAAAGGAACAACGCGCCACGTAGTGGTCCATTTGCGGCCCAACGCGATTTACGAACTGAAAGCCAACGGCAAAATCATCCATTCCTTGCGCGCCGACCAAGCCGGGCGCATCCAGTTTACATACAAGCGCGGTTATGCCGTGGCTCAGAAGTTTGAGCTTGGTTTGGCAGCTATTGGAAATCCATAAACGAATTAAATGAAAGAAAAGCATTGCGATTGAACCGCGCCCAACAATTTTGCCAATTATGAAATTGCCACGTCACCTTCTCCTTTCAGCCGTGCTGTCCCTTGCTCTCGCCGTGTTCGCCGGACCAAACGATCCGCTGCAATCCGGTTTTCTCGCCCCGCCGGATTCCGCCAAGCCGCAGACCTGGTGGCATTGGATGAACGGCAACATCACCAAAGAAGGCATCACCGCCGACCTCGAGGCGATGAAGCAAATCGGCCTCGGCGGCGCAACCATCGTGAACGTGGACTGCGGCATTCCGCGCGGCAGCGTGCCATTCATGAGTTCCGAATGGCGGGAGGATTTTAAATTCGCCGTGCAGGAGGCGAACCGGCTCGGTCTCAAACTTTGTGTGGAAAATTGCGCCGGCTGGTCCAGCAGCGGGGGTCCGTGGAATACCGTGACCAACGCCATGCAACGACTCACTTCAAGCGAAACGCGCGTGACTGGCCCGACGAATTTCAACGCGGTTTTGCCAGAGCCACCGACGAAGCTGGGTTTTTACCGTGACATCGCCGTGCTTGCGTTTCGGTTGCCGAAAACAAATTTGCTCATTGAAAATCTAGAAGCCAAAGCCGGCTTCAGCGGTGATGCGGTTTTGTCTTCAACCAAAATAAATCGTTCAACCAAGGGAGCGATTTCACGCCGGAGCATCGTTGATCTTACCGCAAAACTGACGGCGGACGGAAAATTAAACTGGCACGCGCCCGCCGGCAAATGGCTGATTTTGCGCATCGGCTACACGCCGACCGGCGTGAACAACCATCCCGCAGCCTACGGCGGCGAAGGTTTGGAATGCGACAAATTCAGCAAAGCCGCGCTCGACGCGCATTGGGACGGTTTCATGCAAAAAATTCTCGATGACCTCGGGCCGCTTGCCGGCAAGACGCTCGACAGCTCGCTGATTGACAGCTACGAGGTCGGCGGCCAGAACTGGACGGAAAATTTCCGTGAAGAATTTCAAAAGCGTCGCGGTTATGATCCGTTGAAATTCTTGCCCGCGTTCACCGGCAGAGTCGTGGACAATCCCGCGGTGTCCGAACGTTTTCTTTGGGACGTGCGTCGAACCATCGCCGATTTGTTTGCGGAAAATTATTACGGCCACTTCGCCGAGTTGTGCCGCCAGCACGGCTTGATGAATGCGGTCGAACCTTACACCGGGCCGTTTGAATCGTTGCAATGCGGCGCGCCGGCCGATGTCGTGATGGGTGAATTTTGGAGCGGCAGCCAGGGGCATCCGTCGGTGAAACTCGCCGCCTCCATCGCGCACATTTACGGCAAAACCATCGTTGCGGCGGAATCCTTCACCGCGAGTCCCGAAGCCGGGCGCTGGCTCAATGATCCGTATTCGCTGAAGACGCTCGGCGATTTGATGTATTGCCAGGGCTTGAACCGCTACGTCTTCCACCGTTACGCGATGCAGCCGTGGACGAACCGCTGGCCGGGCATGACGATGGGCCAATGGGGCTTTCATTTTGAGCGCACGGAGACATGGTGGAACCAGGGAAAACCGTGGATTGATTATATTTCCCGCTGCGAATTCCTATTGCAGCAAGGCCGCGCTGTGGTGGACGCCGCGTATTTCACCGGCGAAAGCGCGCCCGTGGAAATGCGCGCCGGCAATCCGGCGATGCCCGCCGGTTACGACTACGATGCCATCAACGCCGACGTGCTGCTGCACGCGGCGACGGTGAAAAACGGCCGCATCACCCTGGCCAGCGGCGCAAATTATGCCGTGCTGATTCTGCCGCCAAATGATTCGGACATGACGCCGCAATTGTTGCAACGCATCCGCGATTTGGTGCGGGATGGCGCGACCATCATCGGTCCGCGTCCGCAGCATTCGCCAAGCCTGACCGATTATCCGAAGTGCGACGCGCAGGTGAAGAAACTTGGCGCCGAACTTTGGGGCAAATGCGACGGCACGAACGTCCTGGAACATTCCTTTGGCAAAGGCCGCGTCGCCTGGGGTAAATCGCCGGCGGACATTTTCGCCGCGCAAAATCTGAAACCGGATTTTGAATTCACCGATGCCGCCAAAACCTCGCGGTTGGCTTGCGCGCATCGCGTCGCAGGGGAGGCGGATATCTATTTCGTCTCCAACCAGCGGCGGCAGTTTGATTCCGCCGAATGCACCTTCCGCGTCACAGGCAAAATCCCGGAGTTGTGGCATCCCGACACCGGCCTGATCGAACCCGCGCCGGTCTGGAGCGCGCAGGATGGGCGCACCAAAGTCTGGTTGAATTTTGACCCCGCCGGGTCAGTGTTTGTCATCTTTCGTCACGCGACGGACGGCGCAGATCACATTGTTGCCATCAGCGACAGCTCTGACGCCGAACGAGTCACCACGCCGAAGCTGGAAATTCAGCACGCCGTCTATGCCGCCACCAACAGTGCGGAAGAAATGGATGTGACCGCAAAGATTTCCGAACTGGCGCGCGACGGCCAGATAGTTGTCGCAGCGAGCAACGACTTGTTTGGGCGCGATCCGGCCCCAGGGCACGTGAAGGAATTGCGCGTGGACTACTCGCTCGACGGCAAGCCCGGCCATGCGGCCGTGCGAGAAAACGAAACGCTTGCGCTGCCAGCGACTCCGGTCCTCGGCCAGCCGCCGCGATGGGAAACGAGCATTGCCGCGGGCGGCCCCGTTGTGAAAGCGTGGAGCAAAGGCGTCGTCGAACTGCGCACGGCCGGTGGAAACATTTTGCACGCGCACGCGGCGGACCTGCCGGCGCCGCAGGAAATATCCGGCGAATGGAATTTGAGCTTCCCGCCGGACTGTGGCGCACCGCAGGCGGTCACGCTGGAAAAATTGATCTCCTGGACCGACCATACCAACGACGGTGTGCGCTATTTTTCGGGCACCGCGACTTATGAAAAGGAACTCGAAATCTCCGCCGCGCAATTGGCGACCGGGCGCGAACTCTGGCTGGATCTGGGCGCAGTGAAAAATTTCGCCGAAGTTTCCCTCAACGGACAGAACCTCGGCGTGCTTTGGAAACCGCCATTCCGCGTGAACATTACCGCCGCCGCAATCCCTGGCGCGAACAAGCTGGCCATCAAAGTCACGAACCTCTGGCCGAACCGGCTGATCGGCGACGAGCAACTGCCGCCGGACTGCGAATGGAACGGCAAGGAACTCAAGGCGTGGCCACAATGGCTGTTGGGCGGCAAGCCGAGCCCGACTGGCCGGCTGACATTCACGACGTGGCATCATTGGACGAAAGATGAGCCGTTATTGGAGTCGGGCTTGCTCGGCGCGGTGACGCTGCGAACCTCGGAACTCATTCCCGCCAGGTAAGCCGGATAAATTCTAGGTTGCAATTCTTGCTTCGGCCGCAAGCGCGATCGCCGCTGCCTGGGTTTTAAACCCGGTTTCATCTTGAAAAAACGGCAAAAATAATGTCCGTCGTCAACACCGGCCGGATGCGCAATTTCCTTCACGCTCGGTGTAGTCTGGGATTGTTTAAGGGCAATTCAAAGGGCTTTTTCCTGCTGACACTTTTGCCGACAGTCAACCCTAACGAGGCGGGGCCTCAGACGGACGAGACGGGTGATCAAGGATTTTTGGACGTCGCGGGAGTCTCCTCGCTCTGAGGCCCCGCCCCGTTGGATCATTCCCTTTCTCGCCAGAAAAATTGCGAGGCCAGTCCCGAGCAGAGCATACGTTGACGGTTCGGGCACGGTTTCGATGGTTACGCCCCAGTTGATGACGGTGCTTTGTCCGCCACCCGACACATCCGCGAGAAACAAAGTCCACGTTCCATTCGGATCTGTCCCTTTGAATGAATCGAGCGACAAGTTCGGCTGGGTCGCGTCAAAAACTGCCGGGGCGGACAGCGGATCAATGAATCGTCCATCGGATCCCCAGGTGCCGGTCAACTGGCCGCTGTCATTTAAATCGTAACTCAAATCTTGATAAAAATGGATGTTGTCATGGCTGGCAGCATCATCAAATGTGACATCGAAACCCGTGTTCGAATATCCGAAGGCATGGCCGGTGGTCACGCCGGCGCGGTTCAACAGCACGGTGAATCCGCCGTTCGGCCCGGCCAGAGTCCCATATAGGTCGCCGTTGAAGCCGCCGCTGATGTTCAGCGAAATCGTCAGCTTGGCGATGCTGCCGTCCATGCCGGTCAGGTTGGCGTTCAGCGCGAGGCCGCTGGCGTTGCCGTCGGGCAAGGCGGCGTTGACGGGAAGCGCGAAGCTGTAATCGATTTGCGCGGACACAATCGTTGTCCACAGGCAAATCAAGACTCCCGCCACCCGCAGCGTGGCCATTTTGGGAATGCATTTTTCCATTCGCGCATTCTTTCCGATTTTAAACTGAGAGCGGGGCTTCGCCGGATTTCAACCAGCGAAGCCCCGTGTTGTATCTATACCACGTTTATGGATAAACCGTGCGGTAATACCGCGTCGGCGCTCCGGTTGTATCCGTGTATCCAAACTTGCCGATGCTGTCCGCAGTCATGCTGCCGATGTCCTGCCACGCGAATGGCGCGACCGTGTCGGAGTATTGCAGGCGGTAGGTGTAGCCGGGGATGCCGCTGCCATTGACGCGGAACGAGCCGCCGCCCAAATCCGTGATGGTCAGGTTCTGGCTCTGTGTATTGTCCACCAGGATCGCGACGGTGACGGTGCCCGTGGCGCTGCCGCCGCGTCCGTCGGTGATGGTGTAGGTGAACGCATCGGCGTTCGTGAAGCCTGCCGCCGGAGTGTAGAACACCCAGCCGCCGCTCACCGTGACCGTGGCGTTGCTCGCGCTCGTCGAACTGACGGTGATGTTGAGCGTGTCGCCGTCGGCATCGCTGTCATTGGCGAGCAAGGTCGAGAGGCGAACCTTCACGGCCAGCAGCGGGTTGCGTTGAAGGGTGTCATTGCCGGCGACCGGCGGAGTGTTGATGACTTGATTTTGCGCCAGCGAATTGGTCGTGCCGGTGAAGTCCACGCTGCCCGCGTATTCGGCCACGACGGTGTGCGAGCCGAGCGCGAGGGTGCTGGTGGTGAACGTCGCCGCGCCGCCGGACAAAGCGCCGGAGCCAAGGATGCTGCCGTCCAGGCGGAAGTTCACCGTGCCGCTCGGCGTGCCCGCTCCGGGCGCGACCGGGCTGACCGTCATGGTGAAGGTCACGTTCGCGCCAGGCAACGCCGGATTGGCCGAGGTGACGAGCGTGCTGCTCGACAGCGACTGGGTAATGGTGAGCGAGCCGGCCACATAGGTGAACGAGTAGTTCGTGCTGGCTGCGCCACTGGCGGTGATGGGATACCCACCGACGTTGCTGGCCGATGTGGCGGTGGTCGTCAATGTGGCCAGGGCCATGAGGCTGTTCGTGTCATCGCTGTTGACAAAGCCGCTATAGCTCGCGGTCAATTCAGGCAAGGCCTGGCCGTAAGCCTTGCTCTTGTCGTTCGCGGTGATGGTTATTGTGGCGGTGCTGACCGTGAGCGTGCCGTTTACCTGAGTGATCGTGTAGTTCGTGCAGGCCGCGCCACTTGCTGTGATGGTGTAAATGCCGGCCGGGCTGGAGCCCGAGGCGGAGGTGCCAAGGGACACCGGGGTGGTGAGATTGGCCGCGGAGTCGCCATTGACGAAACCGTTGTAGCTGGCCGTGAACGTCGGCAAGGCCGCGCCATAGACCTTGTTGGTGTCATTGGCGGTTATGGTCAACTCTGCTGGATTGACAGTGAGCATGCCATCCACCTGAGTGATCGTGTAGTTCGCGCCGGCAGCGCCGGAGGCGGTAATGGTGTAAACACCAACCGAACTGGAAGCCGAGGCGGTGGTGCCGAGGGATACCGGTGTGGTGAGGCTGGAAGCAGTGTCACCGTTGACGAAGCCGCTGTAACTGGCGGTCAAAGTGGGCAACGTCGCCCCATAAATCTTGTTGGTGTCATTGGCCGTGATGGTCAGCGGCGCTGGCAACACCGTGAGCGCGACGCTCGTGGTCACCGGCAGGAAATTGTTCGTGTTGCCGGGAGTGAACGTGACGGAAAGCGTCTGGTTCGATCCGGCCGTCAGGAACGTGCCGGAGGGAGACGAATAGGTGAACGTGCCGGGAACATTGGTCGAATTGTAAGTCGCGGTGGCGTTCAATTGCGTTCCGCTCAGGGCCGTGCCGTAGGTGATGTCCGCCGGGTTGGCCCAGGTGAGGGCCGGCGAAGCACTGCCGGAAATATCGAGCCCCCACTCCGTGAGCATGTTTGTGCCGCCGGATTCCACGTCGGCGAGATACAGCGTCCATTCGCCCGCCGCATTCAGGCCGTTGAAATTGGTCAGCGAAGTCGAGCGCGTCGAAACGTCCGTGACGTTCGTCGGATCAACACTGCGCCCGTCCGGCTGCCAGACGCCGGTGAGCGGCGAGCCGTCGGCGGGCGTCGTGATGTTTTGATAAAGATGGATGTCGCCGTTCGTCGCGCCGGTCTGAAACGTCACGTCAAAGCCGCTGTCGCCGTAACCGGACGAATTGGCCGCGGCGCGGCCAACACGGTTGAGCAGGACGACATAGCCGTTCGTGTTCCGCAGATAGGCATAAAGGTCGCCGTTGTATTCGCCGGTCAGTTTGAGCCGCACCTGCAGCGACGAAATATTTCCCACCGCGGAAGCAATGGTTCGCACGTCGCTCAAGCCGGAGAAACTGCCGTCCGGCACGAGACGGTTGGTGGTGAAGGTGAAGGATTCGGTGGTCTGCGCCTGAAGGAGCAACGGTGAAACCGCCGCCAGGAGCACCAATAGGACTGCTTTTAGTGTTTTCATGGTGTTATGGATGTTAGTGGTTGCACGCAGCGGAACGTTTTCGATCCGCTTCTGCGTGGCAGCGGTTTCGTTTGTTAAAATTGCGGTGGTGGCCTGGGTTTTCATAATCATGGGTTCGTGGAGCGGTAAAATCGCGCGGGCGAATTGGTCGCGGGTGAATCGGTGAAATTAATTTTTCCGAATGTGTCCGCCGTGTTTGTTCCCAGCGGCTGCCAGACCGGTGTCACAAGGTTTGTGGTGTATTGAACCATATAAATGCGTCCGGGAATTCCGCTGAAATGAATCAGCGACGAGCCGTTGCCGAGTTTTTCGATGCTGCCAATATTTTGCGTCGGCGCGCTGTCCGCCAGGATGGCGACGGACACCGTGCCGGTCGCCTGCAGTCCGTAACCGTCTGCAACGAGGTAAGTAAAACTGTCCGCGTTGGTGAATCCTGATGGCGGAGAGTAAGTAATCCAGCTGCCGCGCAACACGTTTGTGCCGCCGGATGTGCTCGTCGCGCTGACGGAAACAAACGTCAGCGCATCGCCGTCTGGGTCGGTGCCGTTGGCGAGCAAGGTCGCGATGCGAACCTTGGCTCCGGTAGTGGGGTTGCGCGGCAGGACATCGCCCACGGTAACTGGCCGCGCATTGACGACCTGGCTCAAATTGTTGGTGCTGCCGACGAAATTTACGTCGCCCGCATATTCAGCGGTGATGGCATGGGGGCCGTGTAAAAGAGAATTGATGACCAGGCTCGCGACCCCGCCACTCAACGCCGCTGGTGAACCAAGCGCCGCACCGTCAGCCAGAAATTGCACGGTGCCGGCAGGCGTGCCGCTGCCCGGTGACACCACCGTCAAGGTCGCCGTAAAAGTCACATTGGAACCCGTCGGTGACGGATTGGCTGAGGCGGCAACCACGTTTGCGGAGCTGGCTTTCGTGATGGTGAGCGTGCCGTTGCTGAAGGTGGTGAAGCTGTAATTCGTTGCCGTCAGGCTGCCGAGGAACGGCGTGATCGTATAGGTGTTAACCGGGCTGCCATTGTTGGCGGACGTGCTGAAACCCGGCGCGCCTTGCACCACACTGCCTGTGTCGCCATTGACGAATCCGCTGTAGCTGGCGATGAATGCCGGGTTGGCCGCACCATAGATGCGGTTGGTATTGCCGGCGGTCACGGTCAGCGGCGCGGCGGTAATGTTGGCCGCCAGACTGGGTTGCGTCAGCGTGTAGTTGGCGGCCGCGCTGCCATTCAGAGTCAAACCGCTGACCGCAACTCCCACACCGCCGCTTGCAACCGCGCCGCCAAATACCGCGGAGTAACCGTTGGTGGACAGGCTGACACTCGCCACGTCACCCGTCAGCACGCCTGACAACACTACCGTGTTGGAGTTGATCGTCGCCGACGTGTTGCCGTCATAAACCTTGTTATTGGCGGAAAGTCCCGAAACAACGGCAATTGCTTTGGGAGCAATCACGATGTTGGCCGTCACCGGAGTTGCCGCGCCATAACTGCCATTGCCAGCTTGTGAGGCGACAATGGATGCTGTCCCCACTCCATTGACGTATAAAGTCGCATTAGTCAGCGTGGCTGGCCCGCTGACGGAATAAGTGACCGTCAATCCGGACGAAGCCGTGGCGGTGAGGGCAATCGGTCCGACACCATAAGTTTGATTTCCCGGCGAAGTAAAGGTGATGGTTTGATTGCTTACAGGATCGCCGATGGCAAAGGCGGCGGAGCCGGCGGAGTAATTAGGGACGACGGTTGCCGTGGATGTCGGCGTGCCCTGCACGGTTACGGAACTCCAGACCGAGTTCGTGTAAATTTGGGCGATGAACGAACTCGGAAACGCCCCTGCATCCAGTTCGTTGGTCCGGTAGTTGAATGTGATGGTGTAGTTGGTGAACGTCGAACCGGATTGGGTGAGCGTCCAATAGCGGTTCACACTTTGGTTGGCGGTGATGCCCGAAGCGGCGAGCTGCGGATGATCGCCATCTGCGCTCTGGAGCGTGACGCTGCGTGAGCCCGATCCGCCCACATTCAAGCTCGAAAGAGCAACAGGTGTGTAGGTCGTGGTGGTGCCGATAGGAAAAGTGAAGGACTGGTTGGTCCCCGAACCGAATGCTTTCTGCAAGGTGCCGACGACATAGCTCGTGCTGCCGCCACCCGAAATGGCCGTGTTGTTGGTGCCGGCAACATTCAATTGATTGGTCGCTGTTGTGACATTGCCGGCGGTCAGGAATAAATTGGTGGTCGTTGTGCTTTGGCTCAACGTGACGCCGGCGGCGTTGCTGACCGTGATGCTCGCAACGATCGCCGGCATGGTCGCGCTGGTCACTTGGGGCGTAATGCCATCAAACCGGAATGTCGCCGCTGCAAAACTCGTGGTTCCGGTTGTGGTTAGATTGCCCGCCACACCAGATGGGCTGGCGGTTTCAAAAAGCCCGCTGTTGTTGGTATATGCCCCAGTGCCAGAGACCGTGTTGGTGCCGGCGTAGTGCGAGTTGATTACCGTCAGAGCGTTGGCACCCAAGGCAAGGTTGCCGCCGCTTTGCGTCAGGTTGTTCACCGCCACCGCCATGCCCAAAGTGGTCGTGCCCGCCGCCAGGATCAGCTTGTTGAAATTGGTGAACACGGCGGACGGCAGGGAATTGGCGGCGGCAAGCTGCACGGTGCCGCTGCCCGGCGTCCACACCGACGGGGTGGTGGCGTTGATGTAAGACACTAGGTTCTGGCAGATCAGAGTTCCACCGCTGGTCATGGTTGCGGAACCAAAGGTGCCGGCCGACCCGCCGCTAACTCCGAGGGTGACAGCACCGGAAACCGTGGCTTGCGAGCCGGAATTAAAGACGAGGGATCCTGGCCCGTTCCCGGAAACGGGTGCCAACTGGATGGAAGCACAAACTCCGTTGGTGACATCCACGGTAAGCGTGACGCCTTGATACACAGCTATGGTGTCACCGGAACCGGGCTGTCCTCCCGGTCCGGAACCGTTGGTGATGGCGCTCCAATTCATGCTGCCGGTCGCGCCGCCAATGATGATGGCGGCGTAAATGTTGGCGGTGGTCGTCGGTTGCGTGAGGGAATAATTGCCGGCATCCGCGCCGCCGAGAGCCAGACCGCTTACCGTGACGGTCTTGCCCAGGCCGACGCCCGCGCTGCTGAAGTTTCCGGCGGCGCTGGCGGTGTTGAGCGTCACGGTGTCGCCACCAAGCACCCCCACCAAGGACGCGCCACCGGTGTTGACCGTGGTTGTTGTCGCACCGTCATAAACCTTGTTGTTGGCAGTCACGCCCGTCACCGTCAAAGTCACGGCCGTGATGTTGGCTATCGGGCTGGGTTGAGTCAGGGTGTAGTTACCCGCCGCGCTGCCGGTTATGGTCAGTCCACTCACGGTTATTGTCTTGCCGTTGCCTGCGGTTGCGCTGGCAAATATCGCCGTATAGCCGTTGGTGGACAAACTGACGTTGCCCGTGTCACCAGCCAGCACGCCGGCCAATACGACGTTGTTGGAACTGATCGTGGCGGTGTTCGTGCGATCATAGAGCTTGTTGTTGGCAGTGAGTCCAGAGGAGATCGTCAGCACCGCTTTGCTCACGTTGAAGCTGCTGCTGTTGCCGGCCGTCAGGCTGTCGCCGCTGCTTCGGGTGGCGGCAAGGATCACGCCGTTTTCAGCCTTGCCATAGGTGACGCTGCTGATCGTTACGGAACTGGTTCCGGCGAGAATGGTCCCAGTGAGCGTGCCGCCTAAACTGCCAGTGCCGGTGTTCAGACCCAAGGTGATGGCCGTATCGGAATTGACGTTACGTGCATTTCCGCCGGCATCTTGAGCCTGGACGACAATATTGAAAGCCGTGCCGTAAGTCGGATTCGATCCGCCGTTGATCGAGGTGATGGCCAGCTTCGTCGGCAGCGCGCCGGACGGGACGATTTCACCGGTGCCCAAGCGGATGGCCCCACGGGAGTAGCCGACAAAAGTGAGGTTGGTCAGAAACGTTGGGCTCGGAGCCGCAGTGATAAACATTTTGTTCGCCGTGCCCGACACCCCCGCCGTCCCGGTCCAGTTACTGATCGTCAGAGTGCCCGCGGTGTAGCTACCGCTGGCAAAGGTGAGGGTGCCCGTGGCGTTGGTGCCCAGCGCGAGGGCGGAACTGGTCTGAATGGTCAGCGCCCCCGCGGCATCGGTGTAACCTGAATTGGAAAAGGTCCCGCCGTTCAGGGTCAAAGCACCCGAATTGGGGAGCACGTTGTCGGCCCCGAGCGCCAGTGTGCCTGCCGCAACCGTCGTCCCACCGGTGTAAC
>Ga0265337_1001413_pt1 | contig 11807 bp, 9 predicted proteins | sample 42122metaG_FD_192441 | JGI IMG/M metagenome (GOLD analysis project Ga0265337, IMG submission 192441) | Rhizosphere microbial communities from Carex aquatilis grown in University of Washington, Seatle, WA, United States - 4-21-22 metaG | ecosystem: Host-associated > Plants > Roots > Rhizosphere >... | reverse complement strand
CGGTCTCGGGGCGGTTTGCCTTCACCAGCCTGTCGACGATGCGCTTGACGTCCTGGTCGCGGTCGCGGTTTGCCACCAGCACGACATCGTTGGTCGCGATGACGACGAGATTGTCCACGCCAAGCGTTGCCACCAGACGGCTGTCGCTGCGGATGAAATTGTTCCGCCCGTCCTCGATCAGAACGTCGCCGGCGGCCACATTGCCGTTCTCGTCCTTGGCGCTGCGTTCCCACAGCATGGACCAGGACCCGACGTCGCTCCACCCGATGTCGGCGGGAACCACGGCGGCCTTGTCCGTCCGCTCCATGACCGCGTAGTCGATGGAGATCGCAGGCGCGGCGGCGAAGCCCTCGCGGCCGAGCCGCAGGAAGTCGAGATCCCGGCTCCCCTGAAGAATCGCCCGGCGGGCCCCTTCGAGGATTTCCGGCGCGTGGCGCGAAAGCTCCTCGAGATAGAGCCCGGGATGAAACAGGAACATGCCGGAGTTCCAGAAATAGTTGCCGTCGGCGACGAACCCTTCTGCCTTTGCCCGGTCGGGTTTTTCGACGAAAGCGCCGACTTCGAAAACGCCCGGAGCGCCCCCGAGCGCCGCACCCTTGCGGATATAGCCGTAGCCCGTCTCGGGCCGCCGTGGAGCGATCCCAAAGGTCACGAGGCGCCCTTCCGAGGCTGCGCGGGCGCCCATTCGCACCGCTTCGAGGAAGCCCGGGACATCGTCGATGACGTGGTCGGAGGGGGCGAGCAGCATGAGGCTGTCCGGCGCCTGCTCCTTGAGCAGGAGTGCTGCGATGGCTGCGGCCGGCGCCGTATTGCGGCCCATGGGTTCCAGCACGATGGAGCGCGGCTGGATTCCCAATGCCTGAATCTGGGACGCGATGATGAAGCGATGCTCCTCGTTGCAGACGACGAGGGGAGGGGCAAAGCCCGGCGCTCCGGCAAATCGGCGCGCCGTCTCCTGGAACATCGAGAGATCCGACGTCATCGGCAGGAGCTGCTTGGGATAGAGCGATCGCGAAACCGGCCAAAGCCGGGTTCCCGATCCTCCGCTCAGCAGGACAGGCGTAATTGTCTGCATAGGCTACCCGCGCACTTCCAGAATTTGCCGACCCGCTCCGGCTCCCCTGAGCGATGCCCTGTTCTCCGAAAACCACCTGTAGGTTTGCGCAAGGCCGTCCGCAAGGGGGATGCGGGCACGCCATCCCAAACTGGTTAAGCGAGAAACATCGGTGAGCTTTCGGGGCGTGCCGTCGGGCCGCGAGGGGTCGAACACGAGGCACCCGGAAAACCCGACGATCCGGGCGATGGTCTCGGCGAGCTCGCGGATGGTCACGTCCTCGCCCGTCCCCACATTGATAGGACCCTCGCCTGAAAAGTTCGCCATCAGATGGACCAGGGCGTCGGCGCAATCCTCGACATGGAGGAATTCCCGGCGCGGCGTGCCCGTGCCCCACACGGTGACGTCGGGGCGGCCCTCGTCTTTGGCCCGGGCGATCTTGGCCATCAGCGCCGGCACCACATGAGAGGATTCCAGATCGAAATTGTCGTTCGGGCCGTAAAGGTTGGTGGGCATGGCCGAGATAAAATCGCACCCATATTGACGCCGGTAGGCATCGCACAGCTTGATGGCCGCGATCTTGGCGACGGCATACCACTGATTGGTGGGCTCGAGCGGGCCGGTCAACAGCGCCTCTTCGGGGATAGGCTGTGGCGCAAGCTTGGGATAGATGCAGGTGGACCCGAGATTGAGCACCTTCTCGACGCCGTTCCGGCGCGCGGCTTCGATGACGTTGGCCGCGATCATAAGATTGTCGTAGAGAAAATCCGCAGGCGCACTGTCGTTCGCGACGATTCCGCCGACCCGCGCGGCCGCCAGGAATATGGCCTGCGGCCGAGTGCGTGCAACAAAGGCTTCCACATCGTTCTGTCGGCGCAGATCGGCTTCGCCATGGCTGAGGGTCAGTATCGTGCAGTTCTCCCGCGCCAGCCTTTTCAACAGCGCCGAGCCGACCATGCCGGTATGCCCCGCGACCCAGACGCGCTTGCCGGAGAGCGAATAGGGCAGACGCGGCTCAGTCATGGCGGAAGCTGCGAGCGTCTTCGGTTCGCTGCAAATCGGTCGCCACCATTTCGCGCACCAGCTCCTCGAAACCGATCTCAGGCCGCCAGCCGAGCCGTTCGCGCGCTTTGCGGGCATCCCCGATCAGGGATTCGACTTCGGTCGGACGGAAATAGCGCGGGTCGATCTTGACCAGGATTTCTCCGCTTTTGGCGTCGACGCCCTCCTCGTCGATGCCTGCACCACGCCACACGATGCCGCGGCCGATTTCGGCAAAGGCGCATTCGACGAACTCGCGCACGGAATGGGATTCGCCCGTGGCCAGAACGAAATCGTCGGGCTCGGGTTGCTGCAGCATCAGCCACATGCCGAGCGCATAATCGCGCGCATGGCCCCAGTCGCGCGTCGCATCCAGATTGCCAAGATAGAGGCGCGTCTGGCGCCCCTGCGCGATGCCTGCCACCGCGCGGGTGATCTTGCGCGTGACGAAGGTCTCACCCCTTCTTGGCCCCTCATGGTTGAAGAGGATGCCGTTGGAGGCGTGGAACCCATAGGCTTCCCGATAATTGACCGTGATCCAGTAGGCGTAGAGCTTTGCCGCTCCATAGGGACTGCGCGGCCGGAAGGGGGTGGTCTCCCGCTGTGGAGTTTCCTGGACGAGGCCGTAAAGCTCGGACGTGGAGGCCTGGTAGAACCGCGTCCGCTTGCCTAATCCCAGGATGCGAATGGCCTCCAGCAGCCGCAACGTTCCGATTCCGTCCGCGTTGGCGGTGTATTCGGGTGTCTCGAAGCTCACCTGGACATGGCTTTGCGCCGCCAGATTGTAGATCTCGTCGGGCTGCGTCTCCTGCACGATGCGGATGAGATTGGTCGCATCGGTCAAATCGCCGTAATGCAGAAAGAAGGACGGTGCTGTCTCGTGCGGATCGACATAGAGATGATCGATGCGTTCGGTGTTGAAGGAAGAGGCCCGCCGTTTCACCCCATGAACCGTGTAGCCCTTCGCGATCAGGAGTTCCGCGAGATAGCTCCCATCCTGACCCGTGATACCGGTGATGAGCGCGGTCTTCCCGGCGGCGCTTCGCACCGGATCGCCAGCTGGCCGCATCCAAGAGACCTCAGGATTTGTTGTCGCGGCGCCCTTCTAGCCAAAATCGCAATGGCCTGCCAGCAGCATCGGCGGGCCCCAGGGGGCTCGGTCTGGGATGCGCTTGACGCTGGAAACCGCCCGAGGACAAATGCGCTGCAAAACGAGGCTTCGCAACAATGCCGGAAGAGGTCGCAAAATTGTTGCGGGATTTCCGGCGCACCAAAACCTACGATGTCGTTGCGGCGGTGCCGTTGATCGCGTGGTACTTGTTCGGACTTAGCCGGCAGGCGCCCCTGACGTGGTTGCGGCTCCAGCAGATGGTCCGGGGGGATATCGGCCTGCTCGATTTGTTGCAGGGATTTGCGTTGCTGGGATCCTTGTTTCTGGTTTTCCTACTTGTGATTCTGCTCCTCATTCGCAAGACGCCGGGCGTCAGATCGCGTGGGGCACTGCCGCGGGCAGTGGCGCTCATGGGCGCATTCCTAGGGAATGGTTTTCTCTATCTCAAGGCGGTCACTCTGACATTGCCGGTCCAGGTGCTGGCCGATCTCCTCATCGCGGCAGGAGCGCTCGGTTCCCTGATCGCCGTCTCGCGCCTCGGCGGGTCTTTCTCGATGTTGCCCGAAGCGCGCGGGCTGGTTACCACCGGTCCTTACGCGCTGGTCCGCCATCCGCTATATCTCGCCGAAATGATTGGGGTGCTCGGACTTGTGCTGCAGTTCCAGCAACCTTGGTCAATATTGCTCGGTGCGGGCGTATTCGTGCTTCAGTACTGGCGTTCGATTTTCGAAGAGCGCATCTTGACGGAAGCCTATCCGGACTATGCCATCTATCAGGCGCGGACATGGCGATTCGTACCGTATGTGTTTTAAGTCTCGATCGAATTTGACATGGCGTCATCGAAATATGCTGACGGATGTAGAATTCGATGGAAGGGAAACGGGCGTTGCATATATAACGCATGCTGACATTTATTTTCGGGCGCGGAAACAATGTTCATTCGACCGCGTATAGCTCTACTGGGCGGCGTTCTTTGTGCTGTTGTCTCGGGGTGCCGTTCTAGGTGCTGTTGTTTGACCGCTTTGACTGATATTGGTAAAATTGCGAAAACCGACCCAGCTAGATAGGGAGCTTAGGGTGAAAAAATCCGTCATCTCGATTCTCGTGAGTACCGCCTTGGTCGTATCACCGCTGCCGGCGTTGTCCGCCGATATTGGTCCCTTGGCTCCCGGTGGAGCGGCAGGAATTGAAAATGCACAAGGCAACAACGACAATCCACCGCCGGAATGGTGGGTGGGTTTGGGTGTCGTTATCGGTCTGGGGATTCTGATTCTTTCCAACAACAACAACAATGGCGGCGTGCCTGCCGTACCGACGCCGACGACGCCGACGACGACCACGACCACGACCACCACGAAACCAACGACTACGACCACCACGACGACGAGACCCACCACGACAACCACGACGACCACGACCACGACGTGAGATCGAGGGGTGCCGGCTGCTTCCTACGTTTGGCAGCCGGGGGCGTTAGGGGTGGATAGTCGGCAGCACCTTGTCTTCTGCCGGGTTGGTTCGCCATTCGTGGAACGCGTCATTCCGGGCAAGAAGAGATAGCCCGAAAATAGTAGTTTTCCGCGGGGGCGGTTTGTCGAGGCAGACCATGGCAACATATTTGTTATGGGGTCTTTCGCTTCTGTCGCTTGGGGCGGGTTTTTCGATTTGCTTCTACGCTGAAATGATCGGCCGGGGTTTGGGCGTGATGGATCACCCCGACAGCGGGCGCAAACTTCACGATAAGGCGACTCCGCTGGTTGGTGGAATTGCGATTCTCGTACCGCTCGCAATCTGGATTGCGGGCGCCCTGATCGCCGAAGCCGTCCCGCAAACCGCGATCCTCCTCATGGTGCTGATTTGCACAAGCGCTGTCGGCATCCTCGGATTTGCGGATGACCAGCACTCCGTCTCGCCGCTTAGCCGGATTTTGTTGCTGCTCGTCGTTCTGGGCGCGGCGTTCGCGATGGTTCCGGGATTGATCGCGTCGAAACTGAACTGGGGCAGTTTCGAGCCGACATCGATTCTGCCCTGGGGCTATTGCGCGCTTATCGGGTTGACCACGGTTGGCATCGTCAATGCCGTGAATATGGCGGACGGCCAGAATGGCCTCGTCTCGAGCATGTTCGTGATCTGGGCCGTGTGCATTGCGTTCGTGGGCGACGGTCTGATAGCCCAACTGGCCCAGCTCATCGCCGTATCCTGCCTCATCGTGCTGGCTTTCAATCTCAGGGGCAGGCTGTTTCTCGGCGATTGCGGAAGTTACGGCGTAACCTTCGCGCTCGGACTCCTCTTGATGCTGGCCTATGCCCAAGGCCGCCTGACCATCGAGACAGTAACGGTCTGGTTCTTCATTCCAGTTGCCGATTGCTTGCGGCTGATGCTCACGCGCCGGTTGAACGGACGTTCGGCGATGACGCCGGATCGCGATCATTTTCATCATCGGCTTCAGGCAAAATTGGGGAAGACCGAAGGTCTCCTCGCCTATATCGCCTCGGTTGCAACGACATCTTTGATTGCGACGCTCGCACCCCATTTTGCGCTCGTCTGCCTCATCGTGCTCACGGCAATTTATTTCAGTTTTGCGTGGCTGACCGATCCGACGGAAATGGGGGAGAGTGCCGGAGACCCGCTTTCAATACTCGGCCGGGAGGGCGATTTCGCGAACGTGGTCTCTATCGCCAGCGCGGAAAAGAAGCAAAGTCTGGGATAGTTCATGGGCCTCTCGCTGAACCTGCGAAATGTTCTGTTCGGCGAAGACCCAACCGGCGCTGCTGAAATCCGGCCCAAGCAGCGAAGCACGGTTTCGGAAGTCGTCCGATTCGCATACGGTTTTTTCTTCCGCCGGTTTTGGACGCTGCTGCGCCTGGTGTGGTTTCCATTCTTCCTGGCGGGGTTCCTGCTGTATCAGTGTTTTTCGGGCTATCTCGCGCAATTGCTGCTCTATCTTTCGGCGCCCAATCCGCACGCGGCAAGTCTTGGTCTCGGCTGGTTGGCCGCGGGCGTTCTGATGCCGCTTTTCTGTTATGCGGTGGCGATTGCCGCTATCAGCGGGCTGATGCTGGAAGGAACGGACAAGGGCACACTGGTTCATTTTCAGGCCCAAAGGCGGGAGTGGCGTCTCTATGCCGCCTATCTGCGGTTTCTCCTGATTGTCGCTGTTGCCATCGGCCTCATCGCCTTTTCGTCGATTTTCGCGCTCTCGCGGCTGGACATTCCGCGTCCCCTTGGCATCTGGGTGCCCGTGGTTCTTGGATTCGCCGCCGTCTATTGGCTGGTCGCGCGCGTGGCGTTCTTTATCGTGCCGCTGGCGGCCGAGAAACAAGGTCCTATCCTGCGCAGCGCGTGGAAGTCGAGCGGCAGCGATATCCTGCGCATCTCGGGGCTGATCTTTATTCTGCTCGTTCCCGGCGTGGTGGTTCAGATTCTCGGGGAATATGTACTCAGGAAGTTGATGGCGGCGCCCGCGGTAACGGGAAATCCGCCTCTCGTGGACTATGCCCATTTCGTCGGGCAGTTCCTGCTAGGCTTCCTGGTGGTGGCGGGTCTTTCGTCCTTCATCACGGTGACGCTTCTGACCGCGGGCGCGATCGCCTACTACCGCAGTCAGGAGCGCGCAGGCTCGCCGCTTCACGCGATGTGACGTTTCAATAAGTCCTACCCCGGGCCCCGCTGTTCCGGCCTGAGCACCTCCAGGGTGAGGGGCGGTGATTTTGGGTGGATATATTGCCGGCTCCGCCAGATGTAGCCGCTCATGCGGTCCTGCCAGAAGTCGTTGTCGAAATGCCACCGCAGCGCTGTGACTTCGCAGTGCTCCACGACATGACGGGTGGCGATTTGGGCGCCCAGGATTTCCACATTCTCGTCGCCGGCGTCCTTGCGCGTGCAGAGGGCCGGGGCGCTGAATATGCCGAGGTCGGGGTAATCCAAGGCAAAGGACGCTTGGCCTGCATTCCGACTCTCGTCGGCGCCGGCCGGAAGGCTCTGCAGGCCTCCAAGGTCGTAGGGCAGGCCGGCCGTACGAACGATTCGGCCGCGTCTCGTGCGGATGAACACCTGATCGCCGGCGTACCAGTCGAGGTCGTCGCTGACGGCAGAACCTAGAACCACCAACACTTCCGCAGAGTCGCCAAGCTCGACGCCCATGGTCGCATAGGGAACGGCGGCCGCTGCGTCCCGGGTGACTTTTGGCACGGTGCGATCGACGGACTGAATGATGAAATTCGCCGTCTGCACCACATCGGAATCGACCCCACACGCCGAAAGCACGAGAGCCGAAGTCACGGCAATCCAGCGGTATCCTCTCCGTCCTGGCCCGCATTTCCGCAACTGCGCTTGGGTATTCATTTGAAGACAGAGCTCCATTCCTTTGTCAGCGCCCCGTAGTCGGCCGGGTCCGTCAGACCGTACAGCACCATATCGCCGTCCAATTGCTGGCCACCGTCGCGCTGGATCGGGCGAAGCTTCAAATCGTAGCCGGATTGGGTCGCAAAAGGGGCCGCCCATTCCAGCGGAATGACAATGCGAATGCCCTTGTCGAAGCTGCCTTCGCCGAATTGCTGCGCGCTGACATTGGTGAAAGTCGCCCAGGCGCCGATCACAACCCCGGTCGAGAAGCGGCGCTCGAATTGGAATGTCAGGCCTTTGTCGCCTGCAAGATATTGTCCGGCGCTGACCGCCACCCGCACATCGTGCCAGGGCAGGTCGTAATACGCGGTCAAATGCCCTGTGATGGCCTCATGGGTCCGCAGATCGAGCAGCACGTCGTAGCCGCGTTGTTGAACCGCCCACAGGTCCGCGCCGATGGCCCAGCGCTGTCCAAAGGGACGGTAAAGCAATTCGCCGCCGAAGCCCGCGAACATGCGTTCGAGATAACCGCCGGTGACGCGGCCGTAAAGTTCGGGTGCCAGCTTGAAATAGTAGGAGGTTGAGAAATTCTCGATCCCGTATTTTCCCTTCTTGAGGTATTGCGCGATGTCGGAGCGCACATGGGGGAGCACACTGTTCGCGTCGCGATGTATTTTGTAGTAGTCGTCGTAGAGACTCGCGACGAAGGTGCCCTCGACGAACCAACCGCGACTCAGCCGCAATCCCCCCGTAGCGCCTGCGCCGAACTCGACGTAAACGGGATGGTCCGGATCGAACAGCATTTGGCGGAATACCGGGTACGCATAGGCACCGAAATTGGGAAACAGATTCATTTGCAGGTGATCGAGAGGCGCTGCTTGACCGGGCTGGAGTTCAGATTTCTGCAGCAATTCCTCTGGTGAGCTCTCGTGGCGCGCGAGGTTGTCGATTTCCGAGCGCGGCAGAGTGACGGTGGCAAGGGGCTGACCGGTGCGGGTCAGCGTGATTTCAAATGTGTTCACGAAGGGTGGCGCCTGGGCGGAGAGGATGCGTGCGGTGCGCGCGATCGCCTCGGAGTCTCGGCGATAACGGGGGTTCTCGATAGCGACGACGATCTTGTCACCTTCAATACCCGCGCCCAGCAGCGACAATCCCTGGCTGTCCAATTCGGGGACCAATGCGTTCACCACGTCCGCATCGGTGATGGGCGCAGCCGGAACCGTCACGGGAGTGACCGCTGCTGGAGCCGTGGCTGGCAGCGCCGCGGTTGCTGACATACGTGCGTCCTGAGATGCCGGAACTTGACTCGTGGTGCCAGCCGGTCCCGCTGCGGCGGCTCGTTCGGCCGTCAGGTCGACAAAACGCGTCTCGGGCCGTGATGCGGCGGATAGCGGCGAAAGCTCCGCGGCCGGCTCGAGTATCGTGGGTGCCGTTCCTTCCGGCCGCGCGCGGAAGCGTGGCGGCGGGTTGAGTCGCGCCTTCCATGTCTCCTCGGCCGTATCCATCAGCACCGAGATGCGCAAGCCCATGAAGTTTCGGTGCATCAGGGAAAGTCCAACGTCGAGCCATTGGTAAGGGCGGTAGTCGAGACCGACATTCACAGGGAAGGAGTAATCATTTCCCGACTCCCGTTTCTCCTGAACATAGGCGTCGCTGCTGTATTCGACTTTCAGTTTTAAATCCTGAATCGGCGTCTGATATTCGAATCCTCCGAATAAGCCCACGTCGGGTCCCCGGAACCAGGTCGCCAGAAGTGGGACGCCCCCGTTTCCGAAATTCGTATTTCGCACCAGCAGGCTCTTCTTGATCAGACCGAATGGATTCTCGAATGTTCCCCGCGACCCCAGGCGACCCCATCCGAGGCCGAGCGTGAAGTCGAAGGCGCCCCAGTGCTTAGAGCCCACAAAATATTCACCGGAATAAACTCCGGTCCCCAGGATGTCCTGCAGACCGAGCGCGATTTCAGGTGCGTATTGGGTTTCGTGAGACAATCGGAACTTCAAATCAAAGCTGCGATCGTGCAGCGCCTGCCCAGTATCGAAGAGGGCGTTGTTGATGGCATAGCGGAAAGTAAATTCTGCCCAAGGCAATGCCTGAAAGGTAATGGCGTATCGATCGTCCGGCTCCGTGGCAGACGTCGTCAGTGCCAGATAACCCTCCGGGTAAAAGCGGGCTGTACGCGTGTCGAGGAGGCCCGCCCCCCCATAGTTCGACGGGGATGGAACGTCGGGTTCGTCTGCCGCCCATGTGGCCACGGGATAGCACAACGCTGGAAATATCAGCGCGGCACGGAGCAACGAGCGAAGGGATGCCTGCTTTATGTTTTGAAACATGCCTCCCTCGCGCGCGTCTGCGCGGACAGTTTCGGTGATACACGGTTTCGGCAGAACGGGGAAGCGATAAGCCATTGCTCTTGAAGGTTGTTCACCGAACCATTAGAACCGAAAATCAGTTCTTCCGGCTGGGTTCGGGTATAAGGACAATCGCCGGTTCGACAAGCAGGGCAGCGCGGTTGCCAGCGATGCAATTGGCGCCCGGCCGAGCTTCCGGTGTTTAGGGGGACGAATGCATTTGCAGCGACGCGTCTTGGTCACCGGGGGGGCTGGCTTTATCGGCTCGTTCCTCTGTGAAACGCTGCTCGCGCGCGGCTGCGAGGTCCTCTGCGCAGACAATTTCTACACCGGCACGCGCCGCAATATCGAGCACCTGATCGGCAACAAGCGCTTCGAGCTGGTGCGCCACGACATTACGTTTCCGTATTATGTCGAAGTGGACGACATCTACAATCTGGCGTGCCCGGCGTCCCCGATCCACTACCAACGCGATCCCGTGCAAACCACCAAGACAGCCGTGCACGGCGCCATCAACATGCTGGGCCTCGCCAAGCGGGTGAAGGCGCGAATTCTTCAGGCCTCCACCAGCGAGGTTTATGGCGATCCCCACGTTCATCCGCAGCCGGAGGAATATTGGGGAAACGTGAACTCGATCGGTCCGCGCGCTTGCTACGACGAGGGCAAGCGCTGCGCCGAGACCCTGTTTTTCGACTACCACCGGCAGCACAGGCTCCGCATCAAGGTCGCGCGCATCTTCAACACCTATGGGCCGCGTATGCACCCGAACGACGGACGCGTCGTATCGAATTTCGTGCTTCAGGCGCTGAAGAACGAGCCGATCACCCTCTACGGCGACGGCAAGCAGACACGTTCCTTCTGTTATGTGGACGATCTGGTGGAAGGTCTCATCCGGCTGATGGAAACGCCCGATGAGGTCACCGGCCCCATCAACCTCGGCAATCCGGCCGAATTCACCATCCGCGAATTGGCGGAACTCGTCATCCGCTTGACCAGCTCGCGCTCGCAAATCGAATATCGTCCGCTGCCGGCCGATGATCCCCGTCAGCGCCAGCCCGACATCACGCGCGCACGGGCGACTCTCGATTGGCAGCCCTCGGTACCTTTGGAAGCCGGGCTGAGCAAAACGATCGCCTATTTCGCCGCACAGCTTTCCGAGGATGCGTGAGTATCTGCGGCTGAACGGAACCGAAAGACCGCACCGCGACTTGTAAGTCATTGCGCTTGCAGGTGCTTTGGCAACCGATTAGAACTTGAAAAGGCGCGGAATTTCATGCGCTTATCATCGCCTCGAACGAAGGGGGACCAAGCTGTCATTCCCTGCTAGAACGACACTGGTTCGCATCGCTCTTACGGGCCTCCTCTGCATCATGGGAGCGGGGGCGGCGTTGCCGCAGAACTTGGGTGCCGCAACCGATGCCCTGCGTGCGTTGCAATCTCAAGGCAACGGACTGCTGACCGGCCAAACGAATCAAGCCGACCAGAGCCCGCCATCCATTCAGATCTATCAGCCAATCTTCCCGCAATCCTCTCCGCTGCCTCCCCCCTCGCGTCTGGAGGCGCTCTATTCGTCGCGCGCGGCCCGGCCGTTACAGCAATTCGGATATGACGTGCTCGGTGTGCCACGGGCGGTTACCGCGGCCCAACTGGGCGGCGTCCAGGACAATTACGTGCTCGGCGAGGGCGACGAGATCATCGTGGACTTGCGCGGCCAGGAGAACGCCACCTACCGCCAGCGCGTCGATCGCAACGGGCAGATCGTTCTGCCCAAGCTCAATCCGATTCCCGCGGCCGGCCGGGCTTTCAGCGATTTCCGTGCCGACCTCGAGCGTCAGGTCGCGCAGGCCTATATTTCGTCGACGGCTTTCACCTCGGTTGGGCAGATCAGACAGATTGCCGTGCTCGT
>Ga0265337_1001412_pt1 | contig 11811 bp, 3 predicted proteins | sample 42122metaG_FD_192441 | JGI IMG/M metagenome (GOLD analysis project Ga0265337, IMG submission 192441) | Rhizosphere microbial communities from Carex aquatilis grown in University of Washington, Seatle, WA, United States - 4-21-22 metaG | ecosystem: Host-associated > Plants > Roots > Rhizosphere >... | reverse complement strand
GTAGCCGTTGTAGACCGTGGTGGCAAAATTATTGCGGGGTTGGGTGAAACCGGCCGAGAAAGTTGTGCCGTCATCGGTAGAGTTATGGGTGTAGTGCCAGGTGCCGATGGTACCATTACTATTGATGGGCGCGAATTGGACACCGTTGCAGAAGTAAGAAAAACCACTACCGGAGGTACAGTCGTTGCCGGAAGCGTCCGAATTACCGCCCAGCACATACATGTAGCCATTGTAAACAACAGAAGTGAAGGAATAACGGGGTTGGGTAAAACCAGCCGAGAAAGTTGTGCCGTCGTTGCCACCATTATGGGTGTAGGCCCAGGTGCCGACTTTGCCCAGCGAAATGTTTCCCCTATCGATTTCATCAGCGGTCGAGTAGTCTATGTTGCCGTCGTCCACACCAGTCCTAAAGTCGGCAGTAGTGGTGGTCACTAGCGTTGGGTCAATGCTTAGCGGGTAGTGCTTACCGCTGCTAGTTAAATTAGTGGCCGTAAGGGTCAATACATTACCGTTTAAGCTGAACCTTACGTCCTGAGTGGATAGGTTCCCCTGACTATCCTTTATATATGGCGCCGGAATCATATATACCAGGCTGGCCTTGGCGCCGTTTTGGCGAGCATTATCAATCAAAGCCTGGCTTTTGGCGTCGCCGATTTGCAAGTTGCTACCTGATAGCAGTGGATTGGCCGAGTAGATACCGACGGAGCCATCACTGGCTAGCCTAGCCTGCAGTTGGCTGCCTAGCTCCAACTTCCAGGAATAGCTAAAGCTGTCGCCGGGAGCTTGGTTTAGGATTATGTCTTCTTTGATACCGTTGCGGCGCAGGGTATAAACATTGGTAGCCCCGTCCGATGGGTAAACCATGCGGCCATTTAAGTAGCGGCCATTGCCAGTAGAAGTGATGGGTACCAGCTTGAACGGTAGACTGCTGTCCGAGTTCGAAAACTGGATGCCGTCGCTGACTTTAGAAGCTAGGGTCACCTGATACGAATCTTGGCTGGTGGAATTCGTGGAGCCGGCCACGGTCATTTGCTGCTGACCGTCTTTGGCTTGGTGTTGTTGGTTATAGTTTAAGACGCCGGCCTTGAAGCTGACTTTGCCGGTGTCCACAGATGTGGCGGACAGCAGTTTGGTTTCGGCAGGACTTAAGCCATAGCTTTGGTTTAGGGTGAAATAATGCAAGAATACGGCGATGGCGGCTACTGTTGCCAGGCAGAACGCAAAAGTAAGCCACTGAGGAATGGCCGGCCGCCGGCGTCTGGGCGCCGGCGGCTCAGCAGCGTCAAAAACCTGATTTGGTACTCTGTGTTCCATATTAGAGTTTTACGTTGCCCTGGATTTTTATGTTGCCCTGGATATGGGTTTCCGTAGGCGCGGTAGTAAAGGTGCTGATGGGAGAGGCACTGCTCCAGGTATCACTACCCCCCGGGTCAATAGCGTAGGCTCGCCACCAGTATTGGGTGTTAGCGCTTAAAAGCGGCGGCTGGTAGTTATGGACGGCTAAAGTCGATAAAGTTAAAGTCGGGTTGCCCGTGTAAGCCGTTCCGGCCTGCTGGTCCTGGCTAGCCCAGCCGGTTTGGGATGGAGTACAGGTGCCGGGCACGCCGGTGCCTGTATTAATCTGACATATACTGCGGATAATACTGCTGCAGAGATTATCGGCACAAACGTCTATCCAATAATTGAGGTAATCGCCATCCGGGTCAGTGGACCTAAGGTTGAAAGTCGTAAACACGGTATTACCGTTAGAGCTATTGACTGGAAAACTAAGGGTGGGCACGGAAGGCGGACAATTAGCGCCACCCCCTGGAGCATTCGCATAAATTCTACCGGCCGTGATGCCTGAAGTTGAAGGTTCTATACAGGAAAAAAGCTTTACTGTGCCGCCGTTAGTTGTAGAACTCCCGCCGCTGGTATTTATAGTGCCGTTTATAGTTATAGAGCTCCCCCCGGCTGTACTTTTTAAAAGGACGCCGCCGCCGGCGCCATTACCGCCTATGCCGCCGGTGGCACTTGCACCGCCACCTCCGCCACCGCTGCCGCCCGTGCTGGCACCATCTACACCACTACTGCCGTTACCGCTAGGAGCAGTGCCCCCGGGGCCGCCGGCGCCCGGCGATGAACCGGTGCCTGTAACACCGGATGAACCGTTACTGGCAACTCCGCTACCACCAGACACTCCAGTGTTTGATACGCTACCAGAACCAGAAATAGTTATAGATCCAGTCGAATATAGTTTTATAATAGCGCCGCCGTCGCCGCCTGGACCACCCAGGCTGGCGCCGCCTTGGCCACCAGATCCGCCGTTGCCACCAGTGACCCCCGCCGCGCCGCCACCGCCGCCGGATCCTGCCCCGCCGCCGCCACCGCCACCGCCACCGGATCCCATAACCAAAGAGGTATCGGTTGTCCCGTCCCCATTCCCGCCAGCAGTCAAATAGCCGCCGTTCGTACCACTCGATCCATTAGTGGCGCCGGTGCCGCCGCCACCACCGCCGCCGTGGCCACCAGTTCCCGCACTCCCGGGGCTGGCATCATTAGTGCCTGCAGAGCCGGCAGATCCTCCAAAGCTACCGCTACCAGGACCGCCTCCGGACGAAGTTCCCGCACTGCCAGCAGTAGCTGCCGCTCCAAGTCTGACTCCAGCCGTACCTGCAGCACCACCTACGCCATAAATAACCACCCCGCCTGGGGAGCCACGGCCGACACCGTCAATAGCACCGGCCACAGTTATACTATTAGCGTGTATTTCTAAAGTTCCGCCGGTCTGGCCATTGCCAGCGCATACCTTAACAGTCATGCCAAGAACAATATTTACGGTGTTGTAGTACCAAATGCCGCACTTGACTACCGCATCGCCGCTGCTGCCGGTTAGTGAGCCCGTCAGTGAGCCGGTTTGGTTACCGGTATCTGTTACAGTACCAACGGTAGAGAAAGTAGCAGATTTTATAGTGTACGGAGACGCTGTGCCCACCTGCCACAGTATTGGCACATTAGCCGTATTGGGCATACGCTCGGGAACGTTAATTGAAGTGTTATTAAGATTATCAGTAGTGATGCTTGTTGGACTGGAGTCCCAGCTTGTACCATTAAACCTCTTATAAACCACGTTGTACGAACTGGACCCCACAAAAGACTGCCAAACCGCCCATAAATTTTGGCTGTCGGCTGTAATTTGGCCTACCAGGTCGCTGGCGCTGGCGGAGAGCGCCGTTGACGAAGAAAGTGTTCCGCTACTAATACTATAGGACGAATAAGTAATACCCGCCGAGCTTGATAGATAGAGGAAGTGTAAGGCGTCCAAACCATAGCTCATACTCACAGCTGACCCTACGGAAGAAAGACTAGTGGCAATATTCCAAGTACCGGTACCCGATGTATCTGCAAAAAGATTATATTGATTGATCAAAGGGCCGGGGCATAATCCCCAAAAAGAACTTCCGTCAGCAATTAGCGCGCAGGGCAATCCGCCGCCACTCGAACTTGTCCCCGACGCCGGGCTCCAGCTTGTTAAATTAGAGGAGTACCAAGCTTGGTTAGTCGAACTTAGTGCAATACAAGATGCCCCTACGTCTGCTAGATCGGCGCCCATTACCGCAACAACGCTAGTGGAATTAATGGCAACCGTCGGGGAAGTATAACTATCTTTCCTGTTGCCCGTACAAACGCCGGTACCAGCCACTACGGTATTAGAGCCGCCTATAGACCAACTCCCAGTACTATAGGTGAGCTTGATAATAAAAATACTTGAGGGCGCGCCGCTAGCATAAACGATGTATATATTGTCCGACCCGTCTATAGCCACGCTGAAATTACTGGTCTGGTTTGAGGTTACTTGGGTTGCACTACCCCATGTAGTGCCGTTGTCTGTTGACGCGGCATAGGCGATACCCGTAACACTTTGGGTGCCGGTATTAAAGAAAGCGACCATGGTTCCGTTCGAACTTATCACCTCGTGCCTTTGGGCCGGACTCCCTAAAGCTGCCGAGTCAGAACTACTGCCGACGGTGGCGGCGTTAGCTTTAGGCGTATTAAAAAAGAAGCTGTAGCTTATTACCGACAGTAGAATAATAAGCGCCATGCCAAAGTAGCCGGCCCGTTTATGTCTCAGCCAAAAAGACTTATGGCTAAGCTTTTTTAGGCTCTTTGAGCTAATCCTCCAAAAACGACGCATTACAACCATTTTACAGCTTACTTAAGCATTTTGGCAGTCTGGTATTGATTTAGAGATTGGATAAATTATTCAGGATTTCCTGCTTGGTCAAAACGCCGCTGATAACCTGTCTAACAATGCCTTGGCGGTCAATAAAATAGTTGGTCGGCAGGCTGGTGGCATTAAATAAATTGGTCAGAGTACTGTTGGGGTCGGTCAGCCAGGTAAGGTTGTAGCCGGCAATTTGGTCGTAGGCCACGGCCTGGCCGGTATCTTGCTGCAGGGCTACGGGTTCAATATTAGTATCGGGGTTCTTTTGCAGCTGGCTTAAGGATCCCAGCTGTTCGCTGACCGTCGGCGCCCAGGTGCTCAGCAGGCTCACCAGCGTTGGCTTACCCAGTAAGTCGGCGGCGTGGATAGCATGACCGTTGGTATCTGTTAAATTAAAATTTGGCAGCGGCCGGCCGACCAAACTATTTTGGCTATTGCCTTCAGAATTTTTAGCATCGCCTAGGTTTAATTTGACATTTTTACTTAAAAAATCCCAAGCCGATAAGTCAACCGGGCCCAATTTTAAGTCCCGGCCTGGCTTCATATTCAACATCGTTAAAACCGGCGTGGGTTGGCTGAGTTTGAAAATAGTACTAGATAAACTGTGGTAGCCTTTGGCGCTGGCTTTCAAATAATACTTACCGGCCGGCAAAAACAAGCTAAAGGTGCCGTCTTTACCGGTGGTTTGGGGGTTGGTTTGGGCGTAGGCGGCGCCGTCCCAAACCACCCAGCTGTCAGAATCAGGCTGTAAATAGTAAGCGGTTACATTAGCTACAACCGGTTGCTTAGTCCCCTGTTTTAGCGTTTGGGCCGGCGCCGAAACCGATACGCTATTAATTGTTTTGCTGGTCTTATTGGCGGCACCGTCCACAGCGTTAGCTACCAGGTTATAGGTGCCGGGTTTGCCAAAACTCAAAATCCCACTCCATAAACCGCTATCTATAGATTGGGTCAAGCTAAAGCTCTTAGTGTTTTTGGGGTCTTTAGGGTTTTGGGCAATTAAGTTTATGCTGGTCGGGCCGCCAACGGCACTGATGGTGATTTTTTCGTCGACGCCGGTTTGGGTGGTAATCACGCCGTTGGTATTGGGCTCTAAAACTTGCGGACCGATAGACACGATGTTGCCTCCAACTAGCGGCGGCAGTTGGTCTATGACAATATTTATAGGAGCCGTGGCGGTAATGTTACCGCCGCCATCAATCGCCCGGGCCAAAATTGAGTAATTGCCGTCATCTAAATTCAGCGGGGTAAAACTAAAGTTAACTGCTTTGGTGCCTAGCCCAGAGCTTACATCCGCCGGCAACCAATTAAGGCCGCCGTCGGTGGAATATTCTATACGCACCACGGCTACATCGTCGCTGGCCGTGCCGGAAATTTTAGGTATAGTCTTCACAATTTTTGGCAGTGAGCTAGTAATGGCGATGGTGGGCGGCGTTTTATCGGCAGGGTTGGTTACTTGGACCGCCAGACCCGGGATTGTGGTGGTGTTGGTTATTTGAGCCTGCTCCAGCGCCGTTAAAAAAGTGCTGTCCCCAGATGAGTTAGGACTTCCATTACTACCAGTTGCTACCACCTGATAATGGTAGGTCGTGTCTGGTTGTAAATCTTTGAGTACCATGCTGTGGTCGGTCTGCAGGCTATTATCAGACTTGCTGGAGCCATAAGCATCTGTTAGGCCGTAATCTATTTCGGATGTTGCAGGCACGTCGGTTTGCCAGGCCAGAGTCGCGCTGGAACTACTAATGCTCGATATGCCCAGATTAAAAATGGTTGGTGGCGGCGCTGGGGCTAACGGACCAGTAATCGCCATACTTAGGTCCCCACTACAACTTACCGGGTTTGAGCCGTCCGGCGAATCAGATACTTGTGCTACCCAGCTGGCCGGATCTGCGTCCACATTAGCAGACTGAACATCCATAGATACATCCATATTGCCGCCGGAGCTTAGATCTCCGCCTATTTCACCCGCCACATCGGTAGAGGTAGTGTTGGTCCATCCCGGAGAATCGTTGCTAACTATAAAAAAGTCAGAAGAAGGCCGGGTTATACTTACCCATTGAATATCAGTTGGATTACTGTTAGTTATGGTAACGGTGAATACATTTTCCGAAGAGGGAGTAACGGCGTGAGCGGACATAGAAGCTTGGCAGGATATCGCATCTGCCTTGACTATGCTGGGACTCCACAAACCCAGAGAGCTTAGAATTGCCAACGCAAATAGACAGTAGACCAGACGCTTTAACATAAGCTTATCTTATCACCTTATATGTTTAATGCTTTTTAATATTTCCAAATGTTTTGCAAACACGCCCGCTAATTTGCCTATACCTACATATATAGGTTAGATTAGAAACTGAAATGGAAGACGTGAGGCCACCGTACCGGCAAGAACATAGGCATGAAGCTGTGAATAGGCCACAGCCAGTACCACAAAATCATGAATCCCCTGCTCCACCCTCAAAAACCTCAAAAAAAAGCCGCAAAAAACCAATTATTCTATCCTTGGTCACCTTGCTTGTACTAATTGGCCTTGGCGCCGGAGGATGGTTCTATTTGCACCGAAATAACAGCCCGATTCCAGAGAATATCAAAACGCAAGCTGGTTTTGCCATTTACTACCCGTCAAGCATCCCAGATGGATACACATATGATAGGGGTTCAGCAAATATTAATAAGAAAATAGTTTCTTATTCGCTTAGTAGCGGTAATAATAAAATTATTGTCAGTGAAGAATCAGTACCAAGCACTCCACCGGATCTTTCGGCCCTGCAAAAGTTTAATCCCAGTTTTAAGGACATTGACGCGCCAGCTGGCAAAGCGGTCTCAGGTATAGACTCGGCTAGCGGTCGGCCGGTAGCAATAATAGAAACCAACACCACGCTAATTAACATTAGCGGCTCTAAGGGTGTACCCGCGGACGTAATCAGCAACCTCATCCAAAATATGAGTTCCCTGCCGCAATAATCCTACAGATTGGTGGTGGTTACATCAACCGACTGGGCTGTAATCACTTCGGCCGTGCCGGCGTTGAATGAAAGGCCAATTTTTGTACCGGCTGGCGTAGAGTCAAATGAAGCCTGCGTACTGTATGCCTGTACGACTGGCGAGGTGCTGAAACCGGTAATAGGCAACTGGTGTGTCAATGTGACAGAACAGTTGAGGGTCGTGCCGGCGCCGCCAGCCGTGGCATATACCGTAACGGTTAACGTCGCCCCGTCGGCTACGGTCGTGCCGGTTCCGGTACTAAAGGCTGTGCAGCGGAGAGTGTCGCCGGTTGTGCCGTTGGTACCAACCCTGATATTAAGGGTGGAAGCGACAGTGCCGGCGGCGGTTTTGCTTAATACTACGCGCCAGGTTATCTTGCTGCCGTCTTGCCCAGCACCGGTTGGGCCTTTAAAGCCGCCGGTCGGCAAAGGAATCAGCGAACCGGCAAGATAGGTATCCGTGCCAACGGTAAAGGGTCCTTGAGCGACAGTAGATTGGTTGACTGGCCCGCCACCCAGACAGTTGCGCCAGGCTGTGCCCTGGAAACAGCGGAAGGCATTCTTGCTGACATTGTAGTACATTTCGCCTGCCACACCGGTTGGGTCAGCGGCATTATTGTAGGCATCAAGTCCAAGCACTACAGGGCTGGTGGCATGAGAAGTACCGTTACCAATTTGAACAATGTCATTAGTGGTGTTTACCCCAAACAGCTGTAATGCGCTGGCGTCATTTATCTGGAAGGCGGCGTTGGAGTTGGACTGGTTAGCAAAAGTAGTTGGTGAAGTTATGACACCATTCAATGTTATATTGCCGGCCCCATATGGGGTGGCTGTGCTACCGCCCACCAGCTGGACGCTATCGATCCAGAATGTACGGGCAGTACCGGCAGTCTGGACAATGGCGATGTAGGCCGTGGCACTGGGCGCAGTCACGGCAGTCGCGAAGGTACAGCTAAAGCGGGTCCAGCCAGTTGTTACGACCGTTTGAGCTGTTGGCGTACAGGCAATAAACGTAGTGCCGCCGTCTACAGAATAGCGCGCGAAGATATCAGTAAATGCACCGCTGCTCTTGGCCAGCCAGGACAGCGTATAAGTTGAGCTGATGGCTAGTTGTGTAGGCTGGACGTTACCGGTGACAAAGTGGGCGCCGGCGTCGGCCGTGGCGGAAGTGGTTACATTCAATGAAGCGTTGCCTAGCCATGCCTGGCTGGTGTCGCGAGCAATGCTGCCGGTACCCTGCTCGACTGCCCAGCCGGTAGTGTTGGTTTCGAAACCGGGGTTAGTAATTATATTGCTATCGGTCGTATCGACATTAAAGACAGCGTTACCACTGCTATTTTGAATCTGGAAGGCGGTAGTGGAATTGGTAGCATTTTGCAAGGTTAAAGAGCTGGTTATGGTTCCTTGCAGGTTAATGCCACCCTCACGGTAGTTAGTCTGGGCATTAGCGTCAGTCTGCAACAACACTGCATCTATATAGAAGGTGTAAATCTTAGCGTCAGTCTGCTTGACGTAGAAGTAGTTGGAGCTGTTGGTTGTGGCCGGGGTAGTAAAGCTGCAGGTTATCTTGGTCCAATCGCCGGATAGAACAGTAGAGGTGTTTTGGGTACAAGCAGTGTCGTCTGAGGCGCCGGTGGAAGAATAGCCGGCTTGCAGTGTATTCATACCGTTGGCGGCAGCATTGGTGAAGTTGGAGGAGTTATCCAGCAAGACATAGAACGAAGCTGTGTATTTTGTGCTGGTGGTCAGGGTTGTTGCTAGTTGCTGCTCGGCGCCATCGTTGGCGGCAGCAGTAGTTATTACCTTGAGTGAGTTGGCACCGTTAAAGTGCTGGCTGTTGTTTTGACTGACCGCTGCACTGCCTTTGAGCTTCCAGTTGCCAGCTACGGCGGCGATGGCCGATTCAATGCTGGGGTTGCCTATGAGGTTATTGGTGTTAGTGTTGGTCGTATCTATGCCTAGTACAGTTCCACTAGTGCTGTTTTGCACCTGGAATGCTGTGGCGGAGTTGGTGCTGGTTTTTATGGTGTCGCCAGCGTTGGCCAGAGTTTCGGTTGTCGCGCCTGCGGTTGAAGTTATCGTTAATCCGCTAGCGCTATTTCCGAGTGCCAAGGAGGTAGCGTTGGTGTTGCCAATACTAATGGCGGCGGTGCCAGCACCGGCGCTATCTATTGTTATTCCGTTAGCAGCAGCGGAATTGATGGTTAGAGCGGCGGCGGATTGCAGAGTTAAGCCACTGGAGCCACCAGAAGAAATTGTCAGGGCACCGTTGGCCGTTAGGCCAGTTGACGTACCGAGCTTGACGGTGTTGGAAGCTGATTGCAGAGTTAGGTCACCAGAGCCGCCGGAAGAAACGGTGATAGCACCGCCGCCGGTATAGCCGCTGGCGCTGGTAACCAGGCCGGTGGTATTAACGCTGAACTTGCTGGTACCGCCAGGGCCGGTGATGGCATTAATCAGGTTGCCGGTGGCCGCGCTTACAGCTTGACTGACTAACAGAACATCAGGTGAACTGCTGCCGCCGCTGCCGATAGATGATAGGTCTTCTACTCGCAGTACGCTGCCCTGCAATGCCGAGCTGCTGCCGCCGGTCAGGTTACGGGTGAGCTTAAAGTCGTCGTTGGTGTAAGTTGAGCTGCCGGCAGTTGTGTAAGTCTTGTTGGCTAGGAATTGGTCGCTCAGACCAGTCAAAGCAACCGATACGGTGCCAGTACCGGAGCCCACTTGGGTAGTACCGGAGCTGGCGGCAAAGATAGCCGTGCCGGATGAGTAGCTGATTGAGGCGTAATTGGCGCCAGTACTGTCGTAAACCTTAAGCGTTGGGGTACCACTGACCAGGTTAAGGCTCAGGTAGTTAGCGGTGCCGGCATTATTCTGGATAGTCAGCATGTTGCCGACCAGAGGCGTGGAAGCATCCTGGATGACGATTCCCTGGCCCGCCGTAGTGTAAGTAATTGTATTGCCGGTGGTGGCCAAGGAGTCGTAGGATTGGGCCAAAGTACCGGCACAACCGCTGACACAGGAGTTGACTGTCAGGTTGCCGCTGCCATCCACGCTCCAGCCATTGCCGTTAATCTGTTTATCCCAACCGGCGCCGATGGTGATAGCGTCAGAGGTCACAGCCGCTCCCGGATCAGTCACGCTGCCAATCTTAAGACCGTTTATGGTACCGGATGTCAGTGTGCCCACAGAAGTGTCTACAAACAGACCATTTTGAGTCAGAGTGCCTGCTGTTTGGGTCAGGTTGCCGGTAGTTATTTTTAGACCATTTTCATTGATGGTACTACCAGCAAAGTTGGCCGTAGCACTGGGCGCAGAGACACCAAGACCATTCCAGTTTAGGGTACCGGCAGCTGATGTACTTATACTCTGCCCTGTGGTACCAACCACCAGTCCCCACACTGTACCGGTGCTAGCGGAAGCCTGTATGGTTCCGTATGTACTAAGATTTATTCCATATCTACTGGCGCCGCCAATATTAGTTTCATTAGGGAGGACTAGATTTATACCATAAAGCGTTTCGCCGGTGGCTGAGAAATTAGTATTTAGGTCTACATTGATGCCTTTAAAGTTATTGGTGCTAATGGTTTTAATTCCAGAAGTAACTCCTATATTGAGCCCATTATATGTCCCTGCAGCTAAGCCGGGGACGTTCACGTTAATTCCATTTAAGGTACCGCCAGTGGTGAAGGTCGTGGCGCCGGAGTCTACATAGATGCCGTTTTGGGTAAGTGCTCCAGCGGTCTGGGTCAAATTGCCAGTGGTTACACGTAGGCCGTAGGCGTTAAGTGCGGTACCTGTGGTAAGAGTCAACGCTGGGTTAGTTATGTCGGCGCCAACGTATAGACCGGTATCGGCAGCTGTGTTCTCCGTGATGGCTGCCGTACTGAGCTTAAGGCCTGTCTTAGTGGCATTAGCTATATTACTGTCCCCGGGCGCGACATAAGAAATGCCCGTCAGATTGACGCCGGTAGCCGTTGTAGTGGCCCCAGTAGTAAGGTCCAGGTTAAGGAGGGTGGTGTCTGAATTGAATGTAGCCGAACCGCCATTCGGTGAAATCTTTAAGGCGTTATAGTTTCCGGTTGATGTGCCAGGCAGTACAATTTGTTCTCCGTACAGATTAGCGCCGCTGCCGTTGTTAGTAGCGCTAGAATCAATCATCAAACCCGATTCGTTCAAGAACCCGTTTGATTCAACGGTGGTTCCGGTCTTTATATACTGGCCAAAGGCGTTTATGGTAGCACCGGCATTGGTATTAGTAGTAAGGGCGCCTATGGTAATTGAGTTTCCGAAGTATTTGGCGTTGGCGCCAGCGCTTTGGGTGATGTTGCCAGAGCTTATGGACAGTCCCGTCTTGGTCGAAGACGCCGGCGCCGTATCGCCTGGAGTAGCTATAGCCAGACCAGTTAGGCTTACGCCAGCTGCCGTTACATTTGTATTCAGATCCAGGTTGATGCCAGTGATAGTACTCCCAGCTGTAAATGTCCGAGCGGTGCCATTGGTGCTGACATTAAGACCAGTATAGTTACCTACCGCAACCGAACCAACGTTCACGTTAATTCCATTTAAGGTACCGCCAGTGGTGAAGGTCGTGGCGCCGGAGTCTACATAGATGCCGTTTTG
>Ga0265337_1001409_pt1 | contig 11813 bp, 3 predicted proteins | sample 42122metaG_FD_192441 | JGI IMG/M metagenome (GOLD analysis project Ga0265337, IMG submission 192441) | Rhizosphere microbial communities from Carex aquatilis grown in University of Washington, Seatle, WA, United States - 4-21-22 metaG | ecosystem: Host-associated > Plants > Roots > Rhizosphere >... | reverse complement strand
ATGGGAATGCTTTTTATCTGTTGACTCTCCGGGCTTAATAGGTGTTAGCCGACTTTAACCTCATGCCTCGGTCTCCCACATCACCTCAGTTTTATCGCCCGTAAATATACCAACTTCGGTGCAGCGTAGCCAACAGGAACGCTCCCGACCTTCAGAGTCTCGCACTCGAACATGGTAAACCTCCCGTCCACGGTGTGAAATGGTCCTCGTAAATGGCCCTTTGAAAAAATAACGAAACTCGGAGTGTAAAATCCGGAAGCCGTTGTCTTTGGCCCAGCGCTGGACAAGGAACGGAGGGCTAGAAAAACGCCTAACGAGATAGCCGATGATGCCAACGACTGCAACAGTGCCTATGACAAAGATCTCTGCGCCCGAAATTTTCATGGTGCGTGTTGTCGGCTAACGTCCAGAACTCAGCCACCGCCGGGCTGAGTGGTTGACCGCGAAGGCGGAACTGGCGCGCCCAACGGCGGTTGGCTGCAGTGAGAGGCTGTGTGAAAAGTCTGACATGATTTGAAACCTTTACGCCTGGTATTGGTCTTAATCAAGCATGAAACATCGCGCTGGCCTGGACCGGTCCCAAACGCTGCTCTTCCCCGAACGGCTGGAGGATTACATCGCCGCTGAAAACCCCGTGCGCTTCCTGGACGCCTTTGTTGCCAAGCTCGATCTGCACACGCTGGGTTTCGCCAAAGCCCGCTGCGCCGACACGGGTTGTCCGCCCTACGACCCGGCGGTGCTGCTCAAGCTTTACCTCTACGGCTATCTGCATCGGGTGCGTTCCTCGCGGCTGTTGGAGGCCGAGTGTCACCGCAATGTGGAAGTGATCTGGCTGACGGGCAAACTGGCACCCGACTTCAAGACCATCGCCGACTTCCGCAAGGACAACCTCAAGCCCCTCAAAGCCGTGGCGCGGCAGTTCACGCTGTTATGCCGCAAGCTGGAACTCTTCGGCGGGGAACTGCTGGCGGTGGACGGCAGCAAGTTCGCGGCGGTCAACGCGCGGGACCAGAACTTCAATGCCGCCAAGCTTCAGGACCTCATTGAGCGGGCCGATGAGCGGCTCTCGGAGTATTTGAACGAATTGGACAGTGCGGATGCGGCCGAACCGGGCGTCGCGGCCTTGAGCCAAAGCGAACTGGCCGCCAAGATCGCGGCGTTGCAGGAAAGGCAGGACTGGCACAAGGAATTGCTGGCGCAACTCGACGCGGAGCAGAAGCAGGTGTCGGTGACCGACCCGGACACGCGCAAGATGCCCACGGCCCACGGGACGGTGGTGGGCTACAACGCGCAGGTGGTAGTGGATGCCAAGCACAAGCTCATTGCGGCCGACGATGTGACCAGCGACGTGAATGATCTCAACCAACTGGCCAATATGGCGCTGGACGCCAAGGCGAATCTGGAAATTAAACAAGCCGAAGTGCTGGCCGACACGGGCTACTATAACGCAGCGGAAGTCAGCCGGTGCCTCGAACAGGGTCTCACGCCCTTCATTCCCAAGAGCGACACCAGCGCCAACACGGCGCGGGGATTGTATGGCAAAAGCCGGTTCAAGTATGACGCCCTGAAGGATGTCTATGTGTGTCCGGCGGAAGGAGAGTTGACCTATCGTTTTCCCACCTTTGAAAAAGGCCGCGAGATTAGATACTACCGCACCAATGCCTGTATCACCTGCGCCTTGAAAAGCCGCTGCACCCGCAACAAGGGCAACCGGACAATCACGCGGGAGGAGAACGAACACCTGATGGAAGCGATGGCGGGGCGGATGCGGGCGCAGCCGCACAAGTTCAAGTTGCGCAAGACGCTGGCCGAGCATCCGTTTGGAACCATCAAGCGCTGGTTTGGCTACACCCACTTTTTGCTCAAGGGACTGGCGAAGGTGCAGTGCGAATGGAGCCTGACGACACTGGCCTACAACCTCAAACGCGTGCTGAACCTGGTGAGCTTCGAGAAATTGATGGCGGCGGTGGGTTAAAAGCCCGGTCGCGACGCCTGCCCGCGAAAAAAGTGATCCGTTCGAACCTATAACCCGGGTAACTTATCCCAGCCGCGCGTTGCTCGGTCCGATTACCTCCGCGGAAAAACACCAAAAGGCAACTAGCCTCCACTTTGCCACTTTCTATTCTTCAATTATACGGGAGTTTTCACACAGCCTGGTGATGTGTTAGGCTTCGGCATCGACACCTCCATATCTGATAATAAAAGGATAGTCGTCAACTGCTGTCCCTTCCGGGTGATAACGAGGAAATCCCGGATCGCGATGCGCAACAGTCCGGCCAACTTTGAAATTAGCGCCTGAATGCATATCAGTCTCCCAGCAGGAACCATCTATCCGTGTCATCAGCGTCGCAATCATACCGCTGTAACGAGAATGCCCATCAATCACAGGTCCGGCAACACCAATGAGGGAACCGTCCTCGTGAAACACTTCGGCGACTCTCATCTTGAATGGAGACCTGTCAGCTACAAACTCGTGGTCGCCCTTGCCGCGAACGATCTGAATATCGTCCCGCGGCGTGACCGTCAGCACAACTCCGATGGAAGCGATGGGCATACGCTGAAGCCTAACGTCCAGACATAGGTCATCCGAAGTTATTCATGATCTGCGAGCGGGCCATTGGAAAGCCTGCGCAGCAGATGGTGAATAACTTCGCCGCGAACCATCAACTTGGATGAATACTATAGGAAGAGATAGGCTGCAACGATGCAAAAAAGATTCTCATGCTCTATGGCTGAAGCGGCGTGACTACGCGATAGAAACGGTAAGGCGCGTTGGTGGTGCCCGAATCGTTCAAGTTAAGCAGGCGCGTCGTAGGATCCGATGGCACATCCATGAGCTTAAACCATATTCCGGATAGAAGGTTGGTGGAGAATTGCATCGTGTAAGTCAGACCCGCCACGGCGGTGAACTTCACACTGCCAGCAATGCCTGCCCCGGCCTGCAGTCTCAAGCAGCTATTGGGATTAAGCGGATCGGTGCCGGACAAGTATTCCTTCAAGTTTGACATGCCGTCCCCGTCGGGATCGTCCTGCGCCCGCGAATGGTCGTAGGCTTTGCCTGTCGGATGCCCAAAGTGCAGATTCATCCACCAGTCTGGAATGCCGTCCCCATCGCTGTCGGTAGCCAAGACGGTGAGATAGGCCGACTGGCTGGTTGCCTGACCCACACTATTTGTCACAATGACCTGATAAGTTCCAGCTTGGGACGGATCCACGTTGGTCAGCGCAAGGGACGCACTCGTGGCCGTCGGCAGGGGCAACGTGTTGAAATACCATTGGTAGGCCAGCGGTTCTGTGCCGGTAACTGTGACCTGCAAGGTGACATTGCCGCCCTGCGGGACGGACTGGCTGGAGGGATTGACGGTAATGACCGGCGGGGCAAAGACAGACAGTGTCGCCGGCTGGCTATAAATCGAACCGACGGTATTGGTCACCCAAACCTGGTAGGAACCGGAGTTGGCGGGTTGGGCGTTGGAAATTGTGAGGGTGACATCAGTGGCACCCATGAGGTTGGTGCCTTGGTGTTGCCACTGGTAAACCGGCGGCGGATTTCCCGTCGCGCCGACGCTGAAAACCACATTGGAACCCGCCAAGACCGTCTGGCTTTGGGGTTGAGTCGTGATCAAGGGTGGCGTGGTCCCACCGGAAGGGGCATTAGTGCGGCCCGCCGTGGGCAAGTCCGCTTTCCAGTTGAGCGGGTCATTGCCATAGGCGGAGGCAACGAGACGTTGTAACGAAGCCCCGCCACCGGCGGCGGCGACCGGCCACGGGGCGGTGGGGAGATAGTCCACATGATCCACCAAGATGAAGGGAACAAAGCCCGCATCAGGCGCTGGCGAGGGGGGATCCGGTTTGTAAAGTTCAACCTGGTCCCCGCTGTTGCCCAGATGGTGCTGGTAGGGACCGAAGATGGGAATGTTCGTGGCGACGCCAAACAGAGAACGGAACGCGGCCAACTCCGTGGTGTTGGTGGCTGGATCAAAATTCACTGCAAGCAAGTAGCTTTTTGCCGTCATGACAACACCGGTCGGGAAGCTGAAACTGATGCCTCCATCCAAACGCCAGGTATTGGTCGGGGCATTGGAATCAAACAGACCCACGCTGTTCGTCGAGAGATTATACAACTCGACGAATTCGTTAGTGTAGCTCTCGACCAGATTGGTGCCAACCACGTTGACGGGATAATAATTCAACTCGTTGATGACCACTGGCCCCACTTTGGGATAGGCGTTCGTCAGCCCGGTGCCGGTGCGGAACTGGGTGACGTTCGTCGGCGCATCCATCCCAAAGGTGCGCTGACTCATCGCAACGAACTCGACCGCCGTGCTGCTGGTGTAACGGCCGAAGGACACGCCGTTCTCGGCCGCGCCGAAGGAGACGGCGGTGCGGCTGCCGGATAGATTGCCGCCGGCGTCCGCCTGGGAGAGATACACGGAGTCGCCGTGCGCCGAATCGAGGGCGAAGTTGGTGGACGTTCCCGGGTTCGCATCAAATTGGTATTGATAAAACACCTTGAAACCATTCGCCGGAATGGTGGTCCCGTCCGGGATGCGGAACTTCTTGGGCTGACTTTCGCTGTCGCTCAAGAACCAGCCGCCGATGTTCAACGGCGCGGCGGTCAGGTTGGCCAGTTCGATCGCGTCTTCGAGCGGAGGATCGGTGTGGGACAGGACTTCGTTGACCACGGCATTGGTCAAGGGGAGATAATTGCCAGCGCCCGGACTGGCGGTCGCAGGGAAGGAGACAACGGTTCCGCTGCCATCGGGCAGGCGTCCTTGAGACACGCTGGTTTGCTGCCCGCTAAAATAAACGGCATCAATCAGGGTCAAGGCCGTGTCATAAAGCAGAAGCGATTCACCGGTGGCGCTCAACTGGAAGTTCACATGATTGCGGCCATTGGACGGATGCCCGTCGGCATCCCACTTGATCCAGCCTTGTCCGGGAATAAACGACAGCGGGGGAACCTGGAATTCGGTCAGGCCGGCAATGGACGGATCGTCGGAAAGATAAAGACCGCCAAGACTCACGGGCAGGGGATCGAGATTATACAATTCGAACCAACTGCTGCCACTGGCCGGCTGGGCCATCCACTCGTTAATGCGGACATTGGCGGGTGCTCCGAGGGCGACGGCGGCGGCGTTGGTCGCGCCGGGCGTGTTGGTGGCCAGCAGATACCAATTTTCCGCGATGCGGCCAATGGATTGATTCGCGATTTGGAAACCCCATTCCACATAGTCCACGACTTGGTTTGTCGCGTTGAACAAATAGACGCTGCCGCTGTTGCCATCCAGCGACTGACCGAGATTGAAACCCGCCTGAAGATTGGTCGTGGCGCTCCGCGTGGCATCGCACCAGACAACGAGGTAACCGCCCGCCGCAATGGTTGTCCCCGCCGGGAACACCCACTGGCCCGGCTGCAATTGATTCACACTCAAGCTCATGCCGGAGAGGTTGGTGGAGGTGGCGCCCGGATTGTAGAGTTCGATCCAATCCGAGTAGTTGCCCCAGGGAGTAACCACGACGGAATTGTTTCTGGCCATGATTTCGTTCAATTGCACTCCGGTTCCTCCACCAAATGAAACCACATAGTTGGGCGCACCCGGGCTGGCGCTGCCGGGAAAGAAGACGATGTTGGTGCTTCCATCAGGCAGACGGCCTTGGGAAATACCACTCGTCTGCTGTCCCCACGTCACGCCGTTCAACACGTTGCCAAACGCATCATACAAAACCAGCTCGCTACCGGCGGCTGGCAGATGGAAATCCACATGGTTGGCACCGGGGGCTTTGTCGGCAATCAACTGCACGAATCCTCCGGGCGAAACGAAGCTTAAAGACGTCACCAAGAACAGGCCATTACTGGTGCCTAGGTAGAGGCCCTTCAACGGGACGGGGAAGCTGGAGGAATTGTAAAGCTCGAACCAGTCCGACTGACCTGATGGCGGAGAGGCCATCCACTCATTGATGCTCAAGCTCGAGGCCGCGCCGGTGGTTGCCGGTTGATTCGCCGCACCCGGCGTCGGCTGGGTCAGTTGCCACGCACCACTGATGCGTCCCACGGACAAATTTGCCACCTGCGGTCCAAAACTTACCGCGTCCACACGGTTGGTTATGGCGTCGTAAAGAAGGAGGGTGTTCCCGTTGGTGCTGTCCAAGGTGAAGCCGGAATGCAGGCCGGGGGCGCTGGTTTGCGAATCGCAGAAGACCAGCAGGAAGCCGCCGGCGGCGATATTCGTGCCGGATGGAAAGACGAATTTCCGCGCGTTGCCATCGTTGGAAAGACTCCAGCCGGCGAGGCTCACCGCGTTGTTGCTGGTGTTTATCAATTCAATCCAAGCCGGCGTGGTGCCACCGTTGGTCAGCGTGGTCGTGTTCAGGGCCATGATCTCGTTGATTTGCACGGCACCGGCGGCTGGCGTGGCGGAGACGGTGCCGGGTGTGCCGCCGGAAATGCTGTTGGAAACACTGCTGGCACGCCAGTTGGCGGGATCGTTCGGGTCGCCGTTCAGATCATTGATTTCCAAGGAGGAGCCATTGCTCGCATTGGGCCAGCCGTTGGTCGGCGACGGCGAATAGGTCACCGAAATGATCGGATATCCCGCCGTGTCCAGCAGTGCAATAGTCTCGCCCTCGTTGGCAAGATGGGCCGAATAATAGCCGAAAACGGTGACGCCTGGATACTGATTGGTCCAAGCCGACGGGTTAATGCCGGATGCCAATACAATGACGGCACCCGGAGCAATGATTGAGCTGGGCGGAAAGATGTAGGTAATCCCGGAAAAACTATAACCACTCAAATCCACTGAAGCCGAACCCGTGTTCTTGAGTTCGAGGAACTCGTATTGTGAGCCGCCCGGCGGGTCGTAATTGATCTCGGTAAAGCGCATAGGGATGAGCGGTTCGGCAACATAGAAGGTTGCCTCCGTGAGGGGACTCCATGAGCCAGTAGGGTCGGTGCCATTACGAGCACGCGCCATGATCGTCATGCTCTGGTTCAGAACCACGGGGCTGCCGGTGTAGGTCAAAGCGCCGGGAGCAATGTTGCCGGTTCCATACACACGCGGATCGACACCATTGGTGGTATAATAAATCGTTCCGACCGGCGCAGACATGGTAAGGTTGAAGCCCAACGGCACATTGCCGCCGAATTGGTTAAAGCTGGGAGCCAGAATCCCGGATGGATAGGGAAAAAGAGCACTGCTGCGGAGCTGGTCAAGCACTATGCTGGAACGGACAGCGAGATAGTTGGTCTTTATCCAGTTCAACTCTTTCAAAAACGTCACGTTGCGGGTGAACGGATTGGTCGTGGCTCCATAATAATTATTCTGGTCGCCCCAGCGGGCGGATTCAAGGACGGTGGCGATATCAATCACGGCCTCACGCTGCATGAACAGGGCGCCGGGAACATTGTTGCTCGGTTGCGCGGAATTGACGACGGGAGAATTTGAGTTCACATAGAACAGGCCATGGTTGAAGAACAGGCGCTGAAGCCGGTCGGCGAACCGCAGGCGATATTCCGCGTTGTTATGTAGAAAACTGTGAATGCCCGTGGGCGACTGGCTGTCATTTCTGCCCGTGTTATTATCGTTGGTGTTGATGAGGGTCCATTCGGCGTCATAGACCTTGAATTCCCATCCAGCCCCCGGGGCGCGGAGACGGGAGGCATACCAATTGTGCATTCCCCAATCCATGTCGCCAGCCCAGAATTTGACAATCATGTAGTCAATGAATGCATCAAGATCAAGGTAGTTTGTTCTAAGTTGGTCATACTGGGAGTTGCTAAAGAGTCCGGCATTCACCAGATTCATCATGTTGGTCCAGGCGCTGTTGTTGCCGCTTTGGACTTCAATGCCATTCGAAGTGTTGCGCATGACATCATAATCCGACGAGCTGCCGCCGTAGTAGGCGGCCGTGAAATTGTCATCCGGTTCTTCATGCACGTAGTAAACGCCCCAGTAGAGGCCGTTGAGAAAGAGATTGACCCACCGGCTGTGGCCGCTTGGGTAACCCGCGGCGATTTGCAGATAGCTGGAATACTCGTCGCGAACGAACAGGTCCAAAATGGATAGCGAGTCCGGGATCGTGGCCCATCGGACGTTGTTGCCCGCGCCAAGAATCAACTTGTTAAAGTTGTTTCTCGGTGAATCTTCAAACACTTGAGTATTCAACTGGCCATCGTAGGCGCTGGTGAACTTCAGATCCAGCGAATGCTTGCGGGTGCGGGCGGGATCCCGGCTGATGCCGCCATGGGCGGTCAATCCGGCATCTATCTTGAATCCTTTGCTGCCGTCCGGCATGATTAGCTCCGACGACGCGCGTTGTTCCCACTGAGCACGCTGGGTCACTGGCGGGAAGGGATTGGCATAAATGCCGCTTTGCTGGCTGAACAGGGCATTGCTGCTCAAAACAATGGACAGCGCCGGAAGGTTGGTAAGACCCTGCAAGGACATGGCAGAGTAACTTCCGTTGGTCAGCACTCTCGGGTCCATCAGATAGTAGGCCGAATAAGCGTTGGTGTTAACCGTAACCCAATTGCTGGGAAATCCCGCGGGCAGAGCCGGCTGTTGGATCACATAACTGGGGAAGATGTAGGAAAATGTGGAAATATGCGAGGCCAGCAAGTCAGAGCGATAGGCCACCGCACGCACATTGACACAGGGCCTGGAAGGTGTGGCCGATATGGTAATCGGGCCGGTGTAGGGAATGCCATAGCCGGCCGTCGGCTCCGAGCCATCCAAGGTGTAACGGATGCCCGCCCCGGTTGAGCTGGTGCTTAAAGACAAGGTAAAGGATTGATTGAAGAATCCACTGCCAACGCTGGCCGTCGGGGCGATGGCATCCCCATTGTAGGTAATGCCAGCAGAGTTGGGCGCCCCTGGCGTCGGAAGCATGTAAGTGAAGCTGGTTCCATAAAGACCATACGAGATATCCGCCTGCTGCGCCGGGTAAGTAGGGGAGAATTGGGTGGCAACGGATTGGGGTTGGTTGGCGTCATATAGCCCGAGGTATAACGCGGATGCGCTCAGCAAGAAACTGGTGTGGAGTGTGGCGCCATTGGTCGGCGCCCGGTTTTTGGCCGAAGCAAACACCACCAGATACGCGCCCGGCCCAAGGTTCACGGAGGGAAAAGTCCACAGGTTGGGGACAGTAGAGTCAGTCGTAAGTGACCAGCCGAGCAGGTTCACCGTGTTGGTTCCACGATTGTAAAGCTCGATCCAGCTCTGAAGTGTCCCATCCTCGTCCCGCAGGCCATTGGCGCTGGCGTTGTCGGCCATAAATTCGTTGATGATGACGTTGCCGGCAAATTCACCCGGATAAACCGAGTAAGTCCAACTACTGCCGCCGGCAAACGCGTTTCCAGCCAGGTCGTAAATCCCGGGACTGTTCGCCCAACTGACCTGAACCGAACCGGGCGGAGGCGCATTGAAATAGAAGGTATATGGCCCGGCGCCGGAGCCGCTCACACTGTTCGCCGAATTGCCGTTGACGCGAAGAGCCGAAGCACCCACCCCGGTCACCGGCTCGGTAAAGGTGATGGCAATCTGCGTGAGTTGCTTCACCGTGGCTCCGGGAACCGGACTAATGGCGGACACCGCCGGCGGCACCACATCCAGCAACGTATATTGCCAGGTATTGGTGCTCAAATCGGTGAGCCGGTTGGTTTGCTGGACGGTGATTAAGTTTGCCCCATTCCAGGAGACTTGCACGACACCGGGGGTGGGAGGACTGAAACTGTAAGTGTAAACGGCGCCCGAACCGCTGGCATTCGTGCCGGGAACGCCATTGAGCAGCAAATCATCCGGTGCCACATTCTGCACGGTATTGGTGAACGTGACGGTGACTTGCGTCAGGTTGGTGACGGTGCTGCCGGGCGTGGGACTGACGCTCGCCACTGACCCACCAAAGGCCCGCGCCAAAAGAAATGCCATCCACAGCCAAGCCGATAGAAGCAGTCTCAAGGATGACCGGTTCACTTGACGGCTGGGGGTCACAACATCCGTCCGGCAAGCATTAACTTCCGACGCGATGGCCGCCCGAATTGGTTGCGGCGGCTTGGCTGCCGAGCCAACCTTTAAATCTTCATTGAGAAAATCTGTAAAATTCATTGTCCTGCTTCAGGTTGTGGGCGCAGCCTGCACACTCCAACATGAAGCATATCATATACCAAACCCGCTCGCTTGTCACGGAAAAGAACCGCAACAGAATCGCGCCGAGACCTGGCTTCTCCTCTTTTCGGTTTCAACTTGAATCCGGTGGTGATGAGGAAAACCGCACCGCCGCTTGTTGGAAGCCGGCGCCAAATACCGGGGCCAGAATGCCTTGCCAGCATCCGCTTCAGTTCATCAGGGCGAGGGACTTAGGGATCTGGCACGGAAAAACCTGCCAACCTGGTTGGTGGAATCACTCCCCGGCACTCCCGCATTGGTTATCGTGTAATACCAAACCCCATTCGTCGCGATGTTCGTGCTGTCCGGCAGCACGAACCAATCGGTCATCGCGGCGGTCACGTTGGTGGTTTCCAGCAGGCAATACTGTGCGTTCGTCGTCCCCATCAAGGTAATCGCAAACGTGTTCGCCCCGCTCTGAACAATGTCGAGGGTGAAGCTCGCGCCGGCGCACGGAATTGGATCCTGCAGGATCACCTGCAGCAAACGATTGGTGCTGCCGAGATAATTGTTGTCCCCGGAATACGCCGCCTCCACTTCGTTTGTGCCGGGCGGCAAAGATGCCAAGTTGATCCACGCCAGGCCATTGCTCAACCCCACCATCATCTGCAAAACACCGTTCGTCAGGAACGCAATACCGCCCGTCGGAGTGGTCGTGGCCGGCGCCACCGGACTTACCGACGCGGTGAAGGTCACACTAAACCCGTTCGTTGAAGGATTCTGCGATGAATTCAAGGTGTTTGTCGAGAAGGCAGGAAGAATCATCAGCGTGCCATTGCTGAAGGCAAAGGCATAGTTGGTGTCGGCCACCGCCAGCGTGCCGTTGGTCGGCGCAATCGGATAAGTCCCCACCGGACTGTTGGTCCCGGCGGCGGTCAACAATAACGGCTCGCCGCTCAGGAGGTTCGTGTCCTGCCCGTTCACAAAGCCGCTGTAAGTGGCGGTCAGCGGCGGATTCGTCGCCCCGTAGCCCCGCGCCGCATCGTCGGCGTTCACCGTCAACATCGCCGGCACGACCGTCAGCGTGCCATTGCTATAGACAAGGGCATAATTGGTGTCGGTCACCGACAAGCTCCCCATGTCGGAAGTAATCTCATAAGTCCCCACCGGACTGTTGGTCCCGGCGGCAGTGCTCAACAACGGCTCACCGCTCAGTAGGTTCGTGCCCTGCCCATTTACAAAACCAGAGTAACTGGCGGTCAGCGGCGGATTGGTCGCCCCATAGCCGCGCGTCTGATCGTCGGCTTTCACGCGCAACATCGCCGGCACGACCGTCAGCGTTCCGTTCGTGTAACTGAAGAGGTAGTTGCTGCTGCTCAAGGTTCCCGCCGCCGGCACGATGAGATAAGCTCCCACCGGACTGTTGGTTTCCGCCGCCGTGTCCAGGGCCGGACTGCCGCTCAATACGCCAGCGTTCTCGCCATTGACAAAACCGTTGTAAGAGGCGGTCAACGGCGGATTCGTGGCTCCATAACTGCGGGTTTGATCGTCCGCGCTGACGGCCAACAGCGCCGGCACGACGGTCAGCGTGCCATTGCTGAAGGCAAAGGCATAGTTGGTGTCGGCCACCGCCAGCGTGCCGTTGGTCGGCGCAATCGGATAAGTCCCCACCGGACTGTTGGTCCCGGCGGCGGTCAACAATAACGGCTC
>Ga0265337_1001406_pt1 | contig 11820 bp, 10 predicted proteins | sample 42122metaG_FD_192441 | JGI IMG/M metagenome (GOLD analysis project Ga0265337, IMG submission 192441) | Rhizosphere microbial communities from Carex aquatilis grown in University of Washington, Seatle, WA, United States - 4-21-22 metaG | ecosystem: Host-associated > Plants > Roots > Rhizosphere >... | reverse complement strand
CGCCGGCGCACCTTTGCCATCATTTCCCACCCGGACGCCGGCAAGACCACGCTGACCGAGAAGCTGCTGCTGTTCGGCGGCGCCATCAATCTCGCCGGCCAGGTCAAGGCCAAGCGCGACCGCCGCTCGACCCGTTCGGACTGGATGGCGATCGAGCGCGAGCGCGGCATTTCGGTGGTCACCTCGGTGATGACCTTCGACTACGACGGCCGCGTGTTCAATCTGCTCGACACGCCCGGCCACGAGGACTTCTCCGAGGACACCTACCGCACGCTCACCGCGGTCGACAGCGCGGTGATGGTGATCGACGCCGCCAAGGGCATCGAGGCGCGTACCCGCAAGCTGTTCGAGGTTTGCCGCCTGCGCGACATCCCGATCATCACCTTCATCAACAAGATGGATCGCGAAAGCCGCGATCCGTTCGAACTCTTGGACGAGATCGAGAAGACGCTGGCGCTCGACACCGCGCCGATGACTTGGCCTATTGGAAGGGGCCGCGACTTCGCCGGTACCTATGATCTCGCCACCGGCGAGGTGCGCCTGTTGACCGACGACAGCAAGACCGCCGCGCCGCAGCCGCTCGACCTCACGGCACTGGCCAAGAAAAATCCCATGCTCGACGCCAAGGCGATCGCCGAGGAGCTGGCGCTGGTCAAGGACGCCTGCCGGCGCTTCGATTTCGACTCCTTCCGCGAGGGGCACCTGACGCCGGTGTTCTTCGGCTCGGCCTTGAAGAATTTCGGCGTCAAGGACCTGCTCGACGCGCTCGCCAGCTTCGCGCCGGCGCCGCGCGCGCAAGTGTCGAACAAGCGCACCATCGAGGCGCACGAGGGCGCCATGACCGCCTTCGTGTTCAAGATCCAGGCCAACATGGATCCCAACCACCGCGACCGCATCGCCTTCGCGCGGCTGTGCTCGGGCAAGCTGCGCCGCGGCATGAAGGCCAAGCTGGTGCGCACCGACAAGCCGATCACGCTGTCGGCGCCGCAGTTCTTTTTCGCGCAGGACCGCGCGCTCGCCGACGAGGCCTATGCCGGCGACGTGGTCGGCATCCCCAATCACGGCACCCTACGCATCGGGGATACGCTGACCGAGGGCGAGGATATCGCCTTCCTCGGCGTACCGAACTTCGCGCCGGAAATCCTCAGACGAGTAAAACTAAGTGACCCGATGAAGGCCAAGAAGTTGAAAGAAGCGCTCCAGCAAATGGCGGAAGAAGGCGTCGTCCAGGTGTTCCGGCCGCTCGACGGGGCACCTGCGCTGGTCGGCGTGGTCGGTCCCTTGCAGCTCGACGTGCTCAAAGTTCGCCTTTCCGACGAATATGGCCTCGACATCGGCTATGAGACGCCGGAATTCCAGCTCGCGCGCTGGATTGCCTGCGCCGAGGCCAAAAAGCTCGACGATTTCGTGGCCGCCAATTATTCCAGCGTGGCCGAGGATTTGGACGGCGACCGCGTGTTCATGGCGCGCAACCAATTCATCCTCGACTATACCGGCGAGCGCGCCCCCGGCGTGGTTTTCACCGATATCAAGGACGTGAAAAATAAAGCCGCCGCAGCGGCCTAGCGGCGCTCTTGCGCCGCACGCGGCCATCGCCTCTACTGCGCCAGATTAATGCCGGGAGTTAATGTATGGGTCTGCTTATCCTCATCCTCGGGCTGGCGGTCTTCTTCGCCACCCACATTTTCGTGACGTTCCGCGACGCGCGCGCGGCGGCGATGGCGCGGCTCGGCCAGAACGGCTATCGCGGGGTGTTCGCGCTCGTCTCGATCGTGGGCCTCGCGCTGATCGTCTGGGGCTACGGACAATACCATACGCATGCATTGATCCCGGTCTGGTCGCCGCCCGCTTTCATGCGGCACATCACCGAAGGCCTCATGCTGTTCGCGGTGATTTTCTTTACCGCCGCCTTCATCCCCAGCCACATTAAGGCCAAGCTCAAGCATCCAATGCTGGCTGGCGTGAAGACCTGGGCGCTCGCGCATCTGCTCTCGAACGGCGATCTCGGCTCGATCCTGCTGTTCGGCGCGTTCCTGGCCTGGGGCGTTTATGCCCGCATTGCCGCCAAGCGGCGCGGCGATCTCGGTGCGATCAGCGCGCCTGCCGGCTATACCAACGACATCATCGTCGTCGTGCTTGGCATCGTCATTTATCTCGCGCTCGGCTACGCCTTCCATCCGATGGTCATCGGCGCGCCGGTGTTCGGGAGGTAACCCCCGTGTCAGTGCAAGACGAGATCAAGCGGCTCACCGCCCCGGACATTTTCGCCCGCAAGGGCGGCGCGCCGATCGTGTGCCTGACGTCGTATCACGCCCATACCGCGCGTCTGGTCGACAAATATTGCGACGTGATCCTGGTCGGCGACTCGCTCGGCATGGTGATGCACGGCTTTGAATCAACGGTCCCGGTCACGCTCGAGATGATGATTCTGCAAGGCCACGCGGTGATGCGCGGCTCCAAGCGTGCTCTGGTGGTCATCGATATGCCGTTCGCTTCCTACGAGGCCTCCAAGGAACAGGCCTTCATGAGTGCCGCGCGGGTGCTTAAGGAGACCGGCTGCGGCGCCATCAAAGTCGAAGGCGGCACGCGCATGGCCGAAACCATCGGCTTCCTGGTCGAGCGCGGAGTGCCGGTGATGGCGCATGTCGGTCTCACGCCGCAGGCGATCAACGTGCTCGGCTCGTTCCGCGCGCAAGGGCGCGAGGAGGCCGGTTGGGCGCGTATCGAGCAGGATGCGATCGCCGTGGCCGAGGCCGGCGCCTTCGCGGTGGTGATCGAGGCAGTGGCGGAGCCGCTCGCGCGCAAGCTCACGGCAGCGGTGCGGATTCCCACCATCGGCATCGGGGCGAGCGTGGCCTGCGACGGGCAGATCCTGGTGCTGGAAGATATGCTCGGCCTGTCGCCGCGGGTACCGAAATTCGTCAAGCGCTATGGCGAGCTTGGCCCCGGCATCGAAAAGGCGGTGGCCGACTACGCGGCGGACGTGCGCGCGCGCGCTTTTCCAGGCCCCGAGCACGTCTATCCGATGAAGGGCAAGAAGGCTTAATTTGCTTGCCGCATGATCTTATCCGAAAACCGGTTTCCACTTTTCGGATCATGCGGTAAACCCCTGAATCTTAACGATTGTTGGGCACAGGCTTTGCCTTGGACCCGCCACATCGCTAGGTTACGTCGCAATCCGGCCCGGGACGGGCATTAAGGGGCTTGGAGCAATTCGTGGCCGATATTTTTCATGAAGTGGATGAGGAAGTCCGGCGCGAACGGCTGCAGAAGCTGTGGGATCGCTACAGCATCTATGTCATCGCGCTGGCCGTGCTGATCGTCGCCGCGATCGGCGGCTGGCGCGGCTATGAATACTGGGAGGCCAAGAAAGCCGCCGCTGCCGGCGCTGCATTCGAGTCCGCGCTGAGTTTGAGCGAAGCGGGCAAGCACGCCGAGGCGGAATCAGCCTTCGCCAAGATCGCCACCGAAGCGCCGGCCGGCTATCGCACGCTGGCGCGTTTGCGCGCCGCCGCCGAGCTCGCGCAAACCAAACGGGCCGACGCCGTGAAGGCCTATGACGAACTCGCCGCCGACACTTCGCTGGGCGCGACCTTGCAGGATCTCGCCGCCGTGCGCGCCGGCATGCTGATGGTGGACAGCGCGCCGCTTTCCGACATGCGCCGCCGTCTCGATCCGGTCTCCGAGCCTGACCGTACCTTCCGCCACAGCGCGCGCGAGCTGCTGGCGCTGTCGGCCTGGCGCAACCACGACTTCACCGCAGCTCGCCGCTATATCGACATGATCGCAACCGATGCCGAGACGCCGCCGGGTACCCGCGCGCGCGCCGATGTGCTCTCGGCGCTGATCGCCGCCGACGCCGGCAAGAGTTGAGGAATTATTCCATGCGCCGCATGCATCGCATCGTGTTGCTGGTAGGACTGGTTGCGCTCGCGCCGGTGCTCGCCGGTTGCGAAGATTTCGACATGGACAAGTTCGACTTTCTCCATCTCAACGAAAAGAAGAAGCTGCCGGGCGAGCGCAAAGATGTATTCCCGCAGGGCGTGCCGGGCGTCTCGCAAGGAATTCCGCCCGAATACATGAAGGGCAATCAGCCGCAGCCGGAGACCGCGCAAGCACCGGCGGCGGAGCCCGCCGCGCCCGCGCCGTCAGCTAAGACCGCCGCGATCGAGCCGGCGGCAGAACCCAAACCGAAACCGAAGCGCAAACCGAAGCCGCGCACGGCAACCCATCAGCCCACGCAAATCACCGTGCAGCCTGCGGCCCAGGGCCAAGCCAGCGGCCAACAGCAAATGGCGCCCTGGCCGGGGACCACTCCAAAACAGCCGGCGTCCGGGCAAAGCACGAGCACCGATCCCTGGCCGTCGGCGCCGGCGCCCGGCACCTTCTCGCGCTGATGCCTCTGTCAGGCTAAGAGAGCGTCGCCCGCTTTGCGCGGGCCGGATCGCTGCCCATGAGCTTCACCATCGCCATTGTCGGCCGCCCCAATGTCGGCAAGTCGACGCTGTTCAACCGGCTGGTCGGCCGGCACGTCGCGCTGGTCGACGACCGGCCCGGCGTCACGCGCGACCGCCGCGAAGGCGAAGGCCGGCTCGGCGACCTCGATTTCACCGTGATCGATACCGCGGGACTTGAAGAGTCGGCGCCCGAGAGCCTCACCGGCCGCATGCGGGCGCAAACCGAGACCGCGATTGGGCAGGCCGATGCGATCTTCTTCATGATCGACGCGCGCGCAGGTCCGACCGGGGTCGACCGCGTGTTCGCCGAACTCGTCCGCAAATCGGGCAAGCCGGCCGTGCTGATCGCCAACAAGATGGAAGGCACCGCCGGCGAAGCGGGCAGGCTGGACGCCTACGCGCTCGGCCTCGGCGACCCGGTGGCAATTTCCGCCGAACACAACGAAGGCCTGGCCGATCTCTACGATGCGCTGCGCGCGGCGCTGCCGGAAAGCACCGCGGCGCAGATCGAAGCGGCTACCGAGCCGTCGGGCCCGCATCCGATCCGGGTCGCCATTGTCGGGCGCCCGAATGCCGGCAAGTCAACTTTGGTTAACCGGCTGATCGGTGAGGAGCGGCTGCTCACCGCACCCGAGGCCGGCACCACCCGCGACGCCATCGCGGTCGATCTCGATTGGCGCGGACAGAAATTCCGCATTCACGACACCGCCGGCCTGCGCCGCCGTTCGCGCGTCGACGAGAAGCTGGAAAAACTTTCGGTCGCCGACGCGCTCAACGCGGTGCGCTTTGCCGAAGTGGTGGTGGTGTTGCTCGACGTCGAGAACGCATTCGAGGAGCAGGACCAGCGCATCGCCGATCTGGTCGAACAGGAAGGCCGCGCCATCATCATCGCGGTCAACAAATGGGACCTGAAGGATAAGACCGCGGGCGCCATCGGCAAGTTGCGCGACCAAGCCGACGAGAAGCTGAAGCAGATGAAAGGCGTGCCGCTGGTGGCGGTGTCCGCTATGACCGGCGAAGGCCTCGACCGGCTAATGCAGGCGATCGTGGAGGCTTTCGCGGTCTGGAACAAGCGCATTCCGACGGCGGCGCTCAATCGCTGGTTTGAACACGCGGTCGACGCGCATCCGCCGCCGGCGGTGTCGGGGCGCCGGCTCCGCCTCAACTACATCACCCAGGCGAAGAGCCGGCCGCCGAGCTTCGTGCTGTTCTGCAGCCGCGCCGACGCGCTACCCGACGCCTACAAGCGCTATCTGGTGAATTCCCTGCGCGAGAGCTTCGCGCTCCCCGGCACGCCGATCCGCCTGACGCTGCGGGAGAAGGGCAATCCGTTTAAGGGACGCGCCAAGCGCAAGCACTGAGACGCGCCGTCAGCGGAACCATTCAGAACTCATCTCGATGATGTTGAGGACACAATATGTGCCTTTCCGATGCTGCGCGGAACACACTTTAAGCGTAGACATATTGCTGATAATGTCTCTCGAGACGCTTCGGGGGGCGGCGAACGCAAGAACGGTTTGCAATCGCCGGATATATGGCCTCTGGGGTAATGCCATGAAAATGAGCAAGCTCGGTTATTTTTTTGAGTTTCTGCTTTTCCCGCCGCTCGTTCTTATCGCCACGCTGTTCGCGTTTCGCAGTTCGATGCCGCCGCAGCCTTTGACCTGGGCGATCGTCTACGGCGCCGGATTGATGGCCTGGACGCTGTTCGAATATGTGCTGCATCGCGTGCTCTTTCATCACGCGCCGGTGCTCTCGGAAATCCACGATCGCCACCATCAATCGCCCCAAGAGCTCATTGGCACGCCCGCGTGGGCGAGCGCCATCATCGGATTGCTCGCGGTGGCAAGCCCGGCTTGCGTGGCACTCGGATTTGATCTTGGGACAGCGGCGACGGCGGGCCTCGTCACCGGCTACCTTTGGTATGTCTTCGTCCACTACGCGACCCACCATTGGCAGTTGCGGCGGGATTCCTATCTTTACCGGGCGCGCATGCGCCACGCACGCCACCACCATTTTTCGAACAGCGGAAATTTCGGCGTGACGACGGCCTTTTGGGATCATGTCTTCGGCACGGCGCTCGACGGGCGCGCGCCGAAGCTTGGCCGCAACCTTTAGGCGGGCGCCCGGAATTCCAGAAACTTCCCCGTGCGGAAATCGTAGATTTTTCCGCTCTCCGTGCAATCGGGCAAGCACAGCGGCACGATCGCCTTTGCCACCTCTTCCGGCGCCGGCAGCGTCAGCGGATCAATGCCGGGAAAGGCGCCCAAATACATGCGGGTGCGGGTCGGGCCCGGGGCGAACAGATTGGCGCAAACTTTCGTGGTCGCGCACTCCGCCGCGTAAGCGCGCACCAGCGCATCGAGCGCGGCTTTCGAGGCGGCATAGGGCCCCCAATAGGCGCGGCCTTTGTAGGCTACAGCGGAGGTGAGAAATACCGCGCGGCCCGCCGGCGCGCGCTTGAGCAGCGGGTCCATGCAGCGGATGAGCTGCCAGTTGGCGGTGACATTGACACTCAGCAGATTGTCCCAGTCCTTCGGCTCGATATGGCCGAGCGGTGACAGCGGCCCGAGGATGCCGGCATTGCCGATCAGCACGTCGAGGCGGCCATAGCGCTCGTTGAGCGCGAGCGCGAGCCGCGCGATGCCGTCGCTATCCTTCACATCCAGCGGCACCAGCGTGGCGGAGCCGCCGGCCGCCTTGATCTTGTCGTCGAGCTCCTCCAGTCCGCCCACCGTGCGCGCCACCGCCACCACATGCGCGCCCGCTTGCGCGAGCTGCAACGCCAGCGCGGCGCCGATGCCGCGCGAGGCACCGGTGATGAGCGCGATACGGTCGGCGAGGAGTTTCGACATGCGGCAACGTTAGCGCAAAAGCCTAGATGGCTTCGGCGAGCAGCGACAACTGCCGCGGGCTTGCCTCTTGCGCGGCCAGGTCGGTGAGCGCGGTCGGGTAGTCGCCGGTGAAGCAGTGGTCGGTGAATTGCGGCCGCGCCGCATCGCGCTTGTCGAAGCCCATGGCGCGGTAGATGCCGTCGACCGACAAGAACGCCAGCGAATCGGCGCCGATGAACTGCCGCATGCCCTCCAGATCGTGGGTGGCGGCGAGCAGCTTGTCGCGCTCGGGCGTGTCGATGCCGTAATAGTCCGGATGCGTGATCGGCGGCGAGGCGATGCGGAAATGCACCTCCTTGGCGCCGGCGTCGCGCATCATTTGCACGATCTTGCGCGAGGTGGTGCCGCGCACGATGGAATCGTCCACCAACACGATGCGCTTGCCGGCGACCACCGCGCGATTGGCGGAGTGCTTGAGCCGCACGCCCTGATCGCGGATCGATTGCGTCGGCTGGATGAAGGTGCGCCCCACATAGTGGTTGCGGATAATGCCGAGCTCGTAGGGGATGCCTGATTCTTGCGCAAAGCCGATCGCCGCCGGCACGCCGGAATCCGGCACCGGGACGACCACGTCGGCCTGCGCTGGTGCTTCACGCGCGAGCTCCCTGCCCATGGTCTTGCGCACATTGTAGACGTGACGGCCGCCGACGATGGAATCCGGCCGCGAGAAATAGATGTATTCGAAGATGCACGGCCGCGCCGCCATAGGCGGGAATGGCTTGTGCGTTTGCGCGCCGTCCTCGTCGAAGACCACCACTTCGCCGTTCTCCACGTCGCGCACATATTGCGCGCCGATGATGTCGAGCGCGCAGGTCTCCGACGCCAGAATCGGGCAGCCGTCGAGCTTGCCGATCACGAGCGGGCGGATGCCAAGCGGGTCGCGGGCGCCGACCAGCTTCTTGTTGGTGAGGCCGACAAAGGCATAGGCGCCTTCGAGCTGGCGCAGGCCCTCGATGAAACGGTCGACGAAGCGGTTGCGGCGCGCGCGCGCCACCAGATGCAGGATCACCTCGGTGTCGGTGGTCGACTGCATCATGGCGCCTTCGTGCACCAGGTTCTTGCGCAGCGCGATGCCGTTGGTCAGGTTGCCGTTGTGACCGATGGCGAAGCCGCCGCCTTCCAGTTCCGCGAACAGCGGCTGCACGTTGCGCAGCACCGTTTCGCCCGTTGTCGAATATCGCACGTGCCCGATCGCCGCGGTGCCGGGCAGGCGGTCGATCACTTCCCGCCGCGCGAACGCGTCGCCGACCAGGCCGAGGCGGCGTTCGGAATGGAAACGCTTGCCGTCGAAACTGACGATGCCGGCGGCTTCCTGACCGCGATGCTGGAGCGCGTGCAGGCCGAGCGCGGTGATGGCGGCGGCGTCGGGATGGCCGAAAATGCCGAACACGCCGCATTCCTCGCGCAGCCGGTCGGCATCCGGATCGAATTCGGCGCCTGTGGTCTGCACGAGGTCTTGCGGCTGCTGCTGCATCGCTATCGCGTTCCGCTCGGTTTGGTTCCGGTCCCCGGCGCCGGCAGATCCGACTTCTGGTCGGGGCCGCTGTCCGGCGGTTCCTGGTCTTCCGGCTTCTGCCGCTTCAACCGCTTCAAGATGGTGCTTTCGGGGTCATCCGGCAACATGGACATCAACCATTGTCCCGTACTTTGCAACACCACCTTCGACTTGGCGCCTTTCACCCATTCCGGCTGGCTGCGGTCGGGCACCAGCCAGGCGAAGAACAGGAAGGCGACAACCACGATGACCAGACCGCGGCCGAGCCCAAACAGGAAGCCGAGCGTGCGGTCGAGCGCGCCGACGCGGCTGTCGAGCACCATGTCGGAAATGCGCACGGTGATGATCGAGACCACCAGCAGCGTGATCAGGAACACCGCGCCGATGCTGACGCTGGCCGCCCCCATATCGCTCGGGATGTATTGCTTCGCGATCGGCAGCACGCGCGAATAGGAATAGAGCGTGACCAGCGCGGCGACGCCCCAGGCGCCGATCGACAAAATCTCGCGCATGAAGCCGCGGATCATGGCGAGCAGGCCGGAGATCAACATGACGACCAGGAGGATGATGTCGAGTAGCGTGATCGGCATCGGGGCTCATGCACTCCGCGGGGTAGGGCGAGACTTGCCAAGCAGGTGGCGCGGCGAATCCGGGAATGCCATAGCGGCTCCCGGACAGGGCGGCAATGTCGGCCTTAAGTGCTTAATTTTACGCCCATTTCTGCTCTCACGGCGTCCCGTGAGATTGGCCGCTGGAGGCGGTTCGATGCGCCCCGTGTATAGCGGGGCGGCACGGTGCCGTCACCCGTCTTGTCCACGGGTTTTACCACCCGGGCCCCGGGTGCCGCGGGCGGCGATGTCGGCGACCAGATTGGCGAGGCTTGCCACATCGGTGACCTTGAGGCCGGGTTCTCCGGCTTCCGCGCGCGCGGCTTCCGGAACGATGGCGCGGGTAAAGCCGAGCTTTGCAGCTTCTTTGAGCCGGGCCGGGCCTTGCGCCACCGGCCGGATCGCGCCCGACAGCGACACCTCGCCGAAATAAACCGCATCGGCCGGCAGCGGCGCGTTGGCGAGCGAGGAGACCAGCGCGGCGGCGGCGGCGAGATCGGCCGCCGGTTCCTGGATGCGCAATCCGCCGGCGACGTTAAGGTAAACGTCGTGGCCGCCGAGCTTCACGCCACAATGGGCTTCCAGTACCGCCAGCACCATCGACAGCCGGCTCGGGTCCCAGCCGACCACGGCGCGGCGCGGCGTGCCGAGCGAGGTCGGCGCCACCAGCGCCTGGATTTCCACCAGCAGCGGCCGCGTGCCCTCCATACCGGCGAATACCGCGGTGCCGGGTGAACCGAGATCGCGCGCCGACAGGAATAGTTCGGACGGGTTGGCGACCTCGCGCAGGCCCGAACCGGTCATCTCGAACACGCCGATCTCGTCGGTCGGGCCGAAGCGATTCTTCACCGCGCGCAGGATACGGAACTGGTGCGAGCCTTCGCCCTCGAACGAGAGCACGGCATCGACCATGTGCTCGACTACGCGCGGGCCGGCGATCTGCCCGTCCTTGGTGACATGGCCGACCAGGATGATGGCGGCGCCAGACCTCTTCGCATAACGGATCAGCGTCTGCGCCGAGCCGCGCACTTGTGTCACCGTGCCGGGCGCGGATTCCACCAGGTCGGTCCACATGGTCTGGATCGAATCGATGACGATCAGCCGCGGCGTCTTGCCTTCCGACATGGTGGCGATGATGTCCTCGACCGAGGTCTCCGCCGCCAGCTCAACGGCGGCATCGCTTAAGGACAGCCGCTCGGCACGCAGGCGCACCTGGGCGACCGCTTCCTCGCCGGAGATATAGACCGCACGGTGGCCGGCGCGCGCCATGGCGGCGGCGGCCTGGAGCAACAGTGTCGATTTGCCGATGCCGGGATCGCCCGCCATCAGCAGCACCGAGCCGCGCACGAAACCGCCGCCGGTGACGCGGTCGAATTCGGCGACCCCACAGGCCAGGCGCGGCGCCTCATGCGCCTGCCCGGTCAGCGGCTCGAGCGCGAACAGGCGTCCCTTGCCGGCTTTGCGGCCCGGACCTGCCGGGCGTTCGGCGCCTTCCTCGGCCAGCGTATTCCACTCGCCGCAGGCCTCGCACTTGCCCTGCCAGCGGGGCGAGGCCGCACCGCAGTTCTGGCAGATGAAGCTGAGATTGCGTCGGGACATCGCGGGAATCGCTCAAAAGACCGATAGTTGCAGGCTAAAGGCCAGATGAGAACATTACAAGAACATTCTTACCAAAACCTGTCTTTTTAGGAGATTTGGGCATTAAGACCCGAAAACGGGGCCTACCACTCATGCCGGGCAAGCGGCGCGCACTCGACGCTCTTGCTCGCCAGATAGGCGGCGAAATCGTCATAGCCGGCAAAAACGGTTTTGAGCGCGAATGATTGCCCCGGCTGCACCGTAACGGGCCCAGCCGGCCCCACAACGGTCGTTGAACGAATACAGACCCAGCGACCACCGTCGCGGTCCTCAAAACAGCCAAGTGCTCGCCTGCCCATTTGGCGAAAGTATCTGAGTCGCCCGTTTAACGGGATATTCCGTGAATAAATTATTCCGCCCGGTACACCCGGTGATAGCGGCGGCCGAGGCTGGTGAGCACTTCGTAGCCGATGGTGCCGGCGGCGCTGGCGAGCGCATCCACGGTCATCTCGCCGCCTATCAGGATGGCGAGGTCGCCGCGCCGGGCGGCACCTTCCGGCAGATCGGTGATGTCGATCGCCAGCAGATCCATGGAGACGCGGCCGGCCAGCGGACAGCGCTGGCCGGCCACGATGGCGTCGGCGCCCGGCGCCTCGTCGGAGGCGCTCGCCGCGCGCAGATAGCCGTCGGCATAGCCGACCGCGACAACGGCAATGCGGGTCGTACGCTTGGCGGTCCAGGCGGCGTCGTAGCCGACGGTCTCGCCGCGCGGAACGGTGCGCACCTGC
>Ga0265337_1001400_pt1 | contig 11841 bp, 5 predicted proteins | sample 42122metaG_FD_192441 | JGI IMG/M metagenome (GOLD analysis project Ga0265337, IMG submission 192441) | Rhizosphere microbial communities from Carex aquatilis grown in University of Washington, Seatle, WA, United States - 4-21-22 metaG | ecosystem: Host-associated > Plants > Roots > Rhizosphere >... | reverse complement strand
CGCCATTGGACGTCGGCCAACGGCGCGCCGCGGTCGATGGGGTTGCCAAATACGTCGAACATCCGCGAGAGCACCGCTTTGCCGACCGGCGCTTTCAACGGGCCGCCCGTGTCCGTCACCTCCATTACGCGAGCGAGCCCCTGCGTGGGCGTCAACGCGATCCCGCGCACGTGATGGGCATCACGCTGCGCCCAAACCTCGATGATGATCTGCCCTTCGTGTCCTGCGCGCAGCATCGAGTAGATCGGCGGCAAACGCCCGGCGAATCGTACGTCGACGACGCTGCCCCGCACCGCGGCGACCACGCCGAGCTTGCGGGTCGTCGCCTCGTCGGTCATGGCTGCCCACGGATCGCGGTGGTCTCGGGCGTGAATGTAATCCCGCCAGGGAGCGAGTCACGAAGCGCTTGCGCCGCCCCGAGTCGTACGCGGACTTCGTGTGTACCCGCCATTTCCGTATCGACGCAGACACGGTTCGAATCGAGCTTGATCCCATCCATCGTCATCGAGGCGACGCCGCTTGCGATCCGCTCGGGATTCTCGACGACGACGTGAATGCACCGTTCACCCTGGCGAACCCATGCCTCGAATCCGTCCCAACTTGGCGGGATACAGGGATCGATGCGCAGATGACCGTCTTCTTTTCGAAGGCCAAGAATCGCTTCGACGCCGAGGCGCCACATCCACGCCGCTGCCCCCGTGTACCAAGTCCAGCCGCCGCGACCCACCCAGGGCGCACAGCTGTAGACATCGCCCGGCAGCGCATAGGGCTCGACTCGATAGCGCGCGCAGTCTTCGGGCGTGCGAACCCGGAGAACCGGGTTCAATATGCGAAAGACACGCGCTGCGCGCTCGCCGTCTCCGAGGGCTGCGTGCGCGAACCCGAGCCACGTGGCGGCGTGGGTGTACTGCCCTCCGTTTTCGCGAATGCCAGGAGGGTAGGCGCGAACGTACCCGGGATCGTGCAGCGTGCTGTCGTACGGCGGCCAAAACAAGAGCACCAGCCTGTCGGCGTCGCGGACGAGTTGCTCGTCGACTGCCCGCACAGCGGCGATCGCCCTCGCTTCGTGGTCCTCGCTCTTGCCTTTCGAGAGAACGGCCCACGATTGCGCTATGGAATCGATACGACACTCACGGCTCTTCGCCGAACCGACGAACGAGCCGTCGTCGTGGAACGCGCGCCGATACCAGGCGCCGTCCCACGCGACGTCGTCGATTTTCGCGCGCAGCGACTCGGCGCGAGTGAGCCACCTCGAAGCGTCGACCGTCTCGTTCTTGCCGACTGAGAGCGCGGCAAAACGCTTCATGGTCGCGATCAGGAACCAGGCGAGCCACACGCTCTCGCCGCGCCCTTCGGCGCCGACGAGGTTCATGCCGTCGTTCCAGTCTCCCCCCCCCATGAGGGGCAGCCCATGACTCCCCTCGGTGAGGGCGCGTTCGAGCGCCCTTCGGCAGTGCTCGAAGAGCGGAGCCGAGCTCGCTGATACTTCGTATTGAGCGTACCTATCGTGCTCGTCGGGCCGTAAGGGTGCCCCTGCGAGGAATGTCACGGGCTCCGCGAGGATCCCGGTGTCTCCGGTCGCGGCAACGTACTCCCCGGTGACATATGGAAGCCAGGCCAGGTCGTCCGAGCACCGAGTTCTCACGCCGCGACCCGACGGGGGGTGCCACCAGTGCAGAACGTCCCCTTCCTCGAATTGATGGCTCGCCGCGTCCAAGATATGCGCGCGCGCCAGCGCCGGAGCCGCATGGAGCAACGCCAGGACATCCTGGAGCTGGTCCCGATATCCGAACGCCCCGCTCGACTGATAAAACGCCGTCCGGCCGAACACGCGCGAAGAGAGGGTCTGATAGAGGAGCCACCGATTGAGCATCACGTCCATCGCCGGCTCCGGTGTCTTGACGCGGATGTTTCCGAGCACGCCGTCCCAAAATGCGTTCAGCGACTTCCATGCCGCTTCGATCGTATCCCCATCGCGGAAGCGCGCGACGAGCTGCAACGCCTCGTCCCGGCTCGCCGATTGCCCCAGCATGAAGTGCGTCTCCACTTCCTCGCCTGGCGCGAGATCCAGACGCACTTGCAACGCGCCGCACGGATCGGCGCCGAGGTCGACGCGACCCGAGAGCCCCCAGCGCTCCAACGCTTCGGGACATGCATAGTCGCCGCGCCGCCCGAGAAACTCCGCGCGGTCGGCCGTAAATCCGTGCACTTCGTGCTTCGAAGCCAGGAACGCCACGCGTCCATTGAACTCCGTGTTCCACGCGCAGGTTGCGAGCAGGCACGCATGGTCTCGATTGAATGTCGACACGATGGTAGACGCCTGCAATTCGCGGCGGGTTCCAAGGACCCACTCGGCGTAATACGTCGCCGTCAAACGCCGTCGGCGCGGGAGCGTATTCTTCAGTCGAAGGCGAACGATCTTGAGTCCCGCATCGGCGGGAACGAAGACCGTAAGCTCTTGGACGAGCCCGTGGCTCTCGCGCTCGTACGTCGTATAGCCGGCACCGTGTCGAACGAGTGTCTGCGCGGTACCTCCCGCAGGGAGCGGAGTCGACGACCAGACCGCCGCTGTTTCTTGATCCCTCAAATAGAGAGCTTCGGATGGTGTATCGAGCACGGGATCGTTTCTCCACGGCGTCAGCCGGTTCTCTCCGCTGTTGAGCGACCACGTCGAACCGAGGGACGACTCGCTGACGAGGCAGCCGAACTCCGCGTTCGCGAGGACGTTGCACCACGGCGCTGGCGGCGGTTTCCCGGGAGGCACTTCGAGCACGTACTCTCGACCGTTTTCCGTGAACCCGCCTTTGCCATGGTCGAAGAGGAGCTTGGGGAGCGCAGGCTCCTTGGCCGGGGAGTCTTCAACGAGCGTCGGCACGAATGGCGGCAGACTCGATGGGCCCTCGAACACGCGCCCCAATCGCGAGGCGAGCGGGCCGTCCCGCGTATCCAGAATGATACGCGCACACGCTTCGAGATGACGCAGCTCGTCCTCGGGGACCTGATCGGCGGCGACCACGTAGACGCCGCCGTGCCGATCTAGCCAGTCCTCCGCTTCGTTCTTGATCAGCACCGCGCGCAGCGTTCCCGCCCCTTCGGTGGCGTATCCCGAAGCCTGTTCATCCACGAGGACGAGTTCGAATCGTACTCCGCACCATCGAAGGTAGCGTTGCGCGCCGAGCACTTCTCCGATGAGCGGGGCGTCCGGATCGCTCACGCGCAACAGGACGATTGGGTCGTCGCCGGAGATCCCACGCCCCCACAGACGACTTTGGCACGGAGGCGCAGCGGCTCGTGTGTCAGATGATGCGCGGAATGTCGGATCGGCGAAGACCAATGCGGAGAACAACCGCTGAACACTCGGCACGAGCTCGGGATCGAGCTTGGTTCTGAGGAGGCGCCGCGGGCTCTCGTGTTCCGCGTCGCGAAATGTCCAACGAACCGCGTGCATCGAACCATACTTGCGAGCGAGCTCGAGCGTCGCGCCGCGCGATCGACCGATCGTGGTGACGAAGGCGAGCGTCACCGAGCTGTTTGGCTTGAGCTCCACGCGCGCCATCAAACTCATGATCGGGTCCAGCACCGCTCCGACGCGACCCCTGAGGCCAAGTTTTTCCGAAGCGAGGGCGGCAGGTGCTCGCGAGTTCCCACTTCGACCAAAGAACGCTCCTCTGTCGGACTCGAATCCAGCGAACGTGACGTCGGTGCCTTCCAGCACGAGGCGATGCACCAGGACTATGGGCCCTTCTTCCGGCGTTTGACGGCGGCGCGCAAAGAGAAGGCCATCGAGGTCCTCGATCCGTTCGCTCTCGATGAATAAGCTCGAAAACGCGGGGTGCGCGGCAGCCTGCGCCGCGCCCGAGAGCACTGGCCGCCCGGCGCTCGTTACCGTGAGTCGCCGCAGACGATTCGTCTCGTTGTGCAGCGTGACTTGCCGCATCTCGACGTCGTCTGCGGGAGCGACGGCGATATCGACATGAACGGAGATCCCTTGGTTTCTGCAATGCAGCTCGGCCTTGTGCATCGAGTAGGCAGTCCGGCCTTCCATCGACGTGGCCATCCAGACCTGTCGGGTCTCTTCATCGCGCAGGTAAAACCAACCTCCCCCGTCGTCGCAACTTCCATCGGGTTCGTAGCGAGTCACGGCGAGGCCTCGAAAGCGAAGGCCGCCTCCGCCCGAGCTCGTCACCAAGCTCGTGAGGTGACCGTTGCTGAGCAGGAACGCCTGCGGCCGAGTCTGATCCACTGGCCAGGGGCCCGGAGCACGAGGCGTCGCCGACGCATCCTCGGTGCTCTTCGAGCCTTCCGCGAGTGTCCCCTCGACGGGCGCGTGATCCGGCGCATGCTCGTTGAGCAACACTTCTCCGGTTTCGACCAACGCGTCGGAGTGAAATCTATCGACCATGCTGCGTTGGTTCAGAAAATTGCCCAACGCGACGAGGAGCATTCCCTGATGGTGCGCCATGTACGAACGCACGACGGCGAACGGTTGTCCCTCCGGCCCATTCCGCAACGCGCGCTCCGGCGCAAAATCCAACGCTTCGAACAACCCGTACGTCCCGAGCATCCCCTTCGCCTCCATCGAGATGACGTTGTCGACGACGGCGCGCGGCCGGATCGCCACGGCGATGACGGACGCATAGGGGGTGACGACGTGATCTTCCTCGAGCCCGCGTTTTAAGCCGAGCCCCGGCACGCCGAATGCCCGATACTTGTAGGTCTGGTCCGCGTCGACCCGTGCATAGGCCGATTCGGACACCCCCCAGGGTTGATTGTTCTCTTTCCCGTGCGCGATCTGCGCGTCGACGGCGAGCGCGCTGGTTCGAGCGAGCAGCGTACCTTCCTGGCTCCTCATCAACAGGCCTGGCATCAAATACTCGAACATGGTCCCGCCCCACGACAAGAGTGCAGGCGCACCAGCGACGCGGGTCATCGGTCGACCGAGCGCGTACCAGTGCGATTCCGGCACGTCGCGTTTGACTATCGCCAGATAGCTTGCCAGGCGCACCTCCGACGCCAACAGATCGTAATAGTTCGCGTCGATTTGATCGCTCGTGGCGTCGTAGCCGATGTGAAACAGCTTGCGCTGGCCGTCGTAGAGGATGCCGAAGTTCATGCCGCGCGCTTCTTCGTCCGCGAACACGGCCAGCGCCGCGAACTCGGCGGTGAGCGCCGAGGCGTTCACCTCTGCAATCCGAAACGCTTCGGCCAGTTGCTGCGCCGATGCTTCGAGCAAAGGCGACACTTCTCCGCTCGCCCGTCGTTCATTTTCGTTCGCGTCGAGTTCGAGGCGAAGGCGTTTCGCAACCACCGGAACCTCGTCGAGCCGAAGATCCGTTGGCAGCACGATCCCGTGCGCGAGCGCTTGAGCACTTAAGGGAAGCCAAGGGAGCAGCGCGTCCAGCTCGCGTCGCATTTGCTGGAGCTGATGATGTAGCCGCTCGATCGACGTTCGTAGCGCTTGGAGTAGATCGGGTTCATGCCGATGCGCACCGGTTTCTACGAACGCGAGCAACTCTCGATCCAAATCGACCGACGTCTCTGCGCACAGCGTCCGCAGCACGGAGTACGCGCCATGCAGATCGCCTTTTGCGACCAGGGCCGCACCGTGCATCGCGGCGAGGACCGACCGAAGCGCGTCGACTTGTGTGCCTTCGACCGACTCCACGGCCTCTTCGAGAAGATCGAGCGAATCACCAAAGCCTTGCCACGCTTCTGCACGAACCAGCAAGGCCGTCGCCGCCTCTTTGCAGCCATGTTTCACCGCCAAAAGGCATCCCGCGAAATTCCCGCTATCGACTGTGGACACGTAGTGCGGAAGCAGCGGCTGCAGGTTCTTCGTGTCGTACCAATTGAACAAATGCCCTCGATGGTGCGGCATCCGCGCGATGCTGTCGAACGCACGTCGCAAGCGGAGCGACAGCTCGCTCGGGCCGATGTATCCGAAGTCGTAGGCGGAGAGCGTCGCGGTCAGCATCAAACCTATGTTCGTTGGGGACGTCCGATGCGCGGTCTGCCGGCGCGGTTCTTCTTGGTAATTGTCGATGGGTAACCACTGATCGTTCGGTCCGACGAACACGTCGAAAAAGAGCCACGTGCGCCGCGCGAGCAATCGGAGCTTCCTGCGGTCGTCATGCGTGAGCCGATCACCCTGCGGACGAGGCCGCCGGCTCACCCAACGCGCGAGCTCGGGAGCGACGAACCAGACGCCGAGCAGCGGCGCCGCGACCGCGAACGTCGAGGGCCGTTGCCAGGCGACCAACACGGCCGTCGCGGCCGCGAGGAGTGGGGACGACATCATCGTGAGCCAGAACATCGCGCGCGGTGAACGCGTCTCGATCCTGAACGCGCTGTGAGCGGAGCTGGTCCATTGAAGCAGATGCTTTCGTGTAATGGTCTTTCGGACGACGACATGAGCGATGGCGTCGACTGCGACCCAGGCCTCGAACGGGAGAAACGCGACTGCAAAGGCGCATCGCCCCAGATGTTCGAATAACATCCGGCGGCCGCTCGTGACGGCGAACAGGAACGGCGCCAGAAGGACCGAGAGCGTCCCGAACGTCCAGAGCCACACACTTCCCGGAAGCCACGTCCAGCCTAGGACGAGGAGTAAGAAGAGAAGTGGGTTCGTCGCGCTCCGACGCAAGTTATCGATGATCTTCCACCGATCGATGAGTGAGAGCTTGTTCCAGACCTTGTGTCCGTGCGCCGAAGGGACGTTCGGAAACAGCCACGGGATGAGTTGCCAATCGCCACGCACCCACCGGTGCATTCTTTTCGCGTACGTCGCGTAGTTGGACGGATAGCCTTCGAACAGAACGATATCCGTAGCCAGCGCCGTTCGGCCGTGGATGCCCTCGAAGAGGTCGTGGCTGACGATCGTGTTCTCCGGCACGCGCCCCTCCACGCTCCGCATGAACGCGTCGACCTCGTAGATGCCCTTGCCGACGTAGATTCCGGATCCGAAGAGATCCTGATACAAGTCCGAGCTCGCGTGCGTGTAGATGTCGAACCCGATGTCACCCGCAAAGATCCGTGAGAACAGCGTCTCGCGGGAACTCGATGGAGACGTTTCGATGCTGGGTTGAACGATCGTATATCCGGCCGTGACGCGGCCCGTCGCGGCGTCGAACACTGCCCGATTCAGCGGGTGCGCGAGAAGTCCTACGAGCCGATGGGCGCTTCCCATGGGCAGCTCGGTATCGCTGTCGAGCGTGATGACGAAGCGGATCGCGGCGAGCTCGGCGGGGTCTCCAACGTGCCGTGAATAACTCGTTTCATTGTCCCCGCGAAGCAGGCGATTCAGCTCGTCGAGCTTTCCGCGCTTTCGCTCCCAGCCCATGAAGCGTTCTTCGGCAGGGTTCCATCGTGCCTCCCGGTGCAGGAGATGAAACGGGCCTTGAGCGTTCTTCCCGTGCTTGGCGTTGAGCCCCCTGATCCCGTCCGAGGCACTGTCGAGAAGCGATGTTCGCTCCAAATGTTCCCGAGGTTCCTTCTCGTCGACGGCATCCGTGAGCAGCGCGAACTGGAGGTGCGGATCGGGATTCGCGAGATAGTGAAGCTCGATGCGCCGAAGCATCTCCGTGACGTCTTCAGCGCGCGCGAGCAGCGTGGGCATCACCACGAGCGTGCGCGTTTCGCTAGACAAGCCGTTCTTGAAGTCGATCTTCGGGAGGGTGCGCGGTGGTAGCAGGCGCGCGAACGCAAACTGCAACACGGCGACCGCCACGGCGGAGACCGGAATGACGGCCACCATCAGGGCCACGGCGAGCGAGAGAAGATGCCCGTTGTCGTGGCCGAACGCCCTAGAAAGACAAAAGGCCGCCGCGAAGAGTGGCACCAACGTGAAGAGCGTGAGAGGAACCAGGTAGGCAACGGTCGGTCGTTGCGTGGCCGCGCGGCGCACGCGCTCGATACCAACGAGTCGATAGCCGATCTCCCCTTCGAGGGCGTGGCGCCCCTCCGCCATGAGATAGTATCCGACGTGCCCCCGTCGTTCATCCGACGCGCTGGCGTTCGCCAAGGCGACCGCTAGGTTGGCCACTACTTCCTCGGCGGTGCCCGTGGCCCAGGCGAGCGTTTCGATCACCTTGCGGTAGGAGTCGCAAGTCTCGAAGTCCATACGCCCGTAAATGTGAGCGGGATCGGTCCGCAGGATGGCCTCGACCCGATTCGTCTTTTCGAAGAATGCCTTCCAGTCGATGGCGTCGAGAACGCGCAACGCGCGAATCGACCGTTCCACCCCCAAGGCAGGTTCGAGTGGGCTCGGTTCCGCGCTCTCGGGCGTCGAGGGTCGGAGATGAAAGAGCCGCACCTCGGTGCCGTAGACGGGCACTTGGAGCTCGTCCAAGAATCCAAGGAGACGCTCGAGCACCGCGGCGCGCAGCATCGTCGGAAGTGCCCAGAGCTCCGCGATGGTGAGCGGTGACGCCTCCTGATACGCGTCTACGAAGCCCCTCAGCGCGGTGAGGTCGAGCATCAAGGCACTCTTTGCAACCAGAGCGCTCGCGAGCGCCTCGATGCGAGGTCGTCCTTTTTTCGGACCCGCCGCGAGCTGAGGAAGGTGGCGAACGAAGCCCCGCGGAAGTTCTTCTTCGACTTGTCGCGCGACTCGGTGAATCAAGTAGTAGTTGTCGAGGACCCACTCGGCGACTTTCGGGACCCCGGCGCCGCTCGAAGAGTTGGCCGTAAGATGCTTTTGGGCGCGCTCGAGAGGGCGAGAGACCGATGACGCGTCGAAGAAATGCGTGACGAATCCAGGGGCCCGTTCGACATCCTGCTGGGCTTCGGCGAGAGCGCGGGCATGCGCGGCGAGGGCAACGGTATTGGCTGAGTTCTCTCGTGGCACGGAATCGGGGACGACCGTCACGGGTTCCCCGGCGCGTAGCTGGCGCGCAGTGACGGCACACCCAGTGAAGCGTCGACGTCCGGCCCTCGTCGCAGATCGCGCTCCGCGATGTCTTGGACAACGAGCAGCGGCGCCATCGAATGGGTGAGAAGATAGGTCGTGACGCTGCCAAACGACCGCGCGGAATCGCATGCGGAGCCGTGCGCCGAGAGCACGATCAGATCTGTCCGCTCCTTTTGGGAGAGCTCCAGAAGGCACTGATACTCATTGGCGTGACGAACGACCAGCTTGCGCACCGACGGCACCTCATGCGAAAGCTGAATCCGAAGGCGTTCGAGGTATTCGTTGGCGCCCGACACCAGGCGCCCCGCGAGTTCCTGGGCGAGCGCGATATCTTCGGCCGCGGTCAAGAGCGCCGTCGGGAGAGGCTCTTCAACGACGTGGACCAAAAGTATCTCGCCGCCATGAGCGCTCGCGAGGCGGGCAGCCGTCGGTAGGACGCTCTCGGCTCGGAGTGACCCATCGAGTGGAACGAGAATTCGCGTCGACGTAGGTTCAGTGGGCGCTGTCGAGGACGCGTGAACGATGAATACGGAAGTACGGACCTGCGCCAGAACCTGTTGCGCGGTGCTGCCGAGATTCCGTGCCGGGCCAGCGCCCTCACCGCGACTGCCGAATACCGTGAGATTCGCGGAGAGCTCGTGCGCGAGATCGGCGATACGCTCGGCAGGTCGACCTTGCTCGAGCCTCACGTCTACCGGTTGCCCTGACGCTTTCGCGACGTCCTTCTCGATCTGCTCCAAGTAACCGCGCGCCTCCTGCCTGGAGATCTCCCAGCCGAGGGCGTCGCTCGCATGCGGCGCAGAGTGATCCTGCGGCCCCTGCATGACGTACACGAGCGTGATCGCACTCTCGAAGGTTTCCGCCAGTGAAACGGCATACGGAACGCACACCTCGGAAAATGGCGAGCGATCCAAACAGACGAGAATGCGGTGTCTGTCGTGCGCGGGTTGGGCAAGACGGGAATTCGCGACGGTGTTTGCCACGGCTCGCCACCAGCAAGGAATGCGCCGCGTAGGAGCCTAGGGCCGTGACGTGACCGGGAGTATTGCAACGGCGAACCGGTCAAGTGGCGACCGAGTACGAGTATCCCGGGTCTGGTGCACACGCTCACCCCGTGCCTTCGACGAGATCGACACGGGCCATCGTGTTCTCGCTGGGCGGTGCGGGATTTTGCTCACGAAGTGAGCGCTCCTGCGCAAAAAAGCTTGCGGCGTAACGAAGCCCTGCCTCGCGCGTATCACGAGTCCCGTGCCGAATCCGCGCGTGCGGTTGTTGCGGCTCGGTTGATGCTTGAAACGGAAGCCGGTGGCCCGAGCCCGGCGCGGCCCGCGGAGAGCCACGACACAGGTGTGAAGGCGAGTAGACGAGTCTACTTCGTTCGATGCGTTCAGGAATCAACGGGAGTCTTCGCACCGTCGTGGTCGCGTTGGTCGCCAATCTCGGCACCGCTCTTGCGCAGTCGGTGGCGGCGGTGCTCACGGGATCGAACGATGCGGGCCGAGGCGGTCCATGCCTTCGCGGACTGCGGCAACGAGGTGCTGCTGCTCCTAGCGGAGCGACGCAGCGGCCGTCGTTACCGCTACTCGAGTGAAGCATTGCGGCGCGCTTCTTGCGTCGTCGGACGAGAAATGAAGCGAGAGATCAAGTGATCGGTTCATGGTGTTTTTTTGGGATGGCGTTCATGTTCCTCTTTCTCGTGCCCCCCAACGGATATGGCTGGGGCTACCGCGGGTGGGGAGCCGCTTTCTTGGGGATGGGGCGGCGATTCCGCCGTACACACAACCTGCCGGTCTCTTCGACCGGCCGCGAGCAAACCGACGCCCGTCAAGCGGCTCGATGAAGCGCGCCCTGATCTTCATCGGCGTCCTCGCCGTCGGTCTGCTCATCGCCCTCGTACTCCGGGTGCGGCATCTTCGCGCGGCCGAGCATGGGCCCGCAGGCGGCAGCGGCGTCATCGAAGGCGTCGATGTCAACGTCACGAGCCGCATCGCGGCGCGCATCACGAAGGTAAACGTGCGGGAAGGCGATGTCGTCAAGTTGGGTGATGTGCTCGTGGAGCTCGATTGCATCGACCAGGAAGCGGCGTTCAGCCAGGCGAAAGCGGAGCTCGCAGTAGCACAGGCGAATCTCCAAGGCGCGCAAGCCAACGCCAGATCAGCGTCGCAGAACGCCTCGGGTGCCACTCAAAACGTCGGCGCCGCCAAGTCGCAAGTCGAGGTGCTCAAGGCGCAGGACGAGCTCGCGCGCGTCGATCTCGCGCGGACCGAAGAACTCGTGAGGAGCGGGGCGCTCGCCCCACAGGCGCTTGACGACGCTCGCTCGCGACACCTCGCGCTCTTGAACCAGATCGCCGGGCAGAGCGACCTAGAGCTCATGGACAAGAACCAAGCGGGTGCTCTGTGGACGTCAGGCATGGGGGCTAAATCGCAAGCCGCTGCAGCTCAGGACAACATCACCGCTGCTACGGCGGCCGTGGCTCGCGCAGAGCTCTCCGTGAACGAATGCAAGTTGTTCGCTCCGAGAAACGCGATGGTCGTGACCCGCAATCTCGAGCCCGGCGAGGCTGTCCAACCGGGCACCAACGTCCTCGCGCTGACCGACGTCACGGAGGCACGCTCTCGCTTTTATATTCCGAACGCGGAGCTCGCTGCCGCGGCGCCGGGACGGAAGGTCCGAGTCGTAGCGGATGCCTATCCGGGGCGGACGTTCGAAGGGACGATCTTCTTCGTCTCGCCGCGCGCCGAGTTCACTCCGCGCAACGTTCAAACCCGTGAGGACCGCGAGCGCTTGGTCTACGAGGTCGAGGTCCGCGTCCCGAACGCAGACGGGCGCCTCCGCTCGGGCATGCCCGTCGAAGTCGCGATCGAAGGGAGCTTTCAATGAGCACCGCGGAGGTTCGGATCGAAGCGACGGACTTGCGGCGGAGCTTCGAG
>Ga0265337_1001399_pt1 | contig 11843 bp, 2 predicted proteins | sample 42122metaG_FD_192441 | JGI IMG/M metagenome (GOLD analysis project Ga0265337, IMG submission 192441) | Rhizosphere microbial communities from Carex aquatilis grown in University of Washington, Seatle, WA, United States - 4-21-22 metaG | ecosystem: Host-associated > Plants > Roots > Rhizosphere >... | reverse complement strand
CTCTGGTTGTTTATCCAGAGATTGTGGCTGTAGGTGATGTTCGTCACGGAATCGGAAAGCGAGCCGAAGCGTTGCGGGTCAACGCCTTCGCCGATGATGCAGTTCTGAAATGTGATATCGTGGCTGCCCTGCGTGAGACCGAGACAATCCCAACGTCCCCATTCGATGCTGCAATGATCAAAAATCATGTCGCTGCCGCCGGAGAGATTGACGGAGCATTTGCCCCTGTCGCCAGCGATGCCTTCGCGGAAGCGCAAATAGCGAACGATGACATCATTTTGGCCGCTGAAAGAAACCGAACGTCCGTAAATCGTGACGCCTTCGCCGGGCGCATTCTGCCCATCGAGCGTTATGCGGCTGCTGACGGCGACATTTGATTTCAACCGGATGACGCCACCGACATCAAAAACAACGGTGCGGTTGGGTTTGCTCACCGCGTCGCGAAATGAATTTGTGCCGGAGTCGTCCAAAGTTGTGACGTGAACTGTTTCTCCGCCGCTGCCGCCGCTGGCGAACTGGCCAAGGCCTTCCGCGCCGGAGAAGGCGAGCGGCTTTCCCTCCGCTTGCGCCAAATGCAGAGATGAAAAAATGGCGAGGGCAACCAGACAGGATGATTTCATTGAGTGATGGACGTAGCCGGGTTTGGAACAGTTACAGATTTGCGGCGTCAATCAGTGATATTCCTGCAACGTTTTCACGCCATAGCCCGATTTTTTGAGCGCGGCGATGCCGAGCGCGGCGGCCTTGGCGCCGCTTATCGTCGTCATGATGGGCGTGCCGGTGTAAATCGCCGTGGTGCGGATTTTGATTCCGTCCTCGCGCGGCACGGCGCCGCTGGGCGTGTTGATGACAAGCTGGATTTCGTTGTTCTTGAGCAGGTCAATCACGTTGGGACGGCCTTCGAGCAATTTAAGGACGCGCTGGACCTTCAATCCGGCCTTTTCCAGAACATTCGCCGTCCCGCTGGTGGCGGCCAGTTCAAAACCCAAATCCGCAAACTGTTTCGCCACCGACGCGACCTGCTTTTTGTGCGCGTCGCTGACGCTGATGAAAACTTTCCCGCCCAGCGGCAGCGACGAGCTCGCCGCCATCTGCGATTTCGCGTAGGCGATGCCGAGGTCGGCGTCCAGCCCCATGACCTCGCCGGTGGAGCGCATTTCCGGCGAGAGCAAAATGTCCTGTCCGTGGAAGCGGTTGAACGGAAAAACAGATTCCTTCACCGTCCAATACTTCGGGCGGATTTCCCTGGTAAAGCCAAGTTCCTTCAGGGTTTTTCCGGCCATGACTTTCGCGGCAAGTTTCGCCAGCGGATGGCCAATCGCCTTGCTCACGAACGGCACGGTGCGCGACGCGCGCGGATTCACTTCGAGCACGAAAACATCTTCGCCTTTTACGGCGTATTGAACGTTCATCAGGCCGCTGACCCGCAATTCGCGCGCCATCGCGTGCGTGTATTCGCGGATTTTATCAATGACTTTTTTGGAAAGCGTGTGCGGCGGCAGCACCATCGCGGCGTCGCCGGAATGGACGCCGGCAAATTCAATGTGCTCCAGCATCCCGCCGATGACAATCGTGCCTTCGTCCGGATTTTTGAACTGGCCGACATCGGTGATGCAATCCACGTCCACCTCGGTCGCGTCTTCGAGGAATTTGTCCACGAGCACCGGGCGTTCGGGCGAGGCCTCGACGGCGAACTTCATGTAATGCGACAGCTCGGCGTCGGAATAAACAATCTGCATCGCGCGGCCGCCGAGAACAAAGCTGGGCCGGACGAGCACCGGATAGCCGAGTTTCTTGGACGCTTCGAGCGCCTCCTCGGCATTTGTGGCGAGTCCGTTTGGCGGCTGCGGAATGTCGAGCTTGCGAAGCATCGCGGCGAACAGCTTGCGGTCCTCTGCGATTTCGATGCTCTGCGGCGAAGTTCCGATGATGTTGACGCCGTTTTTCTGAAGGCCGAGCGCGAGATTGAGCGGTGTCTGACCTCCGAACTGCGCAATCGCGCCCCAGCACTGCTCGCGTTCGTAAATGTGCAGCACGTCCTCAAGCGTGAGCGGCTCGAAAAACAATTTGTCGCTCGTGTCATAGTCGGTCGAGACGGTTTCGGGATTGGAATTCACCATGATGGTTTCAAATCCATCTTCCTTCAATGCGAACGCGGCGTGGACGCAGCAGTAATCAAATTCGATGCCTTGGCCGATGCGGTTCGGTCCGCCGCCGAGAATCATCACTTTCTTCGCGGTGTTGCCCTTGACCTCGTCGTCGCCGCGGTCGTAGGTGGAATAATAATACGGCGTGTAAGCCTCGAACTCGGCGGCGCAGGTGTCCACGAGCCGGTAGCTGGGGACAAGATTCAATTTTTTCCGCAAGGCGCGGATTTTGTCCTCGGTGGTGCCGGTCAAATGGGCGATCTGCCGGTCGGAAAAGCCGAGCGACTTGGCTTGGGCGAGTTTTTCAGCGTTGAGCGGCGGCATGGCGAAACCAAATTTGCGATAGTAAGCCGCAAAGCGCCGCCGGTGTCGAGTGCAGACAATGCCCGGCGGTGTCTCGTCTGGGATTATTCGGAGTGCGGACAAAAAAGAAGGCCGGGGGAAAATCCCCGGCCTGTGAATTTTCAGACCGGCGCTATGCGTCGGTCACAGACGCAAACCCACTTATGGCCTGAAGATCAGGCGATAGAATTTGGCCGGGCCGTCCTGCGGGTAAGGATGGGCAACCGTCATGGTGTCGCCATTGACCTCGCTTTCGGTGAAGGGCAGCATTGAATCTTCCCAGTCGCCGCCAGTCAGGTCGGACGTTTCTTGGAGCACGAACAAGTCACCCGTCCAACTGAAGCTGATGGTGCCGTTGACGACGGCGGCGGCCAGCATGGGTTGCGGTCCAACCACCGATTCGTTCAGCGGCACCGGGCCGGCGTCCGGCGAACCCATGCCGGCGATGTCTTGCGGAGCGAGCGCAATGGCGTGGAACTGGATGCTCGAAACGTAGAAGTCGCCGTTGAGGCTGACATCGTTGGTCTGACGACTCAGGAGCGTCGGCGCAGCATTGTTCCAATTGATCGGCAGCCCGGCTGGTGTGAGCAGGTTGAGGCTGGCGACCATCTGGCCGTTGAGATAAAGGAAGAGGTTGATGCCAATCCCGTCCTGCGGATCGTCTATCACCAGAGCCACGCGGCTCCAGGCCTTAATTGGCAGTGGCACGGCGGAGGCGACGTCAAATGGCACTCCGGCAATCGAACCGGCGACGTGCAAGTTGTTCTGGGCATCCACCGTCAGGTCCTCGCCGTCCTGACCCACGGGGCAACAAGCCCAGACTGATTGGAAGAGCGTGCTGGGAGTTCCCGCTGAATTGGTTGGTTGATAGAGATCCATGATCAATGAATAGCTATTGACAGAATTGCTGCCCGGTGGAGCAATCAGCGGTATTTGCAGGGAAGTGTCCAACGGCAGCGGTGCGACGTGCATCACATTCACAACATGGCCGCCCGGAGCGGGCAGTTCAAAGTCCTCCGTGGTGCCGGCGGTAATGGTGTAATTCATGCCGTAATCGCTTGTGCTCACCAGGTTCAAGTCAGGGCCGATGGTGGCTGCCAGCGGATTATCCAGTTGCGCGACGTTCCACAACCCCGAAGCCCACGCCAGCCCGCGAGAGACTGATAACTTGGTTTTGGCGGTGGCGCTGCCACACGGATTGGTAATGACGACGGTATAGACACCGCCAAGCGGGTAATCCACCGGCTTGATAAACAAGGTGTCACTGTTGACACCGGAATAGGGAGTGATGTCTTGCAGCGCCACGCCGTTGTAAAACCATTGATAAGACAAGGGCGGAGTTCCTGAAGCCGCCGCATAGAAAGTTACGCCGCCGTGCTGCGGCACGGTCTGGGGCGAACTGATGTTAATGATGGCCGGCGGCGCGCAGGTGTAGCAATTGGCCACGGCGTTGGTGTATTCGACGCGCAGACCGGTGATGGAGGTGCCGCTGCCAAACAAACCACTGGGACTGTTGCTTACCACGAAAAGTATGGTGTTCAGGTTGGGCAGGAAGCCGCCGCTGATGGTGAAGGGAGACCATTTCGTGTAACCATTGGGCGCGGTGATCGCTGTGATGGGTGTTGCCGAGCCGTTAAAATACATCTGGGCGCCATTGTCTGCCGCCCACCTGCCCGAAATGGAGGCGCTGGCTGCGTCCGCAGTGACTGGCAACGTAAACTGGTTGGTGTAAACATAGTAACCCTTGGGATAACCATTCTTGTTGGTTGAGGGAGCAATCCAAGCCGACTTCCCGCTGGGATAAGTTGGCGGCAGGGTCCAAAAGTTTGAAGCGACAATTGCATTCGGCGCATTATAGTTTCCAGCGCCTGTCACGGTGCCGGCTGCAACGGGGCCGAGGGTGTAGTGCGGATCAATGGCGCTGATCGGCAGCAGAGCATGATTGGCGTTGACGCCGGTGTTGAACAGATTCGTCAGGAAGGATTCCGCCGGACTAACCGTCAATTGGATTTTCCAAGGAGTGGAGTTGCCGTTGCAGTCGGTGACGGTGACGGTGACGGAATAGATCCCGGGTCCGAGCGGTGTGTTAGGGGCGGGCGACTGGATTTTCTTCAATGACAATTGCGGGCAACAATTGTCATAAGCAGTGACCAAGTTGGTCACATTCGGCATCAGGCAGTTGGTCACCGTCAGAGTTGTCGGGCCGGACACAACGGGGCCAAGTTGATCCTGCCCGATGACCAGCGCGGTGCAGGAGTTGCTATTGCCACAGGCATCGTAAACAGTCACGGTCACATACGCTTGTTTCGCCAGCATGATGGTGCCATTGGTCGGAGACTGTTTGAATATCAACTGGCTTGCCGGAGTGCAGTTGTCAGACGCCTTGACGCCAACCGGCGGAATGACAAGCTGACAATTGGTGTTGAGCCGGACAGTGATCTTATTAGTCAGGCAAGTGATGCTGGGCAGCGAATGATCTACTTTCCAGGTGTAAACCAAATTAGTGGAAGCTGAATTGGTGCAACCGTCCCTGACAGTGATGGTGAACGTGCGATTGGAAGCGCAAGCCGTGCCGCCATCCACGTGCGATACATTGGTGCTGGCCAGGCTGCAATTATCCGTTGCTCTCACCAACGACGTCACATAAGCGTCGGTCGGCAAACTGGCCGCCGCAGGATTGCAGCCCAAGTTCAACAGCGTCGGAGCGATGGTGATTACTGGCAGTGAATGGTCAATAGTCCACGTATAAACCACATTAGTCACCGCCGCGTTGCCGCAAGCGTCCGTGACCGTGATGGTGAACGTGCGGTTTGAGGCGCACAGCGTGCCATCGTCCACGTGCGTCACATTGGTAAAGGCAAGACCGCAGTTATCCGTCGCCGTTACCTGCGCCTTCACGCCAGCGTCTGTCGGCAAGCTCGCAGGATTGCAGCCGAGAGTGACAGCGGCATAAGAACCGGTGAGGACGGGCGGCGTGGTGTCCACCGTCCAGTTGATGACCTGCGTGCAGGTGTTGCTGTTGCCACAAGTGTCCAAGGCTGTGTAAGTGATCGTGCGCGTGCGGGCGCAGCCGTTGGTCGTGTCCACGTTGGTGCTGGTGACGGCAGGACCAGGCGGCGTGAAGGTCAGAAACACCGCAGGTATCGAGGAGGCGAAATTGGCGATGAACGCACCGGTCGTGCCGTTGTAACGCTTGACCGTAGTGGTGGTCCGGTCACAGACATAGAGGCTGCCGTCCGGTCCAAAACCCAAACCCAATGGTTCAGTCAGCCCACCGTTGTTGGCCAAAACCGGTGAGACGAAGTCGGTCCCGGTGATTCCGTTGAAGCGCTTCACGTTGTGAGTGAGGTCACTGCAGACGTAGAGGTTGCCATCCGATCCAAACGCCAGGCCGGTTGGGCCATCCAAGCCGCTACCGGAGGCGAAGATCTCCATGCCCCCGGTCGTCAGGTTGTAGCGCTTCACGTTGTCGGTGTTAAAACAACTGACGTAGAGTTTGCCGTCTGGTCCGAACACAAGAGTTTGCGGGTTGCCGACACCCGAGGCGACAATGTTCATGAAGGCCCCCGAGGTTCCGTTGAAGCACACGACATTATCACTGCTGCTGCCGCAGACGTAGAGATTGCCGTCCGGTCCGAACACCAAGCCAGTTGGTTGAACCAGCCCGGGGTTGGAAGCAAAGCTGCTGATGAACGCTCCCGTGGTCCCGTTGTAGCGCTTCACGTCGGAGGTGTTACGACTGCTGACGTAGAGGTTACCGTCAGGTCCGATGGCCACGCCTCCCGCTGCACTCAGCCCGCCGCTGCCGGCTGAGACGAAGATGCCCGAGGGCCCAATGAGCGCCCCCGTGGTCGCGTCGTAGCGCCTCACGTCGGAGGAGTTGTAACCGCTGACCAGCAAATAGCCAGGAGTCGCCAAGGAGGTGCAACTGTCAACCGCCCTGACATTCTGGTCCCAGCCGGGAATGCTCGCCGGATTGCAGCCCAGATTTGTGCTGGCCGGACAGTTGGTGAACACCGGCGGCGTGGTATTAATTACCGTCACAGTCTGGCTGCAGAAGTTGCTGGAGCCGCAGCAATCCACATAGAGCCAGGTCCGCGTGATGGCTTGCGCGCAAGGCGTGCCGTTGGTAACGTCGTTGCCGAACTGGCTGACCAATTGGTTGGTGCAACACGGGTCAACGACTGTCGGCAGATCGAAACTCAAGGTGGTGGCGCAGGAAATGATCTTATTAGTGGCGCAGGTTAGAACCGGCACTGGCACGCCTTTGCGAATCGTGAAGTTTACTCGATCCGCCACGTAGATATTGCCCGCAGCGTCCACCGCCACGCCGTTGGGACCATTGAACCGCGCGTCGCTACCAGTGCCGTCATTGCTGCCCAAAACCCCGGCGCTGCCTGCCAGTGTCGTCACCAATCCGCTGGACGTAATCTTCCGAATCGTGTAGTTTCCCGTATCCACCACATACACGTTGCCCGCGTTGTCCACGGCCACGCCCCTGGGGTAGTTGAACCGCGCTGCGCCGCCGATGCCGTCATCGCTGCCCAAAACCCCGGGGCTGCCCGCCAGCGTCGTCACCAATCCGCCAGACGAGATCTTCCGAATCGTGTGGTTGTCTGTATCCGCCACATAGACGTTGCCCGCAGCGTCCGACGCCACGTCGTTGGGGTAAGTGAACCGCGCGTCGCTACCCGTGCCGTTATCGCTGCCCGAAACCCCGGGGCTGCCTGCCAGCGTCGTCACCACTCCGCCGGACGTGATCTTCCGAACCGTGTGGTTGACCGTATCCGCCACATAGACGTTGCCCGCGCCGTCCACCGCCACGCCGTTGGGGTAGTTGAACCGCGCTGCGCTGCCGGTGCCGGTGTCGCTGCCCGAAACCCCGGGGCTGCCTGCCAGCGTTGTCACCAATCCGCCGGATGTGATCTTCCGAATCGTGTGGTTGACCGTATCCGCCACATAGACGTTGCCCGCGCTGTCCACCGCCATGCCGTTGGGGTAATAAAACCGGGCTGCGCTGCCGGTGCCGTCATCGCTGCCCAAAACCCCGGGGCTGCCTGCGAACGTCGTCACCGCTCCGCTGGAACTGATCCTTCGAACCGTGTGGTTGTCGGTATCCGCCACATAGACGTTGCCCGCAGCGTCCACCGCCACGCCCTTGGGGTAGAGAAACCGGGCTGCGCTGCCGGTGCCGTCATTGGTGCCACTCTGCCCGGCGCTGCCCGCCAGCGTGCTGAAAGTGTAGGGCGTGCGGTAAACCACGGTCACGGTCTGGCTGCAGAAGTTGCTGTTGCCGCAAGTGTCACTCACCAGCCAGTGCCGGGTGACCACGAACGGGCAGGAGGAGCTGTTGGTCACGTCGCTGAAGGTGAGGCTGTAATTGGTGCAGCATGGATCAAGAATGTTCGTCGGCGCATCAAAATTCCAATTCATGCCGCACGAAACTGTTTTGCTGTTGGTGGGGCAAGTCATGATGATTACGCACGGGTTGGTTGGGCAACAATCCGATGTGATTGTCCAAAGGATGGGGTGAAAAGTTGAGCCGTGGTAGTAGGCGCCGCCAGCAACCCACACTGTCGAACCGGCAGTCCAAATTCCATACCCAAATGAATAGTTCCCAAAAGGTGCGCTCAACGCTGCATCCAAATCTACAAACGAAGCTGCGGTCCCTGACCACATACATGCGTGGTAGTTACCGCCAATAATTGCGTAACCGGCCTGCACACTGCTGGCGATCGCCAGGACTTCAGAGGACGAAGCCCCCGCAGGGTTTAAATCTATAAAGGATGCCGCAGTTCCAGACCAGATTCCGGCGTGATTTTGCCCGCCAACAAGTGCCCATCCCGCTTGTTGGCTGCCGGTAGTGCCGAAAGCTTCAGATTGAGACGCGCCGGCAGGGTTCAGATCTATGAATGACGCCGCCGTGCCGGACCAGATTCCCGCATGGTCAATGCCTGCGGTGAACATTGCCGCGCCGGCCTGCTGGCTGCCCGTTGTGCCGTTTGCAACCGATGACACCGCTCCCGCAGGGTGAAGATCCACAAACGATGCCGCCGTGCCGGACCAGATCGCCGCACGGTTGACGCCAGCGATTATAACACCGCCCGCTTGTTGGCTGCCGCTAGTCCCTTGAACGAACGAATCAGTGGCACCGACTGGGTTGAGGTCCACGAACGAGGCGGCGGAACCAGACCATATCGCCGCATGGTATGAACTGCCAAAATCTACGCGACCGGCTTGTTGACTGCCAAAATTCGAGTAACCATATGACCTCGTTGCCCCCGATGGGTGAAGATCCACAAACGATGCTGCCGTGCCGGACCACATGGCCGCATGGCTGATACCCCCGACCGCCGTGGCAATATAGCCCATCTGCTGACTGTCCGTTGGGTTTCGTGCAACACCGTAGCTTAAACCAGCGGGCAGCAGGTCGGTGTAGGTAATGACCGGCGAGGCACTAGTCACCGTCACCGTCTGGCTACAGGTGTTGCTGTTGCCGCAAGTGTCGGTGACCAGCCATGTCCGCGTGATCACCAATGGACAAGGGCCGCTGTTGGTCGCGTCGCTGAAGGTGAGAGTGTAATTGGTGCAGCAGTTATCAACGATGTTCGTCGGGGCATCAAAATTCCAATTCGTGCCGCATGAAACCGTTTTGCTGTTGGCTGCGCAAGTCATGGTGATGATGCACGGGTTGGTGGGGCAGCATTGCACGAGCAAGACATTGTCAATGTGCGCGCCGCCAACATCACCGGTCGTCGGCTGCCGGCTGAACGAGATGGTAAGGGTTGACGAAGTGGGAATGAAATTCGTGCAGAACTGCTGCCAGCCATCGGCTGGATTATTGGTGTTGTAAGCGGGCGGATTCAATGGCACCGACATCACCGCGCCGCCGCTCAAGGCGAAGGTGAAGTTGTTGTCGTAGGGAAGCTGGGTCGAAGCGTCAATGCCCGGACGTCCGGTGAACTCGAAGCAAACCGTCGCAAGACAACCCGGCGTCAAGTTATTGAGCGTCTGGCACACTGCTTCATTGGGGACATCCGCACTGATTTCCAAATCCTGGGAACCTTCCGCCGGCGTGATGGAAGTCGCCGTCCCCCACAATTCAATCGTCGTCGGGCTATTCCCACAACTCCCAACGTAACCGCTCCAACCCGGCACAGTCCCATTTGTGAAGGAGGACGAGGATGACACCAGAGGATACTCAAAACCACCGTTAACCACCAGGTTATTGGTGCAGGGGAGACAGTTGGCGTTGGGTTGCACGGAGACGAATACTGACTGGCCAATCTGCAGCACCGGCGCGGGCGGCACCCAACCATGCGTGTTGTCATAGTTGTAGTCGGTTAAGCTTTGATTGGTGGGGTTCCAGATGGTCATCCGTGCACCGCACGGCGGCGGGCAACTAAAAAGGTCGGTCCAGGTGGCGGTGCCGATGCCGAGCCGGCCGACCAGAGACAAGCCATTCGTTGCTGGCAGGCAAGGCGGCGGGCAATTGGGTTCGCAACCGGAGAAGGTGAGGTCGAAAGCTACGGGGCTTAATAAGACGAACCCTTCACCGGGGTTGAGGGTTACATTCTGAGCCCAACCACCCGCATTTCGATTGATGAAGAGATATGACTGGGATGTCACGTCCCATTTGGAAACCCTTGAATGAATCGGCACATTGGGCAACACGTCCGATAGAAGGTTGTTGGTTCCATGGCAGAGATGGTTCACCAGAAAAATATTGGTGTTCGCCGGAATATGCACGGTGTAGCTGACGTAGTTGTTCGTTGTGCAATTATCGCAGCAGTTGGTGCCGGAGTTGGTGGGGCAACACGTCGCCGTGCCGCTCAATTCCACCCGCAGGCCAGTGGCACTGGTTAAATTGTTGGCCACGGAAAAGTCCAGCGTGTTCTGCCCGGCTATCAGGCCGGCGGTGATGACGAATTGATGCCAGTCCGTGGAACTGGTGGGATCATTGGGCGCAATCGTGTCAACCGGGGTGGTGCCGTTGAGTTGAATGGAGCCGGAGTTATCCACCGCCCACTGTCCCAAGATGATGGCGTCGTTGGTGCAAGGAAGATTGAACGTCATCCGGTAAACATATGTTCCGTTAGTAATGTTGAGGTTGCCGGTCGGGGTAATCCATGCCGAGTTCGTAGTGTTGGCCAACCCGTTCCCATCCGTGATCAGAGCGTTTGAACCGCCACCGTTGGGATTGGTCGTGAGCACATAATGCGGATCCACCGCCCCGTTTGTCAGCACCACAAGGTTGGAATCCATGCCGGTGTTGAACAGCACCAACGGCTCCGGCGGGCACGGGCACGGGTTGTTGGTCGTGCAGGGGACCAAGATCCAGGCGGATTCTCCGAAATCATCCCACGGCACCGACGGGGACCAGAGGCAGTTGGTGTAGGTGTGAACGTCGAAAGACTGAGTCCCCGAGTTCCACTCCCAGTATTCTGCGCCATTTTGCGGTTTCAAACCCGTCATGTTCTCATACGTGCCGGTGCCAACCTCCTGACGACTCAGAAAATTGAACTGTCCGCAGCCGCAAGGCAAAGGCGTCGGCACCTGAACCGGGTGTGGGTTGCCGGTGAAGGTCAAACCGATAATCGGTGCCGCCGGGACGATCCAGAATCCCTCGCCCGGGTTCAAAGTGACCCCAGTCACATTCAACGGGGCTGATTCAGCAAGATCAAACCAATAAATGCCAGGCCCAAACGGCTGCGTTCCGTCATATAGATAAGCATCGTAGCTGGAACAGTTCCATTTCAAGATGTAGGTAAGGTCCGGCAGCGTTCCGGGCGGAAAAAGGTTCGGTAACGAGTTGCCGCCCACGTGATCGAGCTGGTTGGCGAGCAGATAACTGATTCCAGGAGTGAGGAGGTCGATCTTGTAGCTGGTAATAGTTGCAAGACCGGTCGCCGTGGACAGAACGAGGGCGGAAACGAGGGCGGAGAATAAACGCATTTTCATGGCAGAGTCTTTTTTATTTGCTGTTTTAGTGAACCAACTTCTCCGGGGTCGGGCCAAGGGAGGGAAGCACGCGCATTCTGCCGCTACTGCGAGCCAACGGTCGCCAAACCTTATGGGATATATGAGGACAATGAATCCTCGTTCGCGAAGACGCAACGGGACAGTTTACACTTAGAGTGTAATCGGCAGGCGGGTCAGTGCGGCTTTTTTACGGTTTTTTGCCCAGCGCCAGCAGGCATTCAGCCGGAACACACTTGTCCGCCATTACGCAGAAGAGCCGGCACGGCGGCAGGCCGGTATAATTTGTCAGCATCTCGAAGTTGTAGCCGGTGGGAAACCGCTTGCCGAGTTCCCAGGAATTGATGGTGGCGACCGACAGGCCCAAATCCCTGG
>Ga0265337_1001397_pt1 | contig 11850 bp, 4 predicted proteins | sample 42122metaG_FD_192441 | JGI IMG/M metagenome (GOLD analysis project Ga0265337, IMG submission 192441) | Rhizosphere microbial communities from Carex aquatilis grown in University of Washington, Seatle, WA, United States - 4-21-22 metaG | ecosystem: Host-associated > Plants > Roots > Rhizosphere >... | reverse complement strand
AACGCACCACTATGATCGGCTGGAGCACTCCATGCCGCTTAACAGAAGCGACTAATTCGCCGTGCGCGGCGTCGTTAAATTCGCGTCTAGGCTGCTCGGGATTGGGGGCGATATCGGTGATGAGTAATTTTTGTACTCTAGAACCATCATCCGCCAGAATAGCTACGTCCAAGTCTTTGGGCATTAATGCATCAAAGCCGCGCCCTAGTCTACTATTTGCCATATACTTTACCCTCCAACTCTTTGGTCAGCGCTTTATAAGCCCTGGCGCCTTTACTCCATTTATCATACTCCATTATCGGCTTGCCGAAACTGGGCGCTTCAGCCAAACGGACGTTGCGCGGAATGATTGTTTCGAACAATTTATCACCGAAATGCTTGGACAGCTCGTCTTTGACCTGGTCAGACAAGCTGTTGCGCGGATCGTAAAGCGTCAGTACCAGTCCTAACAGATTGAGGTTGGGGTTAAGGCCGCCTTGGACCTGCTGAATAACGCTCAAAAGCTGGCTCAAGCCTTCCAGGGCATAATACTCGGCCTGCACCGGTATTAGCACGTCTGTGGCGGCGCTCAAGGCATTGACCGTCAATAGTCCCAGGCTTGGCGGGCAGTCGATGATTATAAAGTCGTAGCTCAAACCTTCCAAAACGTGCTTCAAATAGTATTCTCTGCCGGGCAGTTCGACTAGCTCAATTTCGGAGCCAGCCAGCTGGGCGTTGCTGGGCAGCAAAAATAACTTATCCTTGCCAATTTTTTTAAGCGCCTTACTTACCTCGGCGCGCGAAAACAGCACGTCGTACAATGTCACAGTCAAGCTCTGCTTATCAACACCAAGACCGCTAGTGGTATTGCCCTGGGGGTCAATATCTACAACCAGCACCGACCGGCCGTCCTTGGCCAGATACGAAGCCAGGTTTATGGCCGTGGTAGTTTTGCCCACGCCGCCCTTTTGATTCAAAACCGCCAATATGTTAGCCATTTTTATTTCCCCAGTGCTCTCTTTAAGCCTAACATATCTACTTGATCACCCAGTAGTAGAAGCTCATGACTTCACCGGCAGCTGGCGTATTGCCGGTCAGGTTGGTGTTAATTTTTATAGTGAAGGTAGTGGCGCTAATAGCCGAGATATAGGCTTCGCGTTGGTTGGTCGCACTACCAACCCCCAAGGTCGGCGTGATGACTATTGATTTAGGCGCCGTAGTATAGGTGGCGTTGAAAGTTATTACCGTGTCACAAGTAGCTGGGCTACCTGTTCCGGCAGTGATCGTGAATGAGCCGGCACTATCGCTCGATCCGGCCGTAACCGCCGCGCTTGGCGAGCCCGTCCCACAGTTGCTCGGCGTACCGGCGCCAGGCGCCGTACCGGTAGATTTGATGTGCCCTGTCAAGGTAATATCGCCAGTGCCTGCCTGGATAGTTACGGCAGAAGAGCTACTGGTAGAGCCAATTGTAATCGTTTGCACGCCAGCCGAGCTGTCGGCTATATGGATTGTGGAATTGACGTTGGTTGAACCAGTTATGCCTATATAAACGGTCGTATTGGTAGTATCAACCAGTAAGAAATTCTTGCCGGCAGCATTTTGAATTTGGAAAGCTACCGTGGAATCAGTGGCATTTTGGAACAATGCCGACCCACCAACGCTCAGGTTACCGTTAGCTTCCAGTCCTTGGGCAAAGCTACCCTGTCCTTGTACCTGTAAGCTACCTACGAACATACCATTACCCGCGGTTATTGAGCCCCCGGACGAACCTGTTGATTGATCTCCTGAATCGCCTGTCCCACCTTGCAAACCAACTAGATCAAGATTGGCACCCAGTTGAAGGCGCGCTGTAGAAGCATAGTAAATAGAGGAGCTGAACCCCGCTGAACCCCTACCGCCTATCACATAAACATAGCCGTTGGCTATCACTGTGCCGTGCCCATTAGACACGTCTGGCAAGGCGTAGCTGCTAGTAGACCATGCGCCTATCGATCCATCGGAAGGGTTAAGCCGGGTGTAATAGACAGTTGAAATCGGCCCGCAGTTGGCAGCGCAACCGCCTATCACATAGACGTAGCCGTTAGATACTACCGAGGTATGCTGATCCCTGTTGACGCCACCGGGCAAGGAGTTCGAACTCGTAATCCAAGTACCGGTTGACCCATCAGTATTTAACTTTGCGTAGTACGTGATTCCTGACCCTCCGTTACAATTCGATGCATTGATGCCACCAATCACATACACGTACCCACTAGCAACTACTGAGCTGGCGCAGATTCTGGCTGCCGGCAAGGTGTTAGCGTTGGTCGTCCAGGTACCTGTCGAGCCATCAGCATTGAGTTTTGCGTAATAAACAGAGGTCTGGGCACTAGCGCCGTTGGATCCTCCTAGAGCGTAAACATAGCCATTCGCGGCAACCGACGTCAGAGCAAACAGAGTAGAGGGTAGCGCATTGCCGTTTGTAGACCATGCAGCGATAGTGCCGTCGGCCTTGGGCCTAGAATAATAGACTGTAGATTGTGAACCGCCTGTGTTCCCACAATCCGCGCCATTCAGACCACCTAGAATATAGATGTAGCCATTAGCGGTTACGCCACCCGTGCAACTGCGCTGGTCTGGTAGAGATGTCGTAGAATTCCATGCCCCAGTTGAACCATCCGCATTTAGTTTTGCATAAATGACCGAGGCGGAGCTCTGCCCACCGATATAGTAAACATAGCCATTCAAACTCACTGAGGCACCATTGTTCTCCGAGAAGGATAAGCTGTTTGGATTTGTCGACCACGGACCGATATTGCCGTTATTGCTACCATCCAGAGTTATATTGTTTGTGGCCGTCTGCACCTGCAAGTTGGCTTGGTTGGACTGGAAAGAGGAGGCAGCGGATGCTTGTTCAAGCTGGACAGCATCAACGTATAGAGTTTGTGCTGATGTAGTCGTCTGTTTTACATATATTTGAGTCGGTAAAGTTATGGTAGAGCCAGTGGTAAAAGTACAAGTAAATCTGGCCCATGCAGTGTTGGTTATTGTTTGCGCTGCCAAGCAATCAATATCCGTGCCAGACACGTCTTGATGGCCAATGCTAACTGTAGCGCTACTGTTTGCAGACTTCAGGTACAGGCTCAAGGTGTATTGGGTGGAAGCCGCGAAGGTGTAGTTGAAGAAAACACCGTCATTAGCTGCGGCGGTAGTAGAGGCAGCTAGCACTCCGGAGCCAGAGGCCGAGCCGACAGCTGCCGTGTCTTTTCTTGCAATCGTAGCACTGCCCTTCCCGCTCCAGCCGTTGGTAGATGATTCGAAGTCGCCGTTAGAAATCAGGTTAGCAGTAGTGGTTGTATTGATATTGACAACTGATGAACCCGAGGAGTTCTGTATCTGGAAGGCTCCATTTTGGTTCGAGGAGCTTTGGAACAGAGCCGATCCGTTAGCAGTCAGGTTACCGCCAACGCTTAGTCCTTGGGCTAGAGCTGTAGAACCCTGCACCTGCAAGCTGCCTACGAACAGGCCGTTGCCTGCGGTTAGACTGCCGCCGACCGAACCTAGGGATTGGTCGCCCGGATCACTGAGCGTACCACCCTGCAAACCGACCAAGTCTAAGTTAGCGCCTATTTGCAAGCGCGCACTAGATGCATAGAAAACGGTTGTTTGGTCAGCGTTGGAATTGTTTTGCCCGCCAATGAAGTAGATATATCCATTAGAGGTTACCGCGCTACCGTCCCGTCTCAAATCAGGCAGGGCGTTGGCATTTGTAGTCCAAGAACCAATCGAGCCGTCACTGTTCAGTTTGGCGTAGTAGGCGTTAGCCTGCATGCTGCCGGGGCCAACCTGGCCCGCCATAATATAGACGTATCCGTTAGACACGGCAGTAGCAGATTGGTCGTCGGCTTGCGGCAGAGCGTTGGTGTTCGTGTTCCAGCTACCAGTCGAGCCGTCCGTATTCAGTTTGGCATAGTAAACCGTCGTTTGAGCAGAACTACAGCTGTTGGTGGTACAACCCCCCATAACATAGACGTAGCCATTAGCAACTATCGACGTGTGTAGGAGGACAGCCGTTGGAATGGCGTTGGCGTTGGTCTTCCATGCTCCGGTTGAACCGTCAGCATTTAATTTAGCGTAGTACACCGCCGATTGGACAGTAGAGCCGACCAGCCCACCAAGATAATAAACATAGCCGTTGGCTGTTACGGCTGTTCCGGAGTTCACGGCCGTCGGCAAGAGGTTCGTATTTGTTGTCCATGAACTAGTAGAGCCATCTGTGTTTAATTTTGCATAGTAGACAACCGAGCCGCTACCGCCTAGAACATACAAGTACCCATTAGCCGTGATGGCGGTCGTGTTCACCAGGCTAGTGGGTAGAGGATTGGCGCTGGTAGTCCAGGCGCTCGGCGCACCGTTGGCGTTAAGTTTGGAGTAATAGACAGTATTGGTAGACAGCCCGCTAATCATATAGATATATCCGTTGGCCGTCACAGTAGCACCATTGCTCTTAGCGGCTGGCAAGCCGTTAGGGCTGGTAGACCAGGAATTTAATTGTCCGGTATCGTTCCCATCCAGAGCAATAATTGAGTTAACCGAATCAACGTTGATTAAGTTGCCGCCGGTGGCATTTTGAAGATTGAATAGGCTAGTCGAATCAATCGATGCCTGCATAGCGACCGGTCCGGTGACAGTCAAACCATTCCCGACTGTAAGCTGGTCGCTAATACTTTCCTGCCCTGAATTTCTGGTTATGCCCTGGACGGAAGTGTAGTAGACCGTGGTTTGAGGTGTGCTATTCAGTCCACCGAGTACATATACATAGCCATTAGACATTGTGGACGATGCGTATCTCAAAGTTTGAGGCAAAGCATTGCCGTTGGTAGACCAAGTCCCTGTCGAACCGTCCGAATTAAGCTTGGCATAATAGACGGTACTTTGGTTCCCGGCATTGAATCCACCCATCACATACATATAGCCGTTAAGTGTGGCAGATGTAGCATCTTGGATTGTCTGAGGCAAGGAGTTGGCGTTCGTCGTCCAGGTACCAGTTGAGCCGTCTGAGTTCAATTTGGCATACCAAACGGAGGCCAGAGAGTTAACACCCGCGGTCACATACACATATCCATTGGCGGTTACGGAAGTGGCCTCTGCTTCCACTGCAAGCAGATTGTTTGCATTGGTACTCCAAGCACCAGTGGAGCCATCTGTGTTTATTTTTGCGTAATATACAGTGTTCTGATTGCTTGCCCCGTTATCACCACCCATCACATAGATATAGCCGTTATTGAATATGGATGTCTGCTTTTCGCGAACAGCGGGCAAGGCGTTCACGCTGGTGGTCCATGCACCAATTGATCCATCGGCGTTTAGTTTGGCGTAATAAACCGTTGACTGCGCGGAGCTCCCCCCGCTTGAACCACCAGCCACATAAACATAGCCATTGCCGGTTACAGGCTTTATCCACTCTCGAGAGGTGGGCAATGGATTGGCGTTGGTGTTCCATGTGCCAATGGATCCGTCGGAGTTAAGCTTAGCGTAATAGACTGTTGAAACTGCTGTGCTACCGTTATCGCTGCTGCCGCCAATTTCATAAATATAGCCATTGGCAACAAAAGATCCTGTCATTAAGCGCCCAGACAACAAGGCATTAGCGTTAGTACTCCAGGCTGCTAGTGCGCCTGTAACAGATTTCCCGAGGCTAATACTAGAGTTGACCGAATCAATACCCAGCAACGTGGTAGTACCGGCAGCGTTTTGTATCTGGAAGGCCGTCGTGCTATCGTTGCCGGTCGAAGGTTTGACTAGCACCGTGCCTGTAATACTAGTGGCGATGTTGCTCGAAATATTACCGATCCCGATAGAGGTGGCATTAGCTTGGCCTATTCCTAAAGCTCCAGAAGCGGACTGGTCAAAGGTTGCCGACTGCACGTGCGCCGCGATTGCCGTACCAGAGATGTTCGTACTGCCCGTCTGAACCACGCCCGGCGTGGAGCCTTGTAGCTGTACGTAAGCGCTGGAGCCGCTAGCCGGCGTACAACCGCCAGAGGTACAAATCGGCGAGCCGTTAACTTCGTAGCTACCGGTAATGTTCACATTGCCGGATGGATCAACAATAAAGACATTGTTGCCGAGGCCGTCCTGCCCGCGCAGCAGGTCGGCCGTCTGGCCAGTTGCGCCGCGCAGGATGCCAACCACGCTGCTGGAGCTGACCGATTCTATATTGAAGTTGGCGCTGGCCTGTAAACCGACCGTGTTTTGGATGTAGTTATTAGACCCGGCACTCGGCGCACAAGTCGCGCTTGGCCCACAAATGGCCACTCCGTTAATTCGGAACGAAGAGCCGGTAGCAACATTGATGTCGCCGTTCACGTCAAGTGTATAGCCGGGCAGCATGCCGATACCAATCCGCGTGTCGGTTGAGTCGGCTATCAGCAAGTTAGAGTTGCCGGCATGGTTTTGGACCACGGCGATACTCGTTGAGTCAACAGCCGGCTGAATCGTTATCGTGCCAGTAAAGGTATTGTTACCGCTAAACGTTTGGTTAGCCGACAGTTTGGCGAGGTTGGTATCATTGGACAAATTGGCACTACTTATTTGGATGCCGCCAACCTGGTATTGACTACTGGTATTAACGTTGCCAGCCACGCTAATGCCGGCAGTAGTGACCGCCAGATATTTACTGCCGCCATTGAACCCCTGGACATCAAGGATATCGGCCGTCTGACCACTGGCACCTTCCAGAACACCGGTGACGGCTGAGGTGGAGGCACTCCTTATATAATAGTTAGCGCCGGTTTGGACACCGGTGCCATTTTGGATGTAAAAACCACTGCCGGACGACGCCCCACAGCCGGCCGATGTGCAGACCAGATTGCCGCCTACTCTAAGCCCGGTAGTCGAATTGATATCCCCGGCTACATCAAGGGTATAGGTGCCGGTAGCCTGGTTAACGAAAACGTCCGTGCCGTTGTCATAGATCAGTGAATTGCCCAAAGTCTGAGCGCCGGTAAATTTAGGCACGTAGTTAGCGGTGCCGCCTGGCGTAGTCACGCCGCCGCCGGAACCAGCGCAGTTGCCAACCGTCGTGCAGATTGTGTATGTACCTGGAGTGGCCGAGTTATCAAAGTTGTAGTTCAGGCCGCCTGTAGCGGTACCACCGAAACCGACAGCGATTATATGGCCTGAGTTAGTTGTCTCCAACCCTGGGGCGCTAATTATATTAGAAAAGGTGTTGTTGCCACTAAATGTTTGATTGGACGCACCCAAAAAGGCCACATTGGAGCTCAAGAGGTTGTCATTCACTGTACCGCTAGCCAAATTAGAGGCATTAAGGTTAGTAATTAGCGAACCATTGAGCGCCGGGTAGAACGACAAGTTCGTGGCCTGAATCAGCTGGCTGGCGCCGTTGAAGGTGTTGCCCTGCAAAGTTACGTTAGGGGAAAGCCGTAAATCATTAACCGTACCGACTGTCAGCTGGCTGGCATTCAGGTTAGTCAGGTTTATACCCGGCAGCGCCGGCAAATCGCCCGAAGAATTGTTCTGGACGAGCTGGCTAGCGCCGTTAAAGGCGTTGCCCTGCAAAGTAACACTGGCGCTCAAGCGAGCATCGCTCAATGTTCCGGTCGATATATTAGTAGCGTTGGTATAAAAGCTGGCTGGCTGGCCGCCCAAAGTCGAGGCGCTACAACCGGTCGCCGTACAAACCAACACATTGTTAATGGTCAGCCCGCCGTTACCAAGAGAGGTCGCCCCGCCTCCAGCCGAAATATTGCCGGACACCTGCAATGTAGCGTTACCGGTAGGCGCGGTGCCGATGCCGACCCGCTGATTTTGGGTATCGGCGACTATAAGATTATCGCCAGCCGCGTTTTGAACAGTAAAAGCGTGGGTCGAATCAGCCTCGTTCTGGATAGCTACCAAGCCGGTCGCCGTAAAAGTCTTACCGCTACCGATTGTCGTATTGACATTAAACGTCAACGCCGAGCCACTGGAAAGATTCTGCAGTGTGTTGTTGGTAACGTTGACGGTAGACGAGTAAGCCGCCTGACTGACCTGGGCATTCTGCTTTTTTTCTTGGCTGATCAGATATGCGATGCCGCCAGCGAAGAAAAGGCCGCCAATCAGGAAAATAACCGCCATCATATTGATATAGCGGCGCTTGATTAATGCGTGCAATGGGCTAGGACCTACTACCGGGGTAGCTTGACTAACAACCGTTTGGGGCGTCTGATTTATCAGGGGCGTGGTCGAAATCGATGAGAAAGACGACTCCTGGCTAACGGGTGAGACTGGCGCGGCTGGACGGGCAGTCGGCTCTAAGGATTCCAGCGGTATCACCGATGGAGTCGGCGACAGCGGGCGAACGGCGCTAGCAGGGGTCGATGCCTGGGGTCTGGCCACAAACATCGGCGTGGTCGGCATAACACCGGCCGGCTGTGAGCTTGGTAATTGGCTGGATATTGTGGCAGGTCGCGCGGTTTGGCCTAACGGGGGCGGCGAAACTGTGACCGGTGTCACAGTTTGAGGAGTTGACCTCTGTAAACCGGATAGTGGAGTGACCGGAACGGCTGGGGTGGCCGACATCGGTACGCTGGCAAATCCTTCTTCGGTCGCCGTGGCCCCAACCCTGTTCTCAAGACTTTTAACGACCTCTTCAGCCCACTTCTCTATCTTGTGTTCGGCCGTCTCAACCTCGTGGACTTCTCTAGATAGCAAAGACCTAGCCCGCTGCAAACGTTTACGGCAGCGAGCTGAGCAAGTCTTAGCATTCGGACGGCCAAAAAAAGGCTGTCTGCAGACTACACAAGTTTTTGTTTTTTGGTGCGCCATTTTTTGTTTTTTTTGTTTTGGAACGCTAAGCAAGATTATCGGGTAAATTGCTTATGCAGTCAAGGAGTAAAATCGTGACAAAACGTGACGCGGGCGTGACAATTTCGTAACATTTTTATATGCTCTCGAATAACCCCTACCAAACAGCGGCAAAACACTTGGCCAGCCAAAAACTGACCCTTTCAGGCTGTGGATAACCTTATGCGATTTTTGTGATTTTCAACCGGGCGTGAAGTTGGCGATGGCCCCGAACTTTATGAACGCGTTTTTTGGCTTTATAACGAATAGCTATAACTTTGTCGGCTTTGGCGGCCTGCTCAATGACTTCGGCGGTCACCTTGACACCCTCTACTGTAGGTGCGCCGACCAAAGTTTTTTCGCCATCAATCACCAACAGGGCTTCGAAACTGACCGTTTTATCAACTGGTCCGATTTCCACCTCTATCTCATCGCCTTCGCTGACGAGGTACTGTTTGCCACCACTGGTTATAACTGCTTTTTTCATGATTGCTTTATAAACTTACTACAGTAGAGGTTAACAGATAAGCCCTAAGGTGTAAAGTCGCCTGGGCTAAGCCTTAGCCAGCTTGATAATCAGTTCTTGATCGTCGATTTTGCCCTTCTCTTCGTGCTCGGCGGCACCACCAAGCCCGCTCGTGGCCAGGGTTTCGGCAAAGATTAACTTCTTAAACTGCTCTGCTGCTTTCGTCAGTTCCTTCGACGGCGAACTTAGGCCGAGTTTTATCCTATCCTGTACCTCAAGACCAGCGTTTTTACGTGCGTTTTGAACAAGGCGGATAATCTCCCGGCTATAGCCTTCAGCCCTGAGTTCCGGCGTTATTTTGGTGTCCAGGGTCAAAGGAGTCTGTTTACCTTCGAAGCTGACCTGTTTGACATTCAACTCATCGGTGATAATCGTGGCGTAGTCGACTTGCAGGCCACCGTCCAATCCGACTGCCACCTTTGCCAACGGCTGACGGACTTTGATGCCGGCATCGGCTCTGGCAGCCAAGCCTTCGGCTATAGCTTGGCGCACCAAGCTCATATCTGCTAGTACTTTATGGCTAGCCTTATCTGGCTTGTTAACAGATGGCCAATCACTTAAATGCACTGACCTGGGCAGATTCACGCCATGACTCAGATCCCGCCAGATGTAGTCGCTCATGAAGGGCGCCCACGGTGCCATTAGCTGGGTCAGCCTTAGCAAGACGTAGTGTAAGGTGGCGTAAGCCTGCTCTTTATCCTGGCCGGCCTCACTTTTCCAGAATCGACGCCGAGAGCGACGAACATACCAATTTGAAAGGTCGTCTATAAAACCCCTTAACGGTCTGACGGCCCGCTGAACTTCGTATCTTTCTGCCCCCTCCGTGACAGCGGCGATCGTTTCATCTAACCGAGCAGTTATCCATTGGTCTAGCACGTCGCTCGAGCTTGGCTCAGTCAGTTCCTTTGGCGCCTGCCAGCCATCAACTTCGGCGTAGGTTTTAAAGAATTTATAGGTGTTCCAGAGGGTCATGAAGACGTTGCGCTGGGTATCGAGGATGGCCTTTTCGTCGATTGCCACCGTCTCACCGTTGATGACCGGACTCTCGCAGATATAAAACCGCAGAGCGTCGGCGCCATAGGTGTCAAAAACAAAGTTCAGGTCCGGGTAGTTACCGATGCGCTTACTCATCTTCCGCTTGTCAGTCCCCAGAATCACACCGTGACTGATGCAGTTGCGAAAAGCCGGTTGGTCCCACAGGATGGTAGAGACCACGTGCAGGGTGTAAAACCAACCCCGGGTCTGGCCGATATACTCAACGATGAAGTCAGCCGGGTGCTTAAAGGCTTTGGCTTTATAGGGGTAGCCGTGCTGGGCGAACGGCATGGAGCCGGATTCGAACCAGCAGTCGAACACCTCGCTTACCCGGCGCGCCAGCTTCCCCGAGTCAGTCTTTAGAACCACCTCGTCGATGGCCGGCTTATGCAAATCGGTGACTTTAGCGGGGTCAACCGCCCGCCGCTTAATCTCTTCGAGACCGCTGACCACCAGCACTTCACCGTCGTCGGTCTTCCAAACTGGTATAGGCGTGCCCCAGTAGCGGTCGCGGCTGACATTCCAGTCGCGGACGCCTTCCAGCCACTGACCGAAAGCGCCGTCCTTGATATTCTCCGGCACCCAATTGATTGTCTGGTTGTTTTTTATAAGTTCGGACTTGAACTGGGGGACTTTAATCATCCAGCTCGAAACTGCCCGATAGATTAATGGGTTATCCGTCCGCCAGCAGTGCGGATAGCTATGGCTGTATTCTTCTTGGTGAAACAAACGGCCCTGGCTAGTCAGATGATTGATGATGGGCTGGTTGGCATCAAAGACGTTCACGCCGACCATGTCGGTAATTTCGTCAGTGTAATTGCCCTGTTTATCTACCGGCACGACGATCTTGATACCATTGGCCTCGCAAACCACTTGGTCTTCTTCGCCGAAACCGGGAGCTTCATGGGCGATTCCGGTGCCATCTTCAGCACTGACAAAATCAGCGTGCAACACTTGGTGAGCGTTCCTATGGCCAGTGAAATAATTGAATGGCGGTTCGTATTTTTGCCCGACCAGCTCCGCACCTAGTAGGCTGTCGGCTTTCTTATAGTCCTTGAGCTCTGTAGCGTACTTCTCAGACGCGCCAACCGCCAGGACGAGTCTTTCTCCATTCCCTTCGAAGACCTCGTATTTAAGGCCTTCATTTACGGCGAGCGCCAGGTTAGCCGGCAGGGTCCAGGGGGTCGTGGTCCAGGCTAGTAGCGTCAGACCGTTTTCGAGCGGGAAACGAACAGTTACGGCCGTATCGACTTTATCCCTATAAGAGTCGTCTAGTCGAGACTCAAAGAAAGACAGTGCGGTCTCGCAGACCGGACAGTAGGGCATGACTTTGAAGCCCTCGACGACTAGGCCCTTGTCATACATCTGTTTGAAGGCCCAGATAACGCTATCCATATAGTCCGGATCCATGGTGTAGTAGTTGTCTTCAAAATCAACCCACCGCCCGAGACGAGTGATGTAACTCTGCCAATCTTCAGTGAATT
>Ga0265337_1001395_pt1 | contig 11857 bp, 15 predicted proteins | sample 42122metaG_FD_192441 | JGI IMG/M metagenome (GOLD analysis project Ga0265337, IMG submission 192441) | Rhizosphere microbial communities from Carex aquatilis grown in University of Washington, Seatle, WA, United States - 4-21-22 metaG | ecosystem: Host-associated > Plants > Roots > Rhizosphere >... | reverse complement strand
CCCTCGACCTTCTTACCTTCTACTAACTGGTTATAATTATCTAAGTCTTTTTGATAATGATCTGACCCAACCACTAGAGACTGTTTCAAACTAGTCTCTAAGTCTTTTAGTGTTTGGTCATTTTTATCTTGTTGGCTCTTAACTTGATCATCATAAGTTTTCTTTCTATCGGTCATAGACTTTTCGAAGTCCTTAGTCTCTTTATCAATAGCGTCTTTATTTGTTTGGATTTCCGTATTCTTATTTACTACTATCTGAGCAAGTTGTTGTTTATAATCTTGATTCTCTTGATCTATTTGTTCCCTAATCTTTTTAATAGCATCGGCGGTTGCACTACCCATATCATTAGCACCTTTTGCCGCCTTACCTTCGGTACCAACTAAATCATTCATACTACTATTTAGACCGTCTGTAGCATTAGCACTATCAAGTTGCTCTCCAACTGCCTGTGCGAATAACATAGAGAGAACCACCAGTGCAATACCTAACAAGCCCATAGATATCTCTGTAGCGTTTATTGAAGCCCTAAGGAGTGCAAGTACCTGTGCAAACATTTCAATCGTTTTGTTGGCTATAGCGAAGGCTGTAATAACGCCCAGTACGACTCCAGCGACTTGTACAAACTGTTGTATCACTTGAGGATTAGTATTTGCTAAGGATGTGATAGCTTCTACAAACGGCTTTATTAAATTCAATACCTCTGTAAGTACTGGAGCTAAGGCCGAACCCAAAGCGTCCTTCATTTCTTCTAATCTAGTATTATTTTGAGCTATAAGATCGGCTGAGTTTAAAACATCCCCACCAAGTTTCTTATAGGTATCACTAGCATCAGAGATTACAAAGTTGAGCAATGCAGCCGTGTATTGAGTATCAGTCATGCTTGCCTTCATATCTTGTAATGCCTTAGGTATTTTTACCCCTACCTGATCAAGCATTCTTGGAGCTCCACGACCGATACCATTTACAAGTTCGTCAAATGCCGTAGCGGTATCCAGTCCCATTTCCTTACCTCTAAGTCTAGCCTCGACCATAACCATAGCCATTTTATTAATATCTGTTGTAACACCGATAAGAGCACCTGAGTTTGCAGTCTGCATTAATTGGAAGTCATCAACTGTACCCTTCGAAGCCGCTTTTAATATTGAAAGGTTCTTTTGAGAGTTCTGGCCAAAGTTCTCTGTGAATCCAGTCATCATACCCATTTGCTTACCAGCACCGCTTACAAAATCTGTCATTGCAACCCCCATAGCTGCGAATGTAACACCAGCCTCAATACCCAGTCCTTTTATATTAGAATTGAAAGCTTCAACATCTCCCTGCATTTGAGCAATACCAGTGGACCAGTCTTTGAGATCAAGAACGGCTTTTGCTACTAACTCACCTATTGTTTCACCCATGGTTTCGTATTTTATTAATTAATGCTTCTCTGATCTCTTTTGGAGTCTGAGTTTCTTGTGGTCCTTTTAGTAAGTCCCTTGGATTAATTGTATGAGTTTGTTGAGGGTTATTCAATTCATTAAAGCCATCCATTAACCATTGAAAGGTATCAAAACGCAAAGAAAGAACCTGATCATAGGTCCATCCTGTTTGAGTAATAAGATAGATTATTGACTTACGATAGTCCCTTGTAGGGTCTATGCCTTCGCTTTTTTTTTGCTACCCACCTTCTCTTGTGAGAATCCTAACTTGTCTAACAATTGAGTGAATTGCTCGATTACTTTAGGCATTGAGTCTTTAGACAGAGGAATGTTGTCCTTAATATATTGAGCTCTTTGATCTTCGGTCTCGTCATAACCCCACATATAATGTGCGGCTATCTTAACCATTTGATCGACTGTAGACTGATTAGCCTTTTGGATATCCTCAAATGTATTTACATCACCAAGTACTGGCATTCTAAATGTGAATGTTAAAGTTCCGATTTGATGCTCAAACGTTTGAGTCTGAATTGCTTCTGGTAATTTCATAATTTCTTCTTACTTGATAATTTAGCTGCTTTCTTTTCTAGTCTATCGAACACCTTATTTAGGCTATCAAATGCTCGTCCAAAGTATTTCAAGAATGCTTCTGTAACAGCACCCTCTGTATCAACTATGTTTTTGCTTTCTACTAAACTACCGTACTTTTTAAATAAATCCTTCGTCATTCTAAATGACACACCATAACCATGAGTATCATTATACATATCCGCTATCGCTTTAGGATATGTTTTGTTAAAAGACACTGCCTTTTTAGCGGATTTAACCTTGTTCATAATAATTTTCCTTTCTAAAATTAATTATTAGTTAGATGCAGCAGTCGTATCGTTAGCTTCAGTAATGTTTGTAAACATGATTGTAATTGCTTGGTTTGCAAAATCTTCAAGTGGAAGGTTTGTGTCCATACCTGAAATGGTTGCATTTACTAAACCGAATTGAAATCTCTTTGTAGCATCGTCGTTCTCGTATAAAGTAATGAATACTGTCGTAGCATTTTGCTGACCATCATTTACATTATATTGAGTACCAGCTGCAATTGGTGAAGAAGCAGAGAAGAAAGCCTGTAAGATATCCTTTTGTAAGCCTACAATTGTACACTTGATTGATCCATCAAAGTGACTTCGTCTGATTGCTCTTTTGATAATTGAGTTTAATGCAAAGAAATCCTTAACTGCATAACCTAATGTTAATGAGATGTCTTTTACATCGACCATTAAATCTGTCCCTATAGTTAGGAATCCACTATTAAATACTATTGTCTGACCTGTAGCCGTTCCAACTGCTGAAATTGCCATTTTATTTATTTATTAAAAATTAAACCATAGCCCATATCTTATATCTAACAGTCTTTCCTGATAGTTGTCTATCATTTTCGGGCATATCCATGTCCAAGACTTGTTTTATATAGAATATATCGGAATTAGCTTTCTGGTAATAGTTCATTAATGTATTTAGCCGATTGTTAATATTTTCAACAATTAGCTTACCATCCTGTGATCCAGCAATGCTTTCCTTTGCATATATATGAAATTCTATGATGATGTTTTGAGTATGTAAAGGAACTGTGTTAAACACCCCATCGGAAACGGCGTATGTTATACAAGGGAACACTTCTAACTGTGCAGTTTTTATACTCGTTATATGAGTATCAATAGTTGTGGCATTCAATAAGCCTCGTAGAGTAGAATCACCTGAAAGTAATGTATAAATTTCTTCTTGATGTACTTTCATCTCATTGCCTCATTAACAACTTGAATAACCTTGTCCTTTGCAGTGTTAAGACCCATCTCAAACATCTTTCTCTTTCGCTCGACGTATGTTGCATACTCAACGGCTGTACCTACAGTACCAATAATCCTAGTAACCTGATCGTCTATATTAAAGATTGTGTCTCCAGCATTCATAGGTTTCCCCTGAATGGAACCAACCAAACGGCTTGTAACAACAGGGGTTAAAGGTACGATTTCGTTACGCATTACAATCAAAGCTCTATTAATAGCTATCATACCCTTAGCGTGTATCTGTTTAAAGTTATTACTCAAGTTCTGACTTATTGTATTTTTTACTACTTCTATACCTGCTTGCATTTTATGGATTTTCTATACTTAATTCCCAGTGATCTAGGTTTGTTGTCATACCAAGAAGTGCTGCATTAACGCCAGACACCTTACCTATGTAATTATATCCTGTTGTAACGTCGTATATCTGATCGTCGACATGAATATCGTACTGAGGCGGTATATAGACTACATTAGTGTTAATAGGTCGATTGTTAGAATCTCTATACTGTTCATTTGCTGAATAACCCTCAATTCTACAAGGTATGTAAGGAGCACTAACTGAAGCACTTGAGTTTACAGGACCACCAAGCGTGTTTGTACCGACCTTAGCGTATCTAATAGCAACTATCTTGTGAATGTATAATGCACTTATCAAGAGATTGACCTGCTTAGTTTATATGTACACAACAATGAATCAATGCTCATATAAATAGGGTCTTTATCAGGGGTCACGAATGTTTGTGAATAAGTCTGTGTTCTATAAGACCCAATACCACCAACTAAGTCTAATCTACTGAAAAGGTAGTCTACATACATAGAAGTGGCCAACCTAACTAGTTCAGGTACTTCGTTTGTAGTATTGGACCCTGAATAGTCTACTGCATAACCACTTGTATATCTAACCCATAAGTTTGTACTAGGGGTTAATGCCCATAGTGGGAGTGTAGTCTGTACATAAGTGGAAAACGTAGGTAGTACCTTGATTTCCGATTCAGCAGTCATAACCTGTAGAAATGTAAGATCAACAACAGCCCATGTATTAACTACTTCAAGCCAGACATTATCAACAGTAACTAGAGGTGCATTATCCATAACAAAAGTACGGTACTCTCTATAGAATAACCCTTGGTCTTTAAATATCTGATCAATCTGTTGTTTGTTAAATTTTCTTCTACATATCTGGTTAATAGCACCACAAGCAGCAATTATAAACTGATTCAAGTAAGGGGCTTTAGCAGGGTCAGCAGCATAGGCTACTAGGTTGGGATACATTGTTGGTTGAATCCAGCACTGATCTATCGTTGTTGGATCGGTAGGGTTATATTTATGTCCATCTGGCGTAAGCATTAGTTTTTACTGTTTTCATATTAATCATTATATTTTAGCATTAGGTTTCAAGAATGATTAGTAATCACCAAACGGCTCTTTATATTTAGCAGCTCCACGTTCTCCACCCCACTTGCGTAGAAAGTATTCCTTAGACGCTGAACCGACATCTAAACCAGAAGATATCGTTGTGTTTCTGTAATGAGTGAATCTAGCCCATTTAACACACTTATGTACAAATCCGTGCTTTTCTAGTCTTGTTTGAAAGTCTAAGTCTTCAAAGTATGCAGGTATACAGTTCTCGTCAAAGCATCCTTTAAAAGGTTCGTTATCAGAATCACGCTCATACATCATGGCTAATAAGTCCCTTCTAATCATAAACAGGGCATAGGAATCAAACATACCATCACCAGTAACTATCTTTTGAAATGGAACAACCTTGTTATTAACATTGCCTGATACCATATCGACCTCAGGATGCTTCTCTAAGTAATCAGCCATTATATCAATACAGCCATCACTAAGCTCTATGTCAAGATTAGGTACTAGAATATAGTCGCAATCATCGTTAATAGCCTGTTTTATACCTATGTTCCATGCTCTAGCCAAGCAATTTACGTCGTTAAAGACTAAAAATCCAAAAAGTTCTCTGAGCTTACTAACATCCTCGTCCCTGCACTTATTAACAACCCCATAATATTTGAGTTCATGTTTACTCTTTATAGTGCCTAGCGTATTAATCATAAGATCAAATACTCTACCGCTGTTGATGTATGGTACACATACAACCCCTATTTTCATATTACTTCAATAATACAAATAAAAGACTATAGCCATTAACATCTTTCCATTCAAACCCTTTAACCTTGTTATTGTCTCGTAGAGAGTTCTCAATGTCTGTACTACAGTATCTATTTACATAAACCTCATTATTAAGATTTACGTCAGTCTTAAGGTCGGCAGGCTCTTTAGTAGGTACTAAGAAGAAGTTAATAATGACTTCATGCTTTGCACATCTAATCAATTGGTTAAGTGCGACCTCATATCCTGATAAATGCTCTAAGATGTGACGTGCATACACAACATCAAAAATACTATCACCAAAAGGACTATCCTCTATGCTACCTTGTACGACATTAATATTACGACTCTGACAGTCTTTCACTATGAACTCCGTACTATCCATACCAGTATAATCAATCTTTATATTGTCATGTTTAAAGCCGTAATACTCTATAGCAAAGCCACAAGCACAGTCTAACACCGATCTATGTCCCATAGCCTTAATTCTTTCCCTAGCCACTATTCGATCAATACTGTTTAGATCACCTAACCATGAATTAAATTCATCCTTTCTTTTACTTACGTTATCCTTCCACCATTTGTTTTGTATAATCTTCTTACTCATAATAGATTGGAGTGCTGTCCTTTAAAATTAATTAAGTAGTTATCGTACTGATCAAGTTCAATTATTTTAGCATTAAGTGATAATTTCCATAAGCAATAAGGGAAACTCAATTGATCCTGATACGTCCACATCTTATTTTCTTCCCACCAAGCATTGTTAAACTGCACATTAGACAGGTCGTTTGTTCTATACACAAGCCCACAAGCCATTAGACCATTGTGTTCTGGATAGCCTCTCATTTGATAGTATCGTACCTGATCCATAATAGGCAGCCCTCTGTACTTTGGCATATCCTTGCAATATTCGGCTTCTTGATAAATACAATCCCTATTCTCTGGGTGTCTAAATACCATTAGTTTGTCCTTTTTAGCCATAGTGATTAGGTCTTTTACGAAGTCTGTTGTGAGAATTTGAGCACTACCATCAATCCATACTGTAAGATCATACTCTGGGAGTACGTCATGAGACATTATCTTAAAGTACTTAGCCTTCATACGAGGGTGCTGATTGGCAACATCACTGACCTTAATCTTCCATGTGTCGGATTTTAGATCAGGATTGTCTGTAAAGCATATGTAATCACAAGCAATAGACTGAACAGGCTGCTCTTTTAACGAGTCGTAACCACCATATATTGCTGTGTATATAGCTATTTTCATGATTAGAACTTCCTATCTAAGTAATTGATCAACTTTTGTGAGCATTCCTTTATATCGTACTCACGCTTAATTATTCCTGACGATCTTTTAGCTTTCTTTTTAGCTTCTTCTCGATGTGAGTAACAATATCTCATGTGTTCTACTAACTGATCGTAGTCTGGCTCTGCCCATTGCTGACCTGGTGCTGACAGTTCTGGTGGGTAGCCGCCTAGAGTACCGTTAGGAACGTCGACAAGTTTATAATCTAGTGGATAGCCTGTTTTATCATTCATGAAGTCTCCAGTGCCACTGTAGCTCGTACAAATGGTAGGTAGGCCTGTGGCTATTGCCTCGAGTGGTGGTAATCCAAAGCCCTCGCCTCTAGTAGGGAACACAAAGCAGTCTATTTTAGCAAAGAACTCTTTTATCAATTGATCTGGAGATAGGCTTTCAACATTAAGAATAATTCTACCGTCGTCATTCATTTTCTTCTGATCAATAAACCATGCACTGCCTATTCCACCTAGTGGTAGGGTTTTTATATACAATCTAGCGTCAGGATACTTGTCTTTTGGTAATCCTTCCATGAATGCCTTTACTAATATATCCGTACCCTTACGGTATGTGAGTGTACCCATAGTACCAAAGAAGTAGAAATCGTCGATTTCACGTTCAATGTATGGGAACATTTCGGAAACGATACCAAGTGGAACCACTTCAATATCTCGTTTAACACCACTATCAATAAATGCCTGTTTCTGATGAGTACAAGGTACAATGATTCTTTCAGATAGATTGTTACAAATATCTACCCAGCTTTTAGGTATACGACTACACTCTAACATCGTATAAATGATTTGTCTTTCAGCGACCCTATTATCAACTACACTAGCAGGAAAGAATCGTATATAGTAACTATCTATCTCTCCAACTTCTTTCTTAATTATCTTTTCTAGGTTGTCGGACACAAACGCACCATTAGAACCGATCCATTTACTGTTTATAATCTTTACATCCGCTAAAGTTTCTAATCCTTCCATAAACATCATAGAAGCCTTACCGTAGCCGTTGTTATAGCCAACAGGACCATCCCAAATGATCTTCTTATAGTCCTTAGTCCATGTATTAGGGTTAAAATCTGGATATAGTTTAAGTGGTACTGATTTGAGGTCAATTTCGTAGTCTCCACCCATTTGTGTGAGCTTAAGGGCAACAGCATTAGGAATCTCGCACTTGCCGTCCTTAAAGAAGTACTCGTGACCATCTAACTCCACAGCAATTTCTGGATATCGTTTATTTTTTACTATCATAGTATTAACCTTTCTTAATTAAACTATCACTAATGATAATTGTTGGGAATTATTGAATATGTACATACAAACATATGTGGGTCTGACAAGTGAAAGGTGAACTCATCAGACCCCATTAATTCTATCACGGTGTAAAGACTAGAAAAGCCTCCCTGAGGAGGCCAATCTAGTAAATTCTTAACCGTCTATATCGGTTATATGGTTGAAAAGAGCAAAAGTATTAAAGCGTCTGTTCTAATACATTTATGATCTTAGCACACCATGGTTCTGCGGTCAATTCAATACCTGAGTACTCGTTAACAAAGAATGATCTCTTGTCTGCTACTCTACCTAACTCTTCCATTCCAATAGCTTTAAGAACCTTCACTTTAATGAAAGGCATAGCTAAAATGAATACGGTTGAAGAAGTTGCACCAGCTGGGTAACTTGATGTACCGTTTGAACTTGGGTAAGTGTTAGCAGGGTTCAAGAAGAAATCAGGAACTACCTTTTGTACACCAGCAGCAGTCATAATATTTGGAACATTGAATCCATACGTTAAGTTTGCTTGGTCTACATTACTTACTAATACCTGTGCGTATGAGTTGTAAAGGTTGTTGATATCAGCAGTTATACCATTACTTGCAAAGATATGTGTTGGTTGTCCACCGTAAGAGATAATTCTCTTAATAGCTTTATCAATCAAAGCTTTACTAATAGGGGCACCAGCAGCATCAATTACGTTAGTAGTGATCAATGAGTCTAAACCTGGGAAACCACCGAGTCCACCAGTGTTAAGATCAGTTGTGGTTGACCAGAATGAAAGCCATTCTAAAGCTTGGATTACTCTTCTACTTGTTGATTCTACTTCAGTTGCATAAAGATCGACGATAGACTCACCACTTGCTTGAGCTAAACCAGTAACTTCACCTTCGTAACCAATAGCCTTATATGCTACAGTCGTTGTACCATATTGAGTTGATCTCATTGTTGGTAAACCACCATCTGCATAAAATACTTCTCTTGGGCTAGTATTATCACCTGGCATGAATAAACTCTTCTTAGTGTTGAAAGTAAATGCTGCACCTTGTCCAGGAGCTTTAGTTACCATGTCTCTAAATGGAGTGTTTCTATTGCCTAAATTAACGATATCAGCACTTAAATCTTGTCTTACTGTTAATGCAGTGCTTGAGTTAGTATTGCCCCATACTTCGTTTGAAGTACTAATACCCTTTTTGACTGCTCCTTCTACGTCTGCGAGTGTCTTTTTAAAATTGTCCATAAATATACTTGTTTAAAATTAATCTTGGTCTATAAATTTCTTTACAGCATTAACAAATGGTTTGGCTGTTTCAGCTTCAGGATTTTGTCTCTCCTCGTAACTCTTTGAAACGATTCTTGATCTCTTCTGAAGTGGCAAGTCTTTTATAACTTCCATTTCTTCATGTACAGATTTAAGAACCTTTTCGTTATCACTTAAAGCCTTAGTAGTCTTTTCCATGTCTCCCTGCATAGCCATAGCCATGTCCATAGAGTTTTGGCATAGTGATGATAATGCGTCGACTTTCATGCAAAGGTTTTGTAACACTTCCATGATTGTGTCTTGTCTATTCTCATCCTCGACTTGCTCTGCTTGATCAGCAATAGTTTGTTCAACAGCGTTTACAACAGCTTCTTTTAACTCACCCATTTCATCATCTGGTGCATAATCCTTTTGGACTGTTGCACTTTTGACTACTTCTTCAGCTTTTGGTTCTGCAACCTCTGGCTCAACTTTGGCAGGTTCATCCTTTACAGGTTCCTCTACTTTAGTCTCTGGTAACTTAACTTCGGCCTCAGTATTCTCCACTGGCACTTCTTTGACTTCCTCTACAGGTTGCACTGGCTTCACAGCCTCTGGTACTTTCTGTTCGGTTTCAGTCGTAGTTGTCTTTTTCATTGTATTATCGCTATTCAAATTAGTTATATCTTCATTATTAACCGTTGTTTCATTTTGTGAAAGACCCTTTGAAACACTTTTGGCTAATACGTCTGCAAATGACCCTATGTATGCTGGTTCACTAGTAATAGAAACAGCTTCAGGAACAACATCCACATATTCTGTAATAAACTTATTAAGTTTGTCTGACCATACAGTTACAGCCTTTTTAATAAGTCCCTCAATAGAGAATGCAAATTTCTTGCCCTTTTGCATTTGTTTAACAAGGTATGGGGTTGCAGGATTGTCTTTATCAAGCATAGCCTCTATAAAAAGGGAACTATTACCATCTTCTAATATCTTTCCACTCACTACTGTACCTATATCACCCATTACTGACCCCTTCTTAGGGTGTGAATCGGTTAAAGGTAGTGGTAAGTGTGATAAGAAGTTCTCAAGTACTGATTTATTCATTCTTTCACCGTCTCTATCTTCAAGAGTACCAGATGCGATACCTTGAACGTACCAATTCTGATCTTCGCCTTGATATGCTTTCTGAAGTTTTACGAACATTCTAAATTCATTCATAACCTATTCTCTAATGATGTTTAGAGTCTGTAAAGACGAAAAAGGGACACTTTCATGCCCCCAGATCGATAGATGTTTAGTCTTTTATTTCTTTTTATCAGCCTTCTTTAGTTTCGCATCAATCTCGTCCTGTATTGCACTTACAATAACAGCAGGCAATCTTTCAGACTTTAGGAAGTCTTGGAATGGTGGTAACTCCTCATCACTAATAGTCTGATTAGGTTCTTTATATATTCTTTCAGCTAATAACTTCATGCCTAGTGATCGTGTACTATAGTACAATTGCTCTGAAACTAACTTATGCAAGTCTACAACACTATAATCACCACTCAATTCTTTAATCTTAATCTTTGAAAAATCTATTTCCATGATTAAACCCTTCTTAATTTAATATTTAAGTTTACAACAATTAACTCTGCCTTGCTAGACCCAAGTTTTGTAGTACAGTAATGACGTTATCCACTGTTTTACTTGTACCCGTAGCTAATAGAGGCTGTACAATAGGTGTTGTATTAAAGAACCCTATCTTTTGACCAGATGCACCACCTAATGTTCCTATCTTAGTTCCTGTAGTAGTTCCAAAAGCTATATTGGCAGCGTCAGCCCATGTTGTATTACCAAGACTGTCTACGACAAATTTATCAACACCACCGAGTTGTGCAGAAATTAATCTTTTTACTCCTGATGATGAGCCAGTATCAGCAGGATTTAATAATAACGCATTCCAACCTGCCGTCCCAGTTTGTCCAGAATATGAATTTAATACGGCGATTCCAGTGGATATACCAGAAGCACCAGTCATTGCACCCTCAGTAGTGAAATGAATATTATTTATTGCAGAACTTGCTCTCGATACGGATAGAAATCCATGAGTTAAACTAGAGTTTGCATTTAATTCCATCGTTGCTGAAGAAGTACCTCCTGCAAAGAATCTCATTACACGGGCAGAAGAACCCGTTCCTGCACTCCTCCCATCAAAAGCAATAATATTACCACTCCATGCTATAAATAATCGCTCATAGTTAGTAACTTCATCGGTAGTGTTATACATCTTAATACCACCTGTATTTGTACTAGGAGATTTTAACGTTCCATCTGATAGCAGTGCCCAGGCTATACCACCATTGTATGAAAATGTTAAGTCACTCTTACTGTTCACAGTTGTACTGGCCACCGATTGAACAGTCCAATTGCTTAATGCAGCAACACTTCCATTCCATGTCCATGATCTAAAACTTAGTATTTCAGATGAAATCTGTGTCGCAGCACTAATAGGGGTTGTTACCATGTCTTGCCTTGATATAACTACAAGCCCTTTAGTCGCATTAGTAGTTGAGTGTAGCTTTAGTTCTTCACTCGCAGCAGTACCACCGTAAACGTCCTGTCCACCAGCAAATCCTGTTATTAAATCGTTGGTTACATTATTTCCTG
>Ga0265337_1001393_pt1 | contig 11859 bp, 10 predicted proteins | sample 42122metaG_FD_192441 | JGI IMG/M metagenome (GOLD analysis project Ga0265337, IMG submission 192441) | Rhizosphere microbial communities from Carex aquatilis grown in University of Washington, Seatle, WA, United States - 4-21-22 metaG | ecosystem: Host-associated > Plants > Roots > Rhizosphere >... | reverse complement strand
ACCGCCGCGCATACCGCGCCCGCGCGGCCAAGCGCCTCGTCGGCGATCGCCCGGCTGTCCAACGCCGGCGGCCGGACGCGGACGGCGCCGGACCCCAGGCCCGGCGCGACCGCCGGGGGGGCCTCGACCGCCGGGGAGGCCTCGACCGCCGGGGGGGCCTCGACCGCCGGGACGAGCATCCCGTCGGGCGCGGTCACGGATGCCCCGTCAGCCGACGGCACCGCCGGCGCCGTCACGGTGAACTCCGGCGGGCCGAAGGCGACGGTGGCCGCGTTGCCGACGCCGCCGCCGCGGACCTCATGCGATTCCGTGGTGCACATCGGCGACTCCACGTCGGAAGGGCTGATCTCCTCCAATTACCTGCCGGACCCGGCCGACCGCATTACCGCGCGCTACGCGGACGTCGGCGTCAGATCGTCCACGATGAAGATCGTCGGCGCCACGTCGATCATCGAGTCGCTGCCTGGCACGCCGAACGCGTACCAGATGGCCGCCCAGGTCATGCAGGGCGGCTTCCAGGGCTGCTGGGTGCTCGCGCTCGGCACCAACGACACCGCCGACGTGTACGTCGGGTCGAACGTCGGCCGGGAGCAGCGGATCGAGAAGATGATGGCCCTGATCGGCAACCAGCCGGCCATGTGGGTCGAGGTGACCTCACTGCTGTCGTCGGGCCCGTACGCCGAGCAGAACATGCAGCTGTGGAACCAGGCGCTGCAGCAGGCGCTGCCGCGCTACCCCAACATGCGGGTGTACAACTGGCCCGCCGTCGCGCAGCGGTCCTGGTTCATCCCCGACGGCATCCACTACACCACCATCGGCTACGAGCACCGGGCGACGGCCATCGCCGACGCCCTCGCGGATGCCTTCCCGGCGAGCTGACGGGCGCCCCGGGAGACTACGAACGGTCGGAGACCGGGTCGCCGGCCAGCACGTCGGTCGGCTCGAGGCGCATCAGCTCGTCGCGGGTCCACTCGCGGTGCACGTCGGAGGCGATGCGGTGCGCGTGCCTGAGCCGGGCGAGCTCAAGCTCGTTGCGCACCGTGCGGGCGTTGGCGAAGTGCGGCTCGGTCATCATCCGGGACACCTCGGTGCGCAGCACCGCTTCCGCCTCAGGCGACAGGTAGTAGTTGGTCTGGTCGAGCATGAGGGCGCCGATCGCGGTGAGCTCGTCGATGTCGTAGGAGGTGAAGTCCAGGTGGTGGGCCAGCCGGGACCGCATGCCCGGGTTGGACTCGAAGAACACTTCCATCCGGTCCTTGTAGCCGGCCAGGATCACCACGAGCTGGTCCCGGTCGTTCTCCATCACCTGGAGCAGGATCTCGATGGCCTCCTGCCCGTAGTCCTTGGAGTCATTGCCCCGGTACAGGTAGTACGCCTCGTCGATGAACAGCACGCCGCCCTTGGCCCGCTCGAGCACCCGCTTGGTCTTCGGCGCGGTCTGCCCGATGTACTCGCCTACCAGGTCGTCCCGCATCGCGTGCACTAGCTGGGGGGTCTCGATGTAGCCGAGCCGGTGCAGTAGCTGGGCCATGCGCAGCGCCACCGTCGTCTTGCCGGTGCCCGGCGCGCCGGTGAAGCACATGTGCAGGTTGGGGCGCGGCGCGGTCAGCCCGAACCGCCGCCTCGCCCGGTCGACGAGCAGCAGGGCCGCGATCTCCTCGATCCGCTGCTTCACCACGGCCAGGCCAACGAGCTCGCTGTTCACGGATCCGATGATGTCGTCGATGCCCGCGACGACACGCTCCGCGGCGAACGTGACCTTCGCGTCGGGTCGCAGCGCAGTGCTGTTCTTGTCACCGCCGCGCCTCAGCCGCCCGGACTTGCCCGCTCCCGGCTGAAACCCGTATCCGCCGCTCAACTGGCCCCCTCACAAGGCTCGCCCATCCCACCGCGGGCCCAGATATCCGGTCACCTCGGACCATCAGCATAGAAGAGGTTCATTAGCTACTGGCAGCAGAGGCACCCCGCTCGCCTCGCCGGAGGCCATCGCCCGGAGTAGCCGCCGCGCTCAGCTGAGGCGGGCCTCGGCGGCGGTGCTCAGGCGCGGAGCACCGGACTCGTCCGCGGTGGCGCGGTCGAACCGGACCCGGACCCGGGCCGCGGTGCTGCCGGACTCTGGGCCATCGAACTCAAGCACGGCGATCATGTTCTCGAACCACGGGCCCTTGGTGATCCGCCACCTCATGCCCGGGACGCGCGCGCCGGCCAGGGTGGCGGCGATGGTGCCAACGCGGCCGCTCGCCCAGGTGCTGGCGAGCCGCTGCGCGAACCGCATCGCGGGCGGCATGGCCTGGTGAAACGGCGAGCACACCACCTCGTGTACGGCACTCATTTCCTGGCGAGCCGCACCTGGCAGGTCGACTTCGGCCAGGTAGCTGTGGTGCACGTCGCCCGAGATGACGGTGACCGAGACGGGCGGGCCGCCGTGCGCGGCGAGGCGGCCGGCCGCCAGGTCGGTGAGCAGCCGCTCAAGCTGGACGAACGACGCGCCGAACGCCGGCCAGTGCTCCAGGTCGACCGCGCGCCGCAGCCGCTCGCCGAAGCGCGCGGCCCGCATCCCCCAGGCACCGTCGGCGAGCCGTTCCGTCCAGGCCTCCAGGGCATGAATGCCCCGCGGCAGCAGGGGCGGCACGGAGGTGGCGATGACCACGTGCTCCCAGTCGCCGGACACCGACTCGGTGAGCCACTGCCACTCCCCTTCGTCGGTCATCAGCCGGGTGCCGTCCACCACCCGGCGGCTGCGCGAGTCGAGCATGACCAGGCGCACCCGGCCGAAGGCACGGCGGAATGACCAGCGGATCCCCGGGGCGCGCTGGTCAGCGCGGTGCGCCAGGTCGGCGAGCACCTGCGCCCCGTCGCCCCCCTGGCGGAGCTTACCCCACGTCTCGTCGCGGGCGAGTTCGGCCGGCGACAAGTTGCCGAGATGCTGATACAGCCAGTAGCTCTGGTAGGCGCCCTCGATGCGGCTGCCCCACCAGGGCAGCGCCGTGACATCGCGGCGCCAGGCGGCCGAGGTGTTCCAGTCATCGTGCACGTCGTGGTCGTCGAAGATCATCGCGGTCGGGATGACGGAGAAGAGCCAGCGAATCTCGGGGTCGCTCCAGGCCTCCAGGTACAGGGCGCAGTACTCCTCGAAGTCGGCGATTTCCCCGAGTGGCGGGGCACCGGCTGGCGGGGCACCGGCTGGCGGGGCACCGGCTGGCGGGGCACCGGCTGGCGGGGCGGCTCCCGGGCGGGTGCCAGGCGGCTGCGGGGCGGCCGCGGCGCCGCGGCGTTCGGCGATGAACCGGCGGGTGGCCGGGCCCGGGTCGTCGGCGTAGACCTGGTCGCCGATCATCAGCAGCACGTCGGGCCAGCGGTCACGCGGGGTGTCCCGGAGCGCGGCGGCGCAGGCGGCGAGCGCGTCGACGCCTGCGCCGCCGGACCGCCTGGCCTGCCTGCCCAGGTTCTGTGGCGCGATTTCCGCCACCCGGCAGGAGCCGAACGCGAGCCGCACTGGCCGGGCCTGGCCGAGCGTCCGCAGCACGCTCGGCGGGAGACCGCGGCCGGCGAGCGGCCAGCGGAGGATGCCGTCGAGCGTGACCGTGTACTCCTGCTCGCTGCCCGGCGTCAGGCCGTCGAGCACCACGAGGCCGTAGTGATGCCCGGCCACCTCGAAGGTCCGGGCCTGACGGCCGAGGATCTCGACCAGGCACTCCCGGTCCGTCTCGACCCAGACCGTCGCCTCCGTCTCACCCGCGTAACGCACCATCGGCCCGAGCACGAGGGCCGGGCCGTCGTTCTCCCCAGACGTCATCGCGGCCAGTTTCCTCCGCCTCTCCTGGCTTGTCCGCCATTTGGTCTCCATCATGGACTTCCCGCCGGCCGTGGTCATATCCCGGCCAGATGCCGCAACTGCCACCCGCTCGCACCGGGGGCGGCGGTCACCGCTTGAGCAGGGTGAAATCGGCGAAGTCGAAGCCGGGTGCCACCACACAGCTGACCAGGACCTCGATGTCCGCGGCCGGCCGGGCGGCTTGCCAGTGGCCGCCGGGGACGACGTGCTGCGGCCGGTGACCGCTGGCCAGGTCGGGGCCGAGCGTTACCGGCCGCGGCGCGTCAGCAGGCACGTCGCCGGCGCCGCCGTCGAGCATGATGAGCGGGCCGCCGGAGTGCCACAGCCAGACCTCGTCCGACCTGACCCGGTGCCAGGCTGACTCCTCGCCCGGAGTGAGCAGGAAGTAGATGCCGGTCGCCGCCGCTCGCGGCCCAGGGTAGCCGTCGGGCTGCCAGGACGGCCCGGCCCGCCAGGTCTCCCGGTACCAGCCGCCCTCCGGATGCGGTGCGAGGTCGAGCAGTTCGGCGGTGCGCGGCCGGTGACGCTGATCCATGAGCACTACTATGCCGGGACCATCCGGGCGGCTGGGCCGCGGCTGGCGGCCCGAGGCGGGCGGTCCATGGCTTACGGGCTGAGCATGGCGGACCGAGGCTAACGGAGTGCGCCGGCTGCGGACCTGCCGAAGATAGCGACGGCCAGGCAGAGCAGCGATACCGCGACGACCGAGAGGGCGATGAGGAACAGCCGGCCCGCGCCGACCACGGGCAGGCTGGCGACGGGTGACCGGCCCCTGGCGACCCGGCCAGCCTGCCAGATGACCGGGGCAACCGCGAGAATGACCAGGCCGGTGATCGCGTTCACCTTAAGCATCGCGCCGCCGAGGGCCGCGAACGACAGCGCGGTCCTCGTCCAGGCCAGTGAGGTGCGCTCGCGGGCGAGGCCCGGGTCGCGCTCTTCCGGGTCGTCGCCCGACCCGGGCGGCCCAGTCGGCGGGACCGGCGGCGCGGTCATCGCAGGGCCGAGACGAGCACGACGACCGCGGCGATGACGGCGATCGCGGTCACCGTGGCGGCCAGGATCCACGGCAGGATCGACCGCGGCAGCGGCTCTCCCCGGCGCAGCGCGCGCTGGCTACGTCCCCATTCGACATAGGCGGCCACCGCGATTACCCCGCCGAGCGCGATCAGGGGCACGCCGAGCAGGTGACGGCCGGCCGGCACGCCGGGAAACGGCGGCAGCAGCTGCACGACGCCCAGCCCGGCCACGACCAGGGCGAGCGCCGTGCGGCTCCAGGCCAGGAACGTCCGCTCGTTGGCGAACGTGAACCGCGGATCGGGCTCGGCACCGCCGGCGTCCCTCGTGATCGAGCCGGGCAGCAGCTCGGCCATGCGCCTCGACCATGACATTGAACGTTCCCCGTTCTAGTCCGCGGCGTTCGGGGTGTCGGCGAGCCGGTCCACCGCGCGGGCCAGGGCGTCGAGCGCCGGGACCGCCGTGGCGAGCGCGCGCCGCTGCCTGGCCGGCAGCGTTGACAGCGCCTCGTGCAGCACGGCCGCGTTGACGGCCTGCCAGGACAGCACGGCCTGCCGCCCGGCCTCGGTAACCGTCAGCTCGACGGCGCGCCTGTCGTCCGCGGATGCCACCCGACTGAGCATCTCACGGTCGCTGAGCGCGTTCACGATCGTGGTCACCGTGTTGGCCCGCATGTTCAGCCGCCTCGCGAGCTGGCCGGGACGCGACCGAGGATGCTCGGTGAGGGCCGCGAGCAGCTCCAGCTGGGCCACGGCGAGGGTGTTGGCCGGGTCGGCGGCCCGGGCACCGCGGCGCAGCGCGCGGCGCAACCGGGCGATCCCCTCGGCCAGCCCGTCCTCCGGCTGCGGCCCGCCCGCCTCGTCGCGGGCGCCCCTGACGGTCACCACGGGCCGCCGGGGCTGGCCTGCGGGCCGCCGGGGCTGGCCTGCGACGCGCGGGGGCCCAGCTGGGCCGCCCACACCCCGGCGAGGGCGACGGCGGCGAGCGCGGCCATGGACAGGGTGAGGCCGGCGTTCGGCGACCGCAGCAGCGCGCCGGCGTGCAGCCCGAGCGCCACGACGGTCACGCCGAGCGCGGTCCCTGTCCCCCGGGTCATGTTCACCATCCCGCCTGCCGCCGCCGCGTCCCGGGCCGGGACCGCGGCCATGATGTCGGCGTTGTTCGCCGGAGTGTAGATGCCAAGGCCCGCCCCGAGAATGCCGAGCAGCACCACTGATACCGCATCTGGCCCGGGTACCGCCAGGGCCGCCGCTGACCCGGCCGCGATCGCGCCGCCGAGCAGGCAGCGCCGCCGGTTCGGCCAGCCGGCCGGGAGCAGCCGGTCGGCCGCCACGGCGGCGAGGCCGAACCCGGCCGGGAGCGCGGTGAGCAGCAGGCCGGCCGCCGCGGCGCTGCCGCCCTTAGCGGAGACGACCTGCGGGAACAGCACAAGCGGGCCAAACAGCACCAGGTAGGCGCAGAGCGCGCCAAGCAGCGCGGGACCTGTGCCCGCAGCCGTCAAGGCGCGCAGGTCGAGCAGCGGCGCCGCGGTGCGGCGCTCGTGCCGCAGCAGCATGACCGCGGCGAGCACGGCGAGCACGGCGAGTCCCGCCGCCTGCCAGCCGGGCGCGCCGAGCCCGGACAGCGCGGAGACGGCGAGCATCCCGGCGACGGTCGCCACGCCGAGCAGGAACGTACCGCCCGGGTCGGTGCCTCGCTGCCCGGATGGCCGCTGGCCCGCTGGCGGCTGATGGTCGGGTGCGTCCGCGGCGGGGTCGTGTGCGTCCGCGGCGGGATGGCCCGCTCGTCCACGGGTCCGCGGCAGCAGGCAGACGCCAGCCACCACCGCGAGCAGCCCAACCGGGACGTTGAGGAAGAACACCCAGCGCCAGCCCGCGGCCGCCACTAGCAGGCCGCCGGTCACCGGGCCGGACGCCAGGCCGACCGCCTGCGCCGCCGCCTGCACGCCGAGCGCCGCCCGGCGGGTCCGCGCGGGCACGCTGGTGACCACAAGCGCCACGCTGTTCGCCTGGAGCAGCGCCGCGCCCGCCGCCTGGACCACGCGCAGCCCGATCAGCACGGCGAGCGAGGGCGCGAGCCCGCATCCGGCGGAGGCACAGCCGAAGATGACGAACCCGTACAGGTACATGAGCTTGCGGCCGACCCGGTCCGACCAGCGGCCGGCCGGAACGAGGAGCGCGGTGAGCGCGAGCAGGTAGCCGAGCGACACCCACTGCACGGCGGCGAGCCCGGTGCCGAACTGGCGTTGCAGCGCGGGGAAGGCCACCGTGACGATGCTCGCGTCGAGCTGGCCCATGAACGCGCCGAAGCACACCGCGGCGACCGCGAACCACGGGGCGAGCGGGTGCTCGCGGATCGCAGCGGGCCGCCCCGGCTCGCGCAGCAGCGTCACCATGCGTGCACCGCCGCGCCGTCACCGCAGGTTGGCAGCGCCCCGGAGACCCCGGCGCGGGCGACGGCCGGCACGGCGCAAGGCGGGCGCAGCCGGACGCCAGCCACGTCGCTGCTCGGCGAAGTCACCGTACGTTCTTCCTCATTTACATCTTCTACAGAACTATTATTAGTTCTAATACAGAAGTATCATGAAGTCAAGGCAGGCGCCTGTCGTGCTCGTACCTGGTCGCAGCGGCCCGCTTGGCGTCGTTGCGCGGCATGGCCCTGGCCGACGGTCGCGCGGAACCGCGCAGCGGTGGCCCGGGGGAGAAATCGGGCAAGCCTCTCGTAGCTGGCCGGGTGAATCTACGCTTCTGCCATGGGAGCACGCGGCGGCAGCGAGCTTGAGCGAGGAGAGATCGAGGTGGCGGGGGTACGGCGGTCTTACTGGCTTGCCCGCTCCCCACGGCGGCACGGGCAGTCGACCCCGCCATTGCTGATCGCGCTGCACGGGTCAGGCATGGACGGGCACGCCATGGCCCGGTTCACCGGGCTCGCCAGGCGGGGGCCCGCGGCCGGCATCACCACCGTGTTCCCCGACGGCTGGAAGGGCGCATGGCATCCGGCCCGGTCGCCGTCTCGCCAGCCGGGCCTGGACGACGCGCGGTTTCTCGCCGAGCTCGCCGCCTACCTGGAGGCGATCGGCGCGGCCCGGTCCTGGCCAGTCTTCCTCACCGGGATCTCGCAGGGCGCCAGGTACGCCGAGCACGTCGCGCGACATGGCCTCTTGCCGGTGACCGGCCTGTTCCTCGTCGCGGGCACGACCCTGGAGTACAGCCGCCGGCTGGTGCCCGTACCGCAGCTGCGGGCCAGCATGATCCTCATCATGGGCACCGGTGACAAGACAGCGCCATACCAGGGCGGCCCGCTCACCCGGCGCGGGATCTCCGGAATGACCACGCGGCGGCGCGCGGCCAAGCACGGGGAGCTGCCCGGCGAGGACGTCGTCGCGGGCGCCGAGCAGGTCCTCGCGGACTGGAGCGCCGCCAACGGGATCGCGGTCGGCGGGGTCACCGTCACCGGCAGCTTCGCCCGCCCGGTCATCGAAGAGCTGCCCACGGCGCCCGGCGAGCCGCTCGTGACGCGGAAGACCTGGACGCGACCCGGCTGTCATCCGGTCACCCTGTACCGGATCGACGGCGGCGGGCCCGGCTGGCCAGGCGGCCCGCAGCTCAGGCCGGCCCGGGCGATCGGCCCGGCCGCGTTGCCCCTGGACGCGACCGGCCTGCTCCTCGACATGGCCGAACGGGAAACGGCGATCGCCTTCGGCCTGCCGACCATCGACCGGAGCGGTCTCGGCTAAGCCACGCGGCCCGCATGGCAGGGCCAGCGTCGGCGACTGCACTGACCGTGAAGATCCTCACGAATGCCCGCCATCGGCCGCAACCACGAACGATCTTCACGTCCGCGCGACCTCCCCTGGATGATCTTGACTTTGTATCAGTTCCTGCCAGCTTTCCCAGACTCCGTATCGGTTTCGGTCATTCCTGTGCCCGTTATGTCCGATATGAGAAGCAGGGCCAAGCGGGAATTGATACAAAGTCGTCCTGGGAAGCGGGAATTGACGGCAAGCTCCGGCCCGCTGCGGGCCGGAGCTCGTCCACCCGGAGCCTGCCCGCCCCGACCGCCAGACGGCCCAGCGTGGCGGCGGCTGAGGTGCCCTTAGCTGTGCGCGGCGGCGGCCTGTTCCAGGGTGGCGACGGAGACCCAGCCGTCGTGCTGCCAGGTGATCTTGCCTGCCGCGTCGACCAGGACGAGCCAGGGCTGGTCCTGGACGCCGTAGCCGTCCGCGAGCCTGCCCGTCTCGTCGAGGGCGACCGGGTAGGAGAGCGGCCCGAGCTGGCGCAGGTAAGAGTTCACCACCGTGCCCGAGGGCTCGGTGACGGCCTCGTCAACGGCGGTGAGCGCGGGCAAGTGCTTGCTCGCGGCGTCCTTGACGTATGCGTTGAGGCCGTTCAGCTCGGTGGTCAGGTCGGAAGTCTCGCTCAGCCAGGTGGCGAAGAAGACCACGAGGCGGGGCTTGCCCGGCCCGAGCGTCACTGTGCCCGCCGGCGCCGATCCGGTCCCGCCGGCCGCCGGGGCCGCGGCGGGGAGGGTGACCGTGTCCGAGGGGGTCTGCCCGGGGACGGCGGCGAGCGACCCGAGGCTGGACAGCCCGGGGTGGCCGGGCAGCAGGCTGGCTATCTCCGCGGCCAGCACCTGGGCGGACTGCGTGATGCTCGAGTAGGCCATCTGGGTCAGGTACAGCTTCTGCTCCCTGCCCTGCTGATCGATCACGTACAGCGCCGGAGTGTGGTCGATCTGACCCGACTCGATCTGGACCGCGATGTTGTAGGCCTTCCATACGGCCTTGAGCTGGGCGGCCGACCCGGTGAGGAAGTCCCACTGGTTGACCATGCCGTGCACGCGGGAGTAGTCAAGCACGTCGGACACCTTGGTCGCGTCCGGGTTGGCGTCCACCCCGAGCAGCTGGACCGACGTGCCCGCCTTGCCGAGCAGTTCCTTCGCCAGCACCATCGACTGCGTGGTCAGCGGGCAGACCGTGGTGCACTCGGAGTCCTCGAAGCCGAGCAGGACCACCCGGCCGCGGAACTGGCTGAGCGACATCGGCTGGCCGAACTGGTTGACCAGACTGATGTCGGGCGCGGGCTTGTCGCCGAGCGGGCTGCCCAGGTCGAGGTTGGGGTTCTGCTCCGCCGCGGCACTCGCCGAGCTGAGCGCGGACATCCCGGACGGCGATCCCGGCGACGCGGCCGATGAGCACCCGGCCACCGTCAGGGCCGCGAGGGCCAGGCCGGCCAGCCACGTTACCGGTCGCGTCATGAGGTTCCTTCGCAGGTCGGATTCACCACCGTGATGAGGCTACTACACCGGCCTAACTCGTACTACGGCGAGTAGTAGCCAATGACGGGCGGCTCCGGCCCGGTCAGGCTGGTCCGGTCAGGCTGGCCCGGTCAGGCTGGCCCGGACCGGGCACCGGGCGGCGCGCCCGGGCTTGAGCTGACCTCCGGGTTCAGTGACTCGGTCGGCTCGTCGCCGACGATCACCCCGCCGCCGTGCCCCCAGGCGATGTACCGCCAGGACAGGTTGATCAGGGTGGCGATCCTGTTCCTGTTGCCGAGGAGGTAGAACAGGTGCAGGCCAAGCCAGGCGAACCAGGCGGGCGTCCCGGTGATCCGGGCGCCATGCGCCAGCTGCACCACCGCCGACCGGCGGCCGATCGTCGCCATGGTGCCCTTGTCGTGGTAGCGGAACGGCGCGGTCGGCTCGCCCCGCAGCAGGTGAAGGACCTGCGCGGCCGCGTGCCTGCCCTCCTGCAGCGCGGGCTGCGCGAGCTGGGGCGACGGGTTGTCCTGGTCGAGCGCGATGTCGCCAACGGCGAAGATCCGGTCGGTGCCCTGCACGCGCAGGTCAGGCCCGACGAGGAGGCGCCCTGCCTTGCCCTGGGGCAGGCCCCAGGCGGAGACGGACTCCGGCGCGGCCACGCCGCCGGTCCACACCGTGAGGTCGCTGCGGTGCCGTGTCCCGTCCGCGAGCAGCACCTGGTCCTCGGTCACCTCGCGAATGGTCGTGTTCACCTTGATGTCAATGCCGCGGTCGGCCAGCTGCCGCCTGGTGTACGCGCGGAGCTTGGCATTGAACGGCATCAGCAGCTCCGGCGCCGTCTCCACCAGCCGGATGTGCAATCGCTCGGGGTTCACGTCGGGGAAGGTCGCGCGCAGCACGTCGTTGCGCAGCTCGCCGAGGGTGCCTGCGAGCTCCACCCCGGTGGCGCCGCCGCCGACCACGGTGACCGCGAACTCCCGCTGGCCGTCCGGGTCCGCGCTCAGCCACTCGAAGCCGTTCATGATGTGGTCGCGGAGCACGATCGCGTCGGCCCGCGTGTAGAGGCCGAAGGTGTTCTCGGCGGCCCCCTTGACGCCGAAGTAGTTCGCCGACACGCCCGTGGCGAGGATCAGGTAGTCATAGCCGATCTCGCGGCCGCCGACGAGCCGCACCACGCGCGCCGCCGGGTCGACCGCGGCGAGGTTGCCCCGGATGTAGCGCGCGTGCCGCTTGCCGGTGAACCCGCCCACGGGGTAGGAGACGTCGCCCGGGTTCAGCCCGCCGGTCGCGACCTGGTAGAGCAGCGGCTGAAACGTGCTGTACAGGTTCTTGTCGATCACGGTGACGTTAAGGCCTGCCTTACGCAGGGCGCCAACGGCGGACAGGCCGGCGAAGCCCGCCCCAACGATCACCACGTGCGCCGAATCAGTCATCCGCCGACCCTCCCTGATGCCTAGCGTCTGCCGGCGGCCCGCCGTGCCCGGGAAATCCAGCGGGCCGTCCTCTTCCCATCATCCCCGCCGCGTTCTGCGGCCGCCCGGGGGGGCGGGCACTGAAACGGGGGCGGCACGGCCTCGGCGGCCTGGACAGGCTCGGCCGGCGCACCGGACGGGGTGTCTTCGACAGGCCGGGCGGGCGCACCGGACGGGGTGTCTTCGACGGGCCGGGCGGGCGCACCGGACGGGGTCTCCTCGGCGGGCCTGACGGCCGCCGCGGGCTCAGGTGTCCCGGCGGGCATGACTGACCTGGGC
>Ga0265337_1001392_pt1 | contig 11864 bp, 10 predicted proteins | sample 42122metaG_FD_192441 | JGI IMG/M metagenome (GOLD analysis project Ga0265337, IMG submission 192441) | Rhizosphere microbial communities from Carex aquatilis grown in University of Washington, Seatle, WA, United States - 4-21-22 metaG | ecosystem: Host-associated > Plants > Roots > Rhizosphere >... | reverse complement strand
CTGGAGTGTACGGAACGCATCACATTGGTGCATCGACGAACCAGGCGCAAAATGCCGTGGCATCCGAAGCCGTTGCGATTATCAACGACTACATTCAGCATGGAACTGTCCGCAATTGGGTCAACCGGGCAAAGAAAACGGCCGCCAAATGGGAATTGGTCGTGCGTCATTTCGACAAGCCGGGAGTTCTCGCCAACGTTCTGGAATATTTGAAGACCTCCAAGATCAACGTCCAGGAAATTGAAAACGTGATCTTTGAGGGGCAGCAAACTGCGTGCTGTACGATGAAGCTCGATGCCCGTCCGTCTGACGATGTGCTCGCGGAGATACGAAAGAGGGGGGATGAGATTATCCAGGCATCTTTGATCGGGTTGTAACGGCAGCATCCTCCAAAGCTGATGTCGGACACCGTATCCGGAAAATCGTCATGTCTTGAGACATTCGGTTAGGGAAATCAAAAAGGTGTCCGACATCTTCCCAAACTTCAATGCCACCTCAAAATTGATCGTCTTGCGTTTACGGCGTCATCTTTCTATCTTCTTAGTATGTATTCCCCATTTGCGAGTGTCGAAAAGGAATTACGCCGCCTGGTTTCGGGAGATGTCTGGTTCGACCTTGAGAGGCGGACAGAGTACAGCACCGCAACCTGTTTGTATAAGGTGATGCCCATCGGAGTTGTGGCCCCCGGGAACATCGAGGACGTCCAACACGTGGTCCGCCTTTGTGCGGAAAATGATATTGCCGTTATCCCGCGGGGTGGCGGGTCGGGACTTGTCGGGCAGGCGGTCGGGTTTGGCATCATCCTCGACTTTACGAAACACATGAATCACCTCGTGGGGATATCCGAAAAAAACTCCTCGGTGACCGTCGAATCAGGATGCATCCTCAACGACGTAGCGAATGTCCTGCAGCCAGGCGGCAGATTTTACCCGATCGATCCCCAGAGCGCAAAACTTTGTACTGTCGGAGGCACGATAGCGACAAATGCCTCCGGAGCTCACGGTTTGCGGTACGGGTCGACCAAGAATCAGATCAAAAGCCTTACCGCAGTTCTCTCAAACGGAGATGCGGTCGTCATTAATCCGGACGAGGACGAAAATCGTCTAACTCCCGAAGCGAGCAGGCGTTTTTTACAGGTTAAGAATATCCTCCTTCATCATAGGGAAATGATCGATCTGCATAAACCCCTCGTCGAGAAATATTCGAGCGGATACAATATTTTTGAAGCACTCCGCGGGGACAAACTGGACGCCACACGTCTGGTTTGCGGTTCCGAAGGAACGCTTGCGATCGTCACGGAAGCGGAGTTGAACATTCTGCCGATTCCGAAAGCTGCGGTCGCTGCGGCAGCCTATTTTGATACGTATGAACACACTGCCGAGGCAACGCAGATCGCCCGCACCTTCTCCCCCGCCGCAATCGAACTCCTCGACAAATCGTACACCGACGTCGGCAAAGGGCTGAGCGCAACAAGCGACCGGTTCATTGACCGGGATTTTCTGACGATGCTTCTTATCGAATTCGAAGGCGACGACGCAGGCTCCCTCCGGAACCAGGCCGAGTCGCTCCGCGCGTCGCTTCAACGGGCGGGCATCCTCCTTGATTGGATCACGCTGAATACCGACGCCGAGCGGCAATCGCTCTGGACTGTGCGGGAAACGGTCTCCGAAATGATCAACCACCTCCCGACTCATGAACACAAGATATCGACTATTGAGGACGGGGCCGTGCCGCTTCCCAATCTCCCTGCATACATTACCGGCCTGAAGAAAATCCTCGACGAGCATTCCATTGTCTTCACCGTCTACGGCCATGCCGGTATGGGGCATATTCACTGTTCGACATTTGCAGAAATCGCAAGCGAATCGGGAAGGGGTCGGATCGAACGGGCAACGCAAGAAGTATTCGACCTCATCATCAAACTCGGGGGCGTGCTCTCCGCAGAGCACGGCGACGGTTTTGTCCGGACTCCGTTTCTAAACCAGGCTTTCGGCCGGGAGATCTACGGAATCTTCGAGGAAATAAAACATGCGCTCGACCCTCAAAACATCTTCAATCCACAAAAAATTGTCGGAAGACAAGACAGAGTATTCCTTCATGACATCAAAGATACATAAGCGGACGGTCAGCATGGCCGCCTTCGCCTGCCTCCTCCTTTGTCTTTTTGCGGGGTACTCTCAGGTGATGGCACAGGATGAGGATCGGCCGAGAGAACGCTCCGGCGACGACGGCCGTTTCAAAGATCAGGCGGCGACGGAAATCGTAAGCTTCGAGCCCCATATGTTCGCCGCCGACTCAGGGCTGGTACGGGTTGACATTCTCTATCGGGTGCGTTTCGATTTTTTTGTATTCACCCGGGATTTTTCGACAGATACCTCTTCTTACCGCGCTCATGGAGAACTGCTCATCGAGCTGATCGATTCGACCGACACCTCCATATCCAGAAAAGTCCAGGCCATAAGTCTGAAAGCACCGGATAACGAAAGCACTCATTTGCGATTCCGCTATTATCAGGGCGCTGCATCGTTTTTGGTCCGCCCGGGACGTTTCACCACTGTGTATCACCTCGAAGATAAAGAGTCAAGGCGCGAGTTTGGAGATCGGAGACAGGTCATACGCGTCCTTCCATTCCGGCCGGATGCGATCATCCGTTCTACACTGCTTTTCGTGCAGCCTTCGACCCAGCCGTCGGCTCAACGGAGTTTTACGGCGCTGAACGATAATAATGCCGCGGAATTTTCCAAGAACACCGGCACCTTCATCACGCTCAAAGACCGGGACACCGCAGTGTCGGTGCGATACTCAGTGACGCAATTCCTGCCGGAGGGAAAAGAGCGGGCGGTCGCACAGGAAGAGACCACGGCGGCAGTGACCGTCTTCCGCCACTCCCTGCTTCGATTGGATCCGGCGAACACGGAGAATATCGAATACCGACTGGATTCCAACGCAGCAATGGCGACAGTATATTTTCCCGTCCTGACTTCACGCCTGAAACAAGGGCGGTACATTATGCACATTCATATCACCGCCGGCGACACCGCATCCCTCAGCCGAGAGTTCTCGATACACTGGAACGACATGCCGCTCTCGTTGTATGACCTTGATTTCGCTGTGAGCGCGATGAGGTATATCACCACGGATAGTGAGTACGACGACCTTCGGAGCGGCAACAAGGAGGCGCGGATAAAGAAATTCGAGGAGTTCTGGGGAAAGCGAAATACCGCGCCGGGGTCAGCATACAACGAAATGATGACCGTCTATTTTCAGAGAGTCGACTATGCTTTCGTGACGTTCAGAACGTTGAAGGAAGAAAACGGCGTCCTCACCGACCGCGGAAGGATCTATATCTTGTGCGGCAAACCGACCAAGATCGAGCGTTCGCTCGCGCCGGGAGGTCCGCCGAAAGAAATCTGGACGTATGCATCGCTCAATAAAGAATTCATATTTGAAGACTCGAGCCGCCAGGGAAATTACAAACTTATCGCATCCGGAACTAAATGAAGCCACGCATCGCATTCACTATCGGAGATTTTAACGGCATCGCCCCCGAAGTCATCCTCAAGAATATCGAAAGCCCAGCTCTCTTCAAATCAATTCAACCGATTCTCGTCGGCTCGTTTGACATCTTTGAGCACTATGCAAAGAAGCTGAAAATCAAAAGAAAGCTCGTATCCGTGCAATCGGTGTCGGAGCATGTTCCCGCGAACGCGGTCCCGGTGATGAATGTCTACAACGGGACGGCGAAGAATCTTCAGATCGGCAAATCGTCTCCCGATGCCGGCATCTGCGCGGGCATGTCGATCGAAAGGAGCGTACGCATGTGCCTGGAGGGCGAAGCCGACGCAATAGTGACGGGACCGGTGTCAAAAGAATCGCTGCACATTGCAGGATACAATTTTCCGGGACAGACGGAAATGCTCGCGATGTTGAGCCGTTCTGGCCGGGTAACGATGATGCTGATCGCAAAGAATTTCCGCGTCGGTCTCACGACGATACATCTTCCGATACAAAAAGTATCGGAGAACATATTTGTCGAGCGGATCATTGAGAAGCTCGAAACGATCGATGCATCGCTGAAGAAAGATTTTCGGATCGCTGCGCCGAAGATCGCCGTGCTCGGTCTTAATCCTCACGCCGGCGAACACGGGTTCATCGGCCTCGAAGAGATCGAGATCATCGAACCAGCGATCCTGAAGGCGAAAGAAAAGGGGATCAACGCGTCGGGCCCGTTCCCGGCCGATGCATTCTTTGCGACATCGATGCAGAAGGAGTATGATGCAGTGCTGGCAATGTACCACGACCAGGGATTGATCCCGCTGAAGATGGCGGGCTTCAGCGAAGGAGTAAATTTTTCGGCGGGGCTGAACATCATCCGTACATCGCCCGACCACGGAACGGCATTCAATATCGCCGGCAAAGGCATCGCCGACCCGCGCAGCATGGGCGCGGCTGTGCAGCTTGCGCGGTCTATCGTCTTGAACAGAAAAAAATAACACCCCGCATGGTACGCTTATCGAACGTCTGCGTCTCATTCAACAAACAGCCGATCCTCGATCATGTCAGCCTTGACATCGATGCCGGAGAATTCATCTCCCTCGTCGGCACGACCGGGAGCGGCAAGAGCACGCTGCTGCGCCTTCTGTATATGGATTTGCATCCAGATACCGGTTCGGTCATGGTCGGCAAGTTCTCATCGGGGTCTATTTCTTCAAAACAAATACCGATGCTGCGTAGGAAACTCGGCGTCGTCTTTCAGGATTTCAAGCTGCTCGAGGACCGTTCAGTCTACGACAACGTGGCCTTCTCGTTGTACGTCACAAATGCCCGATCGGTCGACATCAAGAAAAAGGTGTTAAACGTCCTTGCCAACGTCGGGCTCAGCCATAAGCGCAACAGCATGCCGCATCAGCTTTCCGGAGGGGAGCAGCAGCGCGTCGCAATCGCGCGGGCTCTTGTCAACGAACCGATCCTCCTTCTGGCGGACGAACCGACAGGCAACCTCGACCCGACAACGTCGCTCGACATCCTCAGGCTGCTGAAAGACATTAACGCGAAGGGAACGGCCGTGTTGATGGCAACGCACAACTATGAGTTGGTCAGGAAGGCACAGGGAAGGATCGTGCAGATCAAAGACAAAAAAGTATTCGATGTGAAATTGAAACGCTGATGCCGCTCCGTTGACCCCGGAAGCTTACCCCGCTACCGCTTCGACCCGCCGAACTTCAGGTATTTCCAGCATCAAAGCACGCTCAATCCCTCCGCGCAGCGTCATGATCGACATCGGGCAGGACGCACAGGCCCCGACAAGTTTTACCTCGACGATGCCGTCGCTGGTAATGTTCACCAGTTCGACATCGCCTCCGTCGATCTGCAAATACGGACGAACCCCTTCCAATGTAGCCAAGACTCTCTCTTTCATCAGTTATGCTGCGAGGCCCCCAGGGAAATTTCGATGGACGGAGATGAATTATGTGCGAGATTCTTGATGCTGATCTGCGCCGCAAGTTTGCGGGCGATCTGCGAGATGATCTTGGATTGCGGGCTCTTGGGGTCCGACTCAACGATAGGCCTGCCGATATCGCCGCCGACGCGAATATTCGTGTCGATGGGAATCTCTCCGAGGAAGGGTACGCCGAGTTCTTTCGATGCTCTCGAACCGCCGCCGGCGTCGAAAATATTTTCCCGGGCGCCGCAATGAGAGCAAACAAAGTAACTCATGTTCTCGATGATTCCGAGAATCGGCACGTTCACTTTGTTGAACATCATCAGTCCTTTGCGAGCGTCGGCAAGCGAGATTTCCTGGGGCGTCGTCACGATCACGGCACCCGTCAACGGAATCTGCTGCACAAGGGTCAATTGAATATCGCCGGTTCCGGGGGGCATATCGAAAATCAGGTAGTCAAGGTTCCCCCATTCGACGTCGGTCATAAATTGTCTCACCGCACCGCTCGCCATCGGTCCCCTCCAGATCACTGCCTGCATGGGGTCAACAAGGAATCCGATCGACATGACCTTCACGCCGAATTTTTCCAACGGCAGAAGTTTTTGGTCATGCATCTTCGGCTTTTCGCTGATGTTGAACATGAGAGGGATGCTCGGACCGTAAACGTCGCAATCGATCAGGCCGACGCTTGCGCCGTCCATTGCGAGCGCAACGGCGAGATTCACGGCAACCGTCGATTTGCCGACTCCCCCTTTCCCGCTGGCGACGGCGATGGTATTTTTAACGCCGGCCAACAGCGGTCCCGGCTGCTGCAATTGCCTCGACGTTACGTTCGACGTCATCGTAATGTCGATCGTGCTCACGCCGGAGATCGCCGACCGGATCGCTTTTTCGGACTCTGCTTTCAATTCATCGCGGACCGGGCACGACGGCGTAGTAAGCTCGATGGTAAACCGAAGATCCTTCCCTTCGATCTTCACTTCCTTTACAAAATTGAGTGCAACAATATCTTTATGAAGATCCGGATCGTGGACATTTCGCAGCGCCTCGAGCACATTTTCCTGAGTGAGAGTTTTCATTTTCCCTTACTTTTTATAGAATCAATAGATTTAATTACTCTCTCGCAAAAGCTGCTAAGACGCCAAGAAGCTTTTATAGTCACTTTGCGATCTTGCGTCTGGCGAAACCATCCGTTGGGGAATTGCGCGAGCAATACTTTGTGAATTATTAAAGAGCGCCGGGCTACTCAACGTTTTTCCCGGTCAACGTCAATAGCGCCTCCCGGTACAATTGCGCAGTCTTCTGAATGATATCCTCCGGCATCATCGGCCCGGGGGCGCGGCGGTTGAATTTTACCGATGTGAGATAGTCACGTACAAATTGTTTGTCGAAGCTTGGCTGGCTTCCTCCGGGCGCATACTTGCTTTTGGGCCAGAACCTGGACGAGTCAGGGGTCAGCAATTCATCGATGAGGATCAACTCATCGTTCAGAGTGCCGAATTCCATTTTTGTATCGGCGATGATGATGCCCTTCGCTTCGGCGATCCCCGATGCGGTATTGAATATTTCAACCGCTGTATCGCGCACTCTTTTACTGAGCGCTTCTCCTTCAAGCTTCACCATTTCTTCGAACGTAATATTCTCGTCGTGGACGCCGAGTTCGGCCTTTGTTGACGGTGTGAAGATAGGAGCGGGCAATCGAGAACTTTCAACCAGGCCGGCCGGGAGCGGCAGACCACATACACTTTTTGCTTCCTGGTATTCAGCCCAGCCGGAGCCCGACAGATAGCCGCGGACAATGCATTCAACGCCGAGCGGTCTCGTCTTCTTCACAAGCATGCTGCGGCCGCGCAATTCATCCGCATACGGTCTGCATTCCTGCGGAAACTCATCGACATTCGTCGAAACAACATGGTTCTTGATGATCTTCTTCGTGAGGTCGAACCAGTACTTTGAAATCTGCGTGAGTACCTTCCCCTTATCAGGAATTCCCTGCGGCATTACGACATCGTATGCCGAAAGGCGGTCTGTGGCAACTATCAGAAAAAAGTCTCCGACGTCGTACATATCGCGGACCTTGCCGCGCTTCACGAATCGGAGTTTAGAATAATTCGTTTCGATAATGACGGAAGACATAGGGCAATGAACAATTAAGAATTAAGAATTATGAATTAATAATTAAAAGCTAAGAGGAAGAAATTATAAGTCATAATTGAAAAGTTGAACTACGAAAGTTGATCAAAGACAAAAAACTTAATGAAAGATTCTTCTTGAACGATACGGGTTCATAAACGCAGAAGACCTTCGTCGATACTCCGACGATCGACCATCATTCAACGAAGCTCCGATCCAAACGGAGAGCGGTTCGAAGCCGGTCGAGGTATTCTCGCTGCGGTATTTCAACCGCACCAAGGCTTTCAAGATGCGGCGTCATGAATTGGGCATCGAGCAGGACGAACTGCCGCTGCCGAAGATGATGAACAAGGCCGACCAGGGCAGACTTCGAGGCATCCTTCATTATGCTAAACATAGATTCTCCAAAAAAAGCTCCGCCGAGCGCTACGCCGTACAGCCCTCCGACAACTTCGCCGTCATGCCACGATTCGACAGAAAAAGCAAAACCACGCCGGTGAAGTTCGCAATAACTTTGAATAATCGCCTCTGAAATCCATGTCTCTTCGCGATCAGCACATCTCCGCATCACCGCTTCGAACGAAGTGTTGAGGCGAATGTCGAAAATCCCTCTCTTCATTGTTTGCCGCAAACTTCTCGATACTTTCAGCCCGTCCAGCGGGACAACGGCACGGAGCTGCGGTTCGTACCAATGGATCTCTCCTTCCTTGCTTTCCGCCATCGGAAAGATCCCGCAGCGGTAAGCATTCAGCAGAAGTTCGGGCTCGATAATATCGCGGGCGGCTGCTCGTGTCATTCCATCAACCGATCAGTTATGCACCCTCTCGTTCCGACGTCGACCGGAGCGGCTTCGGCGGAAGGTTGAGGATTTCATCGGGAAAATGTTCTACAATATACGAAATGACATCCTTTACCGAAAGAATGCTGAGGGGCTTTCGCTGGTCATCAACGATCGGAACATGCCGGTATCCGCCGACCGACATGATGTTCATCGCGTAGGCGATCGAATCGTCGAGACGGAGCGCCTCCGGCGATGGCTTCATCACTTCGCTTACTTTGAGCTTGTAAAGATCCGATTTCTTGTTCACGATTTTCATCAGAATATCTCGTTCGGTAAATATCCCTGCGAGCACTCCATCGCGAACCACAAGCACTGATCCGGTCTTGCGCTGCTGCATCAATTCGATCGTCGTCCCGACGTCTTCGGAACTTTCGACGATGACCGCGCGCCTCAGGTCGAGGATCCTAATCGGCTGCTGGATCGTTTCGTTCGAAAGAACCTTTTTGACTTTCTTCTCATGCCCGAACATCTCTTCCATCTCATCATCAAGTTCATGAGTGCTCATGTCATCCTCCGCAAAATTGAATAAAGACCTCTTAGCTAACTCACTTTTCGAACAAATCGCCTGAAGGGACGATCCGGAATTTGTCTTTGTTGATGTTGATGGGAAGCGTCTGGATCACTTTGTCCTGAGCAAGAATCTCCGCCGGGACATTCTGATTGTTGTATTGGATCGGGGAAGGAGCATTCGACAGGAGGGCGTCCTTCAGCGGCCCGGCATCTTTCGCCACGATAGCAAGGTAATAATTCTTCGCCTGCAGATGCTTCCTGATCGCGGCATTTACATCGTCCACCGATAATACCGAGAGTTGCTTCGCAAAGTAATCGACGTAGTATGGAATCCCGTAGAAATCGGAATCCATCACGTAGCCCAATCTCCTGCTTTGTGTTTGCACCCACAGCTTGGAATAGTTGATCAAAAAGTCTCTGGTCGTCTCAAACTGTTCCTTGGTCAGACCGTTGTCGACAAGAAGCTGGACCTCGCGCATGGCGGCGCGTATGGCGAACTGAGTGTTCTTCGGTTCAACCGGGCGGATCCACACGCTGAAGAACTGCTGACGCCGCGGAATGTTCGGGTCAGGAAACGTCGATCCTCCCTCCTGGATAAAATTCTCAATATACGAATAGTCGCCGTAATTCAGTCCCCGGTCGCCGCGCAAATGATTCATGAGCACGCCGTTGAACGTACGATGTTCGCCGAGATACGAATTGGCAACGACCAATGCGTAAAAATCTTTATCTGCGCGGGTGACGTCGATCGGATAGCCGAAGGAGACAGCCGTTGCGCGGTTGTCCTTCTGGATGATCATTGCTTCCACGCCAGCAGGCTGGGCCGGTTTGGGAAGAACAACTTCTTCAAAAGAACCCGCAGGAAGGCCGCCAATATCTTTCTTCACGCGCTCGATAAGCTCTTTGGGATATCCCCCAGCAATGCCGAAAACGACGCGCGCCTGAGTGTACATTGCGTGATGGAATGTTTTGACGTCATCAAGAGTCGTTGCGGTAACTCCATGAACGGTTCCGGCGATAACCGTCTGGTACGGATGGCCGGCATACATCAAGAGGTTCAAACCCGCCTTTCCAAGGTTCTCGTCATCGTTGCCACGCAACGTGTTCTTGAGGTAATTACTCTGTTCATCTTTGTTACGAGCGAAATCGTCGGCGTCGAACCGGGGCGAGGCGACCAATTCCCATAACAATCCATAAAATTCCTCCACATGGTCGCGGTGCACTTCGCCAATCACCGTCGTGACTTCTTTATCGGCCTGGACAGAAATCCTCGCCGCCCAGGGGTACAGCTTGTCGACGATCTGCTGGTATGTAAAAGACCGAGAGCCCCCTTGACCAATCATTGCCGCGGTCAATGCATTGAGGCCTTCCTTGCCGGCCGGGTCATTCACAGAACCGGAATGAACAACGATGCGGAACGAGACGATCGGTGAATTCGGGACATACACCTCAGTAATTCGGGGAGATTGTTGAGCGGTCGCCAAAGTAGCTGCCATAAGTATCGAGATAAAAAGCGTGGTGAAATGTATTCGTCTGTTCATTGGGCTGCCTCGTGTTCGAGGATAACGACGGTACGGTTATCCTTTGTAAAATATTTTTGCGCCGCATGCATGATGTCGTCGGCGGTAACTTTTTCATAGAGGGCATAGAGCTTGTTCATCGACTCATAGTTGCCGGTGAGCGCGATATAGGTTGCAACGGTCACTGCGACGTTATCCGGCTTGTTGAGGCGCATTGCGAACGCGTACCGGATATGAGATTTGATGTCCTGAAGTTTTTTCGCATCGACCGGAACGGTCTTCGCGTTCTCGAGAGCGGCGTAGATCTCGCCGCGCACGGAATCGACATTCTTTGCATCTTTCACCCGCGACACGGCTGTAAATAAGAATGGATCGCGATGGTCATCGGGTCCGCCGCTGACGAATTCCACGAGCTGTTTTTTTATCACCAGCGATTGGTAGAGCGGCGAGCTTTCCGAGAAAACCAGTTCCGAGAGAATGTCCATCGATGCCCGTTCTGCGTCCGCATCGCTGAATGCCGGCACATGGTAGCCGATAAGAAGATACGGAAGCGTCTTATTCTGCCACGGCATATGCACGACCTTCTCTCCGGTCTGGGGAGGTTCTGCCGGGACCTGTACTTCGTACGTTCCCCTCTTCCAGCCGGAGTAGTATTTTTTAATTATCCTGATGACGTCGTCATTTTTCACATCGCCGACAACAACGACCGTGCAATTCTCCGGACGGTAAAAACGATCGAAGAATTTCAGGCTGTACTCGTATTGATTCGGCATATCCTTGATGTCGGCGAGGAAGCCCATCGTCGTATGTTTGTACGTGTGCGTCGTAAAAGCGGTATTTTGGAGGGTTTCATACATGGACTGAAACGGGACGGAATAATTCTTATTGTACTCGCCCAGGATCGCCCCCGCTTCGGTCCTGAACGATTCTTCGGAATATTTGAGATTCATAAACCGGTCGCTCTCGATATCCGCCAGTGTTTCGAGCGCATCGGCGCTTGCGACAACATGGTAGCAAGTCCAATCGTCCGTCGTGAATGCATTGGAATCTGCGCCGAGACGTTTCAAAATATCGTTGTATTTATCCGCCGGATATTTCACAGTGCCGCGAAACATGCAATGCTCGAAAAAATGCGCAAAGCCGGAATGGCCGGCTTCGATCTCGTTGCGCGAGCCTGTCCTCACAACGGTATAATATGCTACAAGACCGGGACTGTCATAAGGAATGGTCAGGACGGTGAGCCCATTTTCAAGAACCGTTTTGGTGACGGGATATGGAAAAATGTCGCTTGATCGTATCGGTTCGCCGGCCCGGCCCGTCGTTACAAGAGCCAGAAACGTACTGACGACCAACACTGCGGAAGAATATTTTACCATTGCTGCTCCGATGAAAAGTGAATCAAGAAGAATTCGGTGAA
>Ga0265337_1001389_pt1 | contig 11884 bp, 9 predicted proteins | sample 42122metaG_FD_192441 | JGI IMG/M metagenome (GOLD analysis project Ga0265337, IMG submission 192441) | Rhizosphere microbial communities from Carex aquatilis grown in University of Washington, Seatle, WA, United States - 4-21-22 metaG | ecosystem: Host-associated > Plants > Roots > Rhizosphere >... | reverse complement strand
GCGGCAATCATCGGCGGCAGCAGCGCCTGTGTCAGATGCGCCGGACCGGCGAGGTTGATGGCGATCACGCGGTTGATGAACTCCGGCGTGTTCTGCATGTAGGGCTGGATATCGCCCCAGCCGGCAGCGTTCACCAGAATGTCGACGCGCGGATAGCGCTTGAGCACTTCGGCGGCGGCGGCGCGGATCGAGGAGGAATCAGCCAGATCGATGGCGACGAAATCGACCTTCAGGTTGGCGCCGCCAGCTTCCTTCTTCAACGCCTCGCCTGCCGCGGTGTTCACATCGGCGCAGATCACCGTCGCGCCTTCGCGGGCGAATGCCATCACGGTCGCCTTGCCGATGCCGGAGGCACCGCCGGTGACCAATGCAATCTTGCCGTCGAACTTCATCGCGCCGCTCCACTCTTACTTTGTGTCGAAGATTCGGTCGCGCCCGCCAGGAACGCCGTCACGCGTTTCTGCGTCTCGGGATTAGTGAGCAGCGACCGGGTGAATTCCAGTTCATCGGTATAGCCGCCGCGGCCGGGCTGACAGGCGGCAGCGATGCAGCCCTTGCTTGCCGCCAGCGCGGCGGCCGGCAGGCCGGCGATGCGGCGGGCCAACTCAGTGGCGCGCTGTGCCAGCTCAGCACGCGGCACCGCCCAGTGCACCACGCCGAGCGCGGCGGCCGCCGCGCCGTCGAGCACTTCGGCGCCGAGAATAAGCCGGGATGCGAGCGCGGGACCACATAACCGGGTCAGACGCTGCGTGCCGCCAGCGCCGGGGATCAGACCGAGCCGCACTTCCGGCAGGCCAAGCTTAGCTTCGTTGGCCGCGATGCGCAGATCGCAAGACAGCGCGAGTTCAAATCCGCCGCCCATAGCCGCACCACCGATCTCGGCGAGCGTGACCTGCGGAAGCTTTTCGATGCGCGCATAGAGCCGTTGGATGCTCGCCACGTAGGCGTACATCCGGTCGGGACCGTCGGCTGCGTCCATGCGCGCGCGCACTTCCTTCAGATCGGCGCCCGCGCAGAACACCTTTTGCTCGGAGCGGATGTGCAGAACGGTAAAACGCGGGCCGCGGCCCAGTTCGTCAAGCTTGGTCTCGAACGAGCGCACCCATTCTTCGCTGATCGCATTCACCGGAGGGCGATTCAGCGTCAGGGTGGTCACGGCATCGTTGGTGCTCGTCAGGAACATAATGCAGTCCGTTCTTCCTGCGCTGCCTGATCAACGAGCGCGCGGCTGATCACCAGGCGCTGAATATCGTTGGTGCCCTCGTAAATCTTGCTGGCGCGCACGGCGCGGTAAATTCGCTCGACGCCGAAGTCGGTCATGTAGCCGGCCCCGCCCAGCGTCTGAATTGCGTCGGAGCAGATGCGTTCGGCCGCTTCGGTGGCGAACAGTTTCGCCATCGATGCCTCCTTGAGGCATGGCAAGCCTTGGCTTCGTAAGGCGGCGGCATGCAGCACGAGCTGACGCGCAGCTTCGAGCTGGGTCGCCATATCGGCAAGGCGGAATGCAACGGCTTGATGTTCGATGATCGTTTTGCCAAAACTTCTGCGCTCTTGCGCGTAGGCGAGCGCAATCTCGTAGGCGGCGCGGGCCATGCCCACGGCTTGCGAAGCGATGCCGATGCGGCCGCCTTCCAGGTTGGCGAGCGCGATACGATAGCCTTGGCCTTCGGCGCCGAGCCGGTTCTCCTCCGGCACGCAAAGATCTTCGAGCCGAATTTCGCAAGTATCGGACGCCTGTTGTCCCATCTTGCTCTCGATCCGGGCGACGCAATAGCCCGACTGCTTGGTGTCGACGATGAAGCAGCTGATGCCCTTCTTGCCCTGCACGAGGTCCGTCGCAGCAAAGACCAGCGCGACGTCGGCGTTCTTGCCCGAGGTGACGAACTGCTTGTTGCCATTAAGAATATAGGTTCCGCGCCGCCGTTCGGCCCGCGTGCGGATCGCGCCGGCGTCCGAGCCGCTCTGCGGTTCGGTGAGGCAGAAAGCGCTCAGCATCTCGCCGCGCGCCATCGGCCGCAGATATTTCTCCTTCTGCTCCGGCGTCCCATACTCGACAAGCGGCATGCAGCCGACGGAGTTGTGACCGCTCATGATCGTTGAAACCGCTCCATCACCGGCGGCGATTTCCTCCAGCGCCAGCGCATAGGCGACGTAGTCGGTGCCAGCGCCGTCCCATTCCGGAGGAACCGTCATTCCCATGAAACCGAGCTTGCCCAGCTCGCGCAGTGCCGCGCGCGGAAACACCGCCTGGCTATCCCATTCGGCCGAATGGGGCGCCAAGGAGCGCTGCGCGACTTCGCGCGCGGCGTCCCGAACTTGCTCCTGTTCCTCGGTCAGCAACATTATTCCTACTCGGCGGCTTGGCGGCGCGTGGCTTCGCGCGCATTCAGCAATTCCCGCGCCACGATCAGCTTCTGCACTTCGGTTGCGCCCTCGTAGATGCGCAGCGCGCGGATTTCGCGGTATAGCGCCTCGACTTTGACCCCGACGCGCACGCCGTTGCCGCCGAAGATCTGCACGGCGCGGTCGATGACCCGTTGCGCCATCTCGGGCGCAAAGGCCTTGGCCATCGATGCCTCGCGCGTAATGCGCGCCGCACCGCGATCTTTTTCCCAGGCCGCTCGGTAAATCAGCAAGGCGGCCGCGTCGATGTCGATGGCGCTATCCGCCAGCGCTACCTGCGTGAGTTGCAGATCCGCCAACGGCGCCCCGAACAAATTGCGCGTTGCCGCGCGCTCGATCATCTCGTCGAAGGCGCGGCGCGCCATCCCGAGCGCCGCGGCGGCGACGGTCGAGCGGAATATATCGAGCGTCGCCATCGCAACCTTGAAGCCTTCGCCGGCGCCGCCGAGACGATTGGCCAGCGGGACGCGGCAGCCGGTGAAGCGAAGCGTTGCGAGCGGGTGTGGAGCAATGACCTCAATGCGGCCGGCGATCTCAAGACCCGGGGTCTCGGCATCGACGATGAAACAAGAGAGCCCCTTGGCACCGGGGGCCTCGCCGGTTCGCGCGAACACCACGTAGTGGTCCGCGATCCCGCCGTTGGAGATCCAGGTTTTCAGCCCTTCAATGCGCATATGCGACGGACCGTCCTTGGTCGCGGTCGTCGCCAGCGCGCTGACGTCGGACCCCGCTTCGGGTTCCGAGAGCGCGAATGCCGCGATATGACGGCCGTCGCGAACCGGTGGCAGATATTTGGCTTTGATCTCGTCGCTGCCGAACAGCGAAATCGAGGCGGTCCCCAGGCCCTGCATGGCGAACGCAAAATCAGCCAGGCTGTCGTGCCAGGAGAGAATCTCGCGCGCGGCGCATATCGTGCGCACGTCGAGCTTTTCCGTGAGCCCGCCATAGGCCGCCGGCACGACGGCCTTGAGCCAACCCGCATCGCCCAAAGCCCGAACGAGGGCTCGGCATGATTGATCCACGTTGGCGTGATCGATGTGCCGGCCGACTTCCTTGTTAGCCCAATCCGCGAGCGCCGCGCCAAATCGCCGGTGTTCCTCGCCGAAGAACGGCCAAACAAGGTGAGCGAGCGGCGGCATCAGCGGTCTCCGCCGTTTAGATTAAGTCCCTTGTCGCGCAGCAAGAAGCGTTGGACTTTTCCGGTTGCAGTCTTTGGCAGGCTGTCGACAAATTCGATCCATCGCGGATATTTCCAAGGACCGATCGCGCGCTTCACATGCACCTTGAGCTCTTCATAGAGCGCGCGGCCGATATCGCTTTCTTTTTGATTTTTGAGCACGACAAATGCTTTTGGCTTGATCAGGCCGTTATCGTCCTCGACGGGCACGACGGCGGCCTCGAGAACCTTCGGATGGCTGACCAATGCGTCCTCGACCTCGAACGGCGATACCCAAATGCCGCTGACCTTGAACATATCGTCAGTGCGGCCGCAGAAGGTGTACACGCCATCCGAACGCCGCACGTATTTGTCACCGGTGCGGGTCCACTCGCCCACAAACGTGCGGCGCGATTTCTCGCGCTGATTCCAGTAGCCGGCCGCGGACGATTCGCCGCGCACCCAAAGTTCGCCGATTTCATCGTCAGCAACGTCCTGCCCAGCATCGTCAACCAGCCTGAGGTCGTAACCGTCCACTGGCACGCCGGATGTACCGTACTCCACGGCATCCGGAAGGTTGGTCAGAAAAAGATGCCCCATCTCGGTCGAGCCGACGCCGTTTACGATGTCGATACCAAATTTTTGCTTCCAAGCTTCACCAACATGGACTGGCAACGGCTCGCCGGCCGAAAAACAGAGTCGAATCCGGCTCGACATGTTTTCTGGCTTGCACTCGGGATCGGCAAGCATCGCCGCATAAAGCGTCGGCACTGCGAAAAACATCGTCGGCTGGTATCCGCGCAGCGTCTCGAACACGGTCTGCGGCGTCGGCCGCTCCGGATAGAGCACCGTGGTCGCGCCGACCGACATCGGACACAACATTGCGTCGCCGAGGCCATAGGCGAAGAATAGCTTCGGCGCGGAAAAGATCACGTCGTCTTCACGGATGCCGATGCGGCCCTGCCCCGAGGTGCGCGCGATGCTCATCGGCGTCGAATGCACATGCATCGTTCCCTTCGGCATTCCGGTCGTGCCGGACGAATAGAGCCAGTACGCGACCTCATCGGCACAGGTTCTGGCCGGCGCCGAGCCTTCGTTCTCGGCCGCCAACAACGTGTCCAGTCGCGGCACCGACGCCGGGCCGCCGCCGACCACGACAATTTCCTTGACGTTGGGCAGGTCCTTCGCGGCTTCCTGCACCATCGGGAGCAGCGCGGTCGAAACAAAGACCGCCTTGGCGCGCGAATCTTCGAACAGGTAGCGATACTGGTCGACCGTCAGCCGCGTATTGACCAGAACCGGAACGATGCCCGCCCGGATGGCGCCCCAGAACAGCACGGGAAAGTCGACGGTGTCGAGCAGAACGAGGGCGATCCGGTTTTCCGGTTCAATCCCCATGCGTGCCAGCATCGGGCCGATGCGCGCAGCGGTGTCGCGCAGTTCGCCATAGGTCAAGTTGCGCGACGGGTCGATGAACGCGGTCTTCTCGCCCCGTCCCTCGGCGACGTTGCGATCCACGAAATCGACAGCGGCATTATAGTCGCGAACGTCGGTCATTTCTGCGGCTTACCCTTGAGGATGATGCGCGCGTCCACCGCCAGGCAGCCGTCGTCGAGCGCCAGGCAGGGATTGAGGTCCACTTCGTCGATCTGCGGGTGCTCCTCCAGCAACCGGCCAAGCGAGACCAGCATGGTGGCGATGGCGTCGACATTGAGTTTCTGGCGGCCGCGCGCGCCGTCGATGATCTTCGGCGGCAGCGTGTCGTGGATGAGCGCGCGCGCCTGCTCGATGCCGAACGGCGCGAGACGAAAACCGACGCGCTTGAGCACTTCGACATAGATGCCGCCGAGGCCGAACATCACCACCGGGCCGAACAGTCTGTCTCGGATCGCGCCCAGCACCAGCTCGGTCGCCGCCGGCATCATTTTCTGCACCAGCACGCTCGGTTTGCCGATTGCGGGCGCCGCCTTGCGGACGTTGTCGACGAGCTGCGCATAGGATTTTTCCAGCGCACTGTCGGAACCGATGCCGAGCATAACGCCGCCGATGTCGGATTTGTGCAGGATCTGCGCCGACACCACTTTGATCACGACCGGGTAGCCGATCTCTCTGGCGGCCGCTAAGGCGCCCTCCAGCGAATCGACCATTTTGAACGGCGGCACAGGGATGTCGTACTGCTTGCACACCGCATAGGCTTCCGGTTCGAGCAGGCTAACGCGCCCCTCTTTGGCAGTGGCGGCGATCAGTTGCGCCGTCGGCCCTTTCGTAGTGGGCACTTTAGTCTTTCCGTCCGCTGGCGCGGCCGACGCGCGATTAGAGCCGTAATTCGAGAGATTGGCCGCGACCCGCGCGACCGTGTCCGGGTAATCGAAGGTCGGCAGGCTGGCGCCTTCCAAGCCGCGGCGCAATTCGTCGGCGAAGTCGCCGAAGGTGATGACATTGAGCAGCGGCTTCGGCGTTGAGCCTTGCGACTGGAACGCGCCGGCAACCTCCTTAGCGAGCAACGGCTGATCGAGGAACGCGCTGGGCGCCAGGATCTGGATCACCGAGTCGACGTTCGGGTCCTTGAACAGGACCTGCAGCACCTGGTGGTGCAAGCGCTCGAAATGTGCGGCGGTGAGGTCGATATAACCGGGAGGATGGCCGACATTGGCGGCGGGCGACAGGATCGCCTTCAACGCCGCGGTGGTTTCATCGGTGAACGACGCCATCTTGATGCCGGGCAATTCGGAAATCTCGTCGATGCACATCGTACCCGGCCCGCCCATGTGGGTGAGGACGGCGACGCGGTTACCCTTCGGCACCGGCTGCATCGAGAACGCGCGCAGCGTGTCGTAGAACTCCGCGACGCTACGCACGCGCATCAATCCGAACTGGCGGAATGCGCCTTCGTAGATCGCCTCGGCGCCGGCGATCGCACCGGTGTGGGAGAGCGCTGCGGTCGAGCCCAATTCGCTGCGGCCGCTTTTCAGCACCACCACTGGCTTGACCGCGGCAGCTTCGCGGGCCGCTTGGAAAAAGCCACGCGGATCGGACAGGCCTTCGAGATAGATGCCGATGACGCGCGTCGACTCATCATCCTTCAAGAAGGCGAGCAGCTCGGCCATCTGAACGTCGGCCATGTTGCCCATGGAGACGTATTTGTTCAGGCCCACCCGGCCGCTCGTCCCCGAAGCAAACAGAAATGAATTGCCGAAGGCGCCGCTCTGCGTGAGTACGCTGATGCCGCCGCGTGGATAGGTGCCGATGTCGAAATTGGTGTTGAAGCCGCTCACCGTATCCATGACGCCGACGCAGTTCGGACCGATGAGCCGTATCGACGCGGACCGCAAAATGTCGATCAGGTCTTTCTGCCGCTGCTTGGCCTCAGGCGAGTCGATCTCGCCGAAGCCCGCCGACATACAGATCGCGCCCTTGATGTCATTGAAGCGCTTTTTTCGCTCCGCCATCTCCTTGGCGACCTGCACGGTCAGATCGGCCGCCACCATCAGAATGCACATGTCGACCGGTTCGGGGATATCGCTCACGCTCTTGTAGCAAGGCAATCCCAGGATGCCCTTTTCGCGCGGATTGACCGGGTACAATTTCCCTTTGTAGCCCATGGAGATCATGTGACGCAGCGCGGTGTTGCCCGGCTTCTTCGGGTCCGATGAGGCGCCCACCACGGCGACGCTTTTCGGATTGAAAAACACGCTCAGCGCGGAATCGTCTTGCGCCGCTTGCGCCGGTTCTTTGCCGGCCAAATCTATCGCGGCGTTATAGTCGCGAAGCACCGTCATAATAAGCCTCGCCCAAGAACGATTATGTGCCGGAAAAGCTACTGGCTAATCGCAGTCCAATCCTTGACTTCGGTCAGGTAGATCGCCCGAAAACGCTGTAACCGGAGTGAGTTGTCTTGATTTTTGTCATGGAAACATAGCGGCAAACGGCGCATTTTTTCAGCTAGGAGCGCTCCGATGCATGCACCGGCCCCGCAGCCGAAAAAACGCCTATTGAGATTGAGGCTGAACGGGCGCTGGCGCGAAGACGCCGTCGCCGAAAAAGAGCTGCTCGTCGACTATTTGCGCGATGTCGCGCATCTCACCGGCGTGAAGACCGGCTGCGATGGCGGCGAGTGTGGTGCCTGCACGGTGTTGGTCGACGGCGAAGCCGTGCCGTCCTGCATCACGCTCGCGGTGCGCTGCGAGGGCCGTGACGTCGAAACGATCGAAGGCTTGGCGACGCAGGGCCGACTCAACCGATTGCAGCGCGCCTTTCACGAGAAGCTTGGCACGCAATGCGGCTTCTGCACGCCGGGAATGATCATGGCGGCTGAAGCGCTGTTGCGGCGCAATCCGAACCCGAGCGACGGCGAGATACGCACCGCGCTATCGGGAAACCTTTGCCGGTGCACGGGCTATGTGAAGATCATCAAGTCGGTCAAGGCGGCCGCGGAGGCAACTTCATGACGGCCGCTCCGATCGCAGAGGGCAAACTCGCGCGCCGCGGCGTTCCGCTTATCGATGGCGTTGAAAAGGTTACCGGGCGCGCACGCTATACCGCCGATCTCGAGCATGCCGACGCGCTGGTCGGACGCATCCTGCGCAGCCCGGTCAGCCACGGCGAAATCATCCGGCTGGATGTGTCCAAGGCACGCGCGCTTGCGGGCGTGGCGGCGGTCGTCACCGGCGACGACTGTGCGCACACTTACGGTGTGCTCCCGATCGCCATGAACGAATATCCACTGGCGCGCGGCCGCGTGCGCTATCGCGGCGAGCCGGTCGCGGCAGTGGCGGCGATCGATGAGGAGACCGCCGAGCGTGCGCTCGGCCTGATCGAACTCGAAGTGAAGCAGCTGCCCGCCTATTATACGTCCGAGGCCGCGCGCGCGCCGGATGCGGTGCTGCTGCACGACGACAAACCCGGCAATCTCGAACGCGACGTCCATCACCAATTCGGCGATGTCGCGCAAGGTTTTGCCGCCGCCGATCTGGTGCGCGAGCAGCTATTCAGCTGCGCCGAGATCAACCACGCGCAGATCGAGCCGCACGCTAGCCTGTCCGAGTTCGATCCGCTCACCGGCCGTCTGACGGTGCAGACCGTGTCGCAGGTCGGCTATTACCTGCATCTGATGCTGGCGCAATGCCTGGAGATGGATTCCTCGCGCATCCGCGTGATCAAGCCTTTCATCGGCGGCGGTTTCGGCGCGCGCGTCGAAGCGCTCAATTTCGAGATCGTCACCGCCCTGCTCGCGAAGGCTGCCGCTGGCAAGGTGATGATGCAGCTCACCCGCGAGGAAACCTTCATCACCCACCGCGCCCGTCCGCAAACCGATATCCGGTTGAAACTCGGCATGCGCAAGGATGGGCGCATGACAGCATGCGAATGCGAGGTGGTGCAGCGCGGCGGCGCTTACGCCGGCTACGGTATCATCACCATTCTTTATGCCGGCGCCTTGCTGCAAGGCATCTACGATATTCCGGCGGTCAAGTATGACGGTTACCGGGTCTACGCCAATCTGCCGCCATGCGGCGCCATGCGCGGGCACGGTTCGGTCGACACGCGTCACGCATTCGAATGTCTTGTCGACCGGATGGCGCGCGAGTTCGGCCTCGACCCCTTCGCCGTGCGCCGCGCCAATCTGTTGCAGGCGCCCACCCGCACGATGAATGATCTGACGGTGAACAGCTACGGTCTCGCCGAATGCCTCGACAAGGTCGAGCGAGCGAGCGGGTGGCATGAACGCATCGGTCGGATGCCGCCCGGCAAGGGCCTCGGCATGGCCTGCTCGCATTACGTCAGCGGCGCGGCCAAGCCGATCCACCGTACCGGCGAGCCACACGCGGTGGTCAACCTTAAACTAGACTTCGATGGCGGCGTAACCGCGCTCACCGGCGCCGCCGATATCGGCCAGGGCTCCTCCACCATGGTGGCGATCACTGTGGCCGAGACGCTGGACATCTCGCTCGACCGCGTCCGCGTCATCGCCGCCGATACCGCCATCACGCCGAAAGACAACGGGGCCTACTCGTCACGGATCACGTTCATGGTGGGCAACGCGGCGATCGACGCCGCGAAGAAGCTGAAGGCGGTGCTCGTTGCCGCCGCTGCCCGCAAGCTTGAGGCGCGTCCCGAAGATGTCGAGTGCGTCGGTGAGGTGTTCCGGGTCGGCAGCGGCAAACAATCGACCCTGTCCTTCGCCGACGTCGTGGCCGCTGCGTTGATCGACGAGGGCGCGATCACCGTCAAGGGATCCTTCACCTGCCCGCCTGAATTTCACGGCGGCAAGCACCGTGGCGGCGCCGTCGGCTCGACCATGGGCTTCAGCTACGCTGCCCAGGTCGTCGAGGTCAGCATTGATGACGCCTCGGGCTTGGTCAGCGTCGACAAGGTATGGGTGGCGCTCGACTGCGGCCATGCCATCAACCCGCTGGCGGTCGAAGGACAGATCGAAGGATCGGTCTGGATGGGCATGGGCCAGGCGATGTGCGAGGAGACGCACTACCTCGAAGGCCTGCCGGCGCACGCCAGCCTGCTCGAATACCGCATGCCGACGATGGCGGAATCCCCGCCGATCGAGGTGCAGATTGTCGAGTCCCACGATCCCTACGGACCGTTCGGCGCCAAGGAAGCGAGCGAAGGCGCCTTGGCCGGCTTCCCGCCAGCCTTGGTCAACGCCATCGCCAATGCCATCGGTATCGACCTCAACGCATTGCCGGTGACGCCTGACCGGGTCATGGATGCGCTCATCCAGCGTCGCAGGCAGGCGAGACTCGCCCGCACCGTGAAGGCCGCATCATGACCGCACCGTTGGCCGAGTTCCGCCTGGCGCAGCCGAGCACCGTCAAAGATGCGGTTGCGGCCTGTATCAAGCATCCGGGCAGCCGCTTCGTCGCGGGCGGCACCGACCTGCTGGTGAACATGCGGCGTGGCATCAGCAGCCCGGATCTGCTGGTCGATCTCTCCGGTATCGACGAACTGACCGAGATCAAGAGCGACGGACGCGGCGTGACGATCGGCGCGGGTGTGACCATCGCCACGCTGGCTCGCAACACGGCGATCGCCAGCCAATATCGCGCGCTCGCGCAAGCCGCCGCAGCAATCGCCGGGCCTGGTCACCGCGTCATGGCGACCGTCGGCGGCAATCTGTGCCTCGACACCCGCTGCATTTATTACAATCAAAGCGAATGGTGGCGCAGCGCCAACGCCTATTGCCTGAAAAATCGCGGCGATGTCTGCCACGTTGCCCCGCAGGGACAGCGCTGTCATGCCGCTTTCTCCGGCGATCTTGCGCCGGCTTTGCTCGTGCTCGGCGTCGAGATTGATATTGCCGGTCCAAAAGGACAGCGCCGAATTTCTCTGAGCGAACTCTATGTCGAAGACGGCAAGGCCCATCTCACTCTGGCCGCCGGCGAACTCATTGTGGCGGTGCATCTGCCTGTAGCGCCACCGCCATCGGCTTATGAAAAGGTGCGGGTACGCGGCGCTATCGATTTTCCATTGGCAGGCGTGGCGGCGGCGCTTTCGGCATCCGGGACAACCATCGGTTCGCTCCGCATCGCGCTGACCGGCACAAATTCCCGGCCGTTCCTGCTTGCCGGTACGGAAGCCTTTGCCGGCCGGTCGGTCGACGACAAACTGCTGCAGGAGATCGATCGGCTGGTGCAGAAGCAAGTCCAGCCCATGCGGACCACGATTGCATCGGCCAATTATCGCCGCGTCGCCGCCGCCGCACTGGCACGGCGCCTGACCGCAAGGCTTTTCGCCGAAGGCGCGGCTTGAGCCTGCTCTCTATGAAGCGGGAATAACGGCGGTCGCTTCCAGTTCGATCTTTGCCGGCGCATCGAGAAGATCGGCGACAAAAATCATGCTCATGGCGGGGAAATGGCTTCCGATCAGCGATTTCCAGATGCGCCCGAGTTCGCGCCGGCCCGCGAGATAGCCGGGCTTGTCGATGCAGAATGCAGTCAGTCGGCAAATGTGGGCGGGCTTGGCGCCGGCCACCGCCAAAATCGCAATGATGTTTTTGAGCGCCTGCTCGAATTGCGGAACCAGCTCTTCGCTTTGGAATTTCTGATTGGCATCCCAGCCAACCGTGCCGGCAACGAACACGATGCGGCCCGCCGCCACGCTGATGCCGTTGGCATAGCCGATCGGTGGCAACCAGCCGGACGGATGGAGAATCTGCGATGACATTAACGCACGGCCCGCAAGGTGCCCCGCACGGAGCTGCGATCGTCGTTAGCGAGCTGACGCAGCTTGGCAACGTCTTTGACCACGACGTGCGAAGCGTCGACCACGACGCCGATGCTTCGCAAGCGCGCAAAGGCACGCGACAGCGACTCC
>Ga0265337_1001388_pt1 | contig 11886 bp, 12 predicted proteins | sample 42122metaG_FD_192441 | JGI IMG/M metagenome (GOLD analysis project Ga0265337, IMG submission 192441) | Rhizosphere microbial communities from Carex aquatilis grown in University of Washington, Seatle, WA, United States - 4-21-22 metaG | ecosystem: Host-associated > Plants > Roots > Rhizosphere >... | reverse complement strand
GCCCACGCTCTTCGCAGCTTCCGCGAACATCATGCCCCCGGCCGAGGTCTTGATCGGCGCATTGGGATATTCGTTTTGGCGCGGGCCCTCGAAGACATTGCCGCCTTCGATCTTCTGACCTTTGAGGTTTCCTGCCTTGCCCGACACGCCGCACAATTTGTCGAACTTGTCGAAATAGGGTTCGAGCTCGTCATAGGTGACGGGCCAGTCGGCGATCGTCATGTCGCCGGGAATGGCGCTGGCGCCGTATTTCTGCGTGATCTCGCTGCGGATGCGGAAATCGGCAGGCAGGAAGCGCCAATGCAAACCGCCCCAATGATTGGTGGTGCCGCCGACGCCCTCGCCGGGAAGGAATGCGCCCCAGCGCCGGATGGGCAGCGCCGCCTGGTCCGTATTGTTACGGAAAGTGACGGTATCGACCGCGTTGTCGATCATCAGTTCTTTGCGCGCGTTGTACTTCAGCTCGTCGCGGATGCGCGGCAGGACGACTTCTTCCTCCGGGCGGCGGTCCGGCCCGCGTTCGAGTCCCACGACGGTCAAGCCCGCCATGGTGAGTTCTTTGGCCATCATCACGCCGGTCAGCCCCTGGCCGATGACGACGACGTCGACTTCCTTCAGTTTCGTGACCATCGGTGCATCCCCCTCAGCTGAAGTCCGCGATGGACTGCGGTTCGGCGACGTATTTCTTGTTGCGGTATTCGTCGATCTTGTCGGCATAGGTCGCGGGCAGGCCCGGGAAGCCGAGCATGCGCCACGATGCCTTGTTGCGGTTGCCGCCATAGATGGGATCGGAGAAGAACCCTTCCATGTTGATGGTCAGAAGCGCGCCGAAGAACTGCTTGGCGTCCAGCCCGTCGAATTCGGCGGTGCCCTTTTGCATCGCGGTCAAGGCTTCGTCCCGCTTTGGCTGCTCCAGCCGGTCGAAACTCTTGCCATAGGTCTTCTCGCACCAGGCATTGGCCGTCTGGATGCCGGCGACGAAGTATTGATGCGGCGTCAGGGGAAGCTGATAGCCCTGCTCAGGGGTGCCTTTGACGTAGGGTCCCGCGCGGTACATCCTGTCGCCGCCGCCCCAGGCGCTGGCGAGCTGGCGGTCGATGAAGACCGGCACGCCGCACTCCGTGCCGGAGGGCGAAAGCTCGTCCTTGGGAATGATGGTGTCGGCGGCCGCCGAAAAGAAGGCGACTTGCTGCGGGGTGAGAATGATCCAGGTTTCGGGTGCTGCTGCAGCAGCCGTGGTCTTCGCCTCCGGCGTACAGGCGGCAAGGCCGCTGGCGGCCGCCGCGACGCTTGCGCCCGCGACACCCGCCCCTTTGAGAAAATCGCGCCGTGGAATGGATTCGTTTTTGGCCATGGGTGCCTCCCGTATGCGCCGGCGGTTCCGGCGGCTCCTCCGCCGCCGAATGACCGTGCCCCGCGCAAACCTTAGTCCGAATCCCGCTCCGCCGCGAGAGGAGGCCGGGCCGGCTGTGGCGTTTCGCAGGGCATGAGGCGTAGCTGCTCACAGAAAGCTTGTCACTCCGCCGCGATAGAGGATGGAATGCCACCGGCGCGGAGATTCAAATTGTTCGATTCGATCCCGATTTCGCGGTTAGGGCATCTCTGGCGGGTTCTACCCGTGCTCGGGCTTCTCGCGGCCGCCGCGGCGGCCGCTCCGGCGTCCGGACCGCGACCCAAGAACGTCATCCTGATGATCGCGGATGGCTCGGGCGCAAGCGCCATCGCCGCCACCGGCATGTACACGGGAAAGCTCGGCAAGCAAGTGTTCGACGGCCCGAATTGGGCCAAGACCTGGGTTTCCACCTATCCGCTGCGAACCGATGAACGGCCGGGCGCCGGTGCGGCTCAGGACCCCGACGCCATCTACGATGCCGCGAAGAATTGGGACACGACGCCCGTTGCCACGATTCGGGGCCGTTATCCCGATCGCTTCGCCGGTTATGCCTGGACCAAGAGAACGGCGCCCGATTCCGCCAACACCATGAGCGCCATGGTCAACGGCCATAAGAGTTACAACAACGCCATCAATGTCGACGGCAACGCAATGCCGCTCACGACGTTTGCCGAGCGCGCGCACGGCGAAGGCAAGGCCGTGGGCGTCGTGACGACAGTACAGATTTCCGATGCGACACCGGCCGCGGGTGCAGGCGCGCACAATGTCTCGCGCACGAACCGCACCGCAATCGCCGGCGAGATGCTGAACGCGGGCGTGGTCAGCGTGATCATGGGGACTGGCAACCCCGATTATGACGATGACGGCGCGCTCCGGGTCACACCGAATTATGCCTGGATCGGCGCCGGCGATTGGCTGGCGCTGAAGGCAGGAACGCACAGAAGCGGGTTCAAACTGATTCAGGATAAAGCTGCATTCGACGCGCTTCCGGAAACGGCGAATCCGCCGCCGAAGCTCATCGGGATCGCACACGCGTTTAATTCGACGCAGTTCAATCGCGCAGGCGCGGCTGCGGCGGCCGAACCGCCCTATGCCGTGGCGCGCAAGCCCGACGTGCCGTCGCTGCGGACCATGGTCGAAGGCGCGCTCAACATTCTCGATGGCGACACGCAAGGCATGTTCCTGGTGATCGAGGGCGGGGCGGTGGATCGCGCCGAGCACGCGAACAATATGGGCCGCATGATCGAAGAGAAGATCGAGTTCGACGACGCGGTGGCTGCCGTCTCGGCCTATCTCGATGCGAACACAGCCGGCAACAATTGGTCGAACACGCTCGTGATCGTGACCGCCGATCACGATCACCTGCTGCTCGGCCCGGACTCCGATACGGTACCGTTCCAGGATCTGAAGAACAATGGTGCAGGACATATGCCCGGCTACAAGTGGCAGAACAATTCGCACAGCAACCAGCTTGTGCCGCTGTTCGCGCGGGGGGCGGGAGCAAACCTGATCGCCGGTTGCGCGAAACGAACCGATGCCTACACCGACGCGCAAGGCCGCCGCTTCGGCCGCGGCACCTACATGGACGACACGGAAATCTTTGCCGTCATGACGGGCGAAGGCTGCCATTGAAGAGCGCGGCCTGGCGCTGCTGCAGGAATGTCCGCACCGCGGAATCGCGCTCGAGGCCGATCGCGCGGTCATAGGCATCCCGCGCTGCCGCGTATTCCCGCGTGCGCGCCAGCAACTCCGCCCGCGCCGCCCAATAGGGCTGATACTCGACGAGACGCGGATCGGCGGCGAGCGCATCGAGCGCGGCCAACCCGGCCTTTGCTCCTTGCGCTTCGGCGATGGCAATTGCGCGGTTGATGCCGACGACAGGAGATTCCGACAGCACCGACAGCGCGTCGTAGATCTTCGCGATTGCCCCCCAATCCGTGCGGCCGGTCAGGCGCCGGACGGCGTGGGCCGATTGCACGGCGGCTTCGAGCTGATACCGGCCGGGAGCGCCCATCCTGCTCGCGCGCAGCAACAGCGCCTCGGCTTCGTCGATGGCGGCGATGTCCCATCGCACGGGGTCCTGTTCGGCGAGCGGCACATAGTCTCCGTCAGGGCCGCGGCGCGCGCCCCGCCGCGCCTCGCAATGGAGCATGAGCGCGAGAAGGCCCAGCGCCTCGGTCTCGCCGGGCAGCAGACTGACGGCCAGGCGCCCCAGCCAGATCGCTTCATCGGCGAGATTGCCGCGCTCGATTTCGGCGCCTGCTGCATCGGACCAGCCCTTGGCAAAGGCCGCGTAGATCGCCGCGAGCACGGCCTCCAGCCGTTCGGGCAGGTCGGCGCGCTCCGGAACCCGAAACGGTATGGCCGTTTCGCGGATCTTGGTCTTTGCGCGCGCGAGCCTTTGGCCCATGGCGGCAGGCGACACCAGGAAGGCCGATGCAATCCGCACCGCGTCGAAACCAAGGAGCGTCTGCAGGATCAAAGGTGCTCGGATGGAAGGATCGATCGCCGGGTGCGCGCAGGCGAACATCAGCGCGAGGCGGCGGTCCGGAATCTCGGCCGGGTCTCGGGCGGTCGCTTCCATCTCCTCGGCCAGCATCCTCACATGAGGTACCGCGTTCTCACCGCCTTTGCGCCGCCGGACCATGTCGACGATCTTTCGTTTCGCCACCGCCATCAGCCACCCTTCCGGGTTGGCCGGGGTTCCCCGGATCGGCCAATCCGCGAGCGCGGACGCGAAAGCCTCGGACAGGGCGTCCTCGGCGCGCGCCACATCCCCGCTTTGAGCGGCGAGAAAGGCGACCAGCCTGCCATAGGAGCGGCGGACTACCGCCTCCGCCGTTTCCGCCGCGTTCCGGTCGCCTTCGCTCATGCGGCCTGCCTACATGCCCCAGATCGGGCGCACCTCGACGATCCCATGGCTCGCGCCCGGACACCGCGCCGCCCAGGAAAGGGCCGCGTCCAGATCCGGCACGTCGATCATGAAATAGCCGCCGAGCTGCTCCTTGGTTTCGGCATAAGGGCCATCCAGCACCTGCGTCTTGCCGTCGGCGACGCGCACGGTGCTTGCCGCATTGGTCGGCTTGAGGCGGTTGGCGCCCAGCAACGCGCCTGCCGATTTCAGGGCCTCGGTGTAGGCGCCATAGGCGGCCATTCCGCGTTCCTGCTCAGCCTGTGGCATCGTCGACCAGATGTCTTCCTTCGAATAGATCATCAGCATGTATTGCATGACACTCTCCTTTGCCCGTTTTCCGCGCGAGCCTCACGCCCGGCTGTCCCAATGACGCGCGAGGAAGCGCGATTTCGACAGCGGCCGGGCGAAATTTTCATGACGGATAGAAAAGATCAGGAAATCGGCGCGCACGGCCAGACGAAGGAAACGATCTGCTCGACGAATTGCCGGTAAGGGCCGGTCTTGATGTCGGGGGCCTCCTCGACGACGTCTTCAATCGTATCCTGGACTTTCGTCGCCATCGCGTCCTTGGTGACGCTCGCCGGGAGGCAGGCCTTGCGGTTTTTCTCCAGCACCTGCTCGATGGCTATGATCTGAATCCGGCAGAAGCGCGCGTCGGTCTTGCAGCGCTCGACGAATTCCTCCGCCGTCACGGGCGATGCCGGCGCGGCCAAGGAACGAGCCGCCAACAGGCCGGCCGCAAGACCTCCTATGATGAAACTGCGCACGATCATGCTGCAAATTAACGCTTCACCGTTGGTCTGTCGAACGGCGAGTCTTCACGGTTGCACTTGACCTTCCTTATAGCCGGTCATATATCCGGTTAAAATGGGAGAAGACTATGGTCACATCTCAGCGAAAAGCCGTCGCCGATTATCGGAAACGGCTGAAGCGTCAGGGTCTGACCCGCATGGAAGTGCGGGTGCGGAAAACCGACGCTTCTCTGGTCCGGGAGGTCGTGGAGGCTCTGTCTGATCCGGAACGGCAGCACGAAACGCGCGCTCTGCTGCGCGAGCGGTTTGCGGCGAACCGTCCTAAAGGGTTGAAAGCGCTGCTGGCAGCTGCGCCGCTCGAAGGCGTCGATTTGAGCCGCGACGAGGACTATGGCCGGGATGTCGATCTGTGAATTATCTGATCGTTACCAACATTATCTCGGAGGTACGCAAGGGAGCCCAATGCGATGTAAATGTGGCGCGCTGGTATGAAAGCATTGCGGATGAGAGTCTCTATTTGAGCGCGCTCGTGTTTGGCGAGATTCGCAAAGGTATCGAAGGATGCCGTACTCGCGATCCGGCACAGGCGCGCGCCCTGGAAAAATGGCTCGCTGCCGTGAACAAAGCTTTTGGTGAGCGCATTCTACCGATCGAGTCTGCTGTCGCGGAGGAATGGGGCCATATGGCCGCACGTCGACCGCTTTCGGTCGTCGATGGTCTTCTCGCCGCAACGGCCAAGGTTCATGGCATGACGCTCGTCACGCGAAATATCCGAAACGTCACGGGACTCGGCGTCGGGATACTCAATCCGTTCGAGCGAAATTAATTCGGGATCATGCGGTCGCGAAAGCCTAGGCGTGCAGCAGCGGGCCCGGGTTTTTGAGATAGGTGTTCACGATCGCATTGGCTGACCAATAAGCGAGCGCGCCGAGCGGTCCCGTCGGGTTGTAGCTCTGGTTCTGCGGGAACGTGCTGGCCCCCATGATGAAGAGATTGCTCGCGTCCCAGGACTGCAGATATTTGTTCACGACGCTCGTCCTCGGATCGGCGCCCATGATCGTGCCCCCGGTGTTGTGGGTCGATTGATAGGGGCGCGCGTCGTAATCGCCGTCGCGGTAGCGGGGCGGCGTCATGATGGTGGGATTCATCGCCCGTGCGATCTCGGCCGATTTCTGGCTCAGGAAAGCGCCGATCTTGTAATCATTTTCCTTGAAGTTGAACGTCATGCGCAGAAGCGGCCGCCCGATCGCGTCCTTATAGGTGGGATCGAGATCGAGATAATTGTCGCGATAGGCGTAATTGCACGCCGTGCCGGCAACGGTGAACCAGCGCCGGTAATATTTGGCGGTCGCGGTTTTCCACGCCTTGCCCCAGCGGGGCGTGCCCGGCGGTACCGCGCGCGTCTCGATGGGCCGCCCGTTGGACAGGCCCGCCGAGATGTGCCCGCCGCCGATGAAGCCAAGCCCGGAATGGTCGAAATTGTCGCTGTTGAAATCGTCGATGACCGAGCCGAAAGCGCCCGCCGCCATGAACGGGTTCGTCTCCTTGTCGTCGAAGAAGACCGTGACGCCCGAGCCGGTGTATTGATAGCAATAATTCTTGCCCACGGTGCCACGCCCCGTGGCCGGATCGTAAGGCGTGCCGATGCCGGAATAGAGCATCAACAGCGTGTTGTTGAACACATAAGCGCCGAGGATCACGAGACCCGCAGGCTGCTCGTATTCTTCGCCCGAGCGCGTATCGATATAGGTGACGGATTTCACCTTTTTGGCGCGGGCGTCGTAATTCAGCTTTTTCACATAGGCATGGGTGCGCAGCTCGAAACGCGGATCGGGCAGCAGCACGGGAAGGATGTTCACATTGGGCGAGGCCTTCGCGTTCGACTCGCAGCCATAGCGCTCGCAGAAGCCACAATAGACGCATTGCCCCATGGTCGCGCCTTCGGGGTTGGTATAGGCCTCGCTGGCATTGGCGGAGGGCTGCGGGAAGGGGTGATAGCCAAGCTTCCTGCAGGCATCCTCGAACAGGGAGGCCGCCACGTTCCGCGCCAGCGGCTTGTTCGGATAGGGGTTGCTGCGCGGACCTTCAAAGACGTTGCCGCCGGCGATCTTCTGTCCACGGAGGTTTCCGGCCTGGCCCGAAATGCCGCAGAGTTTCTCGAACTTGTCGTAGAACGGCTCCATTTCGGCAAAGGTGACGCCGAAATCCTGCACCGTCATGTCGGCCGGAATGACTTTCGCGCCATATTTCTGCGTGTAATGGGAGCGGACGAGATAATCGGCTTCCAGCCGCCGCCAGGTGGCGCCGTTCCAATGCGAGCCCGCGCCCCCGACATTGTTGCCGGGCAGAAACGAGCCGAGCCGCCGGATCGGCAGCGCCGTCTCGCGCGTGTTGTGGCGCAAGGTCACCGTCTCCATGGCGGTGTCCTGAAACAGCTCGTGGCGGCTCGAATATTTCAGCTCGTCGCGGATTTGCGGGATGGTGAAATCCTCGCGCGGGGTGCGCATGGCGCCGCGCTCCAATCCCACCACATGAAGCCCGGCCTTGGTCAGTTCGCGGGAGAGGATGCTCCCGGTCCAGCCCATGCCGATGACAACCGCGTCGGTTTCCTTCAAGACCGTAACCATTTGCCCCGCTCCCTTACGAAAAGTCCGCGATCGACAGCGGGCCCTTGTCGTATTTCTTGTTGAAATAGGTCTTGATCTCTTCGCGATAGCTGGCGGGAAGGCCGGGGAAGCCGATCATCTTCCACGCCACCTTGTCCCGGTTGCCGCCATACATCGGATCGGCGAAGAAGCCTTCCATGGTGAGCTGCAGGAAATTGTCGAAAAAGAAGGCCGAGGTGAACCCGCCGTTGAATTGGGCCTTGCCGGATTCCAGCGCCTTCATCGCCTCCTCTTGTTGAGCCGGCGTCAGGCGGTCGAACTCCTTGCCGTAGGTTTTCGTCGTCCATTCGTTGGTGGCGACAATTCCGGCCCGGAAGAACTCGCGCGGGGAGAGGGCAAGCTGGTACCCGAGCTCGGGTTTGGCAGGCAGGAACGGGCCGGAGCGATAGAGCCGCGCGCCGTTGCCGAAGCCGCCGGCCAACTGCCGGTCGATGAAGACGGCAAGCCCGCAATCGCTGCCGGAGGGCGTCAGTTCGTCGGCCGGGATAAGGGTGTCGACGGCGGCCTTGACGAAGGCCTGTTCCGTCGGCGTCAGCGCGAGCCAGACTTCGGGCTCGGCCTGGGCGGCAGGAGCCGCAGCCGCAGCCGCCTCGGGGGCCCGCGCCATGCCCGCGGAGGTGGCGAGCGCCGCACCTGCGGCCCCGGCGCCCGCCGTTTTGAGAAAATCGCGGCGTGGGATTTTTTCGTCTGCCATATGCTCCTCCCGATGACGGCAAGCGTCTTGCCCGCACTCTAGCAGCTTCGCAAGGTGTAAGTCCCCTTCCGCACGGGGAATTCACCCCGGAAAACAACGTTCTGAGCCCATCTTGCTTGGGCACTCCTTTGCTTCTAATAGCGAGGCCCAAAGAGGCGGCCGAACCCAAGCGGCCGCGGAGGGATTAAGCGTTTCTCGTGGCTCAGAAAATCAAGACCGCGGCCGAGATGGTGGCGAGCATTCCGGACGGCGCCCATATCGCGCTCGGGGGCTTTGCCATTGCGCGCAACGTGATCGCGCCGGTCCATGAGCTGATCCGGCAGAACAAGCGCGATTTGACCGTCTCCCAGGGGGTGGCCGGGCTCGACACCGATCTCCTGGTCGGGGCCGGCCTCGTGAAGCACCTGATTATCGGCGGCGGTTCGCTCGACCGCTTCGGGCCGGTTCATTGCATCAACCGCGCGCGCGAGACGGGCTCGCTCGCGTCAGAGGATTGGACCAGCCTTTCCCTTTGCTTCCGCTATCTCGCGGGCGCGCTGGGGCTCTCGTTCATCCCGATCAAATCGCTGATTGCGTCTGAAATCCTCGACCGGCTGGAGCACGGGCCGGGCGCCGCCGACGTGGCGCGCATGCAATGCCCTTTCACGGGCGAGAACTACGTTGCCATGCGTGCGCTGCAGCCCGACATCTCCTTCGTGCATGTCCAGGTCGCGGATGCTGACGGCAATTGCCGCATCGACGGCCCGCGCTGGGAAAACGAAGAACAGGCCAAGGCCGCCAAGCGCCTGATCGTCGTCGCCGAAGAAATCGTGCCGACCGACGTGATCCGCCAGGAGCCCGAACGCACCATCATTCCCGCCCATCGCGTGGAGGCGGTGATCCACCAGCCCTGGGGCGCCCACCCGACCGCGGTATTCGGCCGCTACGACTACGACGCGGCGCATCTGAAACTCTATGTCGAGCACTCCAAGCGCAGCGAGAGGATCGGCGACTACATCGACACCTATATCCGCGGCACCAAGGATCACTGGGAATATCTCGAAAAAGCGGGCGGGCTGCGGCACCTCGAATCGCTCAAAGCGGAGCGCATCTTTGGCTATTGAGACGGACATCCGCGCCACCGAGATCATGGTCGCCGCGGGTGCGCGCGAACTGAGCGATGGCGAGACCGTGGTGGTCGGCATCGGCTTGCCGCAGGTCGCCTGTTTCCTTGCCAAGGCGACGCATGCGCCGGGCTTGACGCCGCTCCTCGAGATCGGTGTTGCCAACATGCACCCGGTGGACACGCCGGTCGGCCTCGCCGATTCCCGTATTTTCTACCGCGCGACCTGCTGGAGCGGATTCCTCGATGTGATGGGGATGAACCTCCATCGCGGCGTGGTCGATACGGGGTTCCTTGGCGCGCTCGAAGTCGACCGCTACGGCAACATCAACACCACGCTCTCGCGCGACGGCGGCCGGGTGCGCTATTTCAACGGCAGCGCGGGCGGCAATGACGTGGCGTCGCTTGCCAAGCGCGTCATCGTCATCATGCGCCACGAAAAGCGCAAATTGCCCATCGCGGTCTCGCATCTGACCAGCCCCGGCTTCGTCGGCGGCAAGACGCGCGAGGAACTCTCGCTGCGGGGCGGCGGGCCCCACCGCATCATCACCGACAAGGCGGTCCTCGGGTTCGATCACGAGAACCGCTCTGCGGCGCTTCTGTCCTTGCATCCGGGCGTGACTTTGGAGGATGTGTTGGCGAATACCGGCTTTCCCTTGGCAGTGCCGTCCGATATCCCGCCGACGCCCCTTCCGAGCATCGAGGAATTGCGGCTGCTGCGCGAAGAGATCGATCCCAAGGGCGTGTATCTGGGCCAGGCCCACTGAGAGGAACGAACCCGTGCACTATGACATCGAGCTGAATTCGGCGGCCCATTATCCCGTGCGCGGCATCGTGGATTTGTCGCCGCTGATCGAGCAGGCGGGCTTTGGGGCCTTCTGGAAGGGCGAATCCAACAGCACCGATCCCTTCGTGCTGATTTCGGCGATTGCCGCGCGCACCAACACGCTGAAGCTCGGTACCGCGATCTACCACATCTATGGCCGCAGCGCCGTGACGCTCGGCATCCAGTCGGCCACGCTGCAGGATTTGTCCGGCGGGCGGCTGCTGTTGGGCCTTGGCGTCGCCAACAAGACCATTGCCGCCTGGCATAATGGCGTCTTCGACCGGCCCTTGCGCCGCGCGCGCGAATATATCGACATCGTCAAACTGACGGCGTCCGGCGAGCGCGTCGAATATGAGGGCGAGATTTACAACACCGGCAAGCGCTTCCAGCTCTCCTGGAAACCGGATCATCCGAAATTCCCGATCTACCTCGCCGGTCTCGGCCCGCAGATGACGAAGTTGGTCGGCAAAATCTCCGACGGCGTCTTCATCAATATGGGCACGCCCGCGACCATCCGCGAAATCGCCGCCCGCGTCCGTGAAGGCGCCCTCGAAGCCGGCCGCGATCCCAACGCCATCGAAATCATCGCCAAGGTGCGCTGCTCGCTCAATCCCGACCGTGCGGTCGCGCGCTCCAAACTGCGCCAGGTGCTGACCTTCTACAATATCGCCGATCATTATAAGGACATGCTGATCGCGTCCGGCTTCGAACCCGAAGTCACGCGCATCCAGGAGGCGTTCAAGGCGGGCGGCTTCAAGGCGGCAGCCCAGCACATGACCGACGAATACATGGACAAGCTGCCGGTGATCCCCGGCACATCGATTGCGGAAATCAAGGAACGGCTGGAACCCTTCCGCGAGGCCGGCGTCACGCGCCTTGTGGTTCCTTACGTGCCTGTTTCCGAACCCGTCATCGACGATGCGCGCCGCTTCGTCGAGGCGTGGGGAAATTCGTAAATCATCGATCTCCTCATCCTTCGACAGACTCAGGATGAGGAGGATTGAACAGAAATCCTCATGCTGAGCCCGTCGAAGCATGAGAGCGCTAACCAAGGGGACTATTCTGCATGTATGATTTTGCTGCCGACGCCCAAGCCGCCGAACAGGGACACTCGGACACGGCGATAAAGAAAAAGTAAGCAAAGCGCGCGAAACCATACCGTTCTACGAACGTGGTACACACAACTTTGGCGAGGCGTTTTTCCCGCAGTTGCGGCTAGTTATGCGAATCTCGCGTGTCCGCCCGTCAGGGGCGGTCGTAACTCGCCGTTTCGGAGGGCAAATGTGAAAGGAGCTTTGATTAATGAAAGAGAGAATAAACTACTATAGCGATGGTCTAAAACTGTCCGGAATACTTTCTAAGCCTGACAATGCCAAGAAAGGAAGCAATCTTCCTGGTGTCGTGCTTGTGCCGGGTTTCATGAGCACGGCGGACGCTTTCTTTCCTGGGTTCGCCGACGAGTTTACCGCGGCAGGCTTTGTGTCCCTGACTATGGATTTCAGAGGATTCGGAGAGAGTGAAGGCGTCCGCGGCGAGGTA
>Ga0265337_1001385_pt1 | contig 11909 bp, 10 predicted proteins | sample 42122metaG_FD_192441 | JGI IMG/M metagenome (GOLD analysis project Ga0265337, IMG submission 192441) | Rhizosphere microbial communities from Carex aquatilis grown in University of Washington, Seatle, WA, United States - 4-21-22 metaG | ecosystem: Host-associated > Plants > Roots > Rhizosphere >... | reverse complement strand
CTGGGCACAGGCAGCGACGGCAAACCGGTGTTATTGAAGGAGCTCTGGCCGACGTTGCGTGAAATCCGCGACCTGATGCAGACCGCGTTGCAGCCGGAAGTCTTCCACCGGCTTTACAAGGATTTTGCCGGTCAGAACCCGAAGTGGAATGAAATCCCGTCATCCGTCGGCAACGTTTATGAATGGGACCGCCAGTCCACCTACATCCAGGAACCACCGTTCTTTACCAGCTTTTCGCTGCAGCCCGGCAGCATCGCCGAAATCAAGGGCGCGCGCGCGCTGGGAATTTTTGGCGACAGTGTGACGACCGACCATATTTCGCCGGCAGGCTCCATCAAGAAGACATCGCCGGCCGGGAAATATCTCATCGAAAACGGCGTCGAAGCCGCGGATTTCAACAGCTACGGTTCCCGCCGCGGCAATGACCGGGTGATGACGCGCGGCACGTTTGCGAACGTGCGCATCAAGAACCTCATGGTGCCCGGCGTGGAAGGCGGCGTGACCCGGGTGCAGCCGGCTGGGACACAAATGAGCATTTACGATGCGGCCATGGAATACATGAAAGCCAAAACGCCGCTGATGGTGATTGCCGGGCAGGAATACGGCACCGGATCCAGCCGCGATTGGGCCGCCAAGGGGACGAATTTGCTGGGTGTAAAAGCCGTCGTGGCCCAAAGTTTTGAACGCATTCACCGCAGCAATCTGGTGGGCATGGGCGTGCTGCCACTGCAATTCAAGGAAGGCACGACGGCCCAAAGCCTCAAACTCGATGGCACGGAAATTTATGACATCGTTGGGTTGGGCGCGGATTTGAAACCGCAACAGGACCTGGCGCTCCGAATCACGCGGGCGGACGGCAAGGTTGAGAATGTACCGGTCCGTTGCCGCATCGATACACCCATCGAGATCGACTACTACCAACACGGCGGCATTTTGCCATACGTCCTGCGCCAGTTGGTTGCAAACGCACCGTAATATTGCGTTCCGGGCACGCCATCGCCGGTCAACGGTTCTCCTGGCGCTCCAGTTGGCCGACTTCGACGCCGAGGAGGCAGACGTCGTCGCTCAATTCGCTTTGACCCGAAAACTGCCGGATTTCAAATACCAGGGCCGACAGCATCTCCTTGGGCGGTAATTGGGCGTGTTTGCGCACGATGGTGGCGAGGCGCTCCTGACTGAAAATGTCCTGCTCGTTGCCTTCCGCCTCGATCATGCCGTCGGTGTAAAGCAGGATGACGTCCCCGGAATTCATGGGGCAGCGGCAGGTCGGAAACACCGCCTCTTTAAACAATCCGAGCGCCGGCCCCTTTTTACCGCCCGCCGGAGGGGCCAGGGATTTTACCTCACCCTGGCTGCGAAGCAGTTGCAGCGGGTCCGGATGGGCCGCGCTCGCGTAAACTATTTCCCCCGCCGCCACATCGGCGACCAGGTAAAAGGCGGTGGCGAACATGGTGGTGCCGGCCTGCTGGAAAACGCTGAGCAAACCGCGATTGATCTGCGCCAGCAAATCGCCGGGATCGGACGCTTTCAAACTTAAATCCTCCACCAGGGCGCGGGTCATGGCCGTAACCAGTGCCGCGCGCACGTCGTGACCCATCACATCGCAAATGAACACGCCGACCGAGGTGTCGGACAGGGCCACCACATCAAAAAAATCGCCGCTCACCGTGCCGCTCGGGAGGAAGAAGCTGTAAAATTTCAGGGCGCTTTCATGCGGTGGGCGGTGAGGCGGCACGGTGGGGAACTTTTGCGGCAGCATGGCGAGCTGCAGCTCCCGGGCCATTTTCATTTCCTCCTCGATCTGCCGGTTTTTCTTTTCCAACTGCCGGGTGCGTTCGGCGAGCGCCTGCTCGGCCAGCTTGCGTATCGTGATGTCACGCGAAATGCCAAAGGTGCCGATCACCCGCCCGGAATGATTGCGGAGGGGCATTTTGGTGGTCAAAACCCAGGTCACGCTTCCATCGGGCCAGGTTTCAGCCTCCTCCAGATTTTCCATCGGTTGGCCGGTGCGCAGGATCTTTTGTTCATCGGCCAGGGCCTGCTCGGCGTGGGGCTGGGTGAAATAGTCGGCATCGGATTTGCCGATTGCATTCTGGGGATCTGTCAGCCGGTGTCTCTTCGCCAAGGCGCGGCTGATCATCAGGAAACGGCTGCGGAGATCTTTGAAATAGATGGCATCGGGGATGTTGTCCATCAGGGTTTGCAATAAAAAACCCTCATACCCGTGTGCCAACTGGCCGCGATGACGTTCAATGGCCTTGTGAAGGCTGGTGGCGAAGATTGGACCCGTTAATTGCTGTTTGAGCAGATAATCCTGCGCCCCGATTTGCAAGGTTCGTGCTGCCACTTCTTCATCCGCCGCATCGGCCACCACGACAATCGGGGTTCGTGGTGCGGCCGCCCGGGTCTGCCCAAACGAGTTCAGCAATCCCTGGCTGTCCGGTAATGCCAGTCCCAGGACGATGAGATCGAAACTGCGGCCATCTAGTTTTTCCAGTCCCAAGGAAAGCTGGTTCACTCGCTCCACATCAAAATCATCCGATGGCAGCAATTTCTGGCAATCCGAATTGCCTTCCATCAACAACACCCGGGAACGTGCTTTGGACATATGGTTGGGGCCGCTGTTCGGTCAGAACATAGTGATTGCGCCTTCCGGCGTCCAGCATGATGGCAAGGAGAACTTCATCACCGGGGCAAAACGGGTTCGCTGCGTTCGGGCCTGGCGGCGTTCTGCTGACGCTTGCGCAAGGCGACGACGGCGATGACACAAGCGGTCCAGGTCGGGAGGTCTTCCAGCAAGGGAACCAGTTCCAGGGCAAAGGTCGGCAGGAGCAACCAATGAAAACCCAACGCCCAACTGGTCAATACCATCGCCACCAGGTCAATGGCCTGGTCCGCACCCGCCCAGCCGAACCAGCCGAGAAGCAATTGCGATCCGTCGGCAACCACCGCGATCGCCAGGGCCAGAATGATCCGGATGCGCGTCAGGAGCGGCACCCGCATCAGGCGCTTGAACTTCAGCAGTTTCAATCGGAGGGTATGTTTAACCACGGCGGCGGGATTTTCAACTGCGATGCATACCAACTTGCTGCTGGCCGTCGAAGTTCTATAATCCACACGTGCTCGATATCAAACTAATCCGCGAACAGCCCGATTTTGTGCGTCAGCGTCTCGCCACGCGTGGGGCAGGGGATGAAACCCATATTGACGGGCTGCTCAAGCTCGATGAACAGCGCCGCAAGCTGCTCGCCGAGGTCGAATCCCTCAAGGCCCGGCGCAATCGCGCTTCGAAGGAAATCGGCGCCCTGATGGGCCAGAAGAAGACCGCCGAGGCTGAAGCGAAAAAGACCGAAACGCGCGAGCTGGGCGATCACATCACCACACTGGACAAGGAAGCGGAAGCCATCGAGGTTTCGCGCCATCAATTGATGCTGCGCCTGCCGAACCTGCCGCATGAATCGGTCAAGATCGGCAAAAGCGCGGAAGACAATCCGGAGGTCCGGGCCTTCGGCGAAAAAGCGGCTTTTGCCTTCAAACCGAAGTCGCATGTCGAATTGTGTGAATCGCTGAAACTGGTGGATTTTGCGCGGGGCGCCAAATTGTCCGGGAGCGGTTTTTTATTGTACACAAACTGGGGCGCACGGCTGGAGCGGGCATTGATCCAATTTCTGCTCGACTTGCACGTTCATGAGCACGGCTACACGGAGGTGTCGCCGCCGTTCGTGGTCGGACCGCAATGCCTGGAAGGCGTCGGCCAGTTTCCCAAATTCAAGGACCAATATTACGGTGTGGCCGAGGGCGATGACAAAGACAAGCTGGGCAAATTGTATCTGGTTCCCACGGCCGAAACGCCGTTGGCGAACATTCATCGCGAGGAAATCCTGCCGGAGAAGCAGCTGCCGGTTTATTACTGTGCTTATACGCCATGCTTTCGCGGCGAGGCGGGCGCGGCAGGCGTAGGCACGCGCGGCATGATCCGGGTGCATCAGTTCGACAAGGTCGAGTTGATCAAGATCGTCAAGCCGGAAAACGGTTATGCCGAACTGGAGAACATGGTGGCCAACGCGGAGAAAGTCCTGCAACTGCTCGGGCTGCACTACCGCGTGGTGCTGTTGTGCACGGGCGACATGGGCTTCGGCAGCGCCAAGACCTACGACATCGAAGTTTGGGCGCCAGGGCAGGGGACCTATCTGGAAGTGTCGAGCTGCTCAAACTGCGAAGATTTCCAGGCCCGCCGGATGAACCTCCGCTTTAAAGCGGAGTCGGGCGAAAACAAATTCCCGCACATCCTGAACGGCAGCGGCACGGCGCTGGCCCGTCTGTTTGTCGCGCTGATTGAGACCCATCAGCAGGCCGATGGCAGCGTGCTAATTCCCTCGGCCTTGCAGCCCCATTTGAAAACCGACCGGATTTGCCTGTGACCTTCGCTCCCTTTATTTACGAGATACGATATACGATTGACGCGACCTGTGGGGTGCGCCGCGTAAATCGTATATCGTATATCGTAAATTAATGAGAATTCTCCTGGCCAGCAGCGAACTCCACCCGTACTCCAAGACCGGCGGGTTGGCGGACATGGTCGGCGCACTGGGCAAGGCGCTTGCCCGGGCGGGCCATGAGGTGGTCACTGTGACGCCACTGTATCGGGGCATTCGCAAAAAGTTTCCCGGCATCCGGCGCAAGGACTGGCAGTTTGATCTGCCGCTGGGCCCAAATCGCGTCCAGGGCGGCCTGTGGTCGGTGGAAGTGGAAAAGGGCCTGACGGTCTATTTCGTCGACCAACCGGGGTTTTTTGACCGGGCCGGGATTTATGGCGAAAACAACATCAGCTACCCGGACAATGCCGGGCGATACATCTTCTTTTCCAAATGCGTCGCGCACCTTGGCCGTTATCTGCCGTGGCGACCCGAAGTGATTCATGTCCATGACTGGCAGGCGGCCCTCGTGCCGGCCCTGCTGTTGCATCAGCGGACGGCCGAAGGGTGGGGGAACCCGCCGCCAACGTGCCTGACCATTCACAATCTGGCTTATCAGGGGACTTTCCCGGCAGCCGCTTTTGCGCTGGCCAATCTGCCGGCGAATTTTTTCAACATGGAAAGCGCGGAATTTTTCGGGCAATTGAATTGTCTCAAGGCGGGCATTGCCTTCGTGGACACGATCACCACGGTCAGTCCGCGCTACGCCCGGGAAATTACGACGGAAGAATTCGGCTGCGGTCTGGACGGACTTTTGCGCCGGCGGCAGAACCGGCTTTTCGGGATTTTGAACGGCGTGGATTACGAGCAGTGGAATACGACGCACAATCCGTTTCTGGCGCATCCTTATTCCGCCGCGCGCCTGGCCGGCAAGGCCCGGAACAAGATTGAACTGCAACAGGAACTTGGTTTGCCTGCCTCGGCCGGCACCCCGCTGTTCGGCACCATCACCCGGCTGGCGGAACAGAAGGGGGTGGATATCAAATTGGGTGCGTTGGAGGAAATGTTAAGTTCAAAGCTGCAGTTCGTCCTGCTGGGCAGCGGCTCGCCGGCGCTGGAACGCGCTTATCTCAGCCTGGCCCGGCGTTTCCCGCTCCAGGTGGCGGTCCGGATCGGTTACGACGAAGGGCTGTCCCATCGGATTGAGGCCGGTTGTGATTTTTACATCATGCCGTCGCGTTTCGAGCCGAGCGGGCTGAACCAGATGTACAGCCTGCGTTATGGGACCATTCCGATCGTTCGCGCCGTGGGTGGCCTGGATGACAGCGTGATTGATTTTTCACAGGAAGCCCGGCGGGCCAACGGAATTAAATTTCGCGAATTTTCGGCCCGCGCCCTGGCCAAGGCGATCCGCAAAGCCCTGGCCATTTACGGGCAATCGGGCTTGTTGCGGCGTTACCGCCAGAATGCCATGAAGATGGATTTCTCGTGGGACCGATCGGTCGGTGAATACCTGAAAGTTTACGAAATTTCCGGAAATCTCAACTCTGGACCAGGTTGGCAAACCGCCGGGCTCGTTCCCTGACAACGCCGCTGGGATGGTCAGCCTGCCATGGAGCGTTCCAAAGCACGTAGAATTCAAAGTCGGTCGGCTGGCGTTTATGGTTGCGTTCAAACCGGGAAAGGCGCGGGTTCATTGTCTTTTGAGCTGCGGTCAGCGCCTCCTCGGGATTCAACGGATCGCCCCCGGGCCAAAGCTCGGGACGGATCTGGAAACGGGAAACTTCACCAACAGCTCCGACTGCGTGGTCGTTATTGCCACTTTCAATCATGGAAAGCGCCGACCAACGGTCCATGGCGAATGCAGGTTTCGCCAGACCGAGTCCGGCGAAAGCCAATATGACCAAAAAACGTACATTCATTGTCCACTAATAAAGCCAACTGAGACCAATCCGTCAACCGGATTATGTTGATATTAAATATAACAAACATTGTGTAGCTATTATTAAACCTCGATTTCGCGTGTCGGATAGATGTTAAGTCATTGATTTGCAATGTGGTAAAGTTGGTTTTGTAATTGTTGTAGCCATTAACAGCTTAACTAAAAATGTTTCCGAATGCATGACAAACCCGTTTTCGACGCCAAAAAATATCCCTAAAAAAGAGGCTTAAACACGGAAAACTGGGAAAAAGCCCCAACAAATGGCTACTTACTCCTCCACGTGATTGTAGAATTTGGACATTCTTCGCACCAGCCAGCGTGGTGTGATTCGTATCCAAAAGATCAAAAAACGGTTCCGCAGCCCCGGGATAGCGACAATTTTACCATGGCGGAAGGCTTCATACCCATGATGGGCAACGGCTTGAGCCGTCATTTTGGTTATTTTGAGTCGCCGAACCTTTCCGCCGCGAGCCACCTTCCCAAAATTCGTTTCCGTCGGACCAGGACAAAGTGCCGTCACGGTCAGGCCGCTGCCGGCCAGTTCTTCGGCCAAGGCCTCGGTGAAGGACAACACAAAGGCTTTGGTCGCATAGTAAACCGCCATGCCGGGGCCGGCCAGAAATCCAGCTACGGATCCCACGTTGATCACGCCACCACGCCGGCGTTCAATCATGCCCGGGAGAAACAACCCCGTCAGATTGGTGAGCGCGGCAACATTGACCTGAACCATTTCGAGCTGCCGCTGGAGGGGCAATCCGGCAAATATGCCTTGGGCGCCAAAGCCGGCGTTGTTGACCAGGACATCTACAACAATTCCCCTGCCCTCCAATTCCTTGAAAACGTGTCCGGGTGTTTCCGGACGGGAAAGATCCGCAGTCATTACGAGTGCTTCGATTTGATTCGTCCGTCGTAATTCGCCCGCCAGGGATTCCAGTGCTCCGATGTCGCGCGCGAGCAATACCAGGCGGCAGCCGTCGGCGGCAAAGCATTTTGCCAGTTCCAATCCGATGCCCGATGATGCGCCCGTGATCAGGACCGTTTCGCTGTTCGCAGCCTTCATCCCGTCAGCGCCTATTGGTTTCCCCAACCGAACCGTTTGGTAACGGGCCAATAAACGAAGAAGGATTTTCCGATGATGCTGTCCTCCGGGAAATCTCCCCAATACCGCGAGTCCAAGCTGTTCATCGTGTTGTCGCCCATCACCATGATGTGTCCGGTGGGAATTTGATAGACAGATGATGAGTCAGGGAAAAAGGGCATCTGCGGCTGACTGATATGTCCGGAATAATGGCTTTCCTCAGGAGGATGCTTGGGATCAAAGGAATAGACATTTTCAAAGTGCGGCGTGGACGAATCAAGTCGATGACCGTCAATCACGAGGTGCCGGTCGTCGCCGATTTGGATTTTTTCGCCGCCCAGTCCAACCATGCGCTTGATATAGAATTGATCCGGGGGAATGTTCCAGTAAGGACGATTTTCCCGGCGTTCTTCCGGTATTCCTGCCGTTTGGAAGACGACAATTTCCCCGCGTTGCGGCTTGCGAAAATTATAAGAAATCCGGTCCACAAACAGATGATCGCCGGCAGCAACCTTCAGTTTAACGACGTCATCGCCTTTATGATAGGTCTGGCCGCGCTCAAATTCCGTGTGCGGGTGCAACCCGGCACGATAGGCCATGGGATCCATGCCCGGGGGTGCCTCGCCGTAATCGGGTGGAAACCACATGACATGTTCCACGCCACCGATGGTGAATGACTGCCGGATGTTGAAGATCAGAAAGTGCGTCATGGGATTGACGGCATCGATCGTGCCATCGGCTTGGGCCACAACGTGGACATACGATATGCCTTCAAACCATTCCTTGATTCGTTCCCAGCCGGTGGGGATTTCAAACTTCGGGTCGCCCGGCTGGCCGTCGTGCGGCAGATAATTCTTCGAAGTGACCCCGAACAACGTCGGTTGCATCGAACCGGTCGGGATTTTGAACGGCTGCAGGAAAAACGTGCGGATGGCCATCGCCACGGCAATCGCCACGAGCAGGACCTCGACGTTTTCACGCCACATCGCGTTCGGGTACGGCTTGAGCCATTTGTTGGCCGCAAAATCGAGCTCGTCCATTTTGAGCCGGACCTTGCCGATGTTTTCCTTTGCGGCGATGGCGTCTCGCAACTGGTTCATCGCCAGGGTCACGGCGCCGATGGCCGCCGGAGCGAGGATGTCGCGTTGGGCATCCAAAAGGCGTTGGACCTGCTTCCGCATCGCGCACGCCTCGCGAACGGTTGAGGAAATGAGCCAGCGGAAAATCATAAATATTTAGCTTCGACACCAACGACGCGGATTTTCACAAATATATTTCGCGGCAAAATACCCGTAACGCAAGCGAATGAAAGAAATTTCCCTGCCGCCAGCGGTCGCCGGTGCTGTTGATGTTGCAACCTCCCAATTTTCCTGCACCCGGCGTGAACGCTTTCCGGCGGCGGGCGGCAGTTTGGTTTCCGCTCATTTGAGTTTGATTTTGGCCGGAAGGAACAATAAACCCACTCCGCCGACGAAACACATGAGGCCCATCGGCCCCAGTTTCAACCAGGGGATTGGTCCGGCCGGCCGGCCTTCGGCAGCAAAAGCCGCCACGACCAGAAAAATGCCGGACAGCAGCAGCACGATTCCGAACGCCAGATACCATTTATTCCTGGTCAAGTTCATCGGTTGAGTTTCACGCTTTCAACACTTCAATAAATGCCTCCTGCGGGATGTTTACGTTGCCAATGGATTTCATGCGCTTTTTGCCTTCCTTTTGCTTTTCGAGCAGCTTGCGTTTGCGGGACACGTCGCCACCGTAACATTTGGCCGTCACGTCCTTGCGGAACGCGCTGATGGTTTCGGACGCGACAATTTTGCCGCCGATCGCCGCCTGAATTTTAACCTGGAATTGCTGGCGCGGGATGACTTCTTTTAACTTTTCCGCCAGCGTGCGTCCCCTGCCCTCTGCCTTCGTGCGGTGCACGATGCACGAAAACGCATCCATGGACTCGGTGTTTACGAGCATGTCGAGCTTCACCATGTCGCTCTCCATGTAATCTGCCGGCTCGTAATCCATCGAGCCGAAGCCGCGCGTCATGCTTTTGATGCGGTCATGAAAATCAATCAGGATTTCGTTCAGCGGCAGCAGGCTCGTCAACATCACGCGTTTGGTGTCGAGCGTTTCGGTATGGTCCACCGCACCGCGCTTTTCTGAAATCAAGGCCATCATGTCGCCGATGTTTTCATTCGGGCAGATGACAAACGCCTTGACCATCGGCTCCTCGATTTTTTCGATGTAGGTCACGTCCGGCATGAACGCCGGATTGTCCACCTGCTTGCGCGTGCCGTCCGAAAGCGTCACATGATAGACCACGCTCGGATACGTCGCGATGATGTCCATGTCGTATTCGCGGCGCAGCCGTTCCTGCACAATCTCCAGGTGCAGCAAGCCGAGGAAGCCGCAGCGGAAACCGAATCCCAGCGCCACGCTCGTCTCCGTGGAATAAACAAATGCCGAGTCATTCAGCTTCAACTTGCCCATCGCGGATTTCAACTGCTCGTAATCCGCCGTGTTGATCGGATAAATCCCGCTGAAGACCATCGGATGAATTTCCTTGAACCCGGGCAGCACCGGCGATGGATTCCGCGCGTCCGTGATCGTGTCGCCCATTTTGACTTCCGCCGCGCTCTTGATGTTCGCCGTGAAATAGCCCGTCTCGCCGACTTCGAGTTTTTCGCGAGTGTAAGGTTTCGGATTGAAGCTGCCGACTTCCTTCACCTCAACGGTTTTGCCCGAGTGCAGCAGCTTCACCATTTGTCCGGCCTTCAATTGGCCGTTGAACACCCGCACATGGGTGACCACGCCTTTGTAAGTATCGAAATAAGAATCGAAGCCCAGCGCCTGCAACGACGCTGCGCCGGTTGGCTTCGGCGCCGGGATGCGTGCGACAATCGCCTCCAGGATTTCATCAATGCCGATGCCTTCCTTCGCGCTGCACGGAATCGCCAGTTCCGCCGGGATCGCCAGCACATCTTCCAACTGGCGTTTCGCCTGCGGCACGTCGGCGTGGCCGAGGTCGATCTTGTTGATGACCGGAATGATTTCCAGATTCAGCTTCGCCGCGAGATGATAATTTGCCACCGTCTGCGCCTCAACCCCCTGGGCCGCATCAATCACCAGCAGCGCCCCTTCGCATGCGCTCAGGCTGCGCGATACTTCGTAGGAAAAATCCACGTGCCCCGGCGTATCAATCAGATTCAACTCGTACGTCTCGCCGTTTTTGGCCTTGTAAAGCATCGTGACCGGATGCGCCTTGATGGTAATGCCGCGTTCCCGCTCCAGATCCATCGAGTCCAGCAGTTGCGCCGACATATCGCGCGTGGCGATGGTGCCCGTGCGATGCAGGAGCCGGTCCGAAAGCGTCGTCTTCCCATGGTCAATATGGGCAATGATGCTGAAATTGCGAATATGTGCTGCGTCCATTTTCTTAAATCAGAGCGCAGCAAGATAACCGGAAAATGCCTGAAGAAAAGGAAATTTGCCGGTAAGAACGCGGAATTAAACCACGGATGGACACGGATTGGCGACACTAGTCGAAGTTGCCTGCAGTGATTTGGCAGGCCATGAATCCTTCATAATCAAAGCACTGGAAGTAAAACAACCGCCAGCCAAAGTAAACGCGCGATGAATCCTAGCATCGCTCTCATGCGATAACGACTCCATGATAACAAGCTGACCAAAAAAACTGCCGCCATTAAAACAGCACAAAATGGTGAAATGCCTTCGCGGCCCGTCGGGCCATAAGAATTGGCTGGCCGCCAAAATACCATGGTCAAATATGCCGCTGGAACTAAAAGGAACAGCGCCACTCTCAAAAACCTGGATGATGTCGAATCTGTCACGTGCCTATTACTAACTCATTTGTCGCACTTGAATTGTGAAACTAAACGACTTTTTCAAGTAAAGATAATCCAGCGGAAACTTCCGACCGATATGACGACGCAGCCCAATGCTCGGTCAAATCCTTCCACTCGGTCAGCTTGCCATCAATACACGACGGATCAGAATATCGAAAGCCATACTGAATCACCCGTCGGTCATGTGTGACGATAATCCCAAGCTCAAAATTTACGTCGTCCTCAACGGAATCTACGAGCAAAGATGTGCTAGGGTCAACTCCACGCTCGCGCACAACCTCGCGTAAACGCACCCACAATCCCTCTGTACCTGTGCGAAACAACCTCGTGAAAGTCTCAATGTCTTCGCGTTCTGGCATAATGTGCGCTGAGTCCCTTACAGATATTGTGTTGACCATTTGCGGCCTATTTCGGTCCGGTTTTGGCCAGCTTTAGAGCGACTTTACGTTGGCAAGTCTCATTTGTCCAGTGGGCTCCGGTGGAGTATGCCGGACGTGGCCCTTGAGTATTGAATTGGCAAAAGCTGTAGTGAAAAAGCCACTCCAGCATCGGAACACGGCCGGGGTCGGGCCGCGTAAATCGCTTCGCTCCACGCGGTAGGGAAGATTGTAAAC
>Ga0265337_1001384_pt1 | contig 11913 bp, 10 predicted proteins | sample 42122metaG_FD_192441 | JGI IMG/M metagenome (GOLD analysis project Ga0265337, IMG submission 192441) | Rhizosphere microbial communities from Carex aquatilis grown in University of Washington, Seatle, WA, United States - 4-21-22 metaG | ecosystem: Host-associated > Plants > Roots > Rhizosphere >... | reverse complement strand
CTGTCGGACACGAACATCCGTTCCGCAGGCATTCCCCGATCCGCTTGGAAGCTCCATCGCGCTTTATCACCCCAGTTTGAGCGATGGGCCAGTAATCGTCTCGCCTCTACGCGCGCGACGGAACTGCCCACCACCAATATTTCGGGAACGGAATGGCCGTTGTTCGGTGCAGTGTTTTATCTCTGGGCAACGGAATCGCTCCAGGCGGAATGGGAAAAAGGCCACGCTCCGCAAATCGTGGCGCCGAACGTTTATGCCCGCGGCGCCATCGAGGCTGCGACATGCCTGGTCATTGATCCCACGCAGGCAAACTGGGTCCAAATTCACTGGGGCAAAAACTATTTAAAAACCGAAAATGTGTTTTTCCGGATGCTCGTCATTTCCGCGTTGACCAGCCACACCCGGCTTACCGGCAACAAGGAATACCTGCCCTTGTTGAGGGATCAGGTTGATAGTCTGTCAACTGAACTTGACGCAAGTCCGCATGGCTTGCTCAATGACTATCCAAATGAATGCTATCCGGGCGACGTGCTGACGGCGATTGCGATGATACACCGGGCGGACAAGGTCCTTGGGACTGATCATTCAGCCTTTGTTGTCCGCGCCCGGCGAGGTTTTCAAGACAAGGCGTTGGATTCCCGGGGTTTGGTCCCCTACTTCGCCATCGCTCCACTGGGAGAACCCATCGACTCAAGTCGGGGGTGCGGTAATTCTTATGTCTCACTCTTCTCGCCAGAAATCTGGCCCGAACAGGCCCAAAAATGGTATGATCTTTACGCACAGCATTTCTGGCAGGAAACCTGGACTTGCGCCGGCTTCCGGGAATTTCCAAAAGATTTAACCAACAACGACTGGTACATCGATGTGGATGCGGGGCCGGTTCTCAAAGGTTTCGGCTGTGCAGCTTGCGCCTTTGGGGTGGGGGCCGCCCGGGTCAACGGACATTTTGAACACGCCTATCCGCTAGCTGCCGAGATGCTGGTCACTTCGTGGCCGCTGCCAGATGGCACGCGGCTGATTCCGCGGATGCTATCAAATGCGACGGATGCTCCTTACCTTGGTGAGGCTGGAATTCTCTTTAACCTCACCCGCTTACCGCCCGAAGGGGTCGCCGTTAAAACCGGTGGTTCCCTTCCAGGGTTCGTTCTGATTTTTTTGGCTCTGCAATTTGGATTTGGCCTGATTTTGCTGATGGCTCCGATCCTGTCGCTCCGTCGCTGGTGGAAAAATCGGCCGGCAATGGTTCCTTACCAACCCGGAACCCAATTCGTAATCTGGGTTGGATTATTGGTCGCCAGTGTCGTCTGCTTGTTCCTGAGTAAAACGCTCATCGCGATGCTTTTTTTGGTTTGCACCCAACTCTTCCCCCGGTATCAGCGAAAGCCAATTCCATTGTTGGAACAAACTGTAGTCCAGCCTACAAACACCTGAATTTCATCCAGGAGCAAGAACACATCCCTTCGTGTGAAATTATTTCCAACTAGACAAATCCTGCCACCGGGCGCGTCATACGGTCAGACATGCGCGGCCCCGACCTCCGACGGCTCTACGACGAGCACGCCCAGGCGCTTTATGCCTTTCTCCTGAACCTGACCCGCACCGAGGCCGACACCCGCGACCTGCTCCAGGACATTTTCGTCAAACTTGCCAGCCATCCGGAGCTGCTGGAGGGTGTTCGGGCCGAGCGGGCGTTTCTCATCCGCTTGGCGCACAATGCCGCGATTGACTTGATCCGCCGGCGCGGAACCCGCGATAAAACCCGCGATCAGTTTGCCGCCGAAAGTCTTTCGCTTTTCGCGCCAGCCAGCGATCCGGATGGACAGGCCTTTGGCACCGCGTTGGCCACGGCGCTGGCCGAATTGCCGGCGGAGCAGCGCGCCGTGGTGCATTTGAAATTGTGGGAGGGATTGACCTTCGAGCAGATCGCCGGCGCACTGGATATTCCCTTGAACACCGCGGCCAGCCGGTATCGCTACGGTTTAGACAAATTGCGCGAGCGGCTGCGTCCCCTTTACGAGGAAATCAAATAATTTTTTATGGCCGTGTACGAACACAAGAGGAAGAATTTCCTCAACGCAGAGACGCAGAGAACGCAGAGAAGCGCAAAGGAATTCAATCTGATTTTCTCCGCGAGCCTCCGCGCGCTCCGCGTCTCTGCGTTAAAACCCGCTTCCACAAAATGAAACCGGACGATTTTGAACAAAAACTTCAACGCCAGTCGTTACGACAAATCCCCGCCGGATGGCGGGAAGAAATCCTGGCCGCTGCGACTTCGCGTCACCCGTCACCAACCACCCGTCACTCGTTTCTCTCAACTTTCAACTATCAACTCTCAACCTTCCTGTGGCCTCATCCCAAGGCCTGGGCCGGTCTGGCGGCAGCCTGGGTTGTGATTCTTGCCGTGAACTTTTCCCTGCGCGACCCGTCGCCGAGGGTTGCGGAAAAGTTTGCGCCGCCGTCGCCGGAGGTGCTGGTGGAACTGAAAAAGCAGCAGCTATTATTTGCCGAGCTGGTCGGCACCCGCGGGCCGCTGGACGCCGACCGGCAGAAAATCTTCCCGCCGAAACCGCGCAGCGAGCGGGTGGCAATTTTGACGGCATAACCATAGAAAAGTCATGAACGAAAAACCCAAAAGCTTCTGGAAAAGAGCCACTTTTGTTCTCGCGTGTTTGGTCACTTTGATTGCGCTGTTTTACGCCGAGGAAGACTGGCGCGGCAAGCATGACTGGGAAAAATACAAACGCGAATGGGAGGCCAAGGGCGAAAAATTTGACTTCGCAGATTTTGTCCCGCTGTCCGTGCCTGACGACCAGAATTTTGCGATGACTCCGATTTTTGACGCGACTCGCAATTTGGCCAACCGCCAATGGCGGAACGAACATCGCAATCCCAATCCGAAGAACGGAATGGAGTGGGACACCAATCTGGTTGACCGGCTGCAGATAAACATAGGCCGCATTGATGACTGGCCGGTGACGCGTTCGGCGACCAACGGCTCCGGTGACTGGCAGACAGCCAAGGCCAGTGACCTGAAAATCTGGCAAAATTATTACCGCACGCTGGCGGCCACGACGAATTTGTTTCCCGTCGCCCCGCAACCGCAATCGCCGGCGCCGGATGTTTTGCTCGCGCTGGGCAAATATGATTCCGTGATCGAAGAGCTGCGCGCGGCGCGCGCGCGCCCGGATTCGCGGTTTCCGCTGGATTATGATGACGAAGACCCGGCGGAGATTTTGCTGCCGCATCTGGCGGCGTTGAAAAGAAGTTCGCAGGTGCTGCAATTGCGCGCGCTGGCCGAACTGGAAAACGGGCAGACGGAAAAATCATTCGATGACACCATGCTGTCCTTGCGTCTGGCGGATTCCGTCCGCACGGAGCCGTTCATCATCACGCACCTCGTCCGCATCGCCATTTTGCAAATCACGCTCCAGCCGGTTTACGAAGGACTGGCGGAACACAAATGGTCGGACGCGCAACTGGCCGTACTCGACGCGGAACTGGCGAAGCTGAATTTTCTGGCGGACTACGAATTTTCCACGCGCAGCGAGCGCGCCGCTCATGTGAAAATCGTTGACTGGATGGAACAGAAGCGCAGCCGCTTTTGGGATTTGTTCGGCATGATTGACAACGATTATGAACGGTCGATTATGAAAAGCTTCGGCCTGTCCGCCGAAATTTACCTGATGCCGCGCGGCTGGTATTATCAAAGCGAAATCGTGCTATCCGACGTGCAGCAGCGGTGGGTCTTACCGATCGTGGACGACGCGACGCAGACGGTTTCGCCGGAGAACGCGCGTAAATCGGTGGACGCCGTCAGTTCGCTAAACCCGACTGCGGTCAACCTGTTCGCGCGCCTGCTGCTGCCGGAACTCGGCAAATACGCGATGCGCGTGGCGCACGGTCAGAATGCTGCGAACATGGCGCGCATCGCCATCGCGCTGGAACGATGGCGGCTCACGCATGGAAGTTTTCCCGAAACTCTCGACGCGCTTGCCCCGCAGTTCATTGCCAAACTGCCCCATGATGTCATCAACGGCCAGCCGTTGAATTATCGCCGCACATCGGACGGTCAATTCGTGCTCTATTCCATCGGCTGGAATGAAACGGACGACGGCGGGGTGGTGGGTCTCAAAAAGGACGGTTCGGTGGACATCAACCAAGACGACTGGGTCTGGCGGTATCCGCAAAAGTGATTGGGAAAACATTCAACATTCAACTCTGAACAATAGAGCAATTTAATTAATCTCGTAGCCGCGAACGTCAGTTCGCGCCATATCGTTCTCCTTTATTCAAAGTGCGCCGACTGACGTCGGCGGCTACGCAATTTTTGAAAAGGCTATAAAGCCCAAGGGGCGGAACCGCACGCCGTAGAACCTTCGCCGTTGGAAGTTGAATGTTGAGCGTTTACTCGCGATTTATCGGAGTTGAATGTTTCTGCCCTGCCTGATTTATCTGTGTCCATCCGTGTTCATCTGTGGTTGAATTTCGCCGGTGAACATCACGAATCTGAATCCCGACACCGACATCGGCGCGAGCGCCTGGCTGGTGGAGGTGGACGGCCACCGTATTTTGCTGGATGCCGGGATGCACCCGAAACGCGAAGGGCGCGAGGGGCTGCCGCTGTTCGGCAAGGCAGGGAATGTGGATCTGGACGCCATTGCGATTTCTCATTGCCATCATGACCACGTCGGCGGGCTCCCGGTGGCGTGCCGGCATTTTCCCAAGGCGCACGTGCTGATGAGCGAGCTGAGCTATTTCATCATCGAACGCGTGCTGCACAATTCCGTGAACGTGATGACCCGCCAGCGCGAGGAACTGGGCATCCGGGAATATCCGCTCTACACGCACGACGAGGTGGACGACATCGCGCCGTTGTTCCAGGGTTTCAAATACAACCGTGAAGTCGAGTGGGCGGCCTTTCAGAAAACGCGCGCCGGTTTTACGTCGCCAACGCTGGAGTTTTTCGACGCCGGCCACACGCTGGGCTCGGCGGGCATCCTGATCCGCGGCAAAAAGGAAACGCTGTTTTACACCGGTGACGTTTGCTTCCACGATCAGACGATCCTGCGCGCCGCGCGTTTCGAGGACGTGAAGGCTGACGTGCTCATCATGGAAACGACGCGCGGCAACCGCACCGCAACGCCGGGATTTTCCCGGGAAGGTGAAACCGAGCGGCTCACCGCGGCGATCCAGCGCGCGCTCAAGCGCAAGAGTAGCGTGCTGATCCCGGCCTTTGCCCTGGGGCGCACCCAGGAAATCCTGGCCCTGCTGGCCCTGCTCATGCGCGCGGGGAAACTGAAATCGCAGCCGGTTTACATCGGTGGTTTGGGGCGTGTGTTCACGGAAATTTACGATCTGGAGGCGCACCGGACCCATCGCCAGCACACCAGTTTGCAACTGCATGAGGCGTTGCAGTTGATCGTGCTGGAAAAGGGCCAGGCGGAAAACATGAAGCTCGGCGGCGGACGGATCTTCGTAATCACCGCCGGCATGATGAGCGAGAACACGGCCGCCCACGACCTGGCGGCGCGGATGATTGGCGACGAGCGGCAGTCCATTTTCTTCGTCGGTTATGCCGACCCGGACACGCCGGGCGGACGGTTGAAGGCGGCGAAGCAAGGCGAAACCTTTGTGCTCAGCCCCAGTGCCGGCCGGGTGACGCGCAACTGCGAAGTTCTGGATTTTGATCTGACGGCACACGCGAACCGCGGGGACCTGCTGGATTTCGTCGGGCGGGTTTCCCCCCGGGCGATCCTGCTCGGGCACGGCGGCGAGGAATCGCGGGCCTGGTTTGAGGAACAAATCCGCACGCGCCATCCCCGGATCAAAATTCTCCAGCCCCAACCGGCCAAAACGGTTTCCGTGTGAAAAGCAAACCGCCGGGCAAATTGCTTCGCCCGGCGGCTGGTAGATTTCAATTGGCCGTCTGGCTCAATGCCCGCCGTTGACGATGTTGGCGAGGTTGAAAATGGGCAGGAACATGCAGATGACCATGCCACCGATGACCACGCCCAGGAAAACAATCAGCATGGGTTCAAGGAGCGACATGAGGCCGGAAAGCGTGGACTCAATTTCTTCGTCCAGGAAGTTCGACACCCGCTCGAGCATGTTGTCAATATTGCCAGTTTGTTCGCCGGCGCTCAACATGCGAACGATCATGGTCGGAAAAATCGGGTTCTTGCCCAGGGCGACGGAAATGCCTTCGCCGCGCTCGATGTCGGTAGCCGCCGTCTTGATGGCTTTTTCCATGATGACATTGCCGACGGTCTGCGAAACGATTTGGAGCACTTCCAGAATGGGCACGCCGCTGCGGACGAGGGAGGCCAGGGTGCGCGTGAAGCGGACCAGGCAGATTTTATGCGCGATGGGACCGAAAACCGGCAGCTTGATGCGTTTGGAATCCCAAAATGCCCGGCCGGTCTTGGTCTTGATGAAGTGAAACCAGCCCCAGACTGCCGCGCCAGCCGCGATTAAAAATAGCAGGAAATATTTTTGGACGAGCTCACTGAGATCAATCATGAACTGCGTCGGCCCCGGCAGCGCCGCCCCGAAACCGGTATAGACTTCCTTGAACGTGGGGACGACCTTGACCAGCAGGAAGATGGTGATGCCAATGGCCACAATGGTGACCGCGGTGGGATACATCAACGCGGTCTTGACCTTTTTACGCAGCCGTTCGGCATTTTCCAGATAAGTGGCCAGGCGCGAGAGGATTTCAGACAACAAGCCGCCTTTTTCACCCGCCGATACCATGGAATAATAAAGCTTGTTGAACGTCTTGGGATGCTTCTGCAAGGCTTCGGAAAAACTTTCGCCGCTTTCCACGCGCGTGCATACGTCCCGGATGACGTCGCGCATGACTTTGTTCTCCGTCTGATCGGCCAAAGCTTGCAGGGCCTGCACAATGGCAATACCTGCCTCGATCATCGTGGCCAGCTGCCGGGTGAAAACCACCAGGTCGCGCAACGCCACCGCTCCCCCCTTCGTTTTGCCCTTCTTGGAGATTTTTTCCTGGATGGATACCACCAACAGGTTGCGATTAAGCAGGGCGGCTATGGCCGCCTGCTCGGTCGCGGCTTCCACCGAGCTGTTGATTTCCCGGCCGGTGGCCGTTTCCCGGGCTGTATAGGCAAATGATGGCATACGTTTGTTTTATTAATTAACCGCTGGCAAAACCACGCCGGTTGGAATCTTGCAACCGGCAACTGACCCTTGTCTAAGCACGATTTGTTCCAGTCAGAACAAAACATAATAGCAGGTACGGAATCTGTGGCCGGCAAAGCAGCACAATGGTTTGCGGCTGCCTCAACTTCACACAGCGGCGTCATAAAAATTGAGTTGAAATCACGAGCGATGGACGCAAGTCATTGATTACAACTAGTTTACAATATATTGCTTCCCAAAAAAATTTGTTGTCAAATAATTGGAATTCTCCTATTTTCAATGGCAATTGCACCGTTTGGTGCAAGGGCAAACCGTTTTTTGCCCTGAAAGTGCACAGGCACAAAACATCTAGAAAACAACAAACAACATCGGAGGAACCAGATGAAGTTTAATAAATGGACATTGGGTCTGGCAGCACTCGGGGTAGTCAGTTATGCCTCGGCGGCCCGCGCAGACGAAGCACCAAAAATGAGCCAGGTACAAACCGCGCTCTCAAGTACCACCCTAAGTGGTTATGTGGATACGTCGATACAGTATAACCCGACTGGCAGCGGTAGTGTGGCCCCAGTCGCCTTTAATGGCCCCACCAAGGCAAACGGTTTCAACCTGAACGTCATTGATATCGCCTTGGACAAGCCCGAAGACGAAAGCCCGTGGGCTTCCGGCTACCATGTCGAACTTTGGTTCGGCCCGGATGCCAGCACCCTGGCCACCAGCTTGTGGAACACCACAGTTGCTTCCAGCGGGCTGGGAACCGACTTCGCCATCCGTCAGGCTTATATCACCCTGCGCACCCCGGTAGGTAACGGCATTGACTGGAAGATCGGCGTGTTCGACACCGTCATCGGTTACGAATCCAACAGCTCCCCGTTAAATCCGAACTATACTCATTCCTACGGTTATACCATGGAACCGACGACCCATACCGGCGTCCTGGCAACCTATAAAGTCTGTGATGCGCTGACGCTCGTCGCCGGCATCGCGGACAGCAAAGGACCGGTTATCAACGACCGTACACCGCAGCAAAACGGCGCTTCTGATTCTTTCAAGACCTACTTGGGCTCGGTGTCTCTGACCGCTCCCTCGAGCTGGGGCTGGGCTTCCGGCGCAGCATTGACGGCCGGTGTGGTTAGTGGCGACTACAGCAACGGTGCGTTTGGCAATGATGCCAACACCAGTTGGTATGTGGGCGGCACACTTCCGACCCCCAATTCAAACTTCAAGGTGGGCGCGTCGTTTGACTATGAAACCGACTATCAGCATCCAGGCTTCGGCGGTAGCGGTAACCCGTGGGCTGTGGCGTTGTACGCTAATCTTCAAGCGACTCCGAAACTGTCCTTGAACGCCCGTGCTGAGTGGGCCAAGAATTACTTGGGCACGATTGCCGGGTTCGCTGTTCCCTCGGAACAGAATGCCTTGGCGCTCACGGGCACCATCCAGTACAACCTGTGGGCCAATGTGTTGACCCGCCTGGAAATCCGTTGGGACCATGCCAGCAACGACATCTACGGTGGCACCCTGAGTGGCGGCGGCACTGCGCAGGACAATGCAGTCCTGATTGCGGCCCAGGCCATTTATCAGTTCTAAGTCAGTTTGTTTCTTCAAAGCCTCTTCCGGGAAACCGGAAGAGGCTTTTTTCTTTCCCAAAGGCTGCTTCTTCCGGAGGTCATGCCAGGATGCAGAATTGGCTTGCCGCTGATGTTAACTCCGCCAGAATGGAGTACCGTTCAAGAGATGCGGCCTGGCTTTGGACACAAGCCAATGTAGCTCAGTGGTAGAGCAACGGTTTCGTAAACCGTCGGTCGTCGGTTCAATCCCGACCATTGGCTCCATTTCCCAATGGAGATGCCCGCTCGACAAAATTCCTGCCGACCCTCATCCTGCCGGCAATGGCATTTGAATCGGATTCACCGCTGGATTCGTTGTGGAAGGAGTATGGCCGGGCGTTCCAGGCCTGGGACGATCTTACGCTCGCGCGCTGGCTGGCGCAGACGCTTGGCCAGCTCGAAGGCCGGGCCTGGAGGCTTTCCCATCCGCTGATCGGCGCCTACCGCCTGGCCGCCCAACTGGCCCATGACCGCCAGGTCTGGTTCAAACGGCTGGCCACACCACCCGCCGCTTACACGGACTCGCCTTGCTGCCGGGCGCCCTTTTTGCCACTGCTGACCCGCGATGTGCGCGAGTCCGGGTTGATTTGCCAGCATTGCAACGAAACCCTGGTGCCGCTGGATGAAATCCCCGCCGAGATTCGCACCGAATTGTCTTCCTGGGCCCAGGAATATGAACCGGTTCATGCCGTCGCCCATTGGGATGATCGCCAGCGCCGCCAGGCGGGAGACTATGACCGCGCTTACGAAAATGCCGCGGAAGCCGCCGAACGCCTGCTGCTGCGCGCGGGACGTGAACTGATGCCCCGCTTGCTGAATTTCTACCCCGCCGCCATCTGGGAAGACCAGGACGAATGCCTCGAAGTGCGGCCGGAAGATGTGCCGGTTTGATTTCAATTATGAAATGGTTGCTTAAATGGATCTTCCGGCTGGTCCTCCTCGTGGTCGTGCTGGCGGTGGTTTTGTTGCTGTCGCTTAACTCCCTTCTCCGCCTTTATCTGCAGCACCAGATCCGCACCCAGACCGGCCTGGACGCGGAGATCGGCCGTTTCTCGCTCGGGCTGTCCGAACCGACGGTGACGCTCCAGAATTTCAAGCTGTTCAATCCGCCGGCGTTTGGTGGCACCCCTTTCCTCGATATCCCGGAGATCCATATCGAATATGACCGGACCGCGCTCGCCAAACACCAGATTCACCTCACCTTGATGCGTTTCAACCTCGGTGAACTGGACATTGTTAAAAACGAGGCTGGCCAGACGAACGTGTTCTCTCTCGGCCTCGCCCTGCCGTCAACCAAACCCGGCAGTGGCCAGCACCTGTCGAAGCTCACGGCGAATTTCAAGCAACAGACGGGTTTTGATTTCACAGGTATCGATGTGTTGAACGTCTCCGTGGGTACGGCCAAATTCATTGACTTGAAAGATCAGCAGCAAAATCGCACGCAAAAAATCGGCCTCGAAAATTGTGTGATGAAAAATGTGAAGTCGGGAGCTGACCTGCTCGGTCTGGAGCTGTTGGTTGCCTTGCGCGGCGGCGACTTTTTTGGGTCGTTGACCGGCCTGACGGGGCACGGGATTCCCGGAAACTGAAACCGGCGACGAAAGACCGCCGCCATTTTAGCGTTTTCCACACGCTGGATTTCTTCTAGCTTCGTCGCGTGCATCGCGAATCCGTCAAAACCGCCGTCCGGCTCGTGGTAAAACTGGGCACCGGGGTGCTCACCGACAGCCGCAAGCAGCCCGACCCAGCGCAGTTGGAACAGCTCGTCGCCCAGGTTGCCGCACTCAAAAAGGCCGGCAAAGAAGTCGTGCTCGTCACTTCCGGCGCCGTCGGCGCGGGTATGGGCGCGCTGGGTTATGAAAAACGGCCCAACGAACTGGCGGAATTGCAGGCCTGCGCCGCCGTGGGTCAGTCACGGCTCATGGCCATGTACGCGGAGCTGTTTGCGCGGCATCAATTGCCCGTTGCCCAGGTTTTGCTCACCCACGACGACCTGGAGCATCATGAACGCCACCTCAACGCGCGCAATACGCTCGTGACCCTGCTCGGCCGCGGCGTCGTACCCATCATCAACGAAAACGACGCCATCTCGTTCACCGAGATCAAGTTCGGCGACAACGACAAATTGTCCGCGCTGGTGGCGTCGCTGCTGCCTGCCGATCTGCTGGTGATTCTGACCACCGTGGACGGCGTCATTGAGAATTTCGGCAAGGCCAACCCCAAAACCATTTCCGCCATCGAACATATCGATGAAACCATTGAAAAGCTGGCCGGCGGTACGACCAGCGAAACCGCCGTCGGCGGCATGGCGTCAAAGGTGCAGGCGGCCAAGATCGTCGTACGCTCCGGCATTCCGCTCGTCATCGCCTCGGGCAAAAAGAAGCAGGTGCTCGCCAAAATTCTTGCCGGCGAGGATGAAGGCACACTGTTCGTGCCGCAGCCCACAAAACTGCAGGGCCGGAAGCGCTGGATCGCGTTTTTCCATCATCCGCATGGAGCGCTGTTTGTCGATGATGGCGCCCGGCTGGCATTGCGCGAGAAAGGCAAAAGCCTGCTGCCACCCGGGGTGGCGCGTTGCGAAGGTGAATTTGCCGCTGGCGACGTCGTGCGGATTTGCGATTTGAACGGGACCGAATTTGCGCGGGGCATTGCGCGGTTCGATTCCACCGCCGTGCGCGCCCGCAAACTGCCCAAGGAAGAGCTCGTTCACCGGGATGATCTCGTAATATTGTAAAAATGCTTTTACCACGGATGGACCCAGATAAACACGGATGCCGGTAGGGCGCGTCACTCCGTGCGCGCCGGGGTTCACATTCGGGCTTGCGGCGGGCAGAGGACTGCCCGCCCTACCAATTTTCATCCGTGTCCATCTGTGGTTATCCGTGGTTTGAATTAAATGAAAAAAAAACCTGCCATCCAGGATTTATTGAAGGTCATGGCCCGACTGCGCTCGCCGACGGGCTGCCCTTGGGATCGTGAGCAGAATCACATGACGCTGCGACGCCATGCCATCGAAGAAGTTTACGAATTGATTGATGCCATTGAGGCGCGGGACGACCATGAAATGGCCGAGGAACTGGGTGATTTGCTGTTGCAGGTGGTTTTCCACTGCCAACTGGCCAAGGAGCGGGGTGCGTTTGAT
>Ga0265337_1001383_pt1 | contig 11925 bp, 9 predicted proteins | sample 42122metaG_FD_192441 | JGI IMG/M metagenome (GOLD analysis project Ga0265337, IMG submission 192441) | Rhizosphere microbial communities from Carex aquatilis grown in University of Washington, Seatle, WA, United States - 4-21-22 metaG | ecosystem: Host-associated > Plants > Roots > Rhizosphere >... | reverse complement strand
TCTCAGCCGGAACCATGCAGTAGGAAGCTGATTTTTCATAAGATTTAGGTAGTGAAGGCTGGACGATTTTCTACTGCATTGCAGTTGGGCAAAGGGCTTAAGATTTTCTCCCACAATCGGCGCCACCAGGCTCGTTCTCGAACCGGGACGGCCAGTTTGATGGTGGTCTTGCCGCGTGGATAACTTAAAACTCCCGCTCTCACAAAGAGCCAAAATCTGAGTGAGTGGATCGTCACCTTCTGTTGCCAGCCCAGATGACGTTGGAACAACACGCTCAAGTTGTAAGTCACAGTGGCCAGACTCAACGCCGCCTCGCTGGCCCAAAACTTTTCCAGACACAAGGTCGGCAACGCAAAACCCTCTCGCAGTTCCTTGATTACATTCTCGCAGTCGGCCCGGCCGTTATAATAACGCCACACCGTCAGCGGTGGATGAGTCGTCGCTGGCAGGCTGGTGACCAACGCTTGAAAGCGATAGCCGGGCACGTCCAGCAAGCGTTTGCCCACACGGCTTTCGTCGGCGTCCCGCACCTGGTGACGAATCAACACCAGCCGGCGCGGGTGCGGCCAGCTCATCGCCTGATATTCCAACTCGGCCACTTCCGTCCCCGGCACTTCGGTCGCCGTCCAAGCCAGATCCCCCTTGATCAGCTTTTGAATCGGCTGGCTCAACTGTGCCACGACCACATAAGGCAGTTGCAACTGTTCCCACAACGCCAAGAGTTCCGGCAGGCAAAAGCCCGCATCGGCGCGCACGCCACGGAGTCGAAGGTGGACAGGCAGGTTGTCCCACAAGTCGAGGAAGAACGCCGTGACGTTGCCACCGCACGAAGTATTGCCAGGCCGCAACCAGAGTTGCGCCACCAGCCGCACCTCCGCGATCACCGCCAGCAGCGGATGCAAACACGGCTTGAGTCCCTGACGGGTGTAACCGACGGCCACACCCTCCTGATGGCCGTCCTCGTGCAGGAGCCGGGTCGAATCCAAGTCCAGCGTGTAGCCCTCTTTGGCACTGGGCAACCGGTTTAGACCCCAATGCCACAACGGCCGGAAACACCGCAGATTGGTGCCCGCCGAATCAAAACCCTGAAAGAACCGGGAGAGCACCGATTGACTGGCCACCCGGCGCACGCCGATCAACTCCGGCACCACCGGATCGCGGCGCAGATACGCCACGTGTGTGAGCTTGCGCGCATCACACAACAGGCCGTGGATAAAGGCCAAAGCTTTTTCGATCGGCAACAGGTGATTGTTTGACAAAGGCAACGCCTGTGGCAGAACTTTGCTCAACGTGCTGATCCCATCGCTGCCGCGCAACCATCCCCAAAAAGTCGCGCTGCCAGCGTGCGGACTCAGACGCTGTTCGGTGAACCCGATCGTGATTGATTTGCCAGCGGTTTTGAATTCAAATTCCCCAGCCACCATTTGGTGAACCGGGTGTGTGCCCGACGATTGTTTTGGTTTCATTCACCACCAATCAATTCCCAATCGGTGGCTCTTTTTCAACTACATCGTTCCGGCTAAGTGAGTGAGGCCATTCCGGCATGCTGGAAATGGCCTCGAAACCGGGGCCCGGCCATCAAGGCGAGTGTAACGCGCTCTCCTGGTTGGGGATCCAGACGGTCATTTCACCGGGCCCGCGATTGGCCCAGGCGTAATACGGGATGGCGGTGAAGTCCTGCAAATGTCGGACGACATGGCCGAATTCGTTGGTGGAGATGTTGAAGCCCCGGCCTTCGATGACCTGGACGCCATTTAGCAGGTTGGGATCAAACCGGGAGGTGACCGGTTGTTCATCGGGCAACAACAATTTGCGTACATTGCCTTTCGGGGGATTGTCAGGCCATTCGACGCAAAAAACGACCGGCCCGCGTTCCAAGGCAATCCGTCCGCGGTCGGGCACCACGTTTTGGTTGGCGGCCACGTGCCGGATGAGCATGGGCAGCTTCAATTCGACCACGTCGTTTGCCTTCCACAAGCGTTCCAGGGTTATATAACCTTTTTCAACCGTGACCGGAACGTCGTCGCCATTGATGGCGAGGGTGACGGGTTCGCTCAGCGCATCGCAAAACGTGTAGAGACCGCCTGGCACGGCTTCATCGCGCGCCCAGCCGGGGACGCGGATTTTGAGAGTGAATTTGGCGCTTTTGTCCCAATTCGGCTGTACGGTCAATTTGATCTTGCCCGCCCACGGATATCGGGTCTCCTCGACGATTTTTACGGTGCGTTCGTTGCCCAGCTTGAAATCGGCCGTGTTGCCGGCGAAGAGGTTGACGTAAATGGTGTTGCTAGATTGCGCATAAAAGTAGCCGGGCAGGGAGGGGAGAAAACGGGTGATGTTGCCGGGACAGCAGGCACAGCCGAACCACGGACTGCGCTGGTATGAGCCATCGGATTCAAGCGGATTGGGATAAAAGAATTTTGTGCCGTCGAGCGAAATCCCCGAGAGCAGGCCATTGTAAAGCGTGCGTTCGAGTACATCGATGTATTTGGCATCGCCGTGCAGGAGGAACAGGCGCTCGTTCCAGAAGATATTGGCCACCGCCGCGCAGGTTTCGTTATAAGCGGTGAGGTTCGGCAATTCATAGTCATCGCCAAAGGCTTCGCCTTGCGCGCGCGAACCGATGCCGCCGGTCAGGTACAATTTTCTGCCAACGGCATTTTCCCAGATGGCATCGATGGCGCGGGTGTACTGCGGGTCGCCGGTCAGGGCGGCCACGTCGGCCATGCCGCTGTAAAGGTAACCGGCGCGCACGGCATGCCCGATGGCCTCGGTCTGGTCCACGGGCGGGATGCGGGATTGGTGATAATCGTCGCCTCCCGGATGGCTGCCGCGAACATCGATGAAATATTTGGCGAGATTGAGATACCGGGAATCGCCGGTGATGCGGTAGAGCCGGACCAGACCCATTTCCACGACCTCATGTCCGGGCCAGAGGTGCAACTGGTTGGTGCCGGGACCGAAGGTCCGGCATAACAGGTTGGCTTCCTTGAGGGCGACGTCGAGCAAATTGGTCTTGCCGGTGGCCTGATAATGGGCAGCGGCGGCTTCGAACAGGTGCCCGGCATCGTACAGTTCGTGGCTGAGCTCGGGTTCATTGACCCAGCGATTGGTGCCGGCCCAGGGGTGTGGATGTTGGGGGTCAATCGTGCGCGCCGTGTAAAGATAGCCGTCAGGTTCCTGGGCGGCGGCAAACCGGGCGACCAGCGCATCGAGATACGCCGACATTTTGGGGTCGGGCTGGACCGCCAGGGAATAGGAAGCGCCTTCAAGAACCTTGTAAGGATCGGTGTCGTCGAACGGATATCCCGGCGGTTTGCGGTTGGCGATATTGGTGCCGTTAAGGACGGCCGCCGCCCGGTCAAAATTGTCCATGCGTCCGGTGGCCTTGCACTGTCCAAAGGCATAGGGAATCGTGACGGTACGGTTGGTTTCGAGGCGCGGCGCCCAGAAAACGTCATCGAAATGGACATCGGTGAAGGACGTGCCGGTGATGGGATAGTCTCGCGGGGCGGGGCCGGCTGCCCCCAGCGATAAACTGGAAACAACTGAAAGCACACCGGCACAAAGAAATCGGCGAAAAAATATCATTTCCATGGGTACAAGCATTTATTGGACCGGAGCAGTTGTGGCAACTGTAAACTGAAGGTATCGCGTCAATAAATGGTCTTAAAAATCCAATAAAGAATCAGGAGTCTGCATTGACATGACCAGCTCCGGCTGAATAACTTCTTTGCGCCTTTCACGGGACTTTGTGATACCGTGGGAGGCGAAAATACTTGTGGCAGAACAAGACGATTATCTGGTGGATTTGCTGGTGGACCTCGGCTTCGTAAACGCCGAGCAGGTCGCCCAAACCCGGACCGAGGCCCAGTCCTCGGGCGTGGGGGTGGTCGATTTGTTGCTGGCCAACAAGCTCATCCGCGCGGCCGACGTCACGCAAGCCAAGGCGGCGCAATTCGGTGCGGAAGTGGTCCAGTTGAGCAGCGTGCAAATTTCCGACGACGTCATCGCCATCATCCCCCGCCATATCGCCAAAAAATATCGCGTCGTCCCCGTCTTTAAAAGTGAGGGCAAGGTGGCGGTTGCCATCGCCGATCCGTCCGACCTCAACACCATCGACACGCTGACGCATCTGCTCAACTCGGAAATCGAGTTGCGGGTGGCCTCGGAGCAGGATATCGAGGCCGCGCTCAACAAATATTACGGCGGCACGGAGAAAAAAAGCATCGCCGAGGACGAAAGGTTCAAGGACGTCATCCAGGAACTCACGGAGGAGAATGTCGTGGCGACGATGCCGGGCGATGATGACGGCGGGGCGGTGGACGCGGACGCGCCGTTGATCCGGCTGGTGAACCAGATCATCGTGGACGCCTTCAAGATCCGCGCCTCGGACATTCACCTGGAGCCGTTGCAGAAGCGGTTCCGTTTGCGTTACCGCATTGACGGGGTCATGCAGGAGATGAAGGCGCCGCCCAAACGGTTGCAGGCCTCCATCATCACCCGCCTGAAAATCCAGTCGAACATGTCCATCTCCGAGCATCGCATCCCGCAGGACGGACGCATCCAGTCGAAGGTGGGTAACAAGCTGATCGACCTGCGCGTGTCCTGCCTGCCGACGAATCACGGCGAAAGCATCGTGATGCGTATTCTCGACAAGGAAGGCTTGAAGCTCGGTCTGCCGGAACTCGGATTTTTCACGGACGACCAGCAGACGTTCGAGCGGATCATCGGTCTGCCGGATGGCATCCTGCTGGTGACCGGACCCACCGGCTCGGGCAAGACCACGACACTTTATTCGTGCCTGCATTTCATCAACCGGCCCGACCGGAAAATCATCACGGTGGAGGATCCGGTGGAATACGTTCTGGCCGGCATCAACCAGGTGCAGGTGAGCGAGAGTGTCGGGCTGACCTTCGCCATGGCCTTGCGCTCCATCCTCCGTCAGGCGCCGAACGTGGTGATGATCGGGGAAATTCGCGACCTGGAAACGGCGACCATCGCCATCAACGCATCGCTCACCGGACATCTGGTGTTTTCGACGCTGCATACCAATGATGCGCCGAGCGCCGTCACCCGTCTGATGGACATCGGTGTGAAACCCTTTCTGGTGGCGTCGTCCACGCGCTGTCTCATGGCCCAGCGGCTCGTGCGCAAAATCTGCAAAAAGTGCTCGCAACCGTATCAGCTCACGGACGCGGAAATGCACGGCCTGAGCCTGACGCCGGAACAGTTGCAGGGCGCCACGATCCGCAAGGGCCGCGGTTGCAACGATTGCGGGAACACGGGTTGCCGCGGCCGTTTCGGCATCTTTGAAATTTTCGTCATTGACGATGATTCGCGGAAATTGATTTACGACAAGGCGACCTCCTCGGTTTTGCGCGCCCGGGCCCGGGAGATGGGCATGCGCACCCTGCGCGAGGACGGCATCCGCAAGGTGCTGGCCGGCCTCACCACGGCCGAGGAGGTCATCCGCTCGACGGTCGGCGACGAATCCTGATGCCCGAAGAGTTGAAGCGAAATGAGTTAAAGAGTTAAAATGAAAAGCCAAATGACGATAAAAACGGCTCAACCTTTCAACACTTCAACTGTTTAACGATTTTTTATGTCATATTCGATGTCTGATTTGTTGCAGTTGGTCGTGGCCGAAGGGTCGTCCGACCTGCATATCCGCGTGGGGGCGCCGCCGGTGATCCGCGTGCATGGCATTTTGCACCGGGTGGAAGGTCCGGTCCTCCGCCCCGAGGATTCCGAGGAACTGATGCGGAGCATCACGTCGGAGGAACACATCCAGAGCGTGCGGGAACGCGGCGGCGCGGACTTCGGTTTTGCCTTCGGCGACGCCGCGCGGTTTCGCGTGAGCGTGTTCAAGGAGAAGGGCAACTTCGGCCTGGTGCTGCGGCAGATTCCGAACAAGATGCTGACGATGGAGCAGATCGGCCTCCCCCCGAGCGCCAAGGAACTGTTGTACAAACCGCGCGGGCTGGTCCTGGTGACGGGGCCGACGGGGTCGGGCAAAACCACCACGCTGGCCTCGATGATCAACATCATCAACGAGGAGCGCGAAGAGGCGCACATCATCACCATCGAAGACCCGATCGAATATTACCACAAACACAAGAAGGCGTTGATCACCCAGCGCGAAATCGGCGTGGACGTGCCCAATTTTGCCGAAGGCCTGCGCCGCGCATTGCGCCAGGATCCGGACGTGGTGCTGGTGGGTGAAATGCGCGACCTGGAAACGATTGACGCCGCGATCACGGCGGCGGAAACGGGGCACCTGGTTTTTGGCACGCTGCACACGACCGGCGCGGCCAAGACAATTGACCGCATCGTCAACGCCTTTCCCACGAACCAGCAGGAGCAGATCCGCATCCAGCTTTCGACGGTGTTGCAAGCGGTGATTTCCCAGTTGCTGATTCCGCGGGTGGACAAGCCCGGCCGCGTCGCCGTGTTTGAAATCATGGTCAACACCCCCTCCATTGCCGCGCTGATCCGCGACAACAAGACATTCCGCCTCAATTCCGACATCCAAACCGGGGCGAAGTACGGCATGGTGACGCTGGACAGTTTTCTGATCGACAAATACCAGCAGGGCATGATCGCCCGGGATGAAGTGATCACCAAGGCCCAGGATCCGACGACGGTGCAGCAGAAACTGCAGGAACTGGAGCTGGCCCAGGCCGGCCAAAAAACATAATCCATTTGTAACATGCCGGAAGAAATTTCAAATCCGTTGCTGTCACTCGTCCGGGATCAGGGGCTGATTGACGACCTGCAATACGAGGAGGTGGCGGCGGAATTCAAACGTAGCGGCGCGCCGGTGTCCCAGCTCCTGCAGGACTTCGGGATCATGAAGCTGGATGACATCCTGCACGTGATGGCGACCAACCTGGGCACGGAAGTCGTTTCGCTGAAGGACATCAACTTTTCTCCCGAACTGTTAAAGGCCCTTCCGGCGAATGTCGCGCGGATGTATCATTGCATGCCCGTGGCCGTGAAAAACGGCACCTTGCAGGTGGCGCTGGCCGAGCCGCTTGATCCGGCGCATGCGGATGAAGTCGGTTTTGCCAGCAAGCGTGACGTGCAGGTGGTGGTGGCCGATCCCGCCGAAATTGAAAAGGCGCTGGAACGGCATTACGGCCAGGAGGAGGCGGAGGATTTTTCCCAAATCCTCAAGGAGCTCGGGTCCGACGCGGACCTCGCACGCGAAGTCAGCGCCGCGGGGGATGACGCGAAACAGGAGGAGAACCTGGCCAATCAGGCGCCCATCGTGAAGTTTGTGAGTCTGGTTTTGCAGCAGGCCATCCAGGACCGCGCGAGTGACATTCATTTCGAGCCGTTTGAAACCGAGTTCCGCATCCGTTATCGCGTGGACGGCGCGTTGTACGAAATGTCGCCGCCGCCCAAGCATCTGGCGCTGCCGGTGATCTCGCGCCTGAAGGTCATGTCCAACCTGAACATTTCCGAAAAGCGCCTGCCGCAGGACGGCCGCATCAATTACATGGTCGCCGGGCGCCAGGTCGATCTGCGCGTATCGACCCTGCCGACCCAGTTCGGCGAGTCGGTCGTGCTGCGCGTGCTGGACCGGCAATCGGTCAACCTGGATGTCAGCACGCTGGGGTTTCCGAAATACATCAACGATTATGTGCTGGATGCCATCCTGCGGCCCAACGGCATTTTGATCGTCACCGGGCCCACCGGCTCGGGCAAGACCACGACGTTGTATTCCTGTCTGCGCCAGGTCAACACGATCGATTCCAAGCTCCTCACCGCCGAGGACCCCGTCGAATATGACATTGAAGGCATCATGCAGGTGGCCATCAATGACGCGGTGGGGATGACGTTCGGCAAGGCCTTGCGGTCGTTTTTGCGCCAGGACCCGGACATCATCATGGTGGGGGAAATGCGCGATCTCGAGACCGCGCAAATTTCCATCCAGGCGTCATTGACCGGTCACCTGGTGCTGAGCACGCTGCACACCAATGATGCGACCGGCGCGGTGACCCGCCTGATCGACATGGGCGTGGAACCGTTTTTGATTTCCTCGACCCTGATGGCGGTGCTGGCGCAACGGCTGGTGCGGACCATCTGCAAGAATTGCCGGACGCCGTTCGAGCCGACCGAGGATCAACTGTCCCTGTTGAACCTGTCCCCGCATGATCTGGGCGACAAGGTCTTCCATTACGGCCGGGGTTGTTCCACGTGCAACGACACCGGTTACAAGGGCCGGAAGGGCATCTTTGAATTGCTCATCATCAGCGAGGCCGTCCGCGTTTTGATCAATGAACGCGCGCCCACCATTGTGTTGCGGCAAAAGGCGATCGAGTTGGGCATGGTGTCATTGCGTGAAGACGGCTTGCGCGGCATCTTTGAAGGTGATACCACTATAGAAGAAGTCGTCAAATATACCTGACCCCGGACACGTCCGGGGCTGATCAATTCGTTATGCCGAAATACGATTACGTCGCTTTGGACAACCGGGGCAAGGAAACCAAGGGTACGGTTGAAGTCGCCAGCCAGAACGAGGCCATTGGCCGGGTCAAGGAAATGGGCCTGTTCCCCACCAAAATCATCGAGGCCGAAAAGGTCGCCGATAAGAAACAGGCCAAAGGCAAGGCCAAGTCCGCTCCGCGGGCCGGGGGCAAGAAAAAGGGCGCCCTCGACATCAATATCAACATCAAGATCCCCGGGTTCGGCAGCAAGGTGAAGCCGAAGGTCTTGACCACCTTCACCCGGCAATTGGCGACGCTGGTGGATTCCGGGCTGCCGCTGCTGCGCGGCTTGCGCGTGCTCGAAAAGCAGGAGCGCAATGGTGCGCTCAAACGGATTCTGGGTGAACTGGCGCTCGCCATCGAAGGGGGCAGCACTTTCTCGGAGGCCCTGGCGCAGCATCCCAAGGTTTTTAACCGCCTGTTTGTGAACATGATCAAGGCGGGCGAACTGGGCGGCGTGCTCGAGGTGGTGCTGAAACGTCTGGCGGAATTTTCCGAAAAGGCGCAGAAGATCAAGGGCAAGGTCAAGGCCGCGCTGTTTTATCCCGTGGCGGTGCTCATTGTCGCCGTGGGCATCCTGACGCTGTTGATGGTCATGGTGGTGCCCAAGTTCAAGGAAGTGTTTGCGGGCATGGGCGTCAAGATGCCGGGATTCACCCTGTTTGTGCTGGCTTGCAGCGATATGATCCGGAACCACATCGTGGAAACGCTTGGCCTGGCCGCCGTGGGTGTGGTGTTGTTTCTGCTGGCCATCAAGACCAAAGTCGGCCGGTTGATCTGGGACAAGGTCAAACTCAAAATGCCGGTGCTCGGGCCGGTCATCAGCAAGGTGGCCATCGCCCGGTTCACGCGCACGCTGGGCACGCTTGTCAGCAGCGGTGTTCCCATTCTCCAGGCCCTGACCATTGTCAAGGAAACCGCCGGCAACGTCATCATCAGCAACGCCATCTCCGGCGTGCATGAAGCCGTGAAGGAAGGCGAAACCATCACCGCGCCCCTGGAAGCCTCCGGCGTCTTTCCGCCGATGGTCGTCAGCATGGTGGACGTCGGCGAACAAACCGGCGCCCTGCCGGAAATGTTGCTGAAGATTTCCGACAATTACGATGAAGAGGTGGACAATGCCGTGGCGTCCATGACGTCGCTCCTGGAACCCATCATGATTGTCTTCCTGGCCGTCGTGGTCGGCAGCATCGTGATCGCCATGTTCCTGCCGCTCATCGCCATGATTACCAACCTCAGCGGCGCTGGCGGTGGTGGTGGAGAATGAGACTGCCGGCTGGTCCAAAAGCTTTTCTGCAAAAGGCAAAAAAGGCACAAAAATCATTGACAATAGAGCTGTCTATGCGTAAATACAATGTAAAGACATTGCATGTGCATGGGCGTTTTATTCACAATTAGCTCGCTATGGAGTTCGATTGGAGCAATCCGCCCTTTGAGTTGGATGGTTCTTTGACTCAGCGCGAGATAGAGGAGTCCTTTGAGGATCCATTTGCCGTCCGGTTGTTGCCGGACTCGCCGCGGTTCGGGGTGCAGGCGCGCTTTTTCAATCTCGGCATGTCGGCCGGCGGCGTCGGCATCGTCAGCGTCTATCGCACCAACGGCCGGTCCGTGCGCGTGCTGCGCGCCCGCGGGTTTGAACCGGAAGAACGGTTTTTCTACCAGCGAAAAATGGACCAGACGCTGGGTGCGGGAGAGAAGTAAGTAAGGCGTAAGCAAGGCGTGAAACGTAAAACGTGAAACGTGAAACGTAATCACGCATCACGCATCACGCATCACGTTTCACTTTTTGAATGCGAACATTTGCCAGTTGGGACGAAGTGCCGCTCTTCGACAACGAAGAGGCGGAGGCGGAATTCTGGTCGGAGAACCGGCCGGCCCTGCGGCTGATGGAAGCGGCCACGGCCGGCAATGCCGAGTCATCCGAGTCGGTGACCATCACGTTGCGGATCGATCCGCGGATGCTGGCGCGGATCAAGCGGCTCGCCCGGTCGCGGTATTTGAATTACCAGAGCATGATCAAGCAGTGGCTCAGTGAACGCATGGAAGACGAATTGCGCGAAAAATGAAAACTATCTGCCGAAAGAGTGTCGGGTGTCGGGTGTCGGGTGTCGGGATGAGAAGCTCGACGCGCGAGGCCCATTCCTGTCCTGCCTCACGTTTCACGTCTCACGTTTCAGCCTTCACCCTCGTCGAACTGCTGGTCGTCATGGCGGTCATCGGCGCCCTCGCCGCCATGCTGCTGGCGGTGGTGGGCGGGGTGAAACGGAAGCAGTACATCTATAATACCCAGGCTGAAATGGCGCAGTTGCAGACGGCCATCGAACGGTACAAGTCGGCTTATGGTTTTTATCCGCCTTCCAACGCCAAAAGCGCGTTGACCAACCAACTTTATTACGAACTGACCGGAACAACAAATACCGGTACAGCTTATCAATCCTTGGATGGCAGCCCTCCCCCTGTGCCGCTAGCTTCGGTCCAACCCACCTTTGGTGTCGGCGGTTTTATGAACTGTACCAAAACGGGCGCGGGGGAGGACTCAACCAAAGCCAGGAATTTCCTTCCCGATTTGAAGCCCAAACAGACGTCCTTTTTTACCAACGCGGACACTGGAGTGCAGGGCGTCAACATATTGGTGAGCTCGGTTGGCGGGCCGGACCAGACATACAAACCGCTTCTGGATTTGCCTGATATAAATCCCTGGCGCTACAACTCTTCGAATCCCACCAACAATCCCGGCGCGTACGATTTGTGGGTTCAATTGGTGATTGGCGGAAAAACCAACCTCATCTGCAACTGGAGCAAACAGGTGCAGATCAATAATCCGCTGCCTTGATTTATGCGCCCTGCCCGAAACCACGAAACCGGCCCCGGACGTTCCGTGGTAGTTGACTGGCACGAATGCTCCTGGTCGCCGCGCATCGTGATGCAGTCTTGGTGGGGTGAGAGTCCACGCGAGCCGGCTGGGTCGCCGCACAATTCAAATACATCGGCTCGTCAGGAGCCTCGCCCCACCAAAGCCGCCTGGCTGAAAACCAAACCGTCGCCCGTCGCATTTTTGATTTTGCGTCTTTCCCCCCGCAACTTGTATCATTTCAAATTCATGAAAACCATCCTTATGAAAAGTGTCGGGTGTCGGGTGTCGGGTGTCGAGGTGGACAACGCGGTGCGCTCCCGTCGCGCTTCACGTTTCACGTTTCACGTTTCACGCTTCCCGTTTCCCGTTTCCCGTTTCACGCCTCGCCGCCGCGCCTTCACCATTGTCGAATTGCTGGTGGTCATTGCCATCATCGGCATCCTCGCGGCGATGATCCTGCCGGCACTGTCCGCAGCTAAGCGCTCGGCGCAAAAAGTCCAGGCCAAAAAAGAAGAGAGCGATATCGCCACCGCCATCCAGCAATACGATTCGGTTTATGGCCGTTTTCCGGTTTCC
>Ga0265337_1001382_pt1 | contig 11931 bp, 12 predicted proteins | sample 42122metaG_FD_192441 | JGI IMG/M metagenome (GOLD analysis project Ga0265337, IMG submission 192441) | Rhizosphere microbial communities from Carex aquatilis grown in University of Washington, Seatle, WA, United States - 4-21-22 metaG | ecosystem: Host-associated > Plants > Roots > Rhizosphere >... | reverse complement strand
GTAGCCGGTCTTCGCATTGTCCACGACGACGCGAAGCTCATTCCGGCCCGGCTTGAGCTCAGAGGTCACTTCGGCCCTTCTGGCCTGGCGCCAACTGTCGTTCACGGGTTCGGTAGTCAGCCGCAGGTGACCGTTGATGGCGAACCGCATCCCGTCATCGGCTGAGGCGCAAAGCTCGGCCTGTTTCATCTTCGCGCCCTCGGGCAGGGTGAACGTGTAGCAAAAGAGGCGCTGGCACTTAGGCACTTTGCCTGCCTCGTCCGCCGCGTGCCAAATCCACTTAGCCGTGCCGAGGGGCGCCTCCAGCAGGTTCCGCTGGCGGGGTTGGTCGTAGCCGATCCAGTCGGCCTTCCAGTCGCCAGGCTGGAGCAGGCCCATGGACCACAGCGCCGGCTTGCTCCACGACGATTCGCGGTCGTCCTTGTCCCAGACCTTGACCTTCCAGAAACAGCGTTGATGCGAGACGAGCGGCTGTCCGCGATAGACCGTGCCGATGGTTTCGTCACTGGCGACTTTGCCGGTGTCCCAGAGGTCGCCCTGGTTCTGGCTGAGGAGCTTCTCGCTGCTGGCGACCAGGAGACGGCACGCGGTCTGGCGCTGTTCGCGGGCACCAGACTCCACGACCCAGCTCAGGCGCGGGACAAGCTCCTCGATGCCAAGGGGGTCAACCCGGTATTCGCAGCGAAGCGACGTCGGGGCAAGCCCCTGGCCCGTGTACTCCTTGGCGGTGCAGGGGAGGGGAGCCAGCAGAGCTGAAGACAGGAAGATTGAAGCCAGGAAAATAACGGACACGGACGCGCGTAATTTGTTTTCCATAAGGAGGCTGGTTGTAGCAGCAAAACCGGCTTTGTCCAAGCCTTTGCTAACCCGCTACGTGCCACCACCGAGCCCGGCGAGGTGGGCGCGCGCTCGCGTGCTTAACCGCAAACTTCTTCTGACGCCTGGTCGGAAAGCTCCCGTGAGCAAGGCTCGATCATAGCCACCTACCAGCCCGATACCCTGCCGCAGCTCTCGATTGTTGCTCGATTGTTGCTCGATTGTTGCTGTAGTTCTGGGCGAGGGGTGGCTATTGCAGCCTTTGGGCCGAACCGGCTGGTCAGAGCTTCTCTGTCGGGGTGAACGGCAGGCCGCGGCGGCCTTTGAAGAGCTTGCGCAGGCGGCGGTCGCTGGAACTGCGCTCGGGGCGCACGATGCCCGGCGCCACTCGCTTGCTTGTCTTCCGGCGCGCGCGGCGACCGCGCAGCCAATCTTCCCAGGCTATCGGGCTATCGATTGGAATCGAGGGGGCTTTTGATTTCGAGCTCATTCGCGGCCTCACGCACAAGCGCTTTGCATTGGGGCAAGATACGATACTCGGGCCGAGCGGCAACGCGGATTCCGCCGCCAGGGACTACGGTTTCCGCCGGAAGAGCACAATGCGGTTGGTATTCGTGCCCTTGGCCATGTTGTCCACACCCCAGCAGTTGGCGGTCTTGGTGAATTGCTGGTCGTTGATGAGCACCAACTCAGGCTCCAGCCCGGCGGCAACACCACAGGGCAGGACGGTCTCTTCGAGTTTGGTCTTGCCGCCATGCACTTCGCCCACTTCAAAGGCGACGTGGCCGCCGGGTTTGAGGACGCGGTGGAGTTCGTGGAAGACCTCGGTCATCGCCGTGCGCCAGGCGTCGAGCTTCTTGGGGACGGTGAGTTTCACGGTTTGGGCGTCGATGCCCAGGAACCAGCAGCGCAGCCAGTTGTCGGTAGCGTAATCCACGACATCGAGGAAGGGCGGCGAGGTGACCACCAGCGAGACGGATTGAGCGGGGATTTGAGGCGTGTGCGCGGCGAGCTGGGTCAGCAGGCAAGCCCGGGGCGCAACACCGGCCAGGACCTGGCGGGTGGTGGCGTCGCAGTCGCGCAGCAGAATGCGGGTCTTCTTCAGGATGAGGCGGGCGACATCGCGGGGAGGCGGGGTCTGGTTCCGTTTGGCGTTGATCTTCTGCTGTGATTTGACGGAAACCGCCTGGTTGGGCGGCAGAGTATAGACGGAGAAAAACCCCGACGAATGGCCGGTCAGGCGGTTTAGCGCGAGCAGGCAAATCCAGTCATCCACGGCGTCCAGCATGTTCGCTGTCCGGCGCGCGAGCAGATACTGTTTGAGGGACGCGATGGCGCGGAGTGTGTCGGGGTGAAAGAAGACGAGCAGTTCCTCGGAGAATTCATCGGCAGAAGCGAAGTCTATTTGCTGGAGGCGTTCGGCGACGTCTTCGAGGTATGGGGGGCAGAGCCGTGGCCGCGTCAGGACGACGCTCAGAGGGTTGATGTCGCAGCCGCAGGGGACGCGACCGAGCAACGCGGCTTCCACAACGGTGGTACCGCGGCCCATGAACGGGTCATAGACCACCTCGCCCCGCTGCGTGAGGCGTTCGATGAAGAAGCGAGGCAACTGCGGTTTGAAGCAGGCGCGATAGGAGATTTCCTGGAGCGAACTGGCCTGGCGTTGTTTGGCTGTCCAGTATTCGTTGACAAAGGTGGGGACTTGGCGCGGCTGGCCGTCGGCGGCGGGGAAGGCGGTGACCAGCTTGCGGGTGGCTTCCCCGAACTCCCGGTATGAGGCAAGTTCCTCGGCCAGTGTTTGGTGGGACGCGTGCTTCCGGCCAGCGGAGTAATTCAGAGGAAGCTCCGGGGTTTCCGGGCGGGTCGCGGCTAAGGTTTGGCTGGATAGGCGTGGCATTTGTCTGGCAGTAAGGAGAGCATTGACGGCGGGGTTCGGCAAGCTGAGTTTGCCGGGGTGCTCGCCTACGGGTTGGACGACGTGGAAGATAGATCATAAAAACCTCAAAAACAGGGCTTGCAAAGTCGCTGAGCCGAGTCTAGGCTCGCACCTCTTTTCGGGAAAGCCCTTGAAGGGCGGGTGGTCTGGATGCGGCCACCCCAAGAGAGAATGATAATTTATGGCAGTTAAAATTCGGTTGAAGCGAGTCGGGGCGAAGAACAAGCCCGCGTTCCGTATTGTCGTGGCTGATGGCCGCAGTCCGCGCGATGGCAAGTTCATCGAGGAACTGGGCACCTACCTGCCGCAAAAGAAGAATGACAAGTACACACTGGACTTGGACCGGGCGAACTACTGGCTGAGCAAAGGCGCCCAGCCGAGCGAGACCGTCGCCAGTTTCATCAAGAAAGCGACCAAAGCTGCCGCAGCCACCGCCGCGGCCTGAGGATTGATCCTGGGTTATGCAAGCGTTTCTCGAATACGTCGTCAAAGGGCTGGTGCAGAACCCGGAAGCGGTGACGATCACCCCGGTGGAGCGCGAAGGCACGACGGTGTACGAGTTGCGCCTGCATCCGCAAGACGTGGGGAAGATCATTGGCCGGCAGGGCATGACGATCAACGCGATCCGCTCTCTCTTGCTGGCCGGCAGCGCGAAGAAGGGGCTGCGCTGCACGCTGGAAATCGTCGAAGACAAACCGGCCCAGTAAGCGAAGTTGGAGTTCGAGTAGCGGCTGGTTTCCCGCGAACGGCTGGCTGGCGGTGATACGAGCCCAAACTCGAAGTCCAACCGGAAGATGAAAATCGACGTGCTCACGCTGTTTCCCGCGATGTTCGCGGGGCCGCTTGACGAGAGTATCATTAAGCGGGCGCGGGAAGCGGGGCGGCTGGATCTGGCGATCCATAATTTGCGCGATTATGCGCATGACCGTCATAAGACGGTTGATGACCGGCCTTTTGGCGGCGGACCGGGCATGTTGTTGAAGCCCGAACCGATCTTTGAAGCAGTGGAAAGTCTGGCGCGCGAAGGCACGCGGGTGATTTTGCTTTCGCCCGCCGGTCGGCCGTTTAGCCAGGCCATCGCCCGCGAACTGGCGGGGCTGGAACATCTGTTGATGGTTTCCGGCCACTACGAAGGGTTCGATGAGCGGGTGCGCCAGACGCTGGCGCAGGACGAGCTGTCGATCGGCGATTACGTGCTGACCAATGGCGCGCTGCCGGTGATGGTGATTATTGACGCGGTTACGCGGCTGTTGCCGGGTGTGCTGGGCGACGCGGAAAGCGCCGTGGAAGAGTCGTTCAGCGAAGGGCTGCTCGAATATCCGCAATATACGCGGCCAGCCGACTTTCGCGGCATGAAAGTGCCAGAGATACTGCTCTCGGGCAACCATGCTGAAATCGCCCGGTGGCGGGACGAGCAGGCCCGGCTGCGAACGGAGCAGCGCCGGCCGGATCTTTTGGAAAAGCGGAGTGATGGAGTGGTGGAGTGATGGAGTAATGGGTGTTTGCCCGATGCTCCACCACTCCAGCGCTCCAGCGCCCCCAAACGGACATTTTATGAATCAGGCATTACTTGATAAAATTGAGTCGGAACAGTTTCGCAAAAACGCCGCGGACTTCGGCGTGGGTGATACTGTGCGTGTGCATACGAAAGTGGTCGAAGGCGACAAAGAGCGTGTCCAGATATTCGCTGGCATTGTAATTGGCCGCCGCGGTCATGGGCTGAACGAGATGTTCACCGTCCGGCGCATCAGCTACGGTGAAGGCGTGGAGCGGGTTTTCCCCCTGCATTCGCCGCGCGTGGAGAAGGTGGAAGTGGAGCGCAAAGGCGCAGTGCGCCGCGCCAAGCTTACCTATTTGCGCAAGCGCCTAGGGAAGGGCGCGACGCTCGTTAAGGAAAAGGAAGGACGTAGCACGGCCGAGGCCGCGCCGTCCGCGCCAACCGCTCCGGCGGCACCCGCCGCGCCAGTCGTGCCAGCCACACCCGCTGCGCCAACCGCGCCGAAGTCGTAAGAGGTGGGACAAATCTATTCTGCGAGCGAGGCTTCGGCCTCGCTTTTTTTATGACGGTGACGCGTCCTACCTCGTGGCGATGGCAGCAGTATCAGGCTGCCTCGGCGGCCTGGCTTCGCTATACGCACAACCGACTGACGGCTTCGGTCGCGGGAATAATTGTCTCTTGGCGCGTCTTGAGCACCTTGATCTTCGCCAGCAATACTCCCTCCGGGTTGCGTTCGAGCTTGATGGTGTGCGCGGCCTTGAGTTCCTGGGCGCGCTTGAACTGTTTGTCTGATTTGGCGAGCGTCAGCGAGTAGTCCACTACCAGGCCGGCAGCGCGCAGGTCGTGAGTCAGCTTGAGTGACTCGGCGCGCAGGCTTTCGTCTTCGATCAGGCAGAAGGCGTCGAGGACAGCGTCAAATTTTGGCAGCAGGGCGCGGGCTTTCAGGATTTCGAGCAATACGACGTCGCCCATGCCGAAGCCCAGGGCGGGAAGGTCCACTGACCCACCGCTGATGAGCTTGACGAGATTGTCGTAGCGGCCACCACCAGCGATGGCGCGGAATTCACCTTTGCGGTCGAAGGCTTCAAAGACCACGCCGGTGTAATAGGCCAGTCCCCGGATGACCTGGTAATCGATCTTCACGTAATCACCGAGCCCGCGGTCGGCGAGGTTCTTCAGGATCGCTTCCAGTTCCGCTGTCGGTTTGCCTTGTTCAATGAAGGACGATACTTCGGCCAGGGTAAAGCCGAGCGGCTTCAGCTTCTCATCGCTCTGTTCCGGCGCCTCGCGTTCCAGCTTGTCGATGATTTGGTAGAACGCGTATTCCTGCGCGGCATCACCCTGGCGCTGCCGGAAGAACTCCTGCCAGGCGTTGCGGCTGCTGAGCCGGATGACGAAGTCCTTTTCCGTAAGTCCGAATGAGCGGAGCGTATCGATCAGCAGGGCAATCAGCTCGGCGTCGGCGGCGGGATCGCTCTCGCCGATGATGTCGGCATTAAATTGGAAGTGCTCGCGCAGGCGGCCCTTCTGCTGGCGCTCGTAGCGAAAGAGCTGCGGCAGGGCAAACCATTTGAGCGGTTTCTTGTAGCCCCGCTCGTAGGCGGCGATCATGCGCGCCAGGGTAGGGGTCATCTCCGGGCGCAGGGACACCTCGCGCTCGCCCTTGTCCGTGAAGTTGTAGAGCTGCCCAACAATTTCCTCGCCGCTCTTGGTGGTGAAGAGCTCCAGCGGTTCGAGGGGAGGGCCGTCATATTCGCGAAAGGCGTAGCGCCGGGCCATGGCGCGCCACTTGTCGAAAATGTATTGCCGCGCGTCAGCGCTCCAAAGGTCAGGCTTTGGCAGCGGCTCAGGATAGAAATCGCGGAAACCGGGCAGACGTTCCATAATTGCAGGCAGAAGTTAGGGAGTGCCTTTCAAAAAGCAAAAGCAAAACGCTACACAGCGCGCGTCGGAAGCACGCTGAGGACGGAGAGACCGCCGCGACTCAGGCCTTCGGCGGTTGTGCGGCAGCCTTGGCGGTGGGTTTGGGCGCAAGCTTGCCGACTTCGAGGCGCATCTCTCTCCCGGCCTTGAACTTGACTACGCAGCGTTCCGGGATCGGCACCTCGGTTCCCGGCGCGCTCGGATTACGCCCGGTCCGCGCTTTGCGCACCCGCACCTCGAAGATGCCGAAGTTGCGCAATTCCACCTTTTCCCCTTTGGCCAGGGCTTGGACGATGTGATCAAACGTCCGTTGGACGATGTCGAACACGTGCTGCTGAACCAAGTCGGTATCCTCGCAAATGCGAAGCACCAGGTCGCGCTTTGTTAGAGTCATAGGTTATGTGGTTTAGCGTTAAATCCCGTCACTTGAGTTGTTTGTAGCGCCTGCCGGCCCGGAGGTCAAGCAAGGAATTTCAGCAAGTTCTTAGCTCGGAAGCCGGCCCAAGGAGCAGGGCCTGGACCTCGTTTGCTGCGGCCTTCGCTACTCTGGCGGGTTCATTTGCCAGTCTGGAGGCTGCCGATGAGTGCGCATACGTCCCCGATTCCCTTCTGCTGCATGAACTGACGCAGCCCGGCGACCACCTGCAGGGCCGTTTGGGGCTCGTAGAAGTTGGCCGTGCCGACGGCGACTGCGGTCGCGCCGGCCATAAGGAACTCGATGGCGTCAGCGGCGGATTGGATGCCGCCCATGCCGATGATCGGGATCTTCACGGCCTTTGCCGCCTCCCAGACCAGCTTGATGGCGATAGGCTTGATGCACGGCCCCGTCAGGCCGCCAGTGACGTTGGCCAGGCTGGGGCGGCGTGTCTCGATGTCAATCGCCATGGCCGGGAAGCTGTTCATGATGGACAACGCGTCGCTGCCTGCATCCTCCGCCGCTTTGGCGTAAGGCGCGATGCTGACCACGTTGGGGCTCATCTTGGTGATCAAGGGCAGTTTCGTCACCTTTCGGCACGCTGCCACCACCTGGCTGAGCAGTTTCACGTCGGTTCCGAACTGCGCGCCGCCTTCCTTGATGTTAGGACAGGACACATTCAATTCGAGCGCGCCTACCCCGCCGAGGGAATCGAACCGTCGCGCCACCTCGGCGTATTCCTCGACCGTCGTGCCCCAGATGTTTATGATCGTGGGCACCTTTAACTCTTTGAGGAAGGGCCAGTATTTCCGGATGAAACCGTCCACGCCGGGACCCTGGAGTCCGATGGCGTTCATCAGACCGCTGGTGACCTCGACCGTGCGCGGCGGCGGGTTGCCGCGCACCGGTCCGAGCCGGATGCCTTTGACGACGACCGCGCCAAGCTGATTCAGATCGATGAGCTGTGAATATTCAACGCCGTAGCCGAAGGTGCCCGAGGCAACGGTTACTGGGTTCTGCAGCGTCAGCGTGCCGATCTTAACGGATAGGTTCACTCGTCGGCCTCCCAGGCAACTTGTCGGGAATCGAAAACCGGCCCATCGGTGCAGGTGCGCTGGTATTCCCAACCGTCGCCCGCCTTGATCGGGACCACGCAGGTCAGGCAAACGCCGATGCCGCAGCCCATGTGCTCGTCCAGTGAGAGTTCCGCCGGCAGTTTGAATTCGGCCGCGAGCCGCCCGACGGCCTTCAACATAGGCGTAGGGCCGCAGGCGAACAGCTTGCGGCCCGGCTCGCGCCGCTTCAGCTCGGCCAACAGCGCATGAGTTACGAGGCCCGGTTCGCCGTGGCTGCCATCCTCCGTCGTTACGCGCACCTCCCAGCCGAGCGCCCGGAACTCCGCTTCGCACAGAATATCCACGCGGCGCCGTCCGCCAACGAACACAATGCCCTTTTGCGGCGACCGCTGCGCCAGCAGGTAGAGCGCAGCCATGCCGTAGCCGCCGGCGACCAGGAGGGGCGTCTCGCCCGCCGGGGGCGGCACGGTGAACCCGTGGCCGAGCGGGCCGATCATGCTGAGTTCTTCGCCCGGGCGCATGCGCGACAGCACGTCAGTGCCCTTGCCGATATTCTTGTAGAGTATGGACAGCGTGCTCCCCGAGACTTGAAAGATGCTGAAGGGCCGGCGCAGCAGCGCCTCCCGCAACGGCGGGATGCGGACGTGCGCGAATTGCCCCGGCTGCACCAGCGGGGAAATTTGCGGCGCGCTCACAACCAGACGGAAGTAAAGATCCGTGTCGCGCTCGTTCGAGACAATCTGGACTGTTTGCTCTACCATCGAGCGTCGAGCATGGGCAGGGCCTTGGTACCTGTCAACGTCGGGATGTAACCTCGACCAATCAGCCGCCGGCTCTTGGGGGCAGGTTGCGGTAAGTCGCCATTGCCAGCAGCGGCCAACTGTTCCGGTACATGTCGTACTTCAGGTAGAAGACTTTGGGGAAGCCGGTGCCGGTGGTTTCGTGTTCGGTCCAGGAGCCGTCCGGATTCTGCGTGCGAATGAGGTACTCAATACCGCGCCGGAGACTGGGGCGGCTCGGATCGTCAAACGCGCAGAGGCCCATGACGGCCCAGGCCGTTTGCGACGCCGTGCTGGGTCCCTGACCCTTGAAGACGGGGTCATCGTAGGTGTTGCAGCGCTCGCCCCAGCCGCCGTCGTCGTGCTGCACGCTTTCCAGCCAGTCGCGGGCCTTGATCAGCCAGGGCTCGCTCATATCGAGGTTGAGGGCGCGCAAGCCGCGCAAGACCTGCCAGGTGCCGTAGATATAGTTTACGCCCCAGCGGCCGTACCATGAGCCGTCCTCTTCCTGGCGCTCACGGACGAAGCGCAGCGCCTTCTGTATCTGCGGATGCTCGACGCTCCAGCCTTCATAGCCGAGCAGTTCCAGAATGCGGGCCGTGATGTCGGCGCATTCGGGGTCGAGCATCGCGTTATGGTCGGCGAAGGGCACTTTCTCCAGCACGCCTTTGGTGCAATCCTTGTCAAAGGCAGCCCAGCCGCCGTCTTTGCATTGAAAGGTCATCATCCATTTCAGGCCGCGCTGGAAGCACTCCTCGCGTTTCTGACGGTCATCCGTCGGGATCTTGCGCAGCGCGAGCAGCACCATCGCCGCGTCGTCCACGTCCGGGTTCCATTTGTTCGCGAACTCGAACACCCAGCCGCTGGGCTCGACCTTGGCGGGGTTCTTGTATTGCCAATCGCCGAGGAAGCGGATCTCTTTGGCCATGAGCCATTCCGTGGCGCGCTTCAGCGCCGGGTGGTCGGACGGCACGCCGGACTCGCTCAGGCAGATGTTGACGATGGCGGTGTCCCAGACCGGCGAGAAGCAGGGCTCAAGGCGGACGCTTTGCTCCGTCTCATGCTCCAGCTTCTTCAGCTCGCGTTCCGCCCGCACCACCTGCGGGTGATCGTCCGGATACCCGAGCGCCTTGAGCGCGATGAGCGAGTTGAGAATAGCCGGGAAGATGGCCGCCAGACCATCGGACCCCTCGAAACGCTCCAGCATCCACTGCTCGGCCTTGCGCAGCGCCCGCTTCCGGAACGGATGGATATTGTGCTGCGCGAACCACTCCGCAAACTTGTGCACGCGGTCGAGCCAGAGGAAGAAGTTGCGCCACGTGATCCGCTCCGGGTCGGGAGCCAGCGCCAGATCACGCTCGTGGATGCCTTCCGGGTAAAGCTCGTTGATGTTGAAGGCCTTCTTCAGGTGCCGGGTTGGCTTGAAATGATTGATGATCGCTAGCGGCACGAGCATCGACCGGCTCCAGGAACTCATCTCGTTGAAGTTCACGTAGAACCATTTGCCGATGAGGATCACCTCGCAGGGGATGGTCGGCACATAATCCCAGGAGAACAAGCCCAGCAGCGCCAGATAGAGCTTCGAGAACGTGTTCATGCGCGGCACGCCCCCGAGGTGCAATGCCACTTCGCGCGCGCGCAACATGCGCGGGTCCGTCACCGGCGTGCCGGCCAGCTTCAGCGCCAGGTAGCATTTGATGGTCGCATTGACCTCCGACGGGCCGCCGTAATAGATATTCCACCCGCCGTCGTGCAACTGCATCGACAATATGTGATTCACCGCCTTGCGTTGCCACTGGGCATCAATCTTGCCATTCCAGTGGTGGTAGGCGATCGTGTCCGCCGCCAGCGTCGCATCCACCATCAGCTCGCCGATCCAGTAGCCCTCGGGCTTCTGCTGGCTGAGCAAATACTGCTGCGACCGCTCAACGGCGGTTTCCAACTCCATCTGAGGCCGGAACCCAAGGTCCTGCTGACGCGGGTTTTCCTCTAAACTGTTAGGTCGAGATGACGCGACATCCACACCCATACTCTGCAAATTGGAGGCCAAAATGTAAAGGGCTTACTCGTAGGAGTAGCTACGTCGAGGCAACCTTATCGGGTCGCGCCAGGGGACGGGCGCAATCCGATAAGGTCATCATCCGCCGCCTTTCGTAGCCTGCATCGCCTGGGCCACCTGCTCAATCGCCGCCATGTGCCTCTCGCGGTGCTTCTCAAGCATCGCTTTCCAGGTCGTCTGGAGGAAACCCAGCAGATGCCCGGACCCAAGATTCGTTCGGCACGCCTGGGCGAGCGCCACGAAGTTCGTCTGGTTGTAATAGTTGCTGCCGGTCGGTATTTGGTCATACCCGTGCTCTTCCAGCCCCTGGAACGCCTTGGCCACGAGCTTCTGCGGGTCGAACGTTGCGTCGTAATACCAGTTACTCTGGACCACCGACTTGGGCATCTTCTGGTAAAATAACTCCGGGTGGTGCCAAACGTAGTCCGACCAGATCCACGGCCGCGCGCCGCCCTTCTCGACCTGCGCGACCAGGAACAGGAAATCGCGCCACCACGCGTCATACTGGCGGATTACCACGTGCTCGTAATACTTCTGGTTGCCGTAATCCTCCTCGTCCATGCCCAGGTGGAAGAACCTGGGCCGCTCGAAGAGGCCGATCACCTCGGCAATCAGGTCGCCGCAGACTCCATAATAAGTGTCGGTCGAGACGCAGCGCGCGTATTTGCCCAGCCAGGCGTCATGCGTAGTCGAGAAGTTCAGCTTGGGGATCGGCTCCAGGCCCAGCGACCGCATCCGCTTCAACTCGCCGCGCAACTCGGTCGTGCTCCAGGCACCCTTGACCGCGATCTCCGGGTGGCTCTCGTACTTCACCCCGTCGCCAAGGTCGATCACGACCTGGTTCATCCGCGCCTCCTGCATCTTCTTGAGGACGTCATTCCACAAGCTCCGATCGAATCGAAGGTCGGGCCGGTAAATGGAGTCGTCACCCTTAAGCTCCGGCGCATCCCAGTCGCACCACATATTTACGCTCAGGTGCAACAAGTTGCCCCAGATCATCGGCTGTTTGCCGAGCGGGGCAACCTCAGCCGCCGCCACCGGCTGGGCCCCGCCAGTCGGCGTTCCGCCCGCCAGGGTTCCAACCGACGCCGCCGCACCCAGCTTCAGAAAGTCTCTGCGGTCCATTATCATGCCCGCGAGCGTATCCCTGCGCGCCGCCAGGTCAAATCCGAATTGACCCATTATCCGGCAAGGCAGGGCAGGCAGGACTCTGGCTGGCGCCGCCGGAAGGCCTCCGCCGGTTCGCGCGGGGAAAGGGGGGGAAGGGGGTCCTTTACAACACCCCGAATGCCTGCGATGCTGATCCTCGACTTATGAATAGAAGGAGATTGATCTGGGCCTTGGCCATTTCGATCGTATCGGCGGGCCTGGCAGTTCGGGCAGCCGACCCAACGCCCGCCCTTGCCGTCGCCGCGCCCGCACCAACCGC
>Ga0265337_1001381_pt1 | contig 11947 bp, 11 predicted proteins | sample 42122metaG_FD_192441 | JGI IMG/M metagenome (GOLD analysis project Ga0265337, IMG submission 192441) | Rhizosphere microbial communities from Carex aquatilis grown in University of Washington, Seatle, WA, United States - 4-21-22 metaG | ecosystem: Host-associated > Plants > Roots > Rhizosphere >... | reverse complement strand
CTTTTCCCCCCGTATCTTCTTGAGGAAGTATAGATACAGCCCGCCCAGGAGCGGACCACCCAGAAGGATGCCCAGGACGGAAGTGTCAAAATGAACGTTTCCTGCGGAGTGGGAAACCTGACCGACTGAACTCACCGCCGACAACAGCGCCAGTATGAGCGCGGTGATGCCGACGACCGGCCAGAAATCACTGCGCACCAGCGCCCAGCCGCGGCGCAGGCAGTTGCGGATGCCCAGCACATAATCCCGGGCCAGGACCTCCCGCTCCAGCGCTTCCGCGTCGGGCTTTGGCTCGGGCGCTTCGGCCTGCGGGCCTCGCCCCTCGGAGTTCGCAATCGTCTCGACCGCCGTTTTCACCTGGCTGGCCTGCTGGTAGCGCATCGAAGGCTCTTTCTCCAGCGCCTGGAGCACCACCTCGTCCAACCGCACATCCACCTGCACCTTGCGGGAAGGCGGGGCAAACTTACCTAACGGCAGCTCGCCGGTGAGCATCTCGTAGAAGACGACGCCCAGTGAATAGATGTCCGCCCGGTGGTCCACGCTCCGGGGCTTCTCGATTTGCTCCGGAGCCATGTAGTGCGGAGTGCCGACCACATCCCCGGCACCGGTCAGCGGAGCCTCGTCGGTGGTGAGGCCGAGCATTTTGGCAATGCCGAAATCGGTGATCTTCACGCGGCCCTTCTTGTCGAGCAGGATATTCTCGGGCTTGATGTCGCGGTGGACGATGCCTTCGTTGTGCGCGAATTGCAGCGCTTCACAGATTTGCGGGACGATCACCAACGCCTGCTCGGGTGTCAGCTTGCCGCCACACTCGATCTGGCGCAGGTTCCCGCCATCCACGTATTCCATCACCAGGTAATGCAACGTGCCCGCCCGCCCAAAATCATGCACGGCGACGATGTTCGGGTGGTTCAAGCGCGCCAGGGCGCGGGCTTCGCGGTTGAACCGCTCGGCAAAGCCGGCGTCGCTGGCTGCGGTCGGCGGCAGGATCTTAAGCGCCACCAGCCGGTCGAGGCTGGGCTGGCGGGCCTTATAGACGGCCCCCATGCCGCCCTTGCCGATGAACTCAAGCACCTCGAGCTGGGGAAACAGCTTGGCGATCTCCGACACGGGCGGCGGCACGAAGCCGGAACCCGTAGGGTTCGCGGCTCCCGGTTCGGTCCCCGTGTTGAGGCCGGCCTTCATCAGGCACTCCGGACAGAGCCCCAGGGGCACATCAGGCGGCAGTGGCTTGTGGCAGTTCGGGCAAATGCGTTCCGTTTCCATATTATGTTCTCTTTACCTGTTCCTTAAGAAACGGCAACGAAAGGTTGCCCGATAAAGCAAACGGAGTGTTGGAGTAATGGAGTGTTGGATGAATGGACGGACCATTCGCGGCGGCAGTGCCGGCCATACGCGCATCTATCAATCCATTCATCCAATAATACTATAATCACTTAATCCGTCAGGCGGAACGCCCGCCTAACACCGTGATGAGATGCCGCAATTCCTCTTCCACCTCGCCCGGCGCGGCAACGGTCTGCGCGATCTCGTCCCGCAGCAGTTGGCGGTAGCGCTGGCGCAAACGATGCACAGCGGATTTGACGGCGCCTTCGGTGATGCCCAGCTTCCTGGCCAGCTCCTCATACGGTTGCGCGGTGCGGTCCCCGACTAAACATGGATTCAACGCCGCGAACATGGCCGTCTTGTCGTCCTGCTCGTATTCCGCCCGCAGGCGATTCACGACGGTTTCGAGCAGCGTCATGGCCCAGCGCTGCTCGAAGTGCTGTTCTGGCGTCACGTTATCGGCGGGTTCCCGGACATAGCGGGTCTCCGCCGTGTCGATTTCGAGCGGGAGCAGGGGCACGCCGCCCCCGCGCTTTTGCGCCCGGGCTTTATCCCATTCGTTGGCAAGGAAGTGATTCATCGCGGACAGCAGGAAGGTGCGGAACCGGCCTTTCTCGCGGTCGGCGTCGCCCACCCAACGATGCTCCAGAAAGCGTGCGAAGAACTCCTGAGTCAGATCCTCCGCATCGGGGGGGGAGAAGTTCCGCCGGCGCACGTAGGCGTAAAGGGGATACCAGTAGGTCTGGCATAACCTGGCCAAGGCTTCCCGCGCGACGGTGGTATCGCTGCCCCCGGCGTTGACCACGACTGACCAGTGTGTAGTGACGAAAACCGGCGAGCAGGGCACGATTTCCCCGTGGCCGGTGGTTCCCGATGCTGCGCTTGGTTTCGACGTGCTCACTTGGCGGGAGCCTAACCCAACCCCACCAGACTGCAAGCGATCACGTCAGCCCCCGGCGCCTCCCGCCCACAGTCAGTGACGCAGTCCATATTTGCGGGAGCGACTTTGTCACCGGCCCCGGCCTCCCGCCTTCAATCCAGCCTGGTGAGCTTGTTCTGGAGGACCTGCTCTCTGACCCCGGTGCGGTGGCTGATGCGCTCGCCGAGCGCCAACGGGAAGGCACGGTAAGGCACCAAATTAATTGCAATACGGGTGCTGCTGCTTACACCGCCGTTGTATTCGTAGCCATCCAGTTTCCTGAGCTGTTCCGTCAGTTTGGGGTAGTCGCCTTCCTTGCAGATTATCCCTACGAGGAAGGGGAACTCTGAATCATCAATCTCGATCCGCTTGAGGGGGATGCCGGCATTGCGGGCCGCGGTCTGCACCGCCTTGATCAAGCCGTCCTTGCTGTAAACGGCGTCCATGTTGGCGGGTGGAGGGACGGGCTCTCCCAAGTATTCGAGCAGGGCCTGGTTCGGCCCCGTCAAAGACGCCGGGCCGCCCGTCGGATTTCCAGTCGTCAGGTAATCCTGGGCGCGGGGGTGGGTATCGAGGTAGCTCCATCCCTTGTGGTGGAGCACCCATTCACCCTGGCCGAAATAGATGCCGCCGAAGCTGCTGCCGGCCGGCACCGGGTAAAAGCTGACATGCAGATACCCTTCCTCCCGCATGGTCTTCACTAAACGGAATGTGCCGGTGCCCTTTTCAATGCGCATGATTTGGCTGGCATCAGTCGGCGTCGAACCCTTGCTCGTTGTCGTTGCAAACAAAGCCAAGTCGGCCTTTTCATTCGACGCGAGCGTGTAGGTGCCTTCGACGCAATACGTTTCCCCCGTGCGGATGGTTGGGCTGGTGCCGCTCACTCGCTGGATCGTGATGCTGTCACCGGGGAAGAACTCTCCCTCACCCAGCTCGAACGTGACCGTGGAGGAGAAATCCGCGGCGATGGTGTTGGTTGCGCCCCATGTGGCGAGCGCGAGGGTCAGGCTCAGAAGAGCCGGCGCAAGGGTGGTTGATAGGTGTTGGATACGGTGCATCTTCATAACGGCAATTGCCTTTCCTGGTTATTTGAGGCGGGCCATCTCGGCCGGAAGCCTCTCGTTTACGACGTTGGTTTGGTAGATCAGGGCGTCCACCACGTATCCGCCTTCCTGACGAAACGTGTAGGTCGGCACGATGTAAGAGAACTGGACCTGAATCCCGCCTCCGGCGAGACGCGGCTGCGCCGGGCCCGTTTGCGGCCTGGGCGCCCGCACGTAAAGGAAGACCCCGGCCAACAGGAGCATAACTGAAGCAGCCAAGCCCACCGGCCACACCCATCGGCCCCAGAGGAATGCGCTACCTGGCTCCTCCGCCGGGGCGGGGCGTTGATCGGCGAGCGCCGCCAGGACCCGGTGCTGGACCTCCGACGGGAGCTGCAATGAGTCAGTGGTTCGGCGGAACCCTTCGGACAGCGACTGCGCGACCTGCCGTTCCGCACCCAGTGCCTCTCGGCAGGCGGCACATCCAGATAGATGCCTCTCGGCGGCAGCCTGCGCCCCCCGGGAGAGAGACCCCTCCAGGTATTCGTAGAGCCGATGTTGGAAACCGCGGCAGTTCATCGCTTTGCTTTCTCCTGAGTGCCGCAGGCGCCGAAAAGGTTCAATTCGCCCGGCAGCCGCTTCTGCATTTCGGCGATGGCATAGTGCAGCCGCGACTTGACGGTGCCCTTCGAGACGCCCAGGTGGGCCGCGATTTCATGGATCTTCATGTCCTCGTAAAAGCGCAGTATGAGCACCTCCCGATGCGGGCCGGAAAGACCGTTCAAGGCATCCGCTAGCGCGCTGTTGCTCAGCTCGATGTCCAGCCGGCTCGGGTGCTCTTCAGCGGGGGCTGGTTCCTGGCGGGTCAACTCCTCATTATAGACCATCCGCTTCCGGTCTCGATGGTAGTGGCGCGTCAGGTTAAGCAGGATACCGTGCAGCCACGTATAGACGCTGGAACACTCACGGAACCGTGGCGCCGAGCGAACGGCCTGGAGCAGCGTCTCCTGCACGAGGTCCTGCGCTTCGGCCTGGTCCCCGCACAGCAGACACGCGGAACGAAACAAGCGGTCCCCGTGGGAGACCACTAATTCCTGCACGGCTCCAGGGGCCTGGTTGCGGAGCCCCTGGACCAATTGTTCCTCGTCCATGCCCCTTTAGTGCCACCAGCCGCAAAAGGGTTCAAGGAATCCGCGAGCAATTTGTCGCGGGCGTAGTGCCCTGGGTGCATTCAGGCGCTGGCGCCGCGGACGGCGGTAGGGCGTGTCACTGCGGGCGCGCCGTCGGACTAGCTTCCCCTAACATCCAACATCCAACCTCGAACACCCAACATCCAATGATTGGCCAAAGCGCGGCCATTGGATGTTCGAGGTTGGATGTTGGATGTTCTGGGCTCTGGCCGCCTTGACCCCAGCGGCAGTCGGGTTACTGTGAACGTAGATTGACGACCGCACCGGATGCTATCAAGGCTGAATCCTGCGGCTGTCGGCCAATAAGCTGTGAGTTTCATGCGTGCAGTGGAGTATTTGCGAGCCAGGCCTGCCTGCTGGCTGCTCATTGCCGTCTCTGCTGCGCTTGCGTCAAAAGCAGTTGTGCCGTCTGCGGCTGCTCCAGCTTCGCCCCAGACAAACCGACCGGCGCTTTCAGTCAAGATTGCCCCCCGAGACCCAGCCCCCGACACGAATGCTTTGACCGTTCCGGCAATGCCCCAACCCACACCTGCTCGCCGCGCGGATCTGCCTTCCGCCTTCAGGGGGAAAGCGCCGGCCTCGGTCAGTGACCTCAAATCCATGGAACGGCACGTCGAGGCCCTGGCCGCGCGCGTGTCGCCCTCGGTGGTGGCGATGGAAATCTTTGGTGGGAGCGGCAGCGGGGTGATCGTCTCGGCCGATGGCCTCGTGTTGACCGCCGGTCATGTCTGCGGGGCGCCGGGCCGCCCGGTACACATTACCTTTCCCGATGGCAAGACGGCGCGCGGAAAGACGGTGGGCAGGGATGAAGGAAGTGATACGGGGCTCATTCGGATCACTGACCGCGGCCCTTGGCCTCATGCGCCCATGGGCGATCTGGCGCAGGCCCGGGTCGGTGACTGGGTGCTCGCGTTAGGGCATCCCGGGGGCTTTGACTGGCGGCGGTCGTTGGTCGTGCGCCTGGGGCGTATCATCCGGCTCGAGTCGGACGCGCTGCAAACCGATTGCACCATCAGTCCGGGCGACTCGGGCGGACCGCTGTTGGACATGCACGGTCGCGTCATCGGCATTCACAGTGCCATTAGCGCTTCGTTGGCGGATAATTTCCACGTGGCCGTCACCGAGTTTTATGATAACTGGAACCTGCTGGCCAAAGGAGCCAGCCAGGACGATGAAGTCCTCCCCGTTAAGGCCAAGCCGGAGGCGCAGCCGCGAGGCCATTGAAATACCCATGCATGCTCGCCGTCGCTCAACCAGGCTGAACCGTCCGCACCTCATGCCCAGCCTCACGATGTTGCCGCTCGCCTTCGCGCTGGCAATGTCGGCCCCGGCAGTGCTCGCGCAGGATTATTCCCGCGCGCCCGCGCTGCCACGCAACAGCTACCGGAATGGCGAGCAGACTTTGCGCGCCTTCGCGCCTGTATCCGAGGCGACGCGCTATTCCATTGTGAAGCTCAACGTGAACGGTACCACGGTGGCGCTCGGCACGGTCGTGGACACCAACGGCCTCGCGCTTACCAAGGCCAGCCAGATCAAGAAGGGCAAACTGACCTGCTGGCTCGCCGTCGAGAAAGAGGTAGATGCGGAAGTCCTCGGCACTGACGAAGAGGAAGACCTGGCGCTCGTGCGGGTGCATGCCCAGGGCTTGAAGCCGATCCAATGGGCTGCAGGCGGGGTAACTATTGGGCAATGGGCGGTCAATCCCGGCATCGCCGAGACGCCACAAGCCGTCGGAATCATCAGCGCCCTGTCGCACCGGATACGCCCCGCGCGCGCCCTCATCGGCGTCCAGTTCGACTTCCGCAGCTCGACGCCCAAGATTGAAGATGTCATCCCTGGTTTCGGCGCCGAAAAGGCCGGTGTGAAGGCGGGCGACGTCATTGTGGCCCTCGACGACGTGACGGTCACCAATCGCGAGCAGATCGTTGAGACCATCCGCGACTACCGCGAGGGCCACCTGGTCAAGCTCCGCTTGCGGCGCGACGAGAAGGAGTTCGACGCGGAGGTGCGCCTGCGGGGAGCCCGGTCCGCCGAGTTGAGCGCCGAGGTTGATCCCCGGCAGCGCCAGAACCGCCTGACCGGCGAAGTCAGCCAGCGCGCGGAAGGCTTTGAACAGGCAATCGAACACGACTCCGTCTTACCCCCCTGGATGTGCGGGGGCCCACTGGTAAACCTGGACGGCAAAGCCGTCGGCCTCAATATCGCCCGCGCTGACCGTGTCGCCACCTACGCCCTCCCCGCCCGGTTGGTAAAGCAGACCCTCGACAGCCTCAAATCGAAGTACAAACTAGTCGCCAAGTGAACTTCCCGTAAGCACACGGGTGGAGGCTGCTTTCCCAAGTTGGACGGGGTGGCTTTGAGAAAGCTTTGGTGTGGCTTTGGGGTAGCATTAGGGTCGCAATGGTACCGCATTGGTACCGCATTGAGGTCGCATTGGGGTGGCTTTGGGGTCGCAATCGGTTGCCTATCAACACGCTTTGGGGTGGCTTTGATGTTGCATTGATGTGCCTTTACTGGTTTCAGCATTTCAGCTTTTGCCACAATGGAGCCTGGGGGTAGCCTCCATAAGCGTTAACTTGTACTGTTGACTGGTTTGGGGTGTCGCCGGTATGATGCGGGCATGCAAGTCCAGAACGCGATAGTCCATAACGCAGCCGATGAGGATTGGGAGTTGCTCACAACCTTTTTCCCTAAGCAATGGAGGGACCTAGCCAGGTCGAGCGGTGCGCTCAAGGGGCTGCGACAGGATAAGGGAGAGGAGGGTTACCTGCGGGTGCTGATGCTGCACTTTGGTTGCGGGCTGTCCATGCGCGAGACCGTGACGCGCGCCAACGAGGCTAAACTGGCAAAACTGTCTTCGGTCGCATTGTTTAAGCGGTTGCGCAAGAGCCGGGAATGGCTCTATCAGCTGTGTCGCGCCCTGTTTGAAGAGCGCGGTCTAAAGCCCACCATTGCCACGAAGCACAACTTGCGTTTGGTGGATGGGACGCTCATCAAAGAGCCCGGTCCGACGGGCGCCCAGTGGCGGATTCATTATAGCCTGCGCTGGCCGGCGCTGCGGTGCGACTACTTCAAACTCAGTCCTGTCGAAGGTGCGGGCAACGGTGAGTCGTTACGTCAGTTTCCGATGGCCCGCGGTGAGCACATTCTAGCCGACCGGGGTTATTGCCACGCCAGTGGCATCCACTTTGTCGCCGAACAGAACGGTTATGTCGCGGTGCGGTTGAACCCCGATGGGATCATGCTGCAGACCCCGGCGGGCGACGCATTCAATCTGCTTCAGAAACTCAAGCCCCTCCAACGAAGTGGCCAAATCGCAGCTTGGAATGCCTTGGTTCCATTCGAGAAGCGACCGCCCGTCTCGGTGCGGATATGTGCGATTCGCAAGAGCAAGATCGCCATCGCACTGGCCCACAAGCAGCTCCGACGCAAAGCCAGCAAGCAGGGTTCGGAGTTGCAGCCCGAAACGCTCATCTACGCCGAGTATGTGATGGTACTGACGACCTTCCCAGAGAAAGAGTTCCCAGCACGGTTAGTCCTGGAATGGTATCGGTTTCGGTGGCAGATAGAATTAGTCTTCAAACGCTTCAAGCAGATAGCCCAACTCGGTCACCTGCCCAAGCAGGACCCGGAGAGCGCCAAAGCATGGCTCTACGGCAAGCTGTTTGTGGCGTTGTTGACCGACAAGGTTCTGGCCCAGGCGCGCGCACTTTCCCCCTGGGGATACACCTTGCAGGCAATCGAGGCACCCTAGCCGCTGGCGGGAATTTGCCTTTGCCTTTCGCCAAGTGATCCAGGCGATACGCCCTTGGCTTCCCCTCCAACAAATGCTCAAGCACTGGAAAGGAATCTCCGTTGGCCTGGCTGAACCACCGCGCCGGCGCAAGTCGCAAGAAGATCTTCTCCTGGAGAGGGAGGAGACACTTCTCTAAACAAGTTAACGCATATGGGTGTCCGCCCTCGGGCAGACCAAACATGGCCTCCAACTCCGCCATGTCTTGCCCGGGCCGGACCCAACAACCGCCAAAGCCGGGCTTGGACGGCGCGCCCACCATGAACACGCTCCCCGGCCAGTCCAGGACCGTCCCGCGCCAAATCCCCATGCATGGCCCGGCTGGCGCCGGGCCAACAATGACCTGGAACTTCGCGTCGGCCGCGAGCTTGGGAAACCACAAGCCCATCGCGCGTGGATGGTTGGACGGACCGTAGCAACACTCCAGCGGAGCATCCAGCGGCAGGTCTTCAAACCACACGGCCACCGCGTCGGGCGGAGCTGGGCCAAAAAGCAACAGCGTCGAAAGTCGGCTCATGCGCACCAGGCTACACTCCTGTCCAGCCGCTGCCTAGCCTGTGCTGGACCCTTTTGGCATAGCAGGCTGCGAGCCGTGCCGGTGTCAATCCTCACCGTTGACCCGAGTCCGTCACCAGCCAATCGGATCTCCGCGGCGGAAAGAGGAAGGCGACAAAACGCCAGAGGACAGGCGCACTCCAAGACGCTGGTGCGGCTTAGCAGGCTCTGGAAATCGCGAAGCGTCTTGGAGTGCGGTTGTCCTCTACCGCTTTTGACTCAGAGCGCGGCTGCGGCAGAAAGGGGTCGGTTCGTGAGAATGAGCAAGAGCAAGTGTCGGTTCTCACTATTGACACTATTCCGCCGCTCGCCTTCACGCCTTGCGCGACGAAAACATCCGCACCATCGCCCGCGCCCTCGCCGCCGAAACCTTGAAACTGGAGAGCACGCTCAGCGACCTCGTCAACCAAGCCTATGGCCTAACCCCGGCGGAGATTGATCTCATGTGGAAAACCACCCCCCCCCGCATGCCCATCCCCCCGCCCGCAACATTGAAAGGCTCTGTCCCGGAAAGCAGGAGAACGTAAGAACAACATCGGATGCCACCAAGGAGAAAATGAACAGAGTGCAATACTCCGGGACTTTTACGGTTCCGATCGGGCGCATTCGCGAGTCCTTGGTAGCCGAGGGGTAAACGAGGTGGCAGCGGCGGTTCTTTTGAGGTGCTGCTCTGGTCTATTGTCGGCTTGGTCCTCGGCTTGTGAGTTTGGGACTCGACGGGGAGAGGGAGGGCAAGCACTGACCTGCGAGGCAGAAGCTCAGAACTGGAGGCGGTTAATTGCGAGACCAGAGGGCCAACCAATCGTCATTTTGGAGCGCGGCCTTGAGCGCGAGCATGTTGGCCAGGCCGGCAGGTTTCCAGAACTGGCCGGTGCGTTTGACGCGGGTTTGGAGTTGACCGCAGGTTGATTCCATGGCCCCGGTGCCGATGGGGCTGCCTTTGGCCGCCAATGCCTGATAGTGCAGGTGTTCGCGATGGGTTTGAAAGTACGCCAGGTCGCGTTGGAGCAACTCGCTCAAGGAAAGACCCACGGCCTGTCGTTGCGCGGGTAAGGCTTCGAGGAGGTTGAGCACGCTGGCTTCTTGACCGTGCTTGAGTTGGTGAAGCAAGGGTTGGACCCAAGCTTTGGCTTTGGCTTCCTCGGCGAACAGCTCATGCGCGATTGCCCACAGGTGGGTGGAAGCATGGTAAAAGTCCAGGCCCTTGAGGCAGGCGGCGAAGCGATCCTCAATGAGGTTCCAAATCCACACCGCGCCGTCAGCCAGGACAAAGACGTATTTGGCTTTGCCCATACCGCGGCGGATGGCCTCAGCATGGACCGCGCGGCCAAATTCCTCCGGCGGCGTTTGGGTCGGGGCCAGTACCCAGAACTTCTGTAAAATCTGCCGTCGGCCCGAGGCTTTCTCCGCCACTTGGTCCACCCGGTAAATCGTGGCGGCTTTGACCTCGTGCCATTCGACGCGCGAACCTTTGGCCTCCGGCGGTTTGAGCGCCCAGTCCGGTCCCCGTTCGCGCGCCATGAATCCATCCATCATCACCACCAGGCAGAAGACCTCCAACCCATTGGGCAGCGGAGCAATCGCCTGAGCTTGCGTGGCCCCGTCCATCAAATGCTGCTCCCGCACTTTGGTTTGAGCCGCCGCCTCGCGGCCCATTTGCTGCGCGTGTTTGTGGACCGTGGACGCGGCCAGGGGCGTTCCCCACTTGGTGGCCATTTTGGCAGCTCGCTCATACGAGTCGGTTTCGGCGGCCGTGTAGCTCACCCGATCCTGCAACTGCGGGCTGAGCCTTTGACGGGGTTTGAGTCCCCAAAGCAGCCGGATGGGATGCTGCCACTTCCGGGTCCTGGGATGGCGGCCATAGTGCGCCCGGAGGGTAACGGTGCCCGCACAGGTATCCAGCGTCACGGCCTCGTAACAGGCCGCTTGCAAAGGCTCGCCGGTGAGCGGACAGACCGCCCCCTGTTCCTCGGCCACTCGCTGCAGCCGCTTTTGGAGTTGCTGCCGGTGCCACTCCCGCGCTTGGGCTTCGACCTCCTGTTCTATCTCCAGCAGACTGAGCTTGGTCTTTGGGCTCATGCCCCCTCCCTTTCCCAGGCTGGCGCTACCCGGAGCCGCTGGAGCCGCTGGCGAAAGTGCCGGTGCAGCGGATAGACAAAGACCTCCTTAACGGAGGTGCTGCGCACCCGCGGGTCCGGTCCCTGCCGCCCGCGCCCCTGGGTTTGACCCAGCCACTGCCAGTTGGCCGCCCGATAGGCCGTGCCCGCAAAACGGTCGCCGTCCACAAACGTTTCCACCAGCCAGACCGGGTGGCCGTATTTGCATTGCCAATCGCCGCTGAGCCGCCGCACGGCCCGGCTCAGGACATGACTGGCCAGACCGGGCACCTTGACCCAAGGCAAGACCAGGAAGCGCGTGTTATTAACCACCTGACTCAACCCTTGCGCCCGTTGGGCCGCCGTCCAGCCGATGAACTTGTCGCGAGCGGCGCTTTGCCAAGCCGCCGCTCCAAAGAGCAAGCACGCCACATCCTGTCCGTCACGGGTCTGCACCAGATACTTGAGATTTTCGCCGACTACGCGCAACCCCAGATAATGGTGCCGTCGCAAGTGCTCGTGCATCCGGCCCTCTTCCAGACTACCCGCTAAGAGGAGGCTCCACCGCAAGGGTTGCAGTCCGTCCAAAGGCCCCTCAATCCCTATGGCCGCTGGAGGAGGTTGGGGGGGTGGTGGACCGGGTTCCCACCGCCGAGTCTGGTATTGCGCGCGCAAAGGGGGCAAAACCACCAAACCACGGGTTTGCAATTTGAGTAGCAAGCTCCGGGCGGCGAAATCCTTTAATCGGCCTTGGGCCGTGCGCCACTGCCACCGCTGGCAAAGTTCACGCGCCAACCGCTTCCGACTCCAGTCGGAGTGAATCGCCACGGCCTGGCGTAACCAGTCCAGTTCCGCCGTGCTAATGCTTCGGCCCTGACAGACAAAGTCGCTTTCCATCCGCGCGTTGTACCAGAAGCCGAAACGGTAGTCCCGAAAGAAATGAGACTGTTTTCTGCCTCCTATCCAGCCAACCAACTCAGTTTACAGGCAACTCGCGAAGGCGCCCTGGCGCTAACGGCCGGCTA
>Ga0265337_1001379_pt1 | contig 11957 bp, 8 predicted proteins | sample 42122metaG_FD_192441 | JGI IMG/M metagenome (GOLD analysis project Ga0265337, IMG submission 192441) | Rhizosphere microbial communities from Carex aquatilis grown in University of Washington, Seatle, WA, United States - 4-21-22 metaG | ecosystem: Host-associated > Plants > Roots > Rhizosphere >... | reverse complement strand
GGGTCAGTGAGGGACGCCTACGCCCTGCGGCTCGGCCGTCCGGGCGGATTGCGAGCGCTCTTCGCGTTCGTGCTCGCGCTCTTTCTCGCCGGCGCGGCGAAGGACGCCGTCGCCGACGAGCCTCCACCGCCCCGCGGTGCGACGTTCGAGTGGAACACGGCGCACAAGGAGCTCTACGTCTCGCTCTCCTTCCGCGACGTGGTCGACGACGAGATCCAACGCAAGCTGAGCCGCGGCCTCCCGACGACGATCGTGTTCACCGGGGCCGTGTTCCGTCGCGGCGCAAAGACGCCGGTGTCCACGACCGTGCAGACGTGCAAGATTACCTGGCACGTGTGGGACGAAGCGTACCGCGTCGAAGTCACGCGACCCGACGGCAGCCGGACCCGCTGGACCACGACGCTCGAAGGCGTGCTCCGGCGCTGCGCCGAGGTGAATCGACTCCTCGCCGCGACGAACAAGGAGCTCGCCTTCGGGTTGCCGGTGACGCTCCGCGCCCGCGTGGAAGTGAACCCGCTCAGCGCCGAGATCCTCGAAAAGATCAAGCTGTGGGTGAGCCGCCCTGCGCGCACGGGCACCGCGGCGCCCGGCGACGCGCTCTTCAGCACGTTCACCGGCCTCTTCATGCAGCGCGTGGGCGACGCAGAGCGCACCCTCGAATTTCTCACCATCGAGGTCGTCCCCGCGACGACCGGCGCGGCGCCCAATGAAGGCTGACGCGTTTCCGCTCGGGCTTCGTCTGGACGAAAAGACGTGTGTGGTCGTCGGGAGCGGGGACGAGGCCGAGCTCCGCACGAACCATCTCGTGTCGGCCGGCGCGCGCGTGCGCCTGATTTCCGAGCAGCCGACCCCCGGACTCGTGGAGCTCGAAAGCGCGGGAACGATCGCCCTCTTCCGGCGCGCATTCGAAGAACCGGATCTCGACGGCGCTTGGCTCGTCGTCCAGACCGACCGCGATTCGTCGCTCGCCGAACGGATCGGTCGCGCCGCAGAAGCGCGGCGAATCTTCTTCTGCGCGATCGATCAACCGTCGTACTCGACGTTCAGCCATCTCGCGCTCGCTCGCTCGGGTCCGGTCACCGTCGCGATCTCGACGAACGGCGTCGCGCCGTCGCTCGCCCGCCGTCTTCGCGAAGAGCTCGAGCGGGTGCTCGCCGCGGCCGGCGTCGGCGAATTCGCGAAGCGCCTCGCCGAACTTCGCGCGAAGACGCCGCCCGACGCGCGGCGTGAAACGTTGGCTCGCGCCGTGAGCAGCGTCCGATTCGAGGGCAAGCTCGCGCTGCCCGACGACGTCGACGAGTAGAGTCGGCCAAGGACACTTCGCCCTCGACGCACGGATCGGCCGCGGGTCGCAATCCTTCTCTCCACTTTTTTCGCCGCAGTCGCGAACGGCACTGGCGGTTTCGGACAGTGGGCGGGCGACCCACACACGAGCGGCGAGTTGTCCACGACGACACTCGGCTCGCCGAAGTCGGGCATGCCCGCGCGAGGTTCGACGTTGACCCCTTGCCGGGAAATCGAGCTGCGCCACATGCGACAACCCGCAGGGCCACTTGGAAAGCGCCAGCGCGTTGACGCTCGCGGCGAGTTCGAGCTCCAGAATTTTGTTTGTTTGAATCTTTCTTAAGTGATTCGAACCCTCGCCGTTCAAAGGCTGCCTGCCTCGTTGAATCAACGGGGTGCATGCTGCTCCACCCGATGGGTGTGCAGGTGTTTCGACAAGCGTGCTTGTCGTCGTGGCGGACGTGTCGACAAACAAAATCAAGGCGAAGGCTCGTTCGCCAAATAACCGATAGGACCGTAAGATGATGTTGAAACGAAGACTGACAGCGCTGGGTGTTTCGTTGGTGGGGGCGATCAGCCTCGGAGCCTGTGGATCCGGAGACGAGGGCTCGAACAGCCCGCCTTCCGCACAGGACTATCCTGGGATCGACATCGGGACTGCCTCGTCTGCGCTTCTGCATACAGGCGCGTGCACGGGCGGAAGCCTCGATGGCTCGACCAGCATCACGATCTCCATCACCAACGGCGAAACGGCTTATCTCTCCCTGCGTCCGACGGACAACATGGTCGTCGTCAACGGCGCGGCCGTGGACAATTGCCAGATCGCGCTGGCTCCTTCGGTGGCCTTTCCGGGCCAATTCCCCGCGGGCAAGACGATCACGATCACGGCCGCCGGAACGGTCGCCGCGAACGACTCACGCAACGTCATTCTCGACTACGTGAACGGCGTCTGGGGCGAGTCGATCACGGGCGCAACCGGCGTCGTGAGCATCAACCTGGGAACCGCGTTGAACGTCAACAACTCGGTGAAGATCCGCGGCTCTAACGGAGCGGACGCCTTCTATCTCGGCAAGGGAACGGGAACCGGCACTCAAATCGCCGGCGGCCCCTACCTCCTCAACATCAACGGCGGCGCGACGGCTCCTCTCGACGCGATCCCCGACGTCACCCTCACGAACGTCCAAGCGGTCGTCGTGTCGAGCGGCCCCGGTAACGACAAGATCGTCGCCGACGGCAGCTTCGGCACCACGGCAGCGTACCCCTGGCCGATCCAGATGTTCGGCGGCGCGGGTTCGGACACCCTCACCGGCGGCGCTGGAAACGACATCATCAGCGGTGACCTGGGCGGCGACACGATGACCGGCGGAGCCGGCTCGAACCTCTACTCGATGGGCGCGGTGCCGCAGGGCGCGACTGGCGCGGGCAACTTCGACACGATCACCGTGACCAGCGCTGGCGTCGACACCGTCGACTACAGCATGCGCACCGGTGACGTCTCGGTGACCCTAGCGACCACTGCGACGACCGCGAACGGCGAGACCGGCGAAGGCGGTGTCATTCCCGATACCGTCGCGACCATCCTCGGCGGTTACGGCAACGACGTACTGTCGGCAGCGGGTAGCGCGCTCAATCACACCCTCAAGGGCGGATTGGGCAACGACACCTTGACCGGCTCCGCCAGCACCGGCGTCGACACGCTGATCGGCGGGCTCGGCAATACGAACACCGGCGACGGCAACGACACCTTCGTGGGAACGAAGGCGACGGTCGACTACAGCGCGCGGACCAATCCGGTCAGCGTGAAGATCGACTCGACGGGCGCCTCGCCCGTCAGCGGTGACGTCACCGGAACGTCGCAGATCGTTCAGGCCGTGACCGCCAACAGCGGCACGGGCACGATCAGCGCTCCCGTGTCGTCGGTATCGACGGTGACCGGCTTGACCGGCATGTCGACGACGGTCTCTCCGGGCCATTACCTGACGCTCAGCCTGACCGCGGGCGGAACGGACAACGGCACGTACAAGATCATCGCCTGCTCGAGCGCGACGCAGTGCACGATCGACACGTCCGGCAACACGAGCTTCGTGGCCGACGCGACGAACGCGTTCAGCTTCGCCGAGAAGGCGCACGTTCGTACGGCGCAAGCAAGCGCCGTGTCGAACGGGACGATCACCGCCTCGACGTCGACCATCAGCGGTCTCGCCAACATCAGCACGCACGACGTCGGGCACTACATCGTGGTGACCGGCTCGACGGGCGCAACGGACGATTCGGGCGTTCTCGGGTACAAGATCGCGACGGTCGTGAACTCGACGACCGTGACGGTCGACGCGAGCGCGAACACCAACTTCGCGGACGACGCCGGCCCGTTCAGCTGGTCCGAACAGTACGACTACGACGAGGCGGACGTGGTCAAGGCGTCCAACGTGCTCGGCAGCGCGACCGCGTCGAACGCGATCACGGCCGTCGACTCCGGTTCGCATCGCATCACCGGCGGTTCTGCCGCCGACACGCTCCTCGGCGGAGCCGGCGTGGACACCATCTACGGCATGAGCGGCAACGACGTCATCTACGGTGGTGACGGCGACGACTCGCTCGTGGGCGGAGATGGCCTCGACACGATCGTCGGCGGAGACGGCAACGACGTCCTCGAAGGCGACCAATTGGCGGACACGTTCGATTGCGACGGCAAGAATTCGCCGACCGTCGCGGGCGTGGCGCCGGGCGACGCGGACTTCACGGTCGACTACACGACCGGAACCGATCTGCCTTCGCCGAAGCCCCTCGACTGCGAGTTCTGATCCGAACATCGGCAACCGTTGCCGAAACCGAGCCCCTCTCGACGATGCGCCAAACGATCGTCGAGGGGGGCTTTTTCCTTTTGATGGAGTCGAATCGAGAATGAAGCATTGCCTCTTTTGCACTGCGCTCGTCGTACTATCCGGCTGCGGTGAAGCCCCGCACCGTGGCGGACCGGGCTCGTCGGACAGCGACTATCCCGGAATCGGGCAGACCCGGTTCGCACTTCTGTCGAACGACTGCGTCGTGAACGGCACCGGAGTCACCGCACAAGTGGATGCCGGCGAAACCGCGGTGATTTCGCTGAACACGACCGATGGAAACATCGCCGTAAACGCAAATCAGGCCGGAGGTGCGCCCTGCGAAGTCGCTCCCACCTTGTCGGTCACCATCACTCCGGGGACTGCCGGCGATCAAGCCGTGCTCCTCGACTATTCGAACGGCCTCTTCGCGAAAGCCACCGCGGCCGCGACCCCGAAGATCATGCTCACCCTCGGCCCTGGGACGAACGACACGATCAGCGTGCGCGGAACGCCTACGGTCGATCACTTCTACCTGGGGAGCGGCGTGACGCCGGGGACCACCGTATTCAACGTCAACGGCGGCGCAACCGGCGGAGACGATTCCTTCGTCGACGTGAGCATGACCGGCGCGGAGCACTTCATCGTCTCGAGCGGCGCCGGCAATGACGTCATCGACGGCTCGGGCCTCTTCGGAACGACGGGCCCGTTCCCCGCGGCGCTCACGCTATTCGGCGGCCCGAACGACGACACCTTGACGGGCGGGGCCGGCGACGACGTGCTGAGCGGCGATAGCGGAAATGATCATTCGAACGGGGCCGCCGGCTCGAACACCTATGCCTGTGGCGCTGCAAACGACGGCACCGACGTCGTCACCGTCGCAGCGACCGGGAAGGACACGGTCGACTACAGCCAGCGGTTCAACGCGGTTTCCGTCGTCCTGAACGGCACCGCGGTAAGCGGCGAACCCAGCGAGAACGATACCCTCCCCGACACGGTCGCCGTGGTGGTCGGCGGCTCCGGAAACGATTCGCTTTCCGCCGCGGGCAGCAGCCGCGCGCACGTGCTCGAGGGCGGGCCCGGCAACGACACGCTCACCGGCGGAAATGGTAGCGACATGCTCGTCGGCGGCGACGGCGTCGCGCAGGTCGACGGCGACGACGTCTTCATCGGAAGCAAGGCGACCGCAGACTACAGCGCTCGCACGCAAGCGATCACCGTGACGATCAACGCCGCGGGCGTAGGGGGCGCCGACGCGAACGACGGCGATCCGACCGCGACGCGTCACGTGCAAGCGGCCACTGCCGCCGGGGCGGGCGCGACCGTCACGGCCGGAACCCGAACGGTCACTGGACTCGCCAACATGAATGCCGGCTCGGTCGGACGGCGGCTGATCATCGCCGGCTCCGCCTCGGGAAACGACGACGGCTCTTACCGAATTGCGTCCGTCCCGAACGCGACCACGGTCGTCCTCAACGCGACCGATACCGGCGCGAACGCGACGTGGGCCGACGAGGCCACCGCCGCCTGGACGTTCGCCGAAGACGCAGGACCCGAGAAAGACGAGGTCCGCTCCCGCAACGTCCTCGGCAGCGCCACGTTCGCCAACACCATCACCGGCGATACCAACGACAATTTCATCACCGGCGGCGCGGTCGCCGACACGCTCGTGGGCGGCCCCGGCAGCGACACCTTGAATGGCCTCGCCGGAGACGACGTCATCTACGGCGGCGTCGGCGATGACACCCTGATCGGCGGTCCAGGCAACGACGCGCTCTTCGGCGGCGACGGAAGCGACGTCCTCGAAGGGGACGCGAACACCGACTCCTTCGTGTGCGACGGCAACGACGACCTCGTTACCAACGGCACCACCCCGGGCAGCTCCGATTACACGGTGGACGTCGTGTCGAGCGCCCCCGACCACGACACCCGCGCGACGCCAAACGACTGCGAATTCTAACCGGTTCGCGCCGCTTCGCCGCCCCCGACGAGCAAGGGCATTCCGGACATCTGCAAATTGCGGTGGCAACATCATCGCTTCATCGCGAGGGCGGAACCGGCGCGGCGCGCTCGTTCTCGAGCCGCGCCATCCGGGCCATGAGCGCGAGCGGATCGGGGTGCGCTTTCGTTCCGGCAATACCGCGGAAGATAGTGTCGACGTTCACGGCGAGCCGATGAGACTCGCCCCACGCCTCTTTCGCGTCGCGAAAGAGCTCGCGCGCGATGTCTTCGGCGTCGAGGCCGGCGTCGCGGCCGCGACGCGTCGTTTCGACGAGCCCCTCCCAGTATTCTTTCGTCGTGCGAACGCCGGCCTTGTCGGTGATCGGGCCGTGACCGGGCACGATGACGTCGACGTCGAGCAGAAGCAGGCGGTCACACGCGGCGATCCAGTTTCGTACGGGACCCTCCCAGATGATGGGATGGCTCCCGATGAAGAGAATGTCGCCGGTGAAGGCGACATTCTCCTTCGGCAAGTACACGATCGCGTCGCCCTTCGTGTGCGCCGGGCCGACCTCGATGACCTGGACGGTGCGATCGCCGACCGCGAGCGAGACCTCGCGCTCGAACGTCGTGGTCGGAAGGGTGAGCGACACGCCGCGAAAATCGAAGGCGCCGAAACATTCGACGATGAACTCCGCCGCTTCCGCGAGCGCGCCGGCACGGCCGACCCCGAGCGCCCCGAGCGCGCGGAGCGGAGCACGTTGCCAAGGCCCGAGGCTCGCGATCAGGCGTGAGGCGCGAACCAACGTCGCCATGAGCCCGGGCGACAGCTCCTTCATTTCCTCGGCCGCGGCCTTGGTACTGACGATGTTCGCGCCGCGGACGACCTGGTTTCCCCAGCAATGATCGCCGTTCGCGTGCGTGTTCACCACGGTCGCGATGCGTCGCGCCGCCGGAATGATTCGACGCATCTCGGCGATCATCCGTTCGGTGAGCGGCACGTCGTAGAGCGTGTCGACGAGCAGCGATTCGCCGCCGCCGGTGATCAGGCCGGCGTTGCTGAAACCCCAGCTCCCGGTTTGCAGGTACGCGTGCACACCGTCGGCGACTTCGCGGAGGACGGGCTCTTTCGTGGCGCCGGTCATGGGCCGGACTCTAAGCCCGAGTGGAATCGTCGAGGCACGCGGTTTTCGTGAGGCGAGGCGCGTTACCAAGGCGGGGTGAGGAGCCCCCCAAACGGCCTCGCCGCTCGTTTTTTGCGCGGCGGAGGGCCCGCGCGGCAACTATTCGAGGCGGAGTCATGGGCGCGCGACCGAAGATCCAATCCGAGCGCGTCGTCGCGTTTCCACGCGCGCGACTCACCGATGCGGAGCTCGTCCATGCGGTCGCAGCGGGCGACTCCGAGGCGCTGTCCACCGTCTGGACGCGCTACGTCGCCGACGTGCGAAAGATGATCCGGAGTTGCCTCGGTCCGGATTCTGCGACCGACGACCTGGTGCAAGAAGTGTTTATCGGCTTCTATCGAAACGCGGCGCGCCTCGAGAGCCCCCGAGCCCTGCGCTCGTACTTGCTCGGCATCGCAGCTCGCACGTCGGCCTTCGAGCTCCGCACGCGCAAGCGTCGGTTCCGATGGTTGACCCTGAGCCGAACCGGCCTATTGCCGGAAGGCCCGCTCGTCGACTCGCCCGTCGACTCTCGCGACGCGCTCCGTGCCCTTCACGACGTGCTCGCGCGAATCTCGGAGCTCCCGCGACTCGCGTTCGTGCTGCGCTACGCCGAAGATCTGTCGCCCGAAGAGGTCGCACTCGCGCTCGGCGTGTCGGAAGCCAAGGCGCGGCGCGCCATCACCCGCGGCCGTGAACGCGTGCTCGAGCTCGGAAAAGCAGAGCCGGCTCTCGCTCCGTATCTGCGCGCGCGATCGGAGGGCACGTGAGCGAGCGCCGCACCGTCGACGCCGAGGAGGTCGCCGCGAGCTCGCTCGGTCGATTGCTGCGCGAAGGCGGCAAGAGCACGGGCGCGCGCGATTCGGACCCCGAGCTCGAGCGCCTGTTGCGCACGGTCCACGCATCGCCGAACCCGCACGCGCCCCGACGAAAGTGGGCGCCGTGGGCGTTCGCGGCGGCCGTGCTCGTCGGCGTCGTCGCGTTCGAATGGCGAAAACGCGACGGCTCGGCGCTGACCTTCGAGGCCGACGGCGTCGCCGAGAGCACGCACGCCGCGATCGCGGCGGATGCCGGCCACGTCGTGGATCTGCATTTTTCCGACGGGTCGGCCTTCGACGTCGAGCCCGGCACGCTCGTCCGCGTCGAGTCGTCGTCGTCGTCGGGCGCGCGACTGTCGCTCCTCGAAGGGAAGACGGTCGCGCACGTCGTGCATCGTGCGAAATCGAGCTGGAGCGTGACGGCGGGGCCGTTCGAGGTGCAGATCACCGGCACGCGCTTCGGCGCGAGCTGGGACGCGGCCAAGCGGCGCCTGTCGGTGGAGCTCTACGAAGGCTCGGTGCAGGTCGTCGGAGGGTCGTTCGTCGCGCCGATCGCGGTGCGCGCCGGACAACGATTGGAAGCGGGAACGGGTTCCGACAATTGGCTCCTCACGTCGCTCGACGGTCCGAACGGCGCGTCCGCGACGCCGCCTCGAAGCACCGGAGCAGCGCTGGCGGTGGATCACACGGCGCCCGAAGACGCCGACGCGGGCGTCGCAGAGAACGATCTCGCGCCGCACTCCGCGACGCCGCGCGCCTTCGACTGGACCCCCCTGCTCGAGCGCGCAGATTTCGAAAGGATCGTACGAGAGGCGAACGACTACGGCATCGAGCGTTGCCTCGCGACGTGTACGGCGCAGAATCTCCGAACGCTTGCCGACTCGGCGCGCTACCTCGGTCGCTTCCCCCTCGCGGAGCGCACCTTGCTCGCGCTCCGGAGTCGCTCGCCCGCGGAAGCGGCGACGGCGGCGTTCTTGCTCGGGCGTCTCGAAGAGTCGCGCGACCCCGCGCAGGCACTCTCCTGGTACGAACGGCACCTCCGGGAAGCCCCGAACGGCACGTATTCGGCGGAAGCGTGGGCCGGCAAAATGCGAATGCTCCTTCAGATCGGAGGGCGCGCCGCGGCTCGGCCGGCGGCGGAGCGGTATCTGACGCGCTTCCCGAACGGAGTTCGCGCCGCCGCCGCGCGTGAGATTCTCTCGAACGCACGATGAAGCCCGCCTCGCGCCCCTCGTGGATATCGCTCGGTCTCCTGCTCGGACTTCTCTTCTGGCCGTCTCTGGCGAGTGCGCAGCGCATCGTCCTCTTGAGACCGAAGACCGCCGATCCGGCCCTCCTTCAGGCTTTCGGTCGATTGAAGGGCGAGCTCATGGTGCACGACTTCGAGGTGCTGGTGGTCGACGCGGACGACGACGCGCCGTCGCCGGCGGAGCTCGCCCGGGCGGCGGAACGCGTGCACGCCGTTGCATCGGTTTCGCTCGTTCGTTCCTTGGGGCTCGCGAGCGCGGACGTCTGGATCAGCGATCGCGTGACGGGAAAGACGAGCATGCGGACGATCGCGACGGCACAACAGACCGAGGCGTCGAACGTGCTCGCGGTTCGCGCCGTCGATTTACTCCGCACGAGCCTCCGCGAGTTCGGTCCCGGAGATCGACCGCCGCCGGACGTCGTCGGCGCGAGCCCCGAACGAGCCCCCGAGCACGTGCGCGTCTGGGCGACGGCGACGGCGCCGTCATCGCCCACGAAACAACGCTGGTCCGTCGATGCCGGCGTCGTATTCCAGTCCACGCTCTCGCGGCTCGGCGCCGTGTACGGTCCTTCCATCGCGCTCGCAGTCGCGCCGTCCGATCGCGTCGCGGTCGGTCTCGGGTTCCAGGGTCCGCTCTCGGGGGCGAATGCGTCCGCTTCGGGCGCGTCGCTCGCCCTCCGCAATGAACAGCTGTTCGCCGAGGTCGGCTATCGCCTGTTCGCTCGCGGCATCTGGTCGATCACCGCGACCGGCGCGGTCGGCGCGCATCACCTGGACGTCCAGGGCACCGCCGGACCCGGGTACGCGGGACGTTCCGACTCGGCATGGACGGCGCTCTTCGCCCCGGGAGTAGGCGCAGCTCTCGAGCTCACGCGCGGCGCCGCGATCGAGGCCAATGCGCGGGCGGTGCTTTTGGCGCCGCGCCCCGTCGCGCGCGTGGCCGACGCCGACCTTCCCTACGGCCGACCGGCGTTGCAAGCCGGCGCGGGCCTCCACGTTTCTTTTTGAGTGGCGCCCTCGCCGGCGATTTGCGGCGCAGACACGAATTGTCGCGCGCCGGGGACGCCCTAGAACATGACGCCGTCTTCGACGTAGATGCCGAACGGAAACCCGGGGTTTTCGGACGTGGCGTCGGGTGAGTACGCGACTTCGATTCGAAAGACGGCGGCTTGTCCCCATTGCAAGTAAGCGCCGGCACCGGTGCCCCATTTGATGCCGATGCCGCGTCCGTCTTCGGGCGAGTCGAAGGAGTAATTTTTCCAGAGGCGACCGGCGTCGAAGAGCACGTTGCCGCCGAGATGGAAGCCTTGACCGAGCAAGCGAAACTGGACGAGCAGCGCGCGGAGCTCGAGGTTACCGAATAGCTTGAGCTCGCCCGAATAGCGGCCGTCGGGCACGCCGCGGATCGCGGCGGAACCGCCGATCATTTCGTAGGTCTGAAACGGTCCCCCGGTGAAGAGATCGGAGAACGGCACATCGCCGAACTCCGCGTCGATGGTGGCGCGCATGGCAACGATGAAGGGACCGCCGATCGGCGCGTACTTGGCGAGCATCGCGCCGAACCCGCCGTAGCGTACGCCGTCGCCGGCAGGGAAACCTTGAGCGACGCGAAGACCGATCTGGTGGTAGCTGCCCCAGCGCGGAAAATATTCGTTGTCTCTCGTGTCGTAGACGATCCCGGCGCCGACGAGGACGATGCCGAGCGCCCCCACGCCGCGTACCGCGCCGCTCGCCGCGTCGAGAGCGAGCCGGCTCCCGGGGTATGCATGCGGGTCGTCGTAACGAAATGTCGTCGCGACCATGATGTCGACGGGCGGACGCCAGCGGATGCGCGTGAGCTCGCGCAAGCGTGCTTCGCGTTCGTCGAGTTGGAAGAAGCGCGTCGCGTCGCCGCGCGTCCCCGCGGGAAGGGTGGCCGAGCTCGCGTTTCCGAGGCCGAAATAACCTTGATTCACCGTGCGCTCGAACGACACCGCGGGGTTCAATCGCAGTCTGCCGCCGAAGAGTCCCGGCACGTCGATGTCCCACAGGTAATTCTGCTGCGTGATCTCGGTGCCGTTCAGATCGCTCTTCGCGCTGAGCGAGATCAGGAGATCCATGTTCCAGAGATACGGACGAACGTCGCCGCCGAGCTTCGTCAGCGTCCCGACTGCGCCGAACTCGACGCCGATGTCGCTATCGCCACCGATGAGCGGAAAGCCCGCGGGCTCGAGGCGCGGCGTTCGATAGTCGAACGTCTCGCCGCCCGCGTCGTTCGTCGGCGCGGCTTGTCCATCGGGCGGCTTCGTCACGGCGGCGGGCGGCGGCGTCGCATCCGTGTCGCCCGAGGGCGTGGCCGATGCGGCTCCGTTCAACGGCGGAGTCGACGTCGAGTTCGCCGTCGATGCGGGCGCGGACTCGTCCGCGAAGGCGGCGCGCGTGGCAACGACGGTCTGCGAAACCGCGAGGGCGCACAGAACCACGCGCCATCGGATCTGGGTTGCCATGCCGCTCCGACCCTTTAGCGGAATCGTTCCCGATGACTTAGTGGAAACACAACCCGCGCTGCGGGAGCCGCCTTCCAGCCTCATCGAAGTTCCGACGCGTGACTCGCTGGGCATGCGGGCAGATGGGGCGTTTCGGCACCAGAGTGATGCGAGACCCGACGCGGGAACGTTGGCCGCGGTCGTTGCATCGAGGGAGC
>Ga0265337_1001377_pt1 | contig 11960 bp, 11 predicted proteins | sample 42122metaG_FD_192441 | JGI IMG/M metagenome (GOLD analysis project Ga0265337, IMG submission 192441) | Rhizosphere microbial communities from Carex aquatilis grown in University of Washington, Seatle, WA, United States - 4-21-22 metaG | ecosystem: Host-associated > Plants > Roots > Rhizosphere >... | reverse complement strand
CCAATGCGGTCGCGTCGTCGCCGGTGAGAAGTCTGAAATCCGGCCCCAGCAGCGACCGCAGCCGCATCGGCCGGGTCACGTCGCCAGTGGCGTCCTTGAGGCCGATTATTCCTGGCATCTCGGCTAGCCGGACAATCGTTTCATCGGCGAGGCCACACACGGTTCGCGAGGGTACGTCATAGAGGATTATCGGCAATCCGGTCGAATTCGCGATGGCGCGAAAATGCTCAAACAATCCCGCTTGCGTCGGCTTGTTGTAGTACGGCACGACGGACAGGATGGCGTCGGCTCCCGCAGCCTCGGCGTCTTGAGTCAATTCGATGGCATGAGCTGTCGAATTCGAGCCGGCGCCCGCGATCACCGGGACCCGGCCGCGCGCGATGGCAACCGCGATTTCAATGAGTGTCTCGTGTTCTGCAGGGCTCAACGTGGGCGCTTCGCCGGTCGTTCCGCAGACGACCAATGCGGTGGCGCCGGCCCGGATCTGGCGATCGCAGAATTGTTCGAATGCCGCAACGTCGACGTTGCCGTCGTCGCCAAACGGTGTCGGTAGCGCGGGCGCATAGCCCGAGAGCTTTGAGACGTGGCGGCCGATGGTGGCCATCGTCGTCTCCTCAAGCCACCTGTTGCATTGGTATGGTGTTGGATGGCAGGCGCTGTTGCGGACCAGCCTTGCCGCTCATATCGAGTTCAAAAATACCCGGCACCATAATGACCGCTTGCGGCCGATTTCCATTCTCGAACATTGCGAACTTGAGGGCTTCTGCGCGATTGACGAAAAGTCCGCCGCAGTTGCCCTGGTTGTCCTGGACCACCCAATTGCCCCGGCTGTCTTTACCGATCAGGAAGAGCGGTATTCGCGAACTAGGTTCGGGGGAGGGAGGCTTAACATGTTTCATGACACGTCTCCTTTATGATGCTTGTGGGCTTATTCAAAAGGCGGATTTAATGGCGAGGATCGCCAGCCAGATGATGATCCGCAGCACGATTGTCACGAAGAAAGCGCAGGCAAAGATCGCGCAGGCGAGGGCGAGCGTACGAGCGCGGCTTGGCGTCGCGTGGGATAGGCTCTGTGAAGCGGCGCGAGGGTGAGAGACGATTGACATATCAGCGCTCCGGCCCTCGCATGGCTCAACGGACGATCGGCAGATCGTCGTCGTTCTTCGACGAGTGCTTGTAGCGGTTGAGATAGAGTTCGGCCTCGATCGCCGCCTTATGCATCCGTGCTTCGGCGATGACCTCGACGATGTGCATGAGCAGCCTTACGCCGCTCCTGATTGCCTTGCGCAGGAAGCCGACGATCGCCGACACGGGGGAGGCGATCGCTGCGTTTTTCCTATGTGCGATGACCGACATTTTTCACTCCTCTAGCGGCGAGCCGGTACAGGCCGGCCATAGCCGCGAAGCCCTTTCGGGCGCGCCGGATTGGCCTTGCCCCCACTGAGGTGCGAAAGCCAATAATGGAGCCGATCAGCATGAAGAGCATGATGAGCTTGAGGTTTTCGACCAAAAGGACAGTCATCGAAGTCCCACCTTGTTGTTCTTGCGGAAGCCTCTCCAGCCTCCGTGACGCGCAATGTGGGTGCCGCCGCATAGGAATTCGATTGGGAAATCAACGCTGGCTTATAAAGCGGTCATAAAGATCGAGAATTGTGACAATCGGTACGCCCGTAAGCCGAAATCTTTATTTCCTCTTGATGTGGCGCAATGACATTTCACATCGCTTCTTTATGGGTCGAAACCTATTTGCAAGCTTGCTCCAGACCATTTGAAAGGGAGCCGTACATGCTCGACTTCGTCATGCTGGCCATGGGCCTCGTCTTCTTCGCATTGGCGATTGGCTACAGCTACGCCTGCGATCGGCTTTGAGGGGGCTGCCATGGTTTTAGACTATTCACTCGCCGGCCTCGTGACCGCGGGGCTGCTGATCTACCTCACCTACGCTCTGCTGCGGCCCGAGCGGTTCTGAACTGCATGATCCCGAAAAGCCTGTCCCGGATTTGATCGGGGATGGGAAGCGGTTTTCGGGAACGACCATGCGTTAAACGAGAGATGTGCCATGACCACGATCGGCTGGATTCAGATCCTGCTCTATTGCGCGATCATCGTCGCGATCACGCCGGTGCTCGGCGGCTACATGACGCGCGTCTTCAATGGCGAGCGTACCTTCCTTTCCCCGGTGCTGCGGCCGGTTGAAGCGGCAATCTACTGGGCCGGCGGCGTCGACGAGAAACGTGAGCAGCATTGGCTCATGTATGTGGTCGGCATGCTGTTGTTCCATGTCGGCGGCTTTCTCATCCTCTACGTGCTGATGCGCGTGCAAGCGTTGCTGCCGTTCAACCCGGCCGAACAATCGGCCGTGGCGCCCGATCTGTCGTTCAATACGGCGGTCAGCTTCATCACCAACACCAACTGGCAGAACTACGGCGGCGAAGGCACGCTGTCCTACCTCACGCAGATGCTCGGCCTCACGCACCAGAATTTCCTGTCGGCGGCGACCGGCATCGTATTGGCGCTCGTGCTCATTCGCGGCTTCGCCCGCGCGTCGATGAAGACCGTCGGCAATTTCTGGGTCGATATCACCCGCTGCACGCTCTACATCCTCATGCCGATCTGCGTCGTCGCCGCGCTGTTTCTGATCTGGCAGGGCATGCCGCAAACGCTCGGGCCCTATGTTGACGCCACCACGCTCGAAGGAGCCAAGCAGACCATCGCGGTCGGCCCGGTCGCCTCGCAGGTCGCCATCAAGATGCTCGGCACCAATGGCGGCGGCTTCTTCAACGCCAACGCCGCGCATCCATTCGAGAATCCGACCGCGCTGTCGAATTATCTGCAGATCATTTTGATCTTTATGATCGGCGCGTCGCTCACCAATGTGTTCGGCCGCATGGTCGGCAACCAGCGTCAGGGCTGGGCGATCCTCGCCGTCATGGGCGTGCTGTTCATCGCCGGCGTGATTGTCTGCTACTGGGCCGAAGCCAACGGCACGACCGCGCTCAACGCGCTCGGTCTCACCGGCGGCAATATGGAAGGCAAGGAAGTCCGCTTCGGCATTGTCGCCTCGGCGTTGTTCGCGGTGATCACCACCGCCGCTTCCTGCGGCGCCGTCAATGCCATGCACGACTCGTTCACCGCGCTCGGCGGCATGATCCCGCTCATCAACATGGAACTCGGCGAGATCGTGGTCGGCGGCGTCGGCGCCGGCATGTACGGCATGCTGCTGTTCGTGATCCTGGCGATCTTCGTCGCCGGGCTGATGGTCGGCCGCACGCCGGAATATGTCGGCAAGAAAATCGAGGCGAAGGAAGTCAAGATGGCCATGCTCGCCATCCTGGTGCTACCGCTGATGTTTCTCGGCTGGACGGCGGTGGCTGCGGTCAACCCGCAGGCGGTTTCCCAGCTCAACAATGCGGGACCGCACGGTTTCTCGGAGATGCTCTATCTCTACACGTCGAGCACCGGCAATAACGGATCGGCCTTCGCCGGCATCACGGCCAACACGATGTTCTTCAACATCACCGGCGCGGTCGCGATGTTTGTCGGGCGCTTCTTCATGATCATTCCGGCCATGGCGATCGCCGGCTCGCTCGTGGAAAAGAAATCGGTTCCGCCTTCCACCGGCACGTTCCCGACCACGGGCGGCCTGTTCATTGGCCTGGTCGTCGGCGTGATCGTGATCGTCGGCGGCCTCACCTTCTTCCCCGCGCTCGCGCTCGGGCCTCTCGTCGAGCACCTCGCGATGACCGCAGGTACGCTGTTCTAATACGGATTCATTCGGAGTTACGGCTATGGACACTTCAAAACTGCGCAAACGGATGCCTGTTTCCACGCTCTTCGATCCGAAGATCGTGCTGCCGGCGATCGGCCAGGCCTTCGTCAAGCTCAACCCGGCCACTCTGATGAAGAATCCGGTGATCTTCGTGCTCGAGGTCGTCACCGCGCTGACCACCGTTTTGCTGGTGCGCGACCTGGTGCAACATCACACGGACGTCGGGTTCACCTTCCAGATCGTCTTGTGGCTGTGGTTCACCGTGCTGTTTGCGAACTTCGCCGAAGCGGTGGCGGAAGGGCGCGGCAAGGCGCAGGCCGATAGTCTGCGCAAGACCCGCACCGAGACGCGCGCCAAGCGCATCCTGATGCCGAACAATTACGAGGTGTTCGAAGGCGTTTCGGCCGAGGACTTGCAGGCCGGCGACCTGGTGGTGTGCGAGGCCGGCGATATCATTCCCGGCGACGGCGACGTGATCCAAGGCATCGCCTCGGTCAACGAAGCAGCTATTACTGGCGAATCCGCGCCGGTGATCCGCGAATCCGGCGGCGACCGCTCGGCCGTGACCGGCGGCACCACCGTCATTTCCGACCGCATCGTGATCCGCATCACGTCGTCGCCCGGCTCCTCGTTCCTCGACCGCATGATCAAGCTGGTCGAAGGCGCCGAGCGGCAGAAGACGCCGAACGAGATCGCGTTGAACATTCTACTGGTCGGGCTGACCATCATTTTCGTGTTCGCGACCGCAACCATCCCGAGCTACGCGACCTATGCCGGCGGAGCGATCTCCGTCGTCATTCTGGTGGCGCTGTTCGTGACGCTGATCCCGACGACCATCGGCGCGCTGCTCTCGGCCATCGGCATCGCCGGCATGGACCGGTTGGTGCGCTTCAACGTGCTGGCGATGTCGGGCCGCGCGGTCGAGGCCGCCGGCGACGTCGATACCCTGCTGCTCGACAAGACCGGCACCGTCACCTTCGGCGATCGCCTCGCGACCGAGATCATCGTGGTGCCGGGCGTGACCGAGCGCGAGGCCGCGGAGGCGGTATTGCTTGCCAGCGATTCAGATGAGACCGCGGAAGGCCGCTCGATCATCACGCTGGTGCAAGAGAAATATAACGTGAAGCGCCAAGTGGCGCCGGCGGGCGCCAAGTTCATCACGTTCTCGGCGACGACACGGATGTCTGGCGTCGATATCGGCACCCGCAAGCTGCGCAAGGGCGCGATCGATTCCGTGCTCAAATTCGCGCGCGAGCAGGCGGGTCAGAACGTTGCCGAGCCGCCGGCGTTTCGCGCCGCCGTCGACAAGATCGCGCGCTCGGGCGGCACTCCGCTCGGCTTGGTCGATGGCGGCCGTATCCTCGGCGTGATTCACCTGAAGGACGTGGTCAAGCCGGACGTGAAGGAGCGCTTCGCCGCGCTGCGCCGCATGGGCATCAAGACCGTGATGATTACCGGCGACAATCCGGTGACGGCGGCTGCGATCGCCTCGGAAGCCGGTGTGGACGATTTCATCGCCCAGGCCACGCCCGAGGACAAGCTGCGCTACATCCGCGGCGAACAGACACACGGACGGCTGATCGCCATGTGCGGCGACGGCACCAATGACGCGCCGGCGCTGGCGCAGGCCGACGTCGGCGTCTGCATGCAGACCGGAACGCAGGCCGCACGCGAAGCTGGCAACATGGTCGATCTCGATTCCGATCCGACTAAGCTGATCGAGGTGGTGGAGATCGGCAAACAGCTGCTGATGACGCGCGGTGCGCTCACCACGTTCTCGATCGCCAACGACGTGGCGAAGTATTTCGCCATCATCCCGGCGATCTTTCTCGCCTTCTATCCGCAACTGGCAGTGCTCAACGTCATGCAACTGGCCACGCCGCAGAGCGCGATCCTGTCTGCGATCATCTTTAACGCGCTGATCATCATCGCGCTGATTCCGCTGGCGCTAAAGGGCGTCGCCTATCGTCCGATCGGCGCCGGCCCACTGCTGCGGCGCAACCTGCTGATCTATGGGCTGGGCGGCATCGTGCTTCCGTTCATCGGCATCAAGGCCATCGACCTCCTGGTCAACGCCTTGCACTTGGTCTGAGGAGAAACTGTCATGCTCAAAGAAATCCGTCCGGCCATCATCATCCTCGTCGCCCTGACGCTGATTACTGGCTTGGCCTATCCGCTCGCCATGACCGGCATCGCGGGCGTGATCTTCCCGTACCAGGCGCAAGGCAGCCTGATCGAGAAGGACGGCAAGGTCATAGGCTCTGCCCTGATCGGGCAGGTGTTCGCCGACGAGAAATACTTCCATGGCCGGCCTTCCGCGACCAATACGCCGGATCCGAAGGACGCCACCAAGACCGTCGACGCGCCCTATAATGCCGTGAACTCCATGGGCTCTAACTACGGCCCGACCAGCAAGGCGCTGGTTGACCGGGTCAAAGCCGACGTGGAGACGCTCAAGAAGGAGAATCCATCGGCGGCGGTCCCGGTCGATCTGGTGACGACATCGGGCAGCGGCCTCGACCCGGACATCTCGCCGGCGGCGGCGCTGTTCCAGGTGCCGCGGGTGGCCAAGGCCCGCAGCCTGCCGGAAGCGAGCGTCCGTGCCCTGGTGGAAGCCCAGGTCGAGGGACGCACCCTCGGCCTGCTGGGCGAACCTCGGGTCAACGTGCTCAAGCTCAACCTCGCGCTCGACGGGCTGAAATCCTAAATCGCGCGATCGGTCCTCGCGCACCGCCCGTCCCGGATTCGATCCGGGACGGGCTTTTTTCTGTATTATGCGCTACGGAGGCCGCATGCCCACCGACGAAGCGCAACGAGCTTCGCCTGACGCCCTGCTTGCCCTTGCCAAGAAAGAGGGCCGCGGGCATCTGAAGATTTTTCTCGGCGCCGCGCCCGGCGTCGGCAAGACCTTTGCGATGCTCACATCCGCACGCACCGAGAAATCGGGCGGGCGCGATGTGGTGGCGGGCCTGATCGAGACCCATGGCCGGCGCGAGACCGAGCAACTGATCGACGGCTTCGACGTTCTTCCGCGCAAGCCGATCGTCTACCGCAACCAGGTCATGAAGGAATTCGATCTGGACGCGGCGCTGGCGCGCCGGCCGAGCCTGCTGTTGGTGGACGAGTACGCCCACACCAATGTGCCCGGCAGCCGTCACCCCAAGCGTTGGCAGGATATCGACGAATTACTCGCCACCGGCGTCGACGTGTGGACGACGCTCAATATCCAGCACCTCGATAGCCTCAACGACGTGGTGCTGAAGATCACCAAGGTCCGGGTGCGCGAGACCGTGCCCGATACCGTGTTCGACAAGGCGGACGAGATTATCCTGGTCGATTTTCCACCCGACGAATTGCTCAAGCGCCTGGCTGAGGGCAAAGTCTACGTCCAGGATACCGCCGCCCGCGCCGTCGAAAGCTTCTTTAAACCGCAAAATCTGACCGCCTTGCGCGAACTGGCACTGCGGCGCGCGGCCGAACGTATCGACGCCGATCTGATCTCGCGCATGCAGGCGCAGGCGATCGAAGGACCTTGGGCGGCCGGCGAGCGTATCCTGGCCTGTATCGGGCCCGATCCAATTTCTCCGACCGTCGTGCGCACGGCCAAACGGTTGGCCGACTTGATGGACGCGCCCTGGATCGCGGTCACGGTGGAAAGGCCGGGGACAAACCTTGACGAGGCCGCGCGCCGGCGGCTGGACGACGCCATGAAGCTTGCCGAAGCGCTCGGCGCGGAAACCCAGACGCTGACCGGCAGCGATCTGCCGGCGGAACTGCTGCGCTTTTCGAAATTCGAGAATGTCACCCAGATCGTGATCGGCCGTCCGCACGCTGGCTTTTTCAGCGAGTTGCTGCGCCGCTCGCTGCCGCACGAGCTGGTGCGGCGGACGCAGGACATCGCGATCCATCTGGTCACGCGCGAGAGCGAACCCGTTCCGCGCCGGCGGCTGACGCTGCGTTGGCCCACGGCCGTACTGGAACCGTTGCCGTTTTTGTATGCGACAGCCGTCGTGACTGCTGCCCTCGGTATCGGCGAACTGATAACGCGGTTTACTCCAATTCCCAATCTCTCGATGCTGTTCCTGTTGGCGGTACTGTTGACCGGGGTGAGTTTTGGGATCTGGCCGGCGATTTACGCATCGGTGCTGTCTTTCCTGGTTTACAACTTCTTCTTTATCGAGCCGATCTACACCTTCACGGTTGCCGAGCCTTACGAACTGCTGGCGCTGGTGATCTTTCTGGTCGTCGCGGTCATCACATCGGCGCTCGCCGGCCGCGTGCGCGAGCAGGCCACGATCTCGGCCGGCCGCATGCGGGCGATGCGGCGGCTCTACGAATTCACGCGCCGCTTGTCGGGACTGGCGTCGTTCGATGCGGTAGCCGAGGGCGCCGCCAGCGAAATCCACGCCAGCCTCGGCCGCGCGGTGGTGGTGCTGCTGGATCACGACGGCGAACTTGCACTGACCGCGGCATGGCCGCCGGAAGACGCGCTCGACGCCGCACCGATGATGGCGGCGCGCTGGGCGTTTAGCCATTCCGAACCGGCCGGCGCCGACACCGGCACTTTGCCGATCATCCCATGGTATTTCGTCCCGCTGCGGATTGGCAGCAAGACGCTTGGCGTCATCGGCGTGGCCAAGCCGGAAGGGATGGCCCCGCTCGATTCGGAAGCGCGCGCGCTGCTTGATACTTTATCTGAACAAACTGCCGCCGCGCTGGAGCGCGCCTCGCTCGCTCGCGACATGGTGAGCGCCAAAACCGCGACCGAAACCGAACGGGTCCGCAACACGCTGCTGGCGTCTATTTCGCACGACTTCCGCACGCCGCTATCGTCGATCCTCGGTTCGGCCACCAGCCTGATCGATTATGGCGACAAGCTCGATGCGGCAGCGAAGAAAGATTTGCTGGCGCAGATCAAGCAGGAGACCGAAAGCCTCGATGAGATGGTGCGCAACCTCCTCGCCATTACCCGAATCGATGCGGGAGCTTTAGAGTTGCGGCGCGATTGGATCGATTTGCGCGAAATTGTCGATCGCGTCACCAACGCCGCCCGGCGGCGCGGCGCGCGCCAGCGCATAGAAATCGCATTGCCGTCCGATCTACCTTTGGTGCGGGCGGACGCCACGTTGATCGAGCAGGCGATCGGCAACGTGATCGGAAATGCGGTTGTCCACACACCGGCCGAGACCAATGTTCGGGTCGACGCGCTGGTCGGCCCGCAGGAGATCGCGTTGCGCGTCACCGATGACGGCCCCGGCATCCCGGCACAGGCGCTGCCGCAGATATTCGACAAATTCGTCAAGGCCGATACAACACAGGCTGACGGCGGACAGGGGACCGGGCTGGGCTTAGCCATCGCCAAGGGCATCATGGAGGCGCATGACGGTTCGATTACGGCCGAGAGCCCGCATGAGGGCGGCCGCGGGGCCCGCATCGTGCTGACGTTTCCGCGCCAGGACGTGCCGGCATGAGCGCAAAGACGCATGTTCTGGTCGTGGACGACGAGGCGGCGATCCTGCGCTTCCTCAAGCCGGCGCTCGAGGCGAACGGCTATGAGATGACCAGCGCCGGCAGTGTCGCCGAGGCGACCAAGCGCATCGCCGCCGATTCCCCGGATATCGTGCTGCTCGATCTCGGATTACCGGACGGCGACGGTAAGGAAGTGATCAAAAGGGCGCGCGAGTGGTCGGACGTGCCGATCATCGTGCTGTCGGCACGCGAGCGTGAAACGGAGAAGATCGAGGCGCTCGATCTGGGCGCCGACGATTACATCAACAAGCCGTTCAACGTCGGTGAACTCCTCGCGCGGATGCGCACTGCGCTGCGCCACCGTATGCAGCGTAAGGCTGAAATCCCGGTGCTGAAGGTCGGCGGGCTCGAAGTCGATTCCTTACGCCACCGCGCGACGCGCGCGGGCGATGAAATCAAGCTGACACCGAAGGAATTCGAGTTGCTGTCGTTTCTCGCCAAGCACGCCGGACGTGTCGTCACCCATAAGCAAATTCTCACGGCGGTCTGGGGACCGGCGCATACCGAAGACACGCAATATCTACGCGTTTATGTCGGCCAGCTTAGGCACAAGGTCGAGGAACGGCCTGATGACCCGCGCATCATTCTGACCGAACCGGGAATTGGATATCGAATTGCGGAGAGCTAACTGCGCCGCCGGTTTTCGCACCGGGATGTCTGCTTATGGCACAAAGCAGACATCCAACGCCTAGCCGTCAATGTCCGCTTTCGGGGACAAAGCGGACATGCCGCTACGTCGTAGAACCTGCACGTATGATTATTTTACGTTGGTATTCTTGTTGGTATCGCGGGACTTTGCCGCTAGAAAAGACAAACATTTCAAACTCTTGCCTGATAACTGCGGCTCCGCCCCTGGGCACCATTCCCTTAGCTTTAGACGCGGGCGTCGGTGGGCTGACGGACGGCATTCGCTGCGTCATCGCGTTCATCGAGCATGGCTTTTGTGTTGACCAGATCTGCGGTGTCGAAGCCTTCCGTGAAACGGGAATAGACACCGGCCACGCATTCCCGCGCCTACGCGCGGGTGCCGCAGGCGGCAGCGCAAGCGCGTCAACCCCTTAATTGACGGCCCCAAACGATCACAAAACCGAGTGTGATGTGGTTCATACAGGCGTCGGTCGAACACCTTTATGGTCCAGGCATCAGACAACAGGAGGGCCTGGACATGACCGAATTCATTCACGTGTTCGATAGCGCTCTGGCGAAGGACGTTGTTATCGTCGGGTTTATCATTTGCGCGGTCTTGTTCGCGCTATGGGATTTTGCTGCGGCACTCGATGGAAGCAAGCGCGCGTCGGATCGTGCTCTTCGGTCGGACGGCAATGACAGCGCAGGTTCTCGCAGCCATTGGTAGCATCGGTCTGCTAAGCGCACGATCCAGCGCGGCCGCCAACACCACAGCGGCGATCGCCAAAAGACCGTGGCAGCCTTGGCAATGAAACGCATGACTAGACGCTGGCGCGTTTGGCTGTCCCGATGCTTTCCGAGGCGTCTTTGAGCCCTTCGATCAGGGCGCGCGCAGCGACAAGATCCGCCGTATTGAAGCCTTCCGTGAAACGGGAATAGACGCCGGCCACGCAATCCGCAGCTTGCGCTTGTTCGCCGCGCGCGGCAAGCAAGCGGCCCAGCGCCATAGCGGCGCGTAACTCCAGTGACAACGCCTTTTGCCGCTGCGCGACCTCGATCGCCTGCCGGAACGCGGCCTCCGCCTGCCCGCTGTCGGCGTCGGGCGACGCCAGCAGCGTCTCGCCTTTGATCCGATGCAGTTCGGCCTCCCAATGGCGCTCGCCTTCGACCTGCGTCACCGCCAAGCCCATGGTGACCGCGCCGAGCGCTTCCTTGAGCGCCCCGTTGCGCAAGTAGCCATCCGCGGTCAAAGCCATCACCCATGGCACGCCCAATCCGCCGCGCATGGTGCGCAATTCGGCGAGCCCTTTCTGGATTTGCTGGATCCCGGATTTTGCATCGCCGGCCGCCACCTTGATCGCACCGTCGAGCAGGATGCCGCAGACGGTGAAGTAGGCAATTTGGTAGCGCGCGGCGATCGTAAGCAGCTCTCGAACATATTCACTCGCAGTGTCGAGTTCCCCACGATACATCCTGACAATGCCGTACCAAAACAAGGCCATCGAAAGCGACAAAGCGTGACCGCTGCTGCGGGCTTCACGTAGCGCTTCGTCGCCATGCTCTATGGCTTCATCAGGAAAGCCGAGAATCAAAAGCGACCAGCTCAGAACCATGTTGCTATTGACGATCGGCGAGACTTGCGAAGAAAATATCTTCGCTTGGATGAGCGCGGGATCGTAGATCGCCAGCGAGGACTCCATCTGCTGCCGAGCCGGCGTGAATTCTCCCATCCAGAACAATACCGAGCCGAGCGCCCACTGACCCAACATGAGGTCGCCGATATCATTACGCTTGTGCGCGAGTGCGATTTCCTGCTCAGCCAGTTTGCGGGCGCTGCGCCACTCGCCGCGCGTATAGCGGCAGACGAACATGCCGCGAAGCGCATAATTGAGCATCTCGTCGTCGCCGATTTCGATGGCCAGATCCTGCGCGCGCACGAATGTCTGCTCGACCTCGTCCGACGAAAAACCCTTCAGGCTCCAATAGGCCCACCCCGCGGTGATGCGTAATTCCAGTTCCTGCCGCTTCCGATCCA
>Ga0265337_1001376_pt1 | contig 11969 bp, 12 predicted proteins | sample 42122metaG_FD_192441 | JGI IMG/M metagenome (GOLD analysis project Ga0265337, IMG submission 192441) | Rhizosphere microbial communities from Carex aquatilis grown in University of Washington, Seatle, WA, United States - 4-21-22 metaG | ecosystem: Host-associated > Plants > Roots > Rhizosphere >... | reverse complement strand
GTGCTCCTCGAGCCGGCGCAAAGCCGACAGCGACATCACCTGGAAGCCGCCGGAATCGGTGAGGATCGGCAGCGGCCAGTTCATGAATTGGTGCAGCCCGCCGAGCGCGGCGATGCGCTCGGCGCCGGGTCGCAGCATCAGATGATAGGTGTTGCCGAGCACGATCTCGGCGCCGGTCGCGCGAACGGCCTCCGGCATCAGGCCCTTCACGGTGCCTTGCGTGCCCACCGGCATGAAGGCCGGCGTTTGCACGCGGCCGTGCGGCGTGACGATTTCGCCGCGGCGCGCGGCGCCGTCGGTTGCAAGCAAGCGAAAGGAAAAGCGGTCGGGCATTCCGGGGTTATGCCCGCAATTTACGCCCGGCGCACCATGGCGGGGACCAGATGTTTGATGGTCGGCGCGCCGACCTGCTGCATCGTGCCGTAAAGCTCGACGCGCATCAGTTCAAGCACGCGCTCGACGCCGGGCTGCCCGAAGGCGCCCAGGCCCCAGATATAGGGCCGCCCGATGCAGACCGCGGTCGCGCCCATGCACAGCGCCTTGACGATGTCGGTGCCACGGCGGAAGCCGCTGTCGACCAGGATCGGCATACGGCCTTTGACCGCCTCGACGATCTCCGGCAGCGTATCGATGCTGGAACGGCCGCTGTCCTCGCTGCGCCCGCCATGATTGGAGACGATGATACCGTCGACGCCGGCGTCGGCGGCGAGCACGGCGTCCTCATAGGCGAGGATGCCCTTGAGCACGATTTTCATCTTGGTGGTGTCGCGCAGCCGCTTGATGAAATCCCAGTTCATGGCCGACGACTGGGTGTTCTTTAAGCCCGACAGATCGACGCCTTGATACATCGAGCGCCGAGCCTGGTTGGTCGTAAGACTGGTGCGATCGTGACAAGTAGAGCAATCGCGGGTGTCGGTCTGCCGCAATCGGAACAGCGTTTCCTGGTTGCGCCCGCCGGAGCGGTCCACGGTCACCGCGACCACCGGGCAGCCGGCCTTTTCCGCGCGCGTCACCATGGCCTTCGCCACGTCACAGCTATTCGACGCATAGAGCTGGTACCAGATCGGCGCGCCGCGCGCGGCGGTGACGTCCTCGACGCCCGTGGTCGTGGATGTTGAGAGTATCTGGAGATGATTTCCAGCCTTGGCGCCCTTGGCCGTGGCGATCTCGCCCTCGGGATGGAACATTTTATGTCCGCCGACCGGCGCGACGACGATCGGGGTATCGTATTTCACGCCGAGGATATCGGTCGACATGTCGACTTTGCTGACGTCCACGAGTCGCCGCGGCCGCAACTGAAACTTCAAAAAACCCTCGCGGTTGGCGCGCAGCGTGACCTCATCGTCAATGCCGGAGGCCATGTAGCCGAAATGCGACGGCGGCACGTTCACCCGGCACGGCGCCTCGAAGTCGAAAACGTTGATCGCTTCCTTCGGTGACTTGATCAGTTTGTCGGTTTGCAGCGGCGCCCAAATAATCGGGTCACTTGGCTTGATCGGCACCGCTGGCACTTCGCCGGCCAAGGCCCCGGAGGCAAACAGCGGACTGGCGGCCATGAATTGCAGGAATTTGCGGCGGCTTTGCTCAGTGATCGACGGCATGAGATTTCTCCCCAGGGCACCGTGCGGCTCATGACGGCCGCATCGGTTGGGGCAATCCTACACCGCCGTCAGGCACGGGCCAGTAGGCAGGCGTCGCCATAGGAATAGAAGCGATAACCAGCCTCGATGGCGTGGCGGTAGGCGCGCTGCATGGTCTCAAGCCCGCTGAAGGCCGCCACCAGCATGAACAAAGTCGAACGCGGCAGGTGGAAATTGCTCAGCATCAAGTCCACCGCGCGGAAACGGTAGCCCGGCGTGATGAAAATCGCGGTTTCGCCGGTAAAAGCGCGCAATTGGCCGTCTTCACCGGCCGCGGTTTCCAACAGCCGCAGCGCGGTCGAGCCGACCGCCACGATGCGCCCGCCCTGGGCGCGCGCCTTATTGAGCGCGTCGGTTGTTTCACGGGAAACAGAACCGAATTCGGCGTGCATCTTGTGGTCTTCGGTGTCGTCGGACTTCACCGGCAGGAAGGTGCCAGCGCCCACATGCAGCGTCACTTTGTGCAAGGCCACGCCGCGCTCCTTGAGCCGCGCCAGCAGTTTTTCGGTGAAATGCAGGCCGGCGGTCGGCGCCGCCACCGAACCCTCCGGAACCGCAAAACCCGTCTGATAGTCGGCGCGGTCCTGCTCGTCCGGGGCCCGCCGGGAGGCGATATAGGGCGGCAGCGGCATTGCGCCGCGCTCGGCAATGGCCTGGTCAAGCACCGGACCATGGAAGGAAAATGAAAGGGTTACCTCTCCGCCTTCATCTTTCTGTGAAACTTGAGCGTCGAGTTCCCCAAGGAAGCAGACCTTTCCCTCGGTGCCGAAGCGCAGGGTGTCGCCCACCTGCACTTTCTTCGCCCCGAGGATGAAAGCGCGCCAATGCGAGCCATCCAGCCGCTTGTGCAGGGTCGCCTCGATGGAAGGCTCGGTCGCGCCGCGCCCGATGCGCCGCCCCTGGAGCCGGGCCGCGATCACCTTGCTGTCGTTGACCACCAGGCAGTCGCCCGACCGCAGCAGGTCGGGCAAGTCGCCAACGCCTCGATCTTCCAATTCGGGCGACCCGCCCGGCCGCACCACCAGGAGCCGCGCGGCGTCGCGCGGGCTCACTGGGCGCAGCGCGATGCGATCCGCCGGCAGGTCGAAGTCAAAAAGCGAGGTGCGCATATGGTGCCGTCATTCCGGGGCGCGGACGAAGGCCGCGAACCCGGAATCCATAGTCCCGGCGCTGCGGAGTATGGATTCCGGGGCCCGCCGCTACGCGGCGTCCCGGAATGACAAATCCCTACGCCCCCATCGTCGCCTTGACGATCTTGTCCGGGTTGCTCACCGGCTCGCCCTTCTTGATCTTGTCGACGTTTTCCATGCCCTCGATCACGTTGCCCCAGGCGGTGTACTGGCCGTTGAGGAAACCGGCGTCGTCGAAGCAGATAAAAAACTGGCTGTCGCCGGAATCGGGGCTGGCCGCGCGCGCCATCGACACCGTGCCGCGCACGTGCGGCTCCTTGTTGAACTCGGCCTTGAGCTTCTTGCCGGAGCCGCCGGTGCCGGTGCCCTGCGGGCAGCCGGTCTGCGCCATGAAGCCGTCGATCACGCGGTGGAACACGATGCCGTCGTAGAAGCCTTCTTTCACCAACTCCTTGATGCGCGCGACGTGGCCGGGCGCGAGGTCGGGCCGCATGGCGATCACCACCTTGCCCTTGGTGGTTTCCAGCGTGAGGGTATCTTCCGGCTTGGCCATTGGCTTGTCCTGTTGTTGCTAACTCACTTTGCGTCGGCGGCGACCTGCATTTTCAGGATTTTATCCGGGTCCTGCACCGGCTCGCCTTTTTTGATCTTGTCGACCACGTCCATGCCGGACACCACTTGCCCGATCACGGTGTATTGGCCGTTCAGGCCGGAATTCTCGGCAAACATGATAAAAAATTGCGAATTAGCCGAGTTCGGGTCGGAGGTGCGCGCCATGCCGACCACGCCGCGCACGTAGGGCACGTTGGAAAATTCCGCCTTGAGCTGCGGATATTTCGAACCGCCGGTGCCGTCGCCGTTCTGCCCGTCGCCGGTCTGCGCCATGAAGCCGGCGATCACGCGGTGGAACGGCACGTTGTTGTAGAAGCCGTCGCGCGCCAGTTGCTTGATGCGCTCGGCGTGCTTGGGCGCGATGTCGTTGCGCAGCTTGATGACGATGCGGCCTTTGGTGGTGTCGAGCAGCACGGTGTTCTGCGGATCGAGTCCGGCCGGCAATTTCACCTGCGCGATGGCGGGCGCGGCGCACACAAGCGCGACGACGATAGTGAGAATACGGATCATGAGGTCTCCCGATTGGTTTTTTCGATTGCGCATGATCTTGTCCGAAAACCGGTTCCCACTTTTCGGGATCATGCGCTAGCGCGAGAATTTCTTCTTCAGCCGCGCCGCCACGTCTGGCGGCACGAAGGCGGTGACATCGCCGCCCATGCCGGCGATCTGACGCACCAATGTGGCGGTGATCGGGCGCGCCGCCGGCGACGCCGGCAGGAACACGCTCTGGATGCCGGGCGCCATCGCTTCGTTCATCCCGGCCATCTGCATTTCATAGTTGAAGTCGGTCGAGTCGCGCAGGCCGCGGATCAACAGCGTCGCGCCCGCCTTGCGCGCGGCCTCCACCACCAGGCCGGAAAAGGTCACGTAGTCCAGTTCGCATTTGGCCTCGCGCGCGAGCGGCGCGCAGATGTCCTTGAGCATGCCTAAGCGCTCGTCGGCGGAAAACAGCGGCGCCTTGCCGGGATTGACGCCGACCGCCAGCACCAGTCTGTCGGCCAACCGGACGGCATGGCGCACCACGTCGAGATGGCCGTTGGTGACGGGGTCGAATGACCCGGCGTAAAGGGCGGTCCGCGGCATGGCCGGGGGTCTAGCCCGGGTCTTTGCCCCCCGCAAGGCCGTCACCGCGGCCCTTTGAGCCCATCCCCGGAAAGGCAGCTTGCCGGCGCCCCGCAAAATGCTCCGCGGCGGAAGTCAGGCCTAAGCTTAAGGCTGAAATACCGGCGAGCAGCGTGACCCGGTTAGTTGCCAAAACGATAATTCACGCCGAACAGGGCTTGCTGCATGTTCTGCCGGATCTCGTAATTGAGCGTACAGGCCGGGCAATTAAAGCCTGTGAAGTGTCCGCCGAAGCCCATGTAGTCGTATTCGATGAACGCCGACCAATTTGTCGTGACCATGTATTCGAAACCGCCGCCAGCCGTCCAACCGTAGCGGTTCACGAGGGCTTCAGCCAAATAATTGGGATCATTACTCGCGGTTTCGAAATGATGCTCGTGCACCATCGCCGCGCCGCCCTTTACGTACAGCAAGGCGGCGGGCTGCACCAAAAAGCCAACGCGCCCTGTCATCGACCAGAGCCAGGATAGCCGCGTATGCTCGGTGAGGACAGTGGAGGACGAAAGCGGCCCGCTGCCTTCGAAGTTGCCCCAGTCGAACACGCCTTGCATGCCGAAAACCCACTGGCGCATCGCTTCAAAGTCGCAGCCGACTTGGCCACCGCCGATAAAGCCGCTGCCTGTGTAAGACGAAACGTCGACCAGCGTGATGGCGTCGCGGTAATTCTTGTTCATCCAGGCGCCGCCGGCATTGGCCCCGACGTAACAACCACTCCACGAATAATATGGCGCCGCGGTCGCAGATGAACTCGCCAGCGCGACCAGTGCAAGCGCTGCAAAAAACAACTTCTTCATGACGATAGCACCCCTTCCCCCGTATCAAGCCGCCCGAGAGTAAGCCCCCTAAAGGTACCTCATACGGAGCAAATGTCGATATAGACTCAGGTAATTTCGCAACTTTTTGTTGCGGAGTTCTTCTTTTGTGTCCGATCGTTAGTCCCGAAAACCCGCAATCGCCCGCCTTTTGAACCTTTAATTCCGCCCCCGCGACCAATCGGCAAGACGCCAAAAGAGGGGGCCGTCATGCTGAAAACAACCACCGCCGTCATAGTCGCCGCCGCGATCGCCGCCGCCGTCACCGTGCTGTCCGCGCCGAGCGCCCCGGTCGATGCCGGTCCGCTGGCGCAGCCGGCCGAGACCGCCTTGAAGGCCTGCACCCAGCGCTCCTGGCCCTATCTCAATTGCGTGGGCACGCCCTACGGCAACCCGCGCATCCGGCTGGTCACCACCGACCGCATCGCGCCATAAACCCGCTCCCCCGCTTCCGGCTCATGCGTTAGGCTCCCCGCTAGGGACATCCAAAATCCCGCTGGGAGGACGTCATGCGCCGGCTCGCGCTCGTGGCCTTTGCATTGCTGTCGGCGGCGCCGGCCAATTCGCCGGCATTGGCCCAGTCCTACCCAGACCGCCCGATCCGCATCATCGTGCCGACCCCGGCCGGCGGCCCGGTCGACGTGATGGCGCGGCTGCTTGCCGGCGCGCTGCCGGCGAGCCTTGGACAAAATGTCATCGTCGAGAACAAGCCGGGCGCCGGTAATACGCTGGGCTCGCGCCTGGCGGCCGAGGCCGCGCAGGACGGCTACACGCTGATGGTGTCGGCGGCGAGCGGCCTGATCATCAGCCCGATCATCTACAAGACCGCGGGCTATGACGCATCGAGCTTCGCAGCCGTGGCGCTGATCACGGAAACGCCGCAGCTGTTGGTGATCAACCCGCAGCTCCCATTCAAATCGATCGCCGACCTCGTCGCCTATGCCAAGGCTAATCCCGGCAAGCTCAACTATTCGACTGGCGGCAACGGTACCTTGCCGCATCTTGCCGGCGAATTATTCAAGCGGACGACAGACACCGATATCGTGCACGTGCCCTACAAGGGCGGCGGACCGGCCCTGATCGGCGTGGTGGCCGGCGAAGCGCAGCTGACCTTCGATCCGCTCGCCACCTCGCTGCCCATGATCAAGGACGGCAAGCTGCGCGTGTTGGCGATCGCCGGCCCCGCGCGCGTGTCCGCGCTGCCCGATGTGCCGACCATGGCCGAAAGCGGCTATCAGTCGTTCACGGTCGGCGCCTGGACCGCGTTGCTGGCGCCGAAGGGCACGCCGGGCGCGATCATCGCCAGGCTCAACGCCGCCGTGAATGCCGCGCTGCAATCCGAACCGATGAAAAGCACGCTCGCCAAGCTGGGCGCGCAGCCGCGCGGCGGCACGCCCGAGGCGCTCGCCGATCATATGGCGAACGAACAGAAGAAATGGGCGCCGATCGTCGCGGCGCTCAATTTGAAAGTCGAATGAACGCGGCGATTACTCGCCGTCTTCCTCGGAGAGCCGCTCGACCGACACCACGCGCTCGTCCTCGTGCGTATTGAGCACGATCACGCCTTGCGTCGAGCGCCCGGCGATGCGGATACCGGCGACCGGGGTGCGGATCAGCTTGCCGGCGTCGGTGACCAGCATGACCTGGTCGGCCTCCTCGACCGGGAACGAGCCGACGATCTTGCCGGTCTTTGCGGTGAGCGACATCGCCACGATGCCTTTGCCGCCGCGGCCGGTGGTGCGGTACTCATACGACGATGAGCGCTTGCCGTAGCCGCGCTCCGACAGCGTGAGCACTAACTGCTCGGCCGCCGACAACTCCACGTAGCGCTTCTCGCCCAGCTCGATGCCGCCGTTGGTGCCAGCTTCCGCCGCTTCCGCTGCCTCCTCAGGCGCCGCTTCCAGCTCCACGCCGGCGCGGCGGCGGATGGCGCTGGCGCGCTTGTGATAGGCGGCGCGCTCATCGGCAGTCACCTCGACATGGCCGAGGATCGACATGGAAATCACCTTGTCGTCCTTGCCGAGCGCAATGCCGCGCACCCCGTCGGACGTGCGCCCTGAGAATACGCGCACCTCCGGCACCGCAAAGCGGATGCACTGGCCGCCGCCCGCCGTCAGCAGCACATCGTCTTTCTCTGTGCAAATCTGCACGTCAACGATGGCGTCGCCGTCATCGAGCTTCATGGCGATGATGCCGGAGGGCCTGATCTTCGCAAAATCCGACAGCTTGTTCCGCCGCACATTGCCCTTGGTGGTGGCGAACACCACGTCGTGCTGGCCCCAGGTGGTCTCGTCCTCGGGCAGCGGCATGATGGTGGTGATGGTCTCGCCCGGATCAAGCGGCAGGATGTTGATCAGCGCCTTGCCGCGCGCCTGCGGCGCCGCCAGCGGCAGCCGCCAGACCTTTTCCTTGTAGACCTGGCCGGCCGAGGAGAAGAACAGCACCGGCGTGTGGGTCGAAGCGACGAACAGCCGGCTGACGAAATCTTCCTCGCGCACCTGCATGCCGCCGCGGCCTTTGCCGCCGCGCTTCTGCGCGCGATAGGTCGAGAGCGGCACGCGTTTGATGTAGCCGAGATGCGAGACCGTCACGACCATGTCCTCGCGCTGGATCAGGTCCTCGTCCTCGACCTCGCCCTCTTCCTCGGCGATTACGGTGCGGCGTGGCGTGGCAAATTCCTCTTTCAGCTTTGCCAGCTCGTCCTTGATAATGGTCTGGATGCGCACGCGCGAGCGTAGGATCTCCAGATAATCGGCGATCTCGCTGGCGAGTTTGTCGAGCTCGGCCTTGATCTCATCGCGGCCTAAGGCCGTGAGCCGTTGCAGGCGCAGATCGAGGATCGCCTTCGCCTGTTCGACCGACAGCCGCGCGGTGCCCTTGGCGCTCACCTTGTGGCGCGGATCGTCGATCAATTCGATCAGCGTGGCCGCCGTGGTCGCCGGCCATTCGCGCGCCATCAAGGCCTCGCGCGCCTCGTTGGCGTCCTGCGAGGCGCGGATCAGCTTGATCACCTCGTCGATATTGGCGACCGCGATGGCGAGGCCGACCAGCACATGAGCGCGGTCGCGCGCCTTGCCGAGCAGATGCTTAGTGCGCCGCGACACCACCTCTTCGCGGAAGGCGACGAAGGCGACCAGCATGTCCTTCAGCGTCATCAGCAGCGGGCGGCCGCCGTCGAGCGCCACCATGTTGGCGCCGAACGAGGACTGCAACGGCGTGAAGCGGTAGAGCTGGTTGAGCACCACATCGCGCTCGGCGTCGCGCTTGAGCTCGATCACCACGCGGTAGCCGTCGCGGTCGCTCTCGTCGCGCAGGTCGGCGATGCCGTCGATCTTCTTCTCGTGCACCAGCTCGGCGATGCGCTCGACCATCGACGCCTTGTTCACCTGGTAGGGAATCTCGGTGACGACGATCGCTTCGCGTTCCTTGCGGACGGTCTCGAACGCGACCTTGCCGCGCATCACGATCGAGCCGCGGCCGGTTAGATAGGCGCTGCGGATGCCGGCCTTGCCGAGAATGATGCCGCCGGTGGGAAAATCCGGCCCCGTCACGATGGCGTTGAGATCGTCGATGCTCAGCGCCGGATCGCCGATCAGCGCGACGCAGGCGTCGATCAGCTCGCCCAGATTGTGCGGCGGGATATTGGTCGCCATGCCGACGGCAATGCCGCCGGCGCCGTTGACCAGAAGATTGGGATAGCGTGCCGGCAGCACCACCGGCTCGTGTTCGTTGCCGTCGTAATTGGCCTGGAAGTCGACGGTGTCCTTGTCGATGTCGTCGAGCAGCGCCATCGCGGGCTTGGCCAGCCGGCATTCGGTGTAGCGCATGGCCGCAGCCGGATCGCCGTCGACCGAGCCGAAATTGCCCTGCCCGTCGATCAGTTGCAGGCGCATGGAGAAATCCTGCGCCATGCGCACCAGCGCGTCGTAGATCGCCTGGTCGCCGTGCGGGTGATATTTGCCCATCACGTCGCCGACCACGCGCGCCGACTTCACGTATTTCTTGTCGGGCGTATGGCCCTGCTCGTTCATCGAATGCAGGATGCGCCGATGCACCGGCTTCAAGCCGTCGCGCACGTCGGGCAACGCCCGCGACACGATCACGCTCATGGCGTAATCGAGATACGAGCGCTTCATCTCCTCGGTGATCGAGACGGGGCGGATGTCGGTGGGACCCGCGTCCCCCGATTTCGGATTTTCAACGTCGGCCAAGGCTGTTTCCCGCGCGTGTTTTACGGTGCGATTTTCTTAACTGATTCACCTCTGCAATGCCACCCGAAATCGCACTGGATACAGGCTTATTATCTGTTGTTTTTCAATAGTTTATTCGAATTCTGGAAAGACGCGCGGTGGGCCGCAAAACGGCCATACATCGCCGTCGTTCCGAAGCCCATTTGACCCCGCCGACCGCGACGGTTACGCGAAGTCCATGCCGCTCGAGTTCCTGATCTCCGCCCTGGTGACAATGGTCGTCGTGGTCGATCCGCTCGGCCTGGTGCCGACCTTTGTCGCGATCACCCACGGCCTACCGGACCGCGCACGCCGCGCCGTGGCGCTGCGCGCCTGCCTGATCGCGGCGGCGATCCTTGCCGGCAGCGCGCTGATCGGCGACTGGCTGCTGCGCACGCTGTCGATCGGCCTCCCCGCCTTCCGCATCGCAGGCGGCTTGCTGCTGTTCTCGATCGCCTCGGAAATGGTGTTCGGCCTGCGCATCGAGCGGCAGTCGAAACAGGCCGAGGAAGCGATCGAGGAGCATGTGCGCAACATCGCCGCCTTCCCGCTCGCCATTCCGCTGATGGCGGGGCCCGGCGCCATCACTGCCACCCTGCTGCTCGCCGGCCGCGCCCGCGGCGAACCAATACACCTAGCCATTCTGCTCGGCGTGGTCGCCGCGGTGCTGACGCTATGCTTTGCGGTGTTCGCGCTGGCGGTGCGCATCGCGACGCTGCTCGGCACCACCGCCAATGTCGTGTTGTCGCGCCTGCTCGGCGTGCTGCTGGCCGCGCTTGCCGTGCAATTCGTGATCGATGGCGTGCATCTGGCGCTGGCGGGGTGATTGTTCCGCCTGACGCTGTCATACATCAGATCGATCGAAGGCACTGACGGGTCTTAATCCTTTGCTAACCAAACGGGGCCCAGAATATTCGTGGGGGATGACGCGACTACACGGGACGGTTTATCCCGCTGGGGCCATATCATGGCGATTGCCGCGATTTCCGCGACCTCGATCACACCACCGCAAAATTCCGATCCGTCTTTGTTTTGGCAGGATTTTTCGCAGCTGACCAATGCAGTGAACTCGGGCGATCTGGCGTCGGCACAAAAAGCCTATGCCTCGCTCGCGCAATCGCCTGCCGCCCAGGGCAGCGGCCCGTTCGCGCAGGCGCTTCAGCAAATCGGTCAGGATTTGCAATCCGGCGACACCAGCAGTGCCCAGAAGGCGCTCGCCGCGCTCCAGCAAAAAGTGCACGGCCATCACCACCATCACCATGGTGGCGGCGAGAAACCGAAAGCTGCCAATAGCAGCACATCAACGTCGGCCACGACATCGACGCAAAGCGCTACATCAACGACCAACACGGTCGACGTCACCGCCTGAACGGCGCCCAAGCCGATTATGTTTCTTGATTGTGCCCCGCCCCCGTTCACAGGGCGGCGCGCGCAAAATTTTTCAGCAGTTCAGAACGGAATCTCGTCGTCCATGTCGCCCGACTTGCCGGCGCCGGCCAGCGCCGGCTTGCGCTCGCGCGCAACGCTCGGGCCGCTGGAGCCGAAATCATCGCCGCTTTCGGCACTCGCGCCGCCGCCGCCGCGGGTATCGAGCATGGTGAGCTGCGAATTGAAGCCTTGCAGCACCACTTCGGTCGAGTAGCGGTCGTGGCCGTCCTTGTCCTGCCATTTGCGCGTCTGCAGCGCGCCTTCCAGGTAAACCTTCGAGCCCTTCTTGAGATATTGCTCGACGATCTTGCACAGGCCCTCGTTGAAGATCACCACGCGATGCCACTCGGTTTTTTCCTTGCGCTCGCCGGTGGTCTTGTCGCGCCAGCTTTCCGAGGTGGCCACCCGCAAATTCGCGATCGGACGGCCGTCCTGGGTGCGGCGAATTTCCGGATCCGCACCGAGATTGCCGATGAGGATCACCTTGTTGACGCTACCTGCCATGATGCTCTCCGCGTGGCGATCTGCGGTCGCGCGACCTCGTTGCCAGTCGCCGCCGCTCGCCGGTAATGGGGCCGCCCGCCGCGCGCGGCCCCGAAAATTAACTTTTCACCCTAGAGGTTGCCCCTCGTGCGGCAAGCGCGTTCAGCCTTAATCCACAGGGCTTCTGACACCGCGCCCAGGTTGTAGCGCAATCCCAAGACACAGTCTTGTTCGTTTTTTGTTCTTATTGATTTTAACCATTTAGGCAATTGATTCGGCTCACTAATTTGAGCTTTCTGTTGCGTAAAAGTCACAGATCGAATCAGGCATAACATATAGCGTCCGCCCCCTGTCCCGCGTTCGCTTCGGCTGAAATTTTCAGGAGGCCACACGATGAAGCGTTTCACTCTCGCGGCTTACGCGGGCCTGTTGGCTACCGCGATGGCCTTGCCATCGTATGCCGCCGACATGTCGCGGCCCGCCTTTAAGGCGCCCTCTTCCGCCGCACCGTGG